>Ga0302188_10000492_pt1 | contig 33305 bp, 32 predicted proteins | sample II_Bog_E2_1_FD_198783 | JGI IMG/M metagenome (GOLD analysis project Ga0302188, IMG submission 198783) | Peat permafrost microbial communities from Stordalen Mire near Abisko, Sweden - II_Bog_E2_1 | ecosystem: Environmental > Terrestrial > Soil > Wetlands > Peat | place: Sweden: Abisko...
CCCTATATTTTTTATGAGGATATGAAAATATATTACTTCATTGATTTCCTAAAAATGAAAGTCCTGCAGCAACAAGAAATGCAAATATTGAATTGGTCTTGGTGTATGATGTAGCTTATATTCCCTATTTATACCAAGCTTTATATAAATGATTGATTAAACTATTAATGAATAATCTGTAAACAAAAATTCAAGTCAAGACAGATTAGCATAGGGGTTTGCATTTATATTTGCTAAAACTAATACCACCACAAGAATTTTAATCGTATCTTCAGCACCAAATCTGTCTTGAAAAGTAGTTAAGCTCAGTGTGGGTGCATTTTTAAACCACAAACGTTCTTATTCTGGATCTGCTTGTCAATAAACTGAGCTACAAGATACATCATGCTCTCGGAAAACAAATAGTGGTCTATCAGTGGTTGAGGAAAGATGAAGACTTGACTGTGCCCTATTCAATATTTTGGAGTTCTGCGGGAGCAGTTGTTGTAAAGGATAATAAAATACTACTTGTTCAAGAAAAAGATGTAATAAATAAATAATGTAGGTACCACATAAAGGAAAATATGACTTGCCTGGGGGGAGAGCCAATCGAAATGAACTGATCAGTCAATGTGCATAACGATAACTTTTATAATAAACTGGCATAAAGGCCAAGTTTTCAAGAATTTTATTTGTCCGCGAAATATCTAAGAATCAGTTGGATAACTGTGTAGATACTTACTTTGTTTGCTTGATGGAGTTAACTGAGGACAGTTTTGATAGTTTTAGTCTCTGTAATCGAGAACTTACCGGATGTGCTTGGATTGAATTATCAGATTATTAGGAATTCTCTAATCAATATTCGTCTAGTATATAAATACCATCATGCCAGCATATCAGTAAACTATACCGAGAGGGAAAATTATTCAGGGAGAGTAAGTATCAAACCGATCTTAATTTGGAAAAGGGAATATGTCTACATCGTTTTGATTGATTAATACAAATAAGCATATAATATTCCTTGACATATAAAATCTGAATTCGCAAAGTCAATAAACTATTAAATCCTATGATTATTCTAATTTCTGGAAGACGAACCGAAACTAAAAGGATCACAAATAATTGAGGAGTATAAATATAAAGTTAAGTAAAAGACAGATAAACACACTATGCACAAACGCAAGCAAAACAAGACGTACTTCACTCTTTGATGAGTACAACCGTAAGAGTTTAGTCTTTACAAACTATTAGTTGGCAGATATAACTCAACGAATAATTGAGAAATTACTTATTTGCCTTTATATTATTTACTTCCTTAATTAAATATAATTAATGAGTACAATTCTGCTTGTCACAATCCTCAAGGGTAAAAGAAATGATCAATATTAAATTTAATTTAATAGATGGATTGCATAATAATCACCTCTATGATGAAGCACACTATAAATCAATAATATTTTCGTTTATCACCAATAGAATAATGCTAATACAGTCACTAAAGTATGAAGAAATCAAGTATATTTTCATTTAGGTAACCATTAGAGTAAAATTAAGATAATTCTTTTATCCTGCCTTATTTAAACATCAACTCAATTTGCTAAGGAGCATTTATCAATATCAATGCATTGGCAAATATTTTTTCTTATTATCTGATCTTACAAGCTAAATTATCTAGTAGCACGAAGATGGTCTTTTGCCCGTGAATGGTGTTTATTAAAATCTATACTGTAGTTATACTATTTTAACAAGCTTTTCGCGTGAAAGGAAGGACTTTATCTTTTCGTTTATTAATGTCTCTTTATTTTTCTGAACGAATATATTTAATATTTTAATATTGTGCAAGTTACATCAATCCAAATTTACCAATTCTCGATATTTGATTTGCTGATAACTCTTCACTCTCTACTTTCATCTTAGTACCAAACTTGAGTGTTCTGAACTAAACAAGAAATCTGATGCGGACTATTTAAAAATCTATCAAAGTTGCTGCTTTCATCAATAACTAAGTCGAATTTTGTTTGATGGATTGTAGAATTAAGGAAAAATCAGTGAAGAAAGTTTATCCAAAATCCTTGTCAGATTATAAATATTTAATAATTTAAACTTAGTTTATCATATGGGTGGAATTTGGACCAGCATTCAAAATGTATTCAGTAAACCTTACAAAATTATCATCATTGGTGATATCTATCATCTAAAACCAAAGGTCATTGATAATGTCCCCGCATTATCTTTTCATGTCGAAAACTTCCAATACAAAAAGTTAAGTATTGTTTGTGGGGATTTTGGGCTTAGATAAAGAATGATTCCCATATACAGCGATTACCTTACAAAATGTAGCGCCATGATGCTTGTACTTGATGCGAGGTGTGACAGCAATAGATATGAATAGCAAATAAAATTCCTTCGTGCTTTCCTAGATTATGAAGGAGTCAAGGGAATCAAATTTCCTATTCTGTTTTTTACAAATAAACCTGCAACTCGAACAAAAAATGACATTGTTAAGGATTTTGAGTTAAGCAAACTAGAGGGTCCATGGACTATTCAGTAGTATAATACCATTAAATAAAATGAAGAAGAACTCACGCAGGGATTAGAATGGCTCAGCAATTAACTGTAATCACGATCCTATTAGAAATGATTCTCCATTTGATAGTTTTATCGAGCATAACTACTAATATATGTCTTTTCTCTTCTAATCATAAAAGAATAATTTAGCTTATCAATAATACACTCATGATATATCTTATCCATCCTGCACAATTACTATATCTACTTCAATATTCATTTTTCAATAAACCTCAATATCAATAGATAGTTAATTTCGATATAAACCGCCTTTTTTTTATAATTTTGTCATTTTTTGCTTAAAGGTTTTATTCATATAGAAACCTTAGTTTGGCAAGTCAACAAATATCTAAAATTTAATCATTTGAATATGCAAGCCAGTGAGTATAGTTTCCATCATAATCAACCCCTTAATCCTTTCCAACATTGATAACAAAATGCGACGCCAATTCATTAGATAAGAATCTTTTTCCATTTTTTATTATTAATTGTTCACTCGATAAAGGCAAAGATGCTCGTATAGCTTTAAGACTAAATAGACCCCGAACGCATTTCTCCTATCTTAGCTATTTCAGGATTAGTAAATGGCATGATCGGAAGTGTAATTTTAGTTCTCCCAATAATGGCTCTCAATGCTGGATATATTTCAACTTTATTCATTATCATTGTCACTGGAATATTCAGTTACTTTTCATGCTATCTCTATTTAGAACACCTTGGGGATTAACCTGATAACGGATACTCTTTCCAAAAGCATTTTGGATCCAACAAAATTATCAACAAAGTATATGACGCAATTGCCATATTTTTCTTATTAATGATTGATATTCAATATTTTCATCTGATGACTGACCAATGGAATAGACTTCTGCCACAACTTCACCCCTGGATTATTAATCCCCTAATTAACGTAATGATTTTGGTGATATTTCTTATGATTGTAAAATATAAATCAATAGGCGCCAGTCTTATGGCTTATGGTATTGTATCAATAGTCGCATATATGGTTTTTCTTATTTGGGTAGTGGTCACTGGCGATCAAGGCTATGATGATCAATAATATTATGCTTTTGGTGATGTGAATAATGTAGTTTAACTAGCAGCTGCTATGGCCCAAGGCTATCAAATTCAAGTATTCCTGGTACCAATTCTCAGGAAGAATGATAATCAGAGCAAATTTTCTACATATGCACTTATTATATACGTTATCGGAGGTTTGATATATGCCTACGTTGCTTATATGGGAGCAATAGGTACAAGAAAATTTATACAGGCATCTGGCACAGAAGCAATTCCTCGATTCCCAAAAATAATGCTACGATTATTGACTATTTTGGTGAAACCAACTGGCAAGCCAAGGCCATTGAGATTATATACCTCTTCCATTTGTACTCAGCTTACCCCTAATTTCTGTTGATATGCAAGTAACAATATATTAATTTATAAATAAATTTATCAACATTTTCGAATTGAAGAAGCCTTGCACTCCTAAACAGCTGAATGGAATCACTTTAATTTTTATCCTAGTTTTCATTGCAATTACAGCTGCATTTAATCATATTTCTCTCGATGTGGTCATGATGGTCAATGGAGCTGTTTTTGGATTTTTAATCATCTATCTCTTTCCTTCAATTTTACACATCAGATGTCTCCTTATTCACAAGAAATCTCTAGAAGTGAGCAATGAAAGCGAACCAGCAAAATCTATTCGATTGAGTTAAATTGAAATTATGCAAGTCTAGAATAATATTTCTATAATGGCAACTTTGTAATCAAAGCTACTTTCTTAACAAAGTGTGATTCAAGACAAATCGCCCGCCTCATACAGTCAATAATCGGATAAACCTGGTTGCATGTAACAATAATTTTTAGTATGCAGTTACAACCATAAAAATAACAAAGTAGTCATCTTGACAGGGATAGTTTTAATGATTCTGCTGGGTGCATTTATTTTCGGTGATGAAATATACCTCTTTTCAGTTGTTGATTATTGATTACTTCTCTATTTCTATTTCATGATGTAATCCAGGGATTGTCTTTACTTGTTTATATCACAATATCAAAACCATAATTGTTATAATATAATTTGGCTTATTAAATATATCCGTGAAGTCAACAATGCTATTAGAACCCGAAGGATTTGACGATCCAGAACAAATATCATCATCCATCGCTATCTTTGGTTTGGTTAATGGAATGATAGGTACTTTAGTCTTGATTCTCCCCATATTGGCACTCCACGCTGGATATATTTCAACTTTATTCATCATCATTATTACTGGATTCTTCAGTTATTTCTCATGCTATCTGTATCTTAAGCATCTAGGAGATTAACCAGACAATGGATACTCAATTCAAAAGCACTTTGGTCCCAATGGAAAAGCTATTAAAAAGATATATGATATACTGGCATCGATTTTTCTTTTACTGGGTAATATCCAAATATTTCAACTGATAGTTCAACAGTGGAAAGGGCTTCTTCCCGACTTTGTTTATTTATCAATCATAAATCCTATCTGTAATGCAATTATTCTCTTAATCTTTATTTTTATCGTTAAATACGTATATTTGGGGGTTAGTATAATGGCTTATGGAATCGTATCGATTATTGCTTATATGGCATTTCTCATTTGGGTTGTGGTCACTGGTGATCAGGGCAATGATCAATAATATCCTGCTTTTGGAAGTGGCACTAGAATTGAGTTGGCAGCTGCAATGGCCCAAGGATACGCGATTCAATCCTTCCTTGTGCCAATATTGAAAAAGAATAATAAGCAATAAAAATTTGCCTGTTATACATTAATAATCTATTTAATTGGAGGTGCCATTTACTGTTATATTGCTGAGATGGGATCATTCGGTAAATAAATTCTTATCTAGGTATCTGGCATCGATACGATCAAAGTCCATCTAAAACAAATACGATTGAGGACTATTTTAAAGATAATTCTATCCCAACCAAGATAATCTAGGCTCTTTATGTTCTTCATCTCTACTCAGTCTACCCTTAATTTCTGTTGATCTGCAAGTAAATTCCTTCTAATTTAGAAACAAATTTGTTGATATCTTCGAGTTAAACCGACTGACTCCCAAATCAAAAGAGATCATCGTCTATATTTATATCTTCGCTTATGTTGCAATTACAGCAGCCTTGTGCAATTCATCCACATACATTTTCATGGTCATAAATGGATCAATTCTTGGCTTTTTGCTGGTCTACTTGTTTCCCTCAATTCTGCATTTTAAGTGTATCTATTTTACTGCCAAAAGATATCGTAGATCTATTTAAAACAACCACCGTACAAGCGAGATCTAAATTATGAATATTTAGAATTAGAGAGAGTCAGAATCTTTAACCATCAATTTAATTGCCAACCCGAGCAATATCTAAACCAGAAATCTCTCTTAACATCCAACCCCATAGCAAACTGAATCCTAGGGCATTTAGAATAATTTTTTGGCATGCAGCTGGAATGATTCCAATAACGACTGCTGTTTCAATCAATGCTGCGAAAATGGCAATTGCTGCTTTAAGTATTTAATATAAATTTGCATATTGCTGATGGTGTGCTTTGGCATATTAGTGCTTGGTTATGGAATCTACCAACTGATCTAAAATCAAAAGTAAAATCAGAAATATTGATGATTGGTAATTTGCTTTTTTTGGTTATGAACTCTTAAATATTTTATTTAGTAGTATTCACCCTCATATTTAATTCCTTATGCCAATTGATTTATAATTATAAATATCAACATGCTACTCGATCCAATGTCCAGTCTATCGATAAAGGATTAAAGCCTAAATGCACCCATGACCATCGTTGGCATGGTCAATGGTATGATTGGAGGACTCATATTGATATTACCAGTGCTGGCACTTGACGCGGGTTACGTATTGACTCTAATCGTTATATTTGTCACAGGAATATTCAGCTTTTATTCCTGTTATCTTTGTGTAATACACATGGGAGATCAACCCGATTTAGATTATGCTATCTTGCGGCATTTTAATGGTAATCGAGTGGTCAAAATCATATATGACCTATGTGTTTGGTCTAATTTGATCTTAATCGATATGCTGTACTTTGAGTTAATCATACTTCAATGGAATGGATTAGTCAGATCTGACTCCCTAATAATTCCACTGGTTAACGCCCTAATCCTTTTCGGTTTGGTATTTGTTTTGAAATATTTTGAGTTTGGTGCAAGTATTATGGCGTATGGTATAATCAGCATTATAGTATATCTGCTTTTCTTAATCTGGGTCATTATTACAGCAGATCAAGGCTAAAACTCGGTTGAATACAAAGCTTTCGGTACAGGTTCAATTGGAATGGCAGCAGCCATGGGGCAAGCTTTCTCAATTCAGTCTTTCTTTATCCCAGTCCTTAAGAAAAACAACAAACCTCAACATTATGTGTTTTATACCATGCTCGCATATATCATTGGAGGATTGGCTTATTATGATATTGCCTATATGGGTTCTTTTGGTAAATGTAAAACAATATAGGCATTCTCCATAGGAAATATATTGGCGATGATGGTGATCAAGTGACTATCGAAGGATACTTCGGTGTTGGAGCTTGGCAAGTGAACATAATTGAGGCTATTTATTTGATTCATCTCTACTCAGTATTTCCTGAATTCATGCTCATCAGCAAGTAGTTGATTGCCTATTTAGAAAGCGTCTATTTGGTGTTTTCAAAATAGACTAATCTCACAAAGGTCATGTCAGTGTTCCCGAAGTAATATATTTTGTGATAGCTGTGGGAATCTGCCTCATGATTGGGTTGCTGGAAGTCAGCATTGATGATATTATCGACATCAACGGAGCAGTAATTGGGTTTTTCTTCATCTATTTTCTTCCAGCTGTTTTGCATGTTAAGTGTCTGTATTTTAGCAAGGGAAAGATTCCTTTGCCAGCACTTGCAATAAGCGAAGAAGAATCGTAGAAAGTCGATTTATAAGTTTAGAATACTAAGAGGCCAGAAGATTCAAAAATACGGGAGAGCGATTTTGAAATTCAAGTTCAAACTGGAATGGCTGAGCCACTGCTAAAAAATCACGACACAAAGCAAGAGGACTACCCAGAGTAGCCTACTCCCAATTCAGGAGATCCTTGGAAATATTCCGAGGCGACAGTACCACTTAAAGATGGACACTCCAATTTCGCTTTGCAGTTAAACCAAACTGAGATTTAAAATTCTTTCTTCTACTGTGGCTGTGACAAAAACAACTACACTCCAACTCAACGCATACTTGATCTGACGGCAATGGGAATCATGGTGTTGCTTGGAGCATTTATAATGGTGAATGGCATATATTAGGTGGCTACTTGAGTGATAACTGTTGTATTTATTTATGAGATTCGAGTATATTGTAACTTTCGTATATTTAAAATATCAAAAAATAGCGGAATTAGTTATAGATTGGAAGTTTAGGTTCGAAACTATAATATTTCACATTTCTTCCCATTCATGAAATCGAACGATTTGTTTAGTGATGAGGAACGATCTTTTGCTATCAACTATCCTTTACAGGCCAGCCAAAGTGACCCTGTGCCCGTGGAAGGGAATGAAGAGATTGGGTAAGGTCATGGGGAACCCTTCATTCAAATCAAGTATTATGAAGAGTTTAAGAAGATATACTACACATCTTATAAACTGTGGACTGAACTGCGCAAGCAAATTGACACCAAGAACTAATTAACTGCCAAAATCAATCATATCGAGGTAAACGTAACGACATATTTAGACTCAATTAACGGCTCTTCATAAGAGCAGACGCCATGAAGAGGTAGAGGAGGCTTAGGATGAGGGAGAAATGTCATCGAAGCATCGTCGAGCCAAAAGGGCTCGCCGGACAACCGATGAAATCGAGCGAAAATATTATTGTATTGGCAAATTTTGTGACCGCAGTTATGGTTCTTAAGGTTCATTGCAGCAACATCTGAAATTGAAGCATCCTTAGTTATCCAAACGTGTGGGATCAAGATAGTAATCTTACTGAATTGATTTTATCCTACATATCTTACTATATAACAAATTCCTTTATATCATGAAATCAGTTTAGGAATGCCCACGATAAGAGTGATATTTGAAAGATAGAAGGTGACTTGAATAAACAAGGGTGTAACTGAAAATAGTTTATCTTCGATAATTAATTATTGTTTTAGTCTGTTAATTATTTATTTTCTGATGGGACAAAATGAAAACAAAATAGAAAAGTTTAACACATATATAAATATTAACTAGTCGATGATGAATAAAGCTATTGTTGGGGGTGGGTGCTTCTGGTGTGTGGAAGCAGTTCTGCAGCGACTAAAGGGAGTGCATAAGATACAGCCAGGATATGCAGCAGGTAATGTTAAAAATCCTACCTACAAAGATGTTTGCAATGGTACGACAGGCCATGCCTAAGTTTGTCAAATTATGTTTGATCCTAAAACTATTGACTATTCAAGTAGACATTCTTTAATTCAGCTTTGCTTTACATTTTTATGCACATTCATAACCCTACGACCCTGAATCGTCAAGGCAACGACACCGGTACGCAATACCGCTCTATCATCATATATGAAAAAGGAAATAAGCAGCAATATGAAGCCATACAAAAAGTTCTGGAGGAGGTTGCCAAGGAAGGCCAGTATCCCGGATATCCTGCCAAAATTGTGACGGAAGTAAAGTAATCCTCTGAGTTTTATCCCGCGTAGGATTATCACAGTAATTATTACAATGAGAACCCAAATCAAGGATATTGTCAGGCTGTCATAAAGCCAAAGTTGAGTAAATTCAAGACATTATTCGAAAAATATATTGATTTGTCCAAACTATGAGCCATATAATTTTAGAGTATAACGATCCGACTCAATAAAGGATAAATTGTTTTGTATGCATGGGCACATTGCGTCCATCGGGATCGTATACAATGAATCTATTGAAATACTGCTTCGATACAATTCTTAAACTTGAACAATATGCATCATTATTGCTGTATAATTAGAATGAAATTAAATTTCTAATGCCTTTTGCTGCTTGTCATCGCCGGTCAATTTGTAGACTCTCAAGCGAGCAGTCCCAATAGTATATTCCTTACTCCAAATTAGAATTGGCTTATGTTTCCTCATCGCCATTTTCAAGCCATCTCTACTTTCACAGCGAACTGCACCACTCCATTACATATCAACACCATTTCTCATTAACAGCTAACGACTGTTGCCAACATAGTCTTCAATAACAGTAACATTGGCCTAGCAGTACAGGTCGAACGAGATTAGTTAACCCCCATCTTTCACTATGCAAAAATTAACCTCGATGGTGTGTGCACAGTCTACTAAGTAGATGAATAATAAATAAGGGTTCTGTATGAATATCCTGTGGGCATATTATTCACCAATCTCATATTAATCAATACATCAAACGTAATAATTTGGAACTCCAACTAACTGCTTCGACTGTAATACTCTTTCGTCGCCAACCAAGTTGTCGCGTCTTTTATGATTTTTCCCACTGAGAGTGAAAGAAAATGTTAGTATTTCGAAGAAAATGCTATCCTCTGCTGGAATTAATAAGCAATTGATTACATATAACTTACGGATACAGCTATAGTTAATCACTAAATTTTCTATGAGGGAGAGGAAATCAAAATTATTCTGCCTCTCTAGCCTCAACAAAAAGTTATTTTCCTCTGCTCCCAAGTTATTTGTAATTTTATAACCATTCAAAGCGACTGGACTCTGCAAGTAAATGCTATTTTTCCTTTCGTGATGCCCATCATGTAAGTTGACTTTAATCCTCAAACAAATATATTAATAACAGTGCATCCCGACAATGCTATTCTATTTACCTATATTCCAGGATAATAAAAATAGCTTCGATAAGTGCAAGATCTCAGTTATCCTCCTGGCGTTTCATGTATTTACGCTGGCAATATTCGCCTCTTATAATCACAACTGATTATCGAATGCTTTGATTTCATGGGAAATGAATAGAACATTATTTTTCTGAAGGACAAAGAACTCAACTACTACTTTCCCTATCAGCCTTCTATAGAAGAATCGGATAAGTAGTGTATCTTGGAAGGAAATCTAAACTACTTCTTTATCGTCTGCGAAAAAAGCATTACCATCAGAATGAACAATTTTTATTTCATATAAATCTTCAACACAACCAACGATCATACAGTTACAGTTGTTTGCGTGGATTATGATCCACAACTCGGGGAATAGACTGAGATATATCAATTAAATGTTGTTAAAGCTGAATATAATCAGGTCTACATCAATGAAATCATAAAGCCCAAAGAGACTATCAACTACGATGGGAATTTTCCAATTAAACTGAAAAATTCATTCAAGACCAGCGATATAGTATATTATTTAATCGAAAGCAACTGTTCTTTTATGCGTCCAAATCGATATGAGCCTATTGACTACTTATATTATTTTTCAATTTACAATCGTGAGAAATGTGTGCAAATTATATCAAATGGCAATCGCATGTTTTATCGAATCCTGTAGATCAATGAAACAACCTTTTATCTGTAGGAGTGCTATTAAATAAATTTAGGATATGGATGCGAACTAATTAGTATTTTTGACAATCTTCTATCTCTTAGAGTAGTTATATGGGGCGAACTGTTCATAAAAATATATATTAAGGAAGGGTATCTCATGATAGACTATGAGAACAAAACACGAGTTATTTACGATGAGTTGATAGCTTCATATGAATTGAAGAATTAAATTCTATAAATAAGAGTTGACAACAAAACCCTCTTCAATTCAATTAGGAATATTGTTTATAACTGCGGAAAGTGGAGAGAATAACTTTAAAATTATCAATATTTCTTCCACCAAAACACCATTTTGGAAATTAACCATAAAGGAGTGTTAAAACAGCATTAAAATGATACCATTATTGATACAGCTCAAATTTAACACTTAGATCAGTATTAATTTGCTAAAATGAATAATAGTCATAAGGATCCTCTGTTATTTATCGGGAAAAGAGGATTTTACATCTTCATGATAAACTTCACTCACATCACAAAAATGTATGTACATTAGCCCATGATCCTTATCTACGAATTGCCCTATAACTCTGCTATGAGTAGTATTGATAAAATCAGCATGGTTGACACCTATATAGTAATTGAGTACGATATTGGTTATTTTGAAATCTATAGCACATAAGAAGAGGCAGTTTCAGCGCTAATTACCACCATCCAAGAAAACATACTGAGTGAAATCATCATAATGGATAAAGATGTCTTGTTAATACCCATCAAATCACAAACTTATATGGTCAAAATATAAAGAGACCCCCTTCTGCTCATAGGATCTCTTCCTCCAGATTATTCGCTATTTCGCTAAGTTTGTAATGTATTTATCACCCCAATTACTAACAATGGAAGTTGTCCAACAGCCAATGAACATTGTCCATCCATCATATAATCATTTCCTCCCATTAATCAAAGAATTTAGCTAACTGTAACTTTTAATATCCAAATGATAGACCTTGATCAGCATATTTAACTTCAGCCTCAACCTTATTAGTGCCATAATTGCATGTTTGAAATCAATTAATAAAACTTTTTTGGCCCTATTTTCACGTATGAACTTAATGATGATTATTTTGGAACGTTTGTGCTGACTCCTCATTTCAGTATACTCGAGTGTCAAAGCTCATAGTTAATTCTTTAAAATCTGACAAAGATAAATTACTCCAATGATATAGCTCGGGACTAGACCATGGTAATGAGCTAAGACTCTATCTTCCTGCTAAACTCAAAGCTATAAATTCTTCTGCAATTTGAAGTTAAGTCATCCTTATGTTCAAGCTACATCACAATAAACTAATTCTACTTTGTGTTCTGCTCCACTTATTTTTTACTCTGCACTAGAAACCAGAGCATCGAATATCGTTCCCATACTCTCTTACTAAATTAGACCAACCGTTAATAATTCTAGCTGTAATCATAAAAAGTAAGCGATTCGAACCATATTATCTATATCTTAGATCCATAAAATATGATGCATATCTATCTTTTTATGGCAAATAACTTAACCATCATCCACGTCAACAATCATCAATTCGATTCATAAATCTTTGATTTTTAGATTGCCAACCAAAACATAGTCATTTTATAAGGAAAATCGCTCTGCACTGCCCAGTCCTATCTGTAACGACACACTTGCTATCCTTTGGATACTATTATTCCCAAATACTATGCTTATGACTATGAATATACACAAATATCACTCTATCAATCAAATTAAAATTATCTTCAAGCGCTGATATTCTCAAAAAATGCCAACAATCTTCATATTGACTTGCATATTACCATGCAAAACGATACTTCCCTCATATTTACAGTCATCAACGCATACTCAGGTTTTTTAGGCTACGAACTCAATGAAATTATTTCAATAAATACATAAAATGATAGTTACTCCAACTTTGTTCTTCTTTATTAAGATGCAACTCACGAAAGCAACGATTACCTTGTCTCATATTATCAGTATAATACTCGATATTTTTTCAATTGCACCATTGGAGAAATCAAATCAGCCTAGTTTCTTAATAACTTTTTCACTGATGCAGATAGTTACACCTTTATTACCTTCCCTAATCATCTGTATATCACTCGAGCTATTTCCAATAGTAGTGTCAATTAGACTTCAATTAGCAAAAAAAAAAGGAAATGCTTATCAATCAACATCTTCAATAGATTATCTGTCACTCTCAACTACAATGAACCGCCCTAACTAAAGTTTTTAATTCTTCGCGCTCGCAACGTCAATTAAATTCAGTCTCATTACATAAAAATCATTTATCAAAATTAATCAAATCTCTTAATTGGTAGTTTGATAGGATTGGCCTCATTAGCCCTGATGTTCTTTCTGCTGATTTTCTTTACCAATCGATGTAAAGAAGTAGTTACTGAAATTGAAGTAACGTTACTTGATGAATAATTTGGTCCTGATGATCTAAGCAACGACTATAGTAGTTTGCTTCATTCTAAATCCTAGCCAAGCGAACCACGATCTCACTAATTTTCATTTGATTAAGATTAATGATTTTTTACGATTTATTAAGGAAAGTAATAAGTATTAATTGAAGTCAAAATCAGTTTGATGTAATCAAGTAGGGCATTGATGCGGCTTGAGTGGTCCAGATATTGATTAATAGCAATACAGATAATAAGATCCATATTATTTATAAGCACAATCGACTAACTTTAAACTATATACAGGCACGATGCACCTTGAACACGTTGAAAATAAAACAAGAACACGCAGAAATAAAGTAGATTGCCACTGAAAAGGCCATTGATCTGCCCAGTACAAAGTTAAGAGGTAAAGCGATTAACAGGGGATTAAAGTTTACGTTGTACTCACATATCTTCTTCATAAACCTTTCGGTGCAGGTATCATTTTCAGTAAAAACAGTAGCATTCTCTGCTTGCTTTTAAAATTGCTGCATACTCGTCTACGGCTGTTCTTTGTATTTACTACCAATTGCATCGCTTGGTTTTGGCTAGTCTTCTTACGGCTTAGTGAGATCAATTTTTTTCTTGATAAGCTTGATGGTGAGAAAGAAAGCAACAGACGTGATAGTGATAAATTCTATTAAGAGAATGGCTCGTTGGCAATTTTGCAGGGTGGTATTCGCCATTTTAGCAATAATCGTTAAGTTTAAAGCTAATTATTATTATAAAACAAAAGCCTTCGAATAATCAGAGGAAGCATGCCTATCTAGAATATCTTATTAATATGAGAGTTTAATTTAAAAGTTCAGTTAACAAAACTTAAGTTTGCCTTTTTACAGACCAACTTTATTAGCAGGCAGAGAGCGGTATTATTTTATTTGCTAAGCGTAAAATTATCACTAATCCAATAATATAATCCAAATCTTTGATGTATAAATTATGCTCTGCAAAAATAAATAAAAAACTTCAGCAGCAGGATTTGAACCTGCGCGGGTTACCCCAGCAGATTTCGAGTCTGCCTCCTTAACCACTCGGACATACTGAATTAACTACCTACCACTCCATCACATTCTTTTTCTACTTTAAAGCACAAAAAGTTATCGTAAATCATAAAATACTACTGATTTTATTTGCAAATTAAGGAACATGGGATATCCGTATTAAATATTTTTGATATTAAAAGATTGATATAATGAGCATCAAGGTAGATTGTAACTGATTTTACGATACACTTTTGGCTTACGCTTCCGGATTTTGCCAGAATTTTAGACAATTGGCACAGGAAAAATGAAAGGAGTAGCGCTTGGCATTACATTTTTCTTATTCACATTCATTTTCTCTTTTAGTTCGTCTTATATTAACCACTTGGGCTTTGTGTAGGCAATAGGAAGACCCTTTTATGCTTACTTTCTTTGAAGTTTCTTTACTCTCCAGAAGGGCGCTATAGGTTCTCTCAAAGGCAAAGGATATTTTTCAGGATAGATGTGCTCTTTGAGTTTTAAGGGAGTTCTAAAGACGAGAGAAACAGATCCTCCTAGCTTTTGAATCTGATCAATAGCAATCTTACTTGCATCAGTTACTTCCAAATTGAGAGGATAAGTGATTCTGTCAGCACCCTAAATCATTCATTTCATACCCGGCCTAGAATTTTAACTCCGAACTGAACCTTCTTCACCAATCCTGCTTCCACTAATGTTTTAATAGTGATTTTTTCAGTGGGATTCAGCACTCCTAATTTCACATAATAGTCTATTTTTTAGAGATTGATGTAGTCTAAGAACTATTTAGGGCGACTTAATCAATTAAGTATTACGTTTGCTTTACTCTGCCGTATTTTGGAAGTCTTTTTTGGAGAGGAGTTTGACCACCTTAGAATCGAATGTGAGGACCACCTCCTGAACGTGATTTCTGTCCTTTGATTCCTCGTCCGCATGTTTTTCTAAATAAATTGATGATGACCCCTTTCCTGAGCCAGGTCCTCTGCCCAATCTCTTGGGAGTATATCTCGCCCCTGGATTATCGTGCAGATAATTGATGGAGAAAGGTTCAAGTGTCTTATTTTGCGTGGCCACGTGGGAGCCTCTCGGTTTTCTCCCGAAGAAGTACTGAATATTTTTAAGCAAGGAAAAGCATTGCGTGATTCGTTTGATCATATTATTGATGCTAATTATTATTTATAAATATTCAATCTTTAATTCGGATTTGATTAGGTTCCCCTACATTTAGCAATTTAGTATTTTATTGCCAAGATCAACTCCAGCCCAATAAAAATATAATTAAAATATTTTAGGTCATCGATCATGTAAAATAGACTCAAGAATAAAGTGCAAAGGCCCATCACTCATAAGGATGAGTCTGAAGACAAAGTTCGTCGAAAACTGTCTCTATCTTCATCTAAATTAGCTAATAGTTTAAGCCTAAGTTTTTATGATGAATCCACTCTCAGAAAGAATAAACAAATTATCCTTGATAATTGTGAACTTTAGAACAATCTAAGGGATAGTCTTAGTCAGAACATCGCTGTTGGCAGAAGTAAATTAAAGACAACCTCCAAAACAAAGAAGAAAAAGATAGTGGAGGGTATCTATCATATCTTGAACGATAAAGTCGATAGAGAATTCACTGCAACAACAGCGAGCAAGATAGCTTCGAGAGAGTGGGACTAAAAATAACGACAGCAGCTCCCGAATAAAAAAATAGTTAAAGTATTAAATAGATAAACAGGGACCAGCATGGATAAATATCGTAATGATCTCGTGGCGAGCATATTGCAAGGAAGGTCTAAACTGATAAAACCCTTATTTGAAAAGCGGTAATTGCACCATCTAAAAAGAAACTGATATTTTTCATCATTTAGTCTATCATCGATCCTTATCAAAGAAATAACGAAAAAGAAGAGCAACCATTTAATCTGAATATCTTAAAACAGAAAATTATATATTAAATTCAGGAAAGTTATATTGCTTAGCAAATATGAACACCAATATACAGAAATAAATATTGATAATTTTGTGAGACTAAATGAAGTGAAATATCAAATATACAATGATAAACGCAGAACATACAGATATTGAACCAAGACAGTCTTTCGACCTCGAAAGACCTGAAAAATAGACTGTCATCACGCTTTAAACCCCTTTTATCATTACCCACTTATGTTCACGCCCATCTAAAGTGAAAGGCATCTCTAGCAAAAAGGTTAAGCTTTAGCAAGATCGATGTGCATCAAGATTAGTAAGCTAAGAATCAAAGTCAAATTCTCCAGAATAGAAGTTATATCAGCACAAATAGAAAAAAGTTTAAAAGAGAAAGAATTATTCTTCAATCAAAAAATCTAAAAGAGAAATTCGACTCCGTTATCAGCGTACAGAGTAACGGTAATAAAGACAATAATAAATACTATAAAAAAGAATATCATTATGGACACAACTTTGGTAATTCAATTTGGCATTTATAAATTAAATTGAAGAGGCACAACGCACAGGCAAGCAGGAATAACTTAATTAATATCAAGAATAATAAAAAATGGAAGCGAAAGTGAGGAATGACGCAGAATAAAAGAAGTAAAGGAACTATTTATAGTTTTATAAGAATAACAATGAAGCCATTATCTAGAAGCATTCGAGTTAAAACTCTCACAGTTTTGGATTTATCAGCATCAGCGACCTATTTCCCAGCCCTACATGATTACATCATTATTTATCACTCAAATGTTAATCTTCAGTTATATGTTTGGTTCCAGTACTCTTCATTACTAATATAAACAAATTTTAATTGTTCAATTTGGATGAATTATATGGATAGATCATTTTGGTTGCATCAATTTTGATTTTAAATCTTTAAGACGCCCACCATAGCTCTTTTTAATCTACTAAAGCGTCACGCGGAAGCGAATGCAGCATCCCCGCTTGCATATACTCGGTAGTTTGGCCTCCAATCTTTGCCATTATTCCAACAGTTGATTTGTTAACTCTTTCTTTTCGTCCAGTCCAATTTTATCACCCTTCAATTGATATTTTTTAAGTCTTGCCTCGACCTCTCCTATTTTGAGATCATTTGCATCAATATTTAGGTTAGCTGAGCAGGTATTGCACCAAGCCATCTGTTGCATTTCAGCAATCATTTGCTTATAGAGTTGATACAATTCCTTATAAGCCTTCTTCTCCTCGTTGCATTTCCTCAGATCACAGTCTTTCAAGGCGTCAGTTTGTATTTGCATCTGCAATTCTCTTTCAAATTTAAGTTTAAGCGAAGTGCACAACTCATCTCCCAAGAGTTTCATCAACTCTTTAGTGTCTGATTCGGATGACATATTTTTTCTCTGTAATTTAGCATCAGTGCGACCTTTCATGATGTTCAGATATTTAAATCTCAGCCAGATGAATATCCACAGTGCAACAGTGCTAGCTATGATAGCAATAATTATCATCGGATTGAAGGTGATGAAGTAGGAATACACTCCCAAACCGATTAAACATAGCAAACTGGTCAATTTCAAAAGGGTTAGTTTATCGTTTAGATATTGCCGTTTCGAGATTAGAGAGTTAGCTTTTTCCTGGAGGCGCTTTTTTTAATTTTCAGCGTCGTTGATAGTGTTGAGGATATGCATAAACTTGCTCTCATAGGTTTTACGGCCCATGATAAAAAAGACAAGGACGGTAATAACAGCAACGATAGGGTAAAAATACTCCTGATTGGAGAAGGTGATTAATTCTGACTGCGCCCTAAGAATGTATGGGTTGAGAGTATTCATAAAATATATAATATTTGATCCACTTCACAATCTCAAATCAATTATTGCTTATTTGTTTGTCAGTCGAATGTCCCAAAATTGTGTCACTTTTCTATCATACTTTTTCTGTATCACATGCCCGTTTGAATTATTTAATATATTTTTTAAATTACGCAAGACGCATTCAAGATAGATTCATTCATGAGCAACAACGAAGTATTCTGCGAACAGAAGGGAAGAGCCGAAGTCAAAATCGGAGTCAAGGACATTCAAATAGGCCAATATTTACAATTTGCAGCAATTGTCTATAACGATCAGATTAAAATTCTTGATCTGATCTCAGGAGATATTACAGTAACGATCCGTCGCATGGCATATCCAAGATTAGTTAAACTATCCAAATGCGAAAGATTTGTATTAGCCAGTTTTACTGATAATACAGTAGGCATATATTGCAGTCGTACTGGGTCACAACTATCCAAGATAATTGGTATTCCCAGATCAACCAGTAATTTCGTTATTTCAGACAATTCTCAGAAGCTGTTGTTCGCCAATAACAACACCCTATGCCTCTGGAGTATCCCCAAAGGGCAATTAGAGATGAGTTCTGCTCAATGGAGAAATATATACTGTTATGCAATTAATGCATAAGGAAAGCAGCTTGCATTGGGTACTTACGAAGGATCTTTGATTATCCTCTCAATAATCGCAGCCAATAAAGTAGCTGAGATATCGTTGAAAGCACACAAGAGCTGTGTTATGCTCATTTCTTATTTGAATCGATAAATTGTATCGATTTCTTACGACAAAATACTCCTGACGACCACTATTTATACCTTAAATAGCGGATAAAAAGGAGTAAGCTATGCTTCCATTAGTTTGGAAGGATTGCAAGGAATTCCACGATCTCTAGCTGCAGTCGGAAGCCTCCCTTATCTTCTCGAAGCCACAGGTATTTTTTGGCCCTGTCAAGACAAGCTAAAAGGTTACTAAGGTGGGCAATACGCAGTAACCGAATACTAGGGGGCCATAATCTTCCTCCGTTAGAACCACGGGGTAATCGAGTTGTTTAAAAAATGATCAAAAACTCAGTTCATTACTTGCTATGATTTTCTATAAGCTGTTAATTAAATTACATATTAAAGTATTAAATCATAATACAAAATGATTCTCGAAATTAGTGCCCCGAATAAACCATGTTTTCGAAAGCCGACCTGGAAATAGCAGCTGAGGAAGGATATCTACAATAAAAATAGAGAAGTGATCATGGCGAATAAGCAAGACTCATTTGATCGGCATGATTTACAGGCAAGAAGGGAAGCGTAAAGTTCATTACTGGATATGTTCAAATAAAAAGAAATCGCGGTTAAAGACAAATCACAGACAGTCTCGTGCCACTCCTATTATTCTTCCTTCATTCCGCTGCAAATGCAAAGCAGATTTGACGACTAACTCACCTGCACTTTTCCATATCTTAGACATCTTGAGGAAAAATTGAGGATCAATGACCGATTACTGCTGTTGCTTTAAATTTCGGAATACATGAAGAAATGCAAGGAGGATGGCAAGGTGGATTCCGGCTGGCAAGCCTGCCTTCAGAAATATATCTGCGGATTGGACTCGATTAGATCTGCCGAATTATACCTCGAATTAAAAAAGCGAGGCACTGAAGTTATGGACTAACTCTATGCAAAATACGGTCAGAACTGTTTAAAGCACGTTTTCTTCGACAGGTACGTTGATGTTAACTCAGAATATGCAGCAGTGGTCGATATCTGCGCAGATAGTAGCACGCAATGAAAAACGTGCTGCTTTCAGTGGACGCATGTGAATAGATAAATGAGATCACAATGCCCAAGACAATGAAGAATCTATTCTGCAGTATCTGCATGATTTACGACTGCGGACAGCATTGCTTCGATTAGAATATCAAGGAGGTATAGTATCTTATATTTAGAGAAGCTTTCAGTACATATCTCCTGTAAATATTCGACCGCAGAAAAAGAATATTTAAAATGCCATTATGATATGCCAAGCCTATCTGTAGCTGCGTTCTATTGGTAAGATAACTGTGACAGACAACAATCCGTGCTGCTAAAAATGTTACAAGTCACTATAGACATAATAATGGCAAAAAATACAGTCTCTGAGAATGAAGATACTGTCTCCACTCGTCAAAGGACTTATTAAACTAGGAATTTAGATATACTCATACTCTCCCTGTGATATTTGGAACCTTTTAAAACAAGAAACCAACTAACATACTCCCTCCACTATCACTTGCTCACTCGTTTTCCTGTTTTTAGTCGAGGAGTACAACATTATGAATCGAATTTAACTAAAACTCAACGATTCTTAAGCCAATATGCTGATGAGATAGTCCCAAACAGAGTAGCGACTTCCATAACCACCAAGACGAACGAAAAGGAAAATCAGAATATCTCACGCAGAACACACCACCAGCATTTCTTCTTGTTGCCACTACTTCGTGAACTAAGATCCAATTGATATCAACTGTGAAAGTTGCACATGCCGCGAGAGAGGATTCTGTCTACCTCAATGCTTGTGCCAACCCAGTTGTTCAATTAGAAAGCGTGGATGCAATTGCAAGAATAAAGGTGATTGCAAAAAGAAAAACTGTCCTTGTTTTAGTAATAAATAGTAGTGTGATCCTGAACTCTGCAAGGGATGTTTTGACCCAAACAAAAGAAGTATATGCAGGAATAATCAAATTCAGTTAGGTAAATTCAAGAAGGTTAGAGTAGGCAAATCTACTATTGCTGGAGCTGGTTTGGGTCTATTTGCGGGGTAGTCCATTAAGAAGGATTAAATTGTGATGATCTACAGTGGAGAACTGATAGAGCAGAGTGTTGATTTGCTGAGGGAAAGTCTAAGCATAGACAGTACTTTCTATAACTTCGGTAGTCCAGAGGGTACAATCGACGCTAGATTTATGGGCAATCAATCCAGATTCATCAATCATGGAGATCAAGGCAAAGAAAACCTCCGATCATAGAACATCTTAACACAAGGTCGTTACAAAATAGGTTTTTATGCTGAACGGGATATCGAGATGAACGAATAGTTATTCTTCGACTACGATGGTGAAGGCTAGCTCTACAAGAATTACAAGGACAAGTATCCTTTCATCAATAGTAAAAAGAAGTTTCGTGAGAAAGCATGATTGATATTTGACTGACTTTGTATTAGCAGTCACGAATTTATAAATATTAGATTTAAATTGATTAGCGATTATTATAGTCGAGACTATACCAAAAAATGATTATCAGTCCTTCTTTACGTAAAAGAGGAGGTACGGACTTGAACTTTAGAAATTGTCAGATAAATAGATTTCACTCACTGACGAGTCATTGAAGTTATACCAACGGCCGTTTATGGAGTTGCGGCATTGGGCAGTGTAGTGACCACCGTTGATATCCCCAGAATGATTTACGACTCCCACTAACTGATAGTAGGGATTCTTCGTGCTGGAATGCTCTCGATGCGTTAGCAATGGTGTGAGATTCAACTCCTGATTAACACGAATACGGCTGTTCAATTTCTGCTTACTATATTTGCCATAGGAAAATCGTTTGATTTGCAATACAAGCACTGTGGGCAGTCTATAGAAATCAAGTTTGCGTTTGCATTCCCTAAAGGCTGGGTGAAAATAGGGGTACCTTTGCATTTGCTACAGTAGTAATCGCTACTAATAGTCTATTCTTTCAAAAAATTATCAAGCATGCGCATCAGTTAGCCATTGTCGTTATAACTGAAGTTCAGAGCATAGTCCCAAGTGTTGTCAAAGGCAATTGATTGGTTTCTACAACTTGAGCAAATCACAAGTGATAGCATCTGCCCAGTGAAGTAGTCACACACTATTGAGTTCTCTCTCTATCGATTGTAGTTCCACCAATTTTCGCTCTTATATTACACTATACTTACGATTTAGGATAGAGTTTGCTTCGAAAGGTCAGCCGTTAACTCTTTGTATTTGGGATTGCGAGAACGGTTTAGGTCTTGACTCAAAAGCTATAAAAGTGCAGCCAGGAATTCCTGTGCGTCTTGTTGTGAGAAGCCTGCAAATCTTGATCTTTTAGCAGCCACAGCACTTTTTATTTCTGAGGGAATTTCAGATCGCGAGGTTGAGCTTTTAACAAGTTGTACGAGTCTTCCATATGCGTAAGCTACGCGACTGCTGGAAGTCATTTCCTTAGTGTGCCTATTTTCAAGGAAATAATCGTTAAACCGAGGTAGATTAAGCATACACTGCAAAATGGAATTCCTAAATAGGAGGAAAGTTACATGAAACAAGTGTTACCGATATTGTCCAAACCTACAAGAGCAAGGCTTTTAGATTTTAGAGTAATTGTGCTTTCCGGGTGGTAAAGGCGAGTGCTTGAGGAAGAGGTGGTGGACTATTGATCCTTTTTTAGCTCACTCCATGCTTTAGGATCTTATCGGGAAGGTCTTATGGCAGATTTAGTTGTTTAATTGGTATATTTGATATAATTAGGCTCGCTACTGGCCATTATTCTTGCATTATCATCTCTTTTTTGAACTTCCTTGATCCGGTATTCCTTTTGTTTCTGCCTCTCTCTGTTTTGTTCCTCTTTCTCTCTTTCTCTTTCCCGTTCCTTTATTCTCTCTATATCTCGCTCCTTTTCCTTCTGCCGCTCTTTTTCTTTTAGATCTTGTTCGTAATCGTAAGTAGCGAGCTGTCCCCTGCTTTTATTGCCTCTATCTTTATACTGGTTGCTATAGGGGTAGTTGTTGTTTTGAGGATAGTTGCGATGGTCCTTATGAGCAGATGAATTTCCGTTATTGTGAGGACTAAGAATATTTGGACCCTTTAACAAAGATACCCCTGTATTTCGTGGATAAAGGTTATAAGGATAAGGTTGGGCGTTACGACTTTTGCTGAAGCTATTTACTTGGATTTTACTCATGACAAAGTCGATAAGAGCTATAGTAATTTGTATAAATCTCATAAAACTAACAAATTAAAACTGATAACTGCCCATCTCACTTATAAAATAGAACTAATATAGACAACTTGAGCAAGTAGTTTGATAATAAGAAGTGCAATCATGCCATCACATTTCGTAGGTGTGTTTATCACGCCAGATACCACAGGTATTATCTTTAGAACCAGTAATTATGGTATCGCCTTCGTAGTTGAATGAGCAAGAAAAGATCTAGTCTGAATGACCCTACAACTGCTGCAAAAGTTCACCTGTTTCACTGTCCCATAATCTGGCTATTTGATCGAAGCCAGCAGTGAGTATCTTAGTGCCCTGTGGATTGAACACGACTTTAGATACGTCTTTATCATGTCCTAACTAATATCATTATTACCTTTAAGTGTCAGTATGCACTCCGCTTCAGCTACAGAATAGACTTTGCAGGTTGAGTCTGCGCTAGCTGTTGCTAACTTAGTCCCTGTGCTATTAAATGCAATATCAAGCACCTCATCGCTATGACCGGCAAACACCTGAAGATTTTTGCCCATACGCACATCCCATAGTCGACAGGTACCATCGATGGATGATGTCGCACAGTATTATCCAGTAAACTAGAACTGTGTGCTGGAAATTTCCTTTTAATGACCAACCAATTGATGTACGGGTTCGCCGATACGAGCATCCCAAATTATAGCTGTTTTATCAAAGGAACCAGTCAAAATGAGATCTCCATCAGAGTTAAAGTGAAGGGAGACAAGCTATCCTTCGTGACCCTTCAGTGTTGAGTGAATTTTACCCATCTCAACGTCCCACAGTTTAGCTGTGCAGTCCATTGATCCAGTCGCAACTAAAAGTCCGTTAGGATCAAAAGAAATTGCAACTACTTCTCCCGTGTGGCCAGAGTAAGTGGAGAGTAGTTTGCCAGTAACAGTATCCCATACCTTCGCAGTCTCATCGAATGAGCCCGTGCATACTTTATTGCCATAAGGAACGTTGAACCCCATACAATAAACAGCGTTTTTATGTCCTTCAAAGGAATGGACTAGATTTCCAGTATTGGTATCCCACAGCTTACACGTGCGGTCATAACTACCAGTGATAAATTTGTCACCATTTTTGTTGAAGCAGCAGTTGGTAAGGGGCAGCACATGTCCCTTCAGTTTCTTCACCAGCAAGAATTATTGGTCTCTCTTTTCTTACATCTTACGCACCAGCTCTAAATCATGAGAAAGGTACTTTTAATGACAGCTTTGATTTGAGGGCGTTTGCTTTCTGTGACCAGAGGCTCTTCGGCCATAATTTATGAGATGAGTTCATCAACGTTGGTGTCTGCGCTGAGATTAAGTAGATCAATGCACTTGGACTAAACTTCACCGTTGCTACGAACGTATTCCAAAGTGATGCCGGGCGGATAGTATCTGATAAGTATCTTTTTGAGTTTCATCTAAATTTATCTAAACTTCAGAAGTATTATCAAATGGTAAATTTCAATTTATTTAGTCAGCCATATAAGGGTACAAGTATATCGTTGGATAGCTATCTCCAATCCTTTTGCCATTCTCAAATAACAGATAATATCTTTTGATAAGGTCATGGGCTATCGAAAGCATATTCAACTACATTTATCTATTTTATTTAGAAGTTCCCTCTATTTATTTTAGTAATAGAGAATGGCTGAAGCCGTCAAGGTTATGGTGAGAGTCAGGCCCATGAATAGTCGAGAGATGTAAAGGGGTAATAATCAATTTAGTCAGGCTGTGTCAGCGTCATCGAGGTCGAGGAAAAAACAGGGCAGGTCCACCTCATGAAGGAGGACAAGCAATAACAACCCAAAAGTTTTTCTTTCGACTATGTGTTCGGAGCATATTGCGCACAAAGTCTCATTTATGAGCAATCTGCCTTTGCCCTAGTCGACAACGTGCTTGACGGATACAATGGCACCATCTTCGCCTATGGACAGACTGGCTGCGGTAAAACCCACACCATGATGGGCACCAATTAGTCATAATAATCAAAAGGTATAATTCCGCGTACGTTCAATCAAATCGTAACCATCACCAAAAATGATACGGGAAAAACACATTTAATTCGATGCAGCTTTATCGAAATATACAACGAATAAATTCATGACTTACTTGGCAAAGATAACAAGGCACGCATGGAACTGAAGGAAAGCCCTGAGAAGGGAGTGTTTGTTAAAGATCTATTGCAGATCGAGGTTGACTCTATCGCCAAGATGGAGATGTATATGGACATTGGATTTAAGGGACGAGCTGTTAGAGCTACCAACATGAACGCTTAGTCCTCACGCTCACATAGCATCTTCACCATATATATCGATTCTCAAGAAAACGATGAGAAGGGCAATGAGAAGTATAAGGCTTCAAAACTCAACTTGGTTGATTTGGCAGGGTCGTAAAGATCCAGTAAGACTGGAGCTACTGGAGAAGGCATGAAGGAAGCCACCAAGATAAACTTATCTTTGAGTGCACTCGGAAACGTAATATCAGCACTGGTCGATGGTAAAACCCATCATATTCCTTATCGAGATTCAAAGTTAACTCGTCTATTGCAGGACTCCCTTGGAGGAAACACTAAAACAATCATGATTGCAGCAGTATCTCCAGCCAATTATAACTATTAATAGACTCTTAGTACGTTGAGATATGCGAGCAGAGCTAAATTTATCCAAAACAAGCCTAAGATAAACGAAGATCCAAAGGATGCCCTGCTGAAAGAGTATATGTAGGAGATAAAGAAGCTGAAGATGATGCTGGAAGGTAAGGCACCGATGGATAGTACCGCTATGATGCAAATGATTGGTCAAAATTAACAAAATGGGCCTATAATCCAGTAGAGAATCGTCTACCGTGAAAGCGAGGATAAGTAGAACAACATTCAGCTGTAACAATAGCTGAAATAAAAATAGGACCAACTTAGGAATGAGCAGGAGGAAAAAAGACTTCTCCAAGAAAAACTGTAGAATCTTCAGAAACACTTCGAACCCAATGCTCCTGATACTCAAGACAAGACAGAACTTGAGAAGATGAAAAAGCTTAAGGAAAAACTCAAATCTCAAAAGAAGAAGGAAGAGGAGTATCGTAGGGAGAAAGAGAAGCGAGAGGAGGAACTACTCAATATCGAGAAGAACTACAAGTCACTAAATGAGTAAGTGGACGAAATGAAACTTCGATTCAAGTAAATCAAAAACAAGTACGTGGCAAATCTTCAGGAACTCAAGGATTTACAGAACGAACACGAGGACGATAAGGAGGAACTGTTGGATACTATCCGATAGCAGGAGAAGGAATGCAAGAAGTATAGCTCAATATTGGCGATAATTATGACACAGTAACAAATTGATCACATTGTTAACAACTCTGAATGGAATTAGGAGAAAAAGGAATGGGCTGTTCCCTATTTTACTTATAAGGATAAAAACATGGCTTTACCTAAACTAGGTACCAGTGTCGCACGGAAAGAATCGACTGAAGAGAGAGAAAAGAAAGAAATTACTTTTAAGAACACTCAGCGTGATCCTGAAAAGACCAATGAGGGGAGTTTCCGTGTCAATCATATCTTAAAGAACGCCAGATAAGGTTAATCCACCAACAACTATCCCCCCTCAATGAAATCAGTGAATGCTGTTAATCGTGCTCAACTCACTCCCATAAAAAGCTAACAGTATGAGCGTGCTCGAGCCGAGATGATTTTCTAAGCTCAAGTGGATAAAAAGCGCAAAGTAGATAGGCTAAATCCAATAACAAGTGGCCACGAGAGCAAAAAGAAGATTTGATTGATTGTAGTCATAATAATGAGAATTTCTCCATCATGAATATGGATCAATTCCTATAATATTGTTAAGAGAATGTTTATTGCTATTGTGTTGGTTATAAATAAACAATAGTAAATGATAGCCAACAATTTGCCGGGGCTTAATCATAAACAGCAAGAGGACGGGAAGGACACTAAAAAACCGTCCTTAGCAACGCAACGAATGAGCTACAAGGGAATCACTCTCAAAGAGTATTTTCGACTATGCGACGAAGGCAACGGTGCAATCCAGGAGATGGAAGAGGAGTCCCGCCCCTCTTCTAAGTCCTCACTGGCAAATACTCCCAACTTTCCATAATAGGGGGCAAATCGAAAAGCCAACATCAAAGTCAAAACAGAGGTAGGATAGGAATATGCTGATGTTCACTTTAAATCAAAACTGCAGCCAATAGGCATAGAGCTAACAAATAGAAATTTAGGAGACTATCAACCCATTCGAGAGAACAATCCTTTTCGCAAGAAGGAGGATCGCAAAAAAATGTACACAAAAATACACTCTGAGTCAGCGAAGTATAATGAACTGGCGAACCGGTCGACTTTAAATGGGTTCAGACCAATGTAGGACGGTCGGAGGAAGATGCTGCGAAAATTGCAAGCTTAAAAGTAAAGAGCCAACGATCTACGTCTCAGTGAAGCTTTTTTCATTACTAAATATGGTCAAAGATTCCTAGTGGATGCTAAGACTGTCAACAAACACTGATTTTTATATTGGCTCAACTAATTGAAGCTAAATCTATAAATATTATGGAGAAAACCACAGTCAGTGCAGTTTTACATCGTAGAGTATCTCTTTGAAGAGCCGCTGTCCATAGAGACGAATGAGCAGATCAACGTAGCCGAGGCATGCCTTGAAATCCTCATTATTATAGCGACGCAAGTTCTCTTCGTAGTTGTTGAACAGATTCTCTAGAAAGTTAAAATATTGAAAGGATTTGGTGATGGTATTAAATATCCACTCAATCCAATTCGAGTGGTTTTACTTCTAGAAGTATTCGCTGGTGATTCCATCCAAAATCTTCTGCTTCTACTCGCCTTCACAGGGAAGCACGCACCCCTCTTCGTCGAGAACCAGTTTTTAGTAACGTCCGCGAACGTAGATCACAAAAAGAACCATTTTATAGAGAAAGTACTTGCGAGAGGAACTCATCATATGAATGATTAAGGTTTTTTAAAAGAGATTTTCAGTGATGAAATCGTCTTTGAGTTTAAACGAGCTAATTATGCTCGATACCTCTTTACTAATCATGATTCCCTTCTATAATTATGCGAGATTCACTGCTGATTCCAATCCCTGCATGAGCATCTTCATATAGATGCGATAGTTACCAGTGCCGAGCTTCTATTAATGATTAGGATCGTTGATCTTTTTGATCAGTTCAAGGCAATAACTTAAACAAGACTAGAATTTATTGTGGTTATACATCTCCTAACAGATGATGGAGCATGCCTCAATGTTTTTTACTCGTTTAGCTTGGATGTAATACTCTGTAAATCCTTCGTGATAATATTTAGAGTACATCTCTGTTGTTTTTTGATGAAACTCGCCGAAACATTTGACTGCCATCAGCAAAGCTGTTTTTTTCATCAATTTTGCTTAAAAAATGTCAGCGTACTCGGTGTAAAGAGAGATATACAGAGGATGAGTATCAGGAAGGGAGAAATTCAGCACATCCAAAGCTTTCTTAAAATTGTACTACGATTTATTCGAGAGGTAAAAGGGAATTAGAAGTGGGTGCATATTGTTTTTTAAATTCGGTTGTGCGAGGTACTGATAGTAGTTGTTGAGTTTAGCGAGCGATACTTGCTTGGCGAAGTTAAAAGGATTTAGCTGGTTGTTGAATAACAACTATAGTTTTAGGAGTTTAGCTGAAGATTATTTAAACAGTTACAAGGTAACCTTCTCCTATAATGAAGGAGCACCCCGAAATAGTTTCTGGATCTAGAATGAAGGAAAATCGTAGGTTTTAACCTTTGGCACAAAATCAATGTCCTCGTACCCTTCGAAAGGCTTTTATGATTTAAACAAAGGCATCGTTGACTCAATTGCAAGACTAAGTCCGCAATGCCAGAGCACTGCGTTGAGTAAACATCCAGGCTTACAATTTGGCGGATACGTACAGCTAATTTAATAAGTCTATTAGCAGTTCTAACTAATGATTTCCCAAAACTGCAAAGTTTACTATCCCACACCGAACACAAGGTTAAGATAGTCGATAGCCAATTGCTTGTACTGATCTTTAACCTCAGCCTTGCGGTCCCGAATAGCCATAATTTGTTCTTTAGGGTCCTTGATAGCATCAATATCCTGCTGATGGACAATCTGTTCACTCTCCAAATCTCTTAAAGCCTATCTAAACTGCCTCTTGATAGTTCTTGCTATAGCCTCTATAAGTATGAGTTAACGCACATATTGCAGTCGAGAGGATTTATAAATTAGCTTCAAATAACGTATGTTAATGCCCAACTCTTGTAGTACAGATTTTATAGAATAACTGTCTACGAACATTAGAGCCACTGAGTTCAGCATATCCAAGAGCTATGGTACCTTGAATTTGGGAATTAGTTGCGCCGCCTCAACCACTTTTTAATCTTCATGCCTTTTTATCTCTTCACTCAATGAGGTTTTCATAAAAGCCTGCACTAACAGCTGGGGTGTATCTGATTTGTAATAATCTCGAAAGAAGGCTACCAATTCTGGGCGCAGTCTAGCCATCAAATTAACATCATTATGCTGATAATTAAAGTCAATGGGAAATGCAATGCCGGGATTGATGATATAGTAGAAGTTGGGAAGGGTAATTTGATCCTGACTCTTATCCTTTTTATAGGTATATTCATATATCTTAAGATATGCACCTAAAGGCGCTAATACCTTCTTCTTACTATCCACTTCATAAGGAGCACTCTTCACGTTTAATACATCCTACAGGATATCCAAACAATCCCTCAATTTGCTCATAATCTGCAGGTCGTATCCATCGTCCAAGAGATTATAAATTTCAGTCTTCTCCAACTCACTAAAGGGCATATCACACATACACAGCAGTTTGACGCCCTTGTATTCAATGAGTGACATGAGAGGTAGTCTTAGCTTGAACCCTTTGATATCTCTAAGGGAATATATGATATCATTAAGATAATAATTGACTAAGAATTACTGATTTAATTCCTTGCCGCCTGGTTTCACCCACAAACCTTGAAAATATTAAAAATGTTCAAACTCCTTCTTGGGACTGTCATAGCCTATATTCTTTTCCTCCACGTAGTTTTGAACTATCTTAACAGCCACAGAATTGAAGTATTCAATTTAATGCAACAACACCAGTTCGTCTTCTATTTTTTTCTGCAGTTGACTCCTCTCCATATTTTTTTACATCTTGATGGTCTGCTAGTAAAACTTAAAGTACTCTCGCCAGAAAGAAGATATAGAAAAAGTCTACTCGTTCTGATTCTTTGAATTCATCAGCTCAGCCAATTCCTTTTACTTTTTCTTCTTTTGCCGCACTGCTTCTTCCTCAGCCATTTCAGCTTTTGTCTTCATCATGTTTTTGATGCGCTGCACGGAGTTAGCATAATCTCCGATGTCTTTCTCTCCAGAATTATGGGAAATAATTTTCTTAAGGCTGGTATCTTTGTTCACGGGCGAAGAAGGGGCTATCTTGGCGAAAGTACGCCTTTGCTCCTTACGTTCCTCCATCTTTTGTTCGATGTACTCCTTTAAATCAAAGGAGAATTCAAACAGCCATTTTTCCATCTTTGGCTCTGCATTAGCCAAAGTGATAACTTGCTCCTCTTCCTAATTCTAGTTTTTATTGTTGTTCTTACCCTATTCGGGTCTGCTAGACTTCTTATTTTCTGGGAAGAGTAGTTATAGATGAGTCTTCTTGATTTTGTTTTTGGGCAGAAAATTGACTTCGTGAATGAGTCCCAGTTTGATACTGTATTTAAAGTGCTTCTTTTTAATTGAGCTGGGATCATCCTCTTTAAAACCGGGGTGAAGATTGTAGTACTCAATACAATTGTTTCGAACCATCAATATGCGTTCGTTTGACGACCAACCCAATTGACTTTATTTACGACAGACCTTGGGGAGATTGCCACAGAGCAGTCCCAGCTCATCAGCGATTTCATCCGGAAAAGTTAGACTGAGTTTGCGCATTCAGTTAAATAGGATAACAAAAACCCGATTATATTGTTCATAATAAATGATAGATATCTGAATTAACGATCGAATTATGCATATTCTTACATTTCTTTATTCCGTCTACAGCATTACTTGATGCTGTCTTAAATGTTCTTTGCCTCATTTCCATAAAATATTAATAAAGGAAAGCAGAGGATAGAAATCAAATACTGTTTTTGAAGATGTTTTCATGCTCAATTTAGACATCCGCAAAGGACGCCCGAGACAACAATCTCGCTCCGCTCTGAAAATAGACTGCCTGTGAATGGGTTCCCATCTTTAGAGTACCATTACCATCAGGTTTCCCATTTTTCCAATTAATTTTCAGACTGGATGTCGCACTATAATGGAACTATCCTTGCCCGCTCCGAATACCCTTCTCGAAGGTTCCCTCATAGTAGGGGTAGTCTTTGGAAGAATCTCCCTTTCTAAAATCATATTTGCCCTGGCCATGAGCCATCTCATTTTCTGTTTCTCCGAAATACGTATCAAAGTTGGAATACTCGATGAATTTTATATTCTTCTTCCTCACCGTTTATCGATTTATTTCTAAGAAACGCTTCTGCCCACTTCTGTTCAGTTATAAACTCCCCCATATTTTATCGTTCCAATCCCCAGTAAAAATGACTAAATTAGTGCCGTTGCAACCTTATGAGAAAAATTGCACAGACCCAGGTCCCTTCGCTTTTCCTTTTTTGAAGCCTCCACTATAAATTTTACCTCCCGGGAAGACTGCGTTGCAATGGTCTCCATCATACTTATTTTCTCGCATGGTTCCCAAAAAGAAAATCGAATTTTTATAGCAGGCTACTAAATTATTCTCGTTGATGGCAAGGCATCCCTCTCTTTTATTTTTAAGGCGAAGAGTCTCCAGTTTAGACTCGACTAACTTCTGCTGATGAGGGGAAATAAAGGAAAGTTTTCCATTAAAACGAAGCAGTTACAAGCTGTCCATTATAAATCTGCTGCTGATCTGTGATAAAGGTGGCAATTATATATTAGGCTCGGGATGGTCGCAGTTGCCCATTAGTATATCAATAATTTTTTATTTGGATGATGTAAATTCATTAACTCACAGGAGCATATCACAGCATTTTTTAATCAAGAACAGAAGTTTATTCACTAGACTCACGCATTATTGACCATCCATACTGACAAACAACTCAACTCATCAATTGGAAATACAGATCAGTTACTGGCAGCGCTCCTGGCCAAGGACTGCAAATAACTCTCCACTCGCTTATTCTTCGTGATCATGTCAGTGTTCAGGAATGTGATCATATAGACTTCTCGGAAGTACTGCCGCTTCATCAGGCAGATGACGGCTATCCCCACTTCAAAGCTTAGGAGGAACCATCCCAACGAAAACAGAAATATTCGAATTCTGGTAAAGTTGAAGACGGAGGAGACCTCGAACATACTCTGCAACTCAGTGGCAAAATTGTTTGCAAAAACGTCGTTTAGTTCGTTGTTTAGGCTCTGCAAGTAGAATGTCTTCTCAGATATATTGCCAAGGATCTCATCGTACACGTCACTCTGGTTGAGGCTGATGTAAGCCTGCTGATTGGCATCAGCCTCTACCTTTGCCTCAAACAGCTGCTTCAGAGTGGTGAAAAACTGGCTCTACAAAACGCGGTAGGTGTAATTGTAGTGGCACAGCTACTGCGAGACGAAGTTGCCATAGGTGCAGTTTGCCAGGATGGTCGTCATGTTATCGTCTTGGTGATAGTCGTAGGTGGGAATGTTCAGGACGAATTGGCTAAATTCCTAATAAGCCTTTTCGGGCGTTACCAGGGTCGATGCCCCAAGAAAGCCATTCTTTAAGTATACTTTCGCAAACAAAAAGCTAAGGTTCTCGGTGATCCTTTGACTGTAGCTGTTGAGCAGATTGTCCTTAGCCTATCTGACTTGCTCAAAATACTAATCGTTATGGCAGGCGTGGACGATTAGAAAGGCAGAGAACAAAACGATGGTAATGTAGACGACGCAGTGGCTGGGGACGCACCATTTGCCAGGGTCGCAGTCCGAACCAAACAGATTCAGCTAGCCGTCG
>Ga0302188_10000493_pt1 | contig 33246 bp, 16 predicted proteins | sample II_Bog_E2_1_FD_198783 | JGI IMG/M metagenome (GOLD analysis project Ga0302188, IMG submission 198783) | Peat permafrost microbial communities from Stordalen Mire near Abisko, Sweden - II_Bog_E2_1 | ecosystem: Environmental > Terrestrial > Soil > Wetlands > Peat | place: Sweden: Abisko...
CTCACTTAAGATTATCCACTTAAATTGCTTTACTAAATCTTAAAATTTGCGCAAGTTTCCATAATTAAGAATACCGTTGTACTAAACATTCGATTTATAACGGAATTGAGGATTATACCGATTAGAATTATAACTTCCTATTGTCATCTTATCAGTCAAAGTATAATTTAAACTATATCCTTTACAACTAAATCTAAGAGATTAATAAAATCTAGTATCCTTCCATTGATCAAAAAGTAAATCTCTATCCTCAATAGAAATATACAGCCTCTGTCTCTTCCTGGTTTTGTTGCAGTAAATATAAAAATAATCCTCACTGTTTACAGGCACAATTTATGACCAATTCTAAAAATGTGAAAGGGGAACTCCCCTATCTTGTAATAATGCCTTATATGTTGCACCAGTTTTAAGCTGTTTTTCAAGATCAATATTTTGATATTTGGCATATTTTTAAAGATATTTAATAAGTTTACCCAATCTAGCTTCTTTTGGCGCTTGGGTTAAAATTTATTCTAGAAACTCCCGCTCATTAATATCAAAGATCGGAGCAGTCATATTTGGAGTCTAACACTTTAAAATTTAAATCAACTTCTCCATTTAATCTGCCTGTGAGCTTTTTTCAATAATGAAGATGATGAAAGATTGTTTGTTATTGTGAGTGGGCCAATACCACAGATCTTTCATTCCATCCTTGAGTAAAATTTTCATTTGATGGAATATATTTTAAATCTGTTATTATTAGAGTAATGATTTTTGAAAATAAAAAAATTTCCGAAACCCTTCTAACCGATCCTTTATCACATCAGTAGTTTGATCAAGAACTATACACTCATGTTTTTTGATTTGAATTCCAAGAAGATTAAGTATAGCTGATCTTAGGTAGCAATTCAATATCTCTTTTTAATAAGTAAGATTATATAACATTTAATTCATTAACTCTTTTAAGTCATTCATTTTTTATTAAAAATTAGTTATTTTGTTTATTACGTTTATTTTTTTAAATATTTTATCTAAGATTGATAAAAAAACTTTTGATTCTTATTTGGGGTTTAGATTTGAAAGGTTAGATTTTTTTACATATCTTAGTTGGCTTTCCTTTAAATATTTTAATTCAATGTTCCTTTTAACTTAAACCATCTATTTAAATAATTATTCCTCTTGGAGATCTTCTAATTTTTATTGTATTTGCTTCTCAGACTCACTAGAACCATGCGCCTGGCAAATTTATTGAAGCAATTTAATCTATTGCTCCTCTATTGATTTAGAAAATTGTTATATTTCTGATGAACTGAGTCGTTCTTTGATGTTGATTTAATCAATCAAGAAAAATTAGAACCACAGCAAATAATAACTATATCCAAAGGCTTCTTTGATAGAAGAATTGTTGCCTAATTCTTTAAGTAATTGTAAAATATCCTGTTATTTGAGTCGAAGATTGCCCATATTTTAGTAAACATTATTAATAAACAAAGTTAAATTCTGCGTATGCTAAAGGTTGACGAGATAAAGTAGAAAGGTATCAGCTCTTTTTTCATATTTATTCACTATTTTCTTCAGAATCCCCTCTATCAAATTTTTAAGATATTCTCCTTTGATGTTAAGCATAAAAAGTATTATTATAAAATGGAAAAATAGTATTTATTTTAATACTTTTTCAGAAATTATTTAATAATTCGCAATTTTGTCAGATGAGATCGGCCTCATTAAATTTTGATAAATCATTGATAAACACTGAAATAAATTTACATGATAAATATTAAATATCTAGAATGGGCTGAAACTCTATCATATAGAAGATCAATAACTATTAAATACGGCATCAACCATGATAATTTTATTATTATTATTAGTAAAGAATTATGATGTAAAGATGTATTCATTGCTCCATCGGAGATAGCTGCAAAATGTTTCTTTAGTTAAAGGTGATAATCTTTTGTATAATCTATAAAGATCTCTTTTTCTAAGATACTTTTCGCTCTTCAAAATAGTATTCAATCCTCTTACAAAAGTTTAAATGGAAACTGCCTAATTTGTATTCTACCCCTCAAATTCTGAAAATATACTTTAAAGAATTTTTCCATCGTAACAATTTTTAAAGTTTTCTGTCCAGTATCTTTCCTCCAATTGATAGGAAAATACTATTTTTCTAGTGAGATTCTCAGTATTAATTGATTCTTGATAACTAAAAAACGGATCATACTCCAAGGAATCCAAACTAATGATATCATGGTGAATCTAATATTATTTGGCGAGGATTTCTCTTATTTTTAGTTTCTAATTTGCCTTTATTTGGTGGTTAAGGGTCCTTAACTGCTAATCATACTTAATTTGTATCTTTATATGCTTTTTAAAATCCTAGTAAGTTTTTCCTTTTCCCACCTTTATTATCTTTCCTTTACCAGAATCTAAATTAAATAAATTTGTAAATTTAAGAGACTCCTGAAGTGTCTTGGGCAATCCCGAATTGCTATTTTTTAATTTGTTGTCACTAATTTCCTTAGATGAATTGCTTTATTCAATTTATTATCCTTTCAGTTGGTGAGTTTGATCTCGTGTATTTTTAACAATTTTACCTATTTATTTGATTATCTCACATTGTTATTGATTTTTATTAAAATTTTTCATTTTTTTGGCATCTTTTGTTTCGATAAAATTTGATTGAAATAACTGTTTTTCTAATTGATTAGAATCATTTATCTAAGCGATATTCTTACAGTAATTTTTCTTTAAGATGTGCCCTTTTTTCTGAATCATATTTAATTTTAATACTAAAAATATTATTAAATTTAAATATCAACTTCTTCAATGAAAAGGAAAAAATAAATTAGTAATGGTTTGCAAAAGATGATTTTGGTCATTTTTATCTTTTAATTTATTTTGGTTAAAATTCAATTAATCAATGAATTTGGAGGGCTATCTGTTATTCTGTTTCCTGTAAAAGTTAAATCACTAAAATTATTAAAATTAAAAATCATTTAAATATCACTTGATAAATTTCATAGTTCAACATTTAAACTGATTTTTCAGAGTTTGGACCAATCAATCTTTCAACTTTATCACCTTTATTGTCATAGGAACCACTAGGTTCACCAAAGGTATTTGCAAACAGGGTTTTATCACAAAATTTAATACCAAGCTATGAATTACCAAATATTAGAAACATTTTATCATATAGGATAGCTCTCTTTTTTGGGCGGCATAAGTAAGCTACATGATTGGTCATTGAAACCAAGAATCCTCCTTCAATAGCAGCCTCAGTTGGATTAAGAGGATAAATGCTGAAACCAGCCACGAGATGGTTATGAATTGTACGAATCACGAGGCAAATGTTGCAAATTTTATCAATGTAACCATGGAAGTTAATTTTATTGATGTCATCTTTGAAGTAGAGAAGTTTGGTGTTCTTTATTTTGGAGTGGGTTAATGATTAAATCTGGTTCATTAGATAACGTTTGGCCTCGTTTTGGCCGCTTAGAGCTTCTCTTTCGAAGATGTGCAGCAGCCCATTTTACTCGAGCCCTGTAATGAGGGACGATTTTAATCTAATTTATGAACTTAAACTCTAAATGGTTTGATATTGATATTCTTTTTCTTTTTCGCTAACTTTGAGCAACTACCTCATTTCATTCAGTTTCCTTTAGTGTGAGATTTGACTGTTCTCTAACTGTGTTTGCAGGAGAGAGATTTGATCATTCATTTCTTTTTCTTTTTCTTTCATTTTGAGAATTTATTGTTACTGGAGAGCAATCTTTTTCTCTAACAAAGTGTTTGCTTACTTGCATTATTTATTTTATCGAATAGCCAAGTTCAATTTTTATGTGATTTCGTGCTGAGCCAGAGTTAAACTATTATTGTTTGATGTTACTCTCTGAATGGCTATATCTTTTTATAGAATTAAGTGCTTCATTTCTAACTGGAGTTAGAGATGCTGCTTCTCTATACTTTAAAGCTTTGCTTTAAGATTAATGTTTTCCCTCTCAAGTAATTATTTTTTATGATTTTCCTCGTTCCTCAGTTAATCTAATATGCGTTTTTTTTCACCCCAAAGTAACTCCTTTTTCAGGTTTTCTTCTTTATTCAATTCCTCTATTTTGTGTTTTTCTCCTTCCCAAAGTAACAATTGTTTATGCATATTTTTTTAGAATTATTGCTATTGGTAATTTTTAGCTTATTCCAATTAAGCATATTTTAGTTGTAGTTTTTACAGATATTCAGCCATGGCCCTTTATCTTTGTTTATCTTCAGCAAAATCGATATTTTGTCTTTCAAGCACATCATTAATTTATGATAAACTCATTTGAGACAGTTGGCATTCAAACTGTTTTTGCATTTTAGTTTTAATTAAAAAGGTTCTGGTGACAGTGTTACTACTATCTATTTATGTAAACTTTGAAGATAAAATGCTTGGATAATGTTTATTGTACTCTTATTTTAAGATACTATTTTTATAGTTAATAAGTTGCAACCATTTTTCACGCACCTATTAACTATAGAATTGAACTTTCCACATTTCAGCTTCTTTACATTTAAAATATATGTATAATTGATTTTATCTTTAACTATTTTGCCTATTTTACACTCTGTCAATGCAGTCGATTTCTAATTAAATCATTGATTCAGGCAAGTCTATCAAAGGGATTTGAATGTTTTGTTTACACGAGTAAATGAGTCCTATTGATGTCTTCTTTGCTGATTGCCTAATAAAAATCAACGCATAATCTTCAGAAAAAATATACCATCTTCTACAAAAGGTAATGTAGTAGATTTACTTCTTTTCTCTTTGCCTTATTTAAAGGATAGATTCCTTTAATTGCGAATATTCATATTAATGGTTCTTTAAGATTTATTCTAGTTTTATTCTCTTGCTCATAAATAGTACTAACAGGCTATTATAATTATATTCATATATTAAACATTTTTTAGTTCTCTTCAATAGCAAACAAATATAATGAACATTTTACTTATTAATATATTTTTTGCTTATGATTGTTTTTAAAAAATAAGCTTCTTGAGTTTATGATAAGTTATTGGTAATTTATGATTATATTTTTTTAGCTCTTTGAAATATCCCCTTAAATGAATGAATCTAATGAGCAATAGCCTTCCAAATTTTTCAGTATCGTGATTGATGTAGCTCTCATTGGAGTTACTGTCATCTCATCCCTAAGTACCTATCACATAAATAGTTTCTCTATGTATACCGTGTCTTTATTTTGTAAAACGTCAATGCAGATAGCATCCAACTGTGCTCATAGCTAATATTTCCTTGCTTTAATCCGTTGCAAACTTTAACGTATTGTTAATGGCATACGGCATGTATCTTTATGAAAGAATGATTAGCGTTCAAAATGTATTTCACCTCCTAACCTTCGGTCTGGATTTCTTGCCCTCTCCCGATGACTTCTGCACTTACAACTATTGTATTTACATGTTTTTTGAACTTCTCTCAATTAGTTTTCACATATGCTATTCAATCGATCTGTTAGTCACTCTCAAATTTCCATTCTTCTCTGGTCGCAAACGCAGAAAATTTTACTTTCTGTTTTCAGCTTTACTCCCAGGAATAGCTATAGTTAATTCAATCAAAGAAGCAGAAGGTATTTCTTACTGACTTAGATATTTGTGAAAATTATCTTTTAGAAGAATCTATTTACATCGTACCATTGTGGTTTTTATTCATTCTCATAGGATTTTGTAGTGTGTCTCTACTGATCATAGCATTTAGCTTTCTGCGGGGCAAAAATAAAATGGCTATCAGACAAGCCTACATAGGACAGCATCGTACAATATTGATGCTCTTAGTGTTATTGTGGATATGCCCAATCTGGGTTAATCTCCTTAAGATATACGATTTAGAGGATTCAAATCAGTTCGACATTCTCAATATTGTTGCTTTTTTCTGCATCGTCAGTTCATGTGGAATAATTAATTTAGTTCGAATATACTACGACAAATGTCTTCGATAAAATGTTGTTTTCAATCTATTTAGATCAAAGCGATGTTAGCATTCAAATAATATCAAAGTAGTCAGCGTATCTCGCCATAATAAACAAATGAAAAATAACAAGATGACTAAGTGTGGAATTTGCCTCTAGCAGGTGCCCTTCATTAATTTCAAAGTCAATAAATCGTGCATAATATTATTCAAGTTGTTTGCTAAGCTTGTGCTGACTAACATAAAAAATTTGGAAAGGAAAGTGTTTTTAGAGATAGTTAGCAGCTATATTAATCCGTATTTCGCAATACAATAGTAATCGAAAGCGACTCTGAAATATTGAGCAATGATATTAAAAAAATCCCACATCCGAACTCTTGTAATCTTGCTCAGTTGAAGGATTTATGCAAAAAAAAACGAACTTTTAGAATGACTTGTATCAATCAGTCTCGACGATGCAACCCTGATGATAGATTGAAGGAGAAGACTGTTCACATAAGAAGCAGTCTTTTTAATGAGCCAGAAGATTATGAAAATGTTAGCAATCTCGGCATCAAAGTTACCTCCTACTCTCACAGATTGTTCTAATAGCTCCGTAACAACGATGATTTTGGAAATGTGCAACTGTAGGAAACTCTGAATCTTTAAAAGAATGTGAATAATATAAAAATAGCAAAAGAATCACTCGGGGCCAGTGGAAGTTTTTTCTTTTTCAGCTATGATCACAAGTTAGTCATCAAAACAATTTCAGAGCAATAAAAGGATAGATTCATTCAACTTTTGCCTTACTACTTCGATCACATCCGCGATTTTCCTACTAGCTTATTAGCTCGAACATATGGCATTTTTTCCATAGAAATAGAGGGAATTTCCAAGATATATTTTATAATGATGGAAAACACCTTTCAGCAGCTTGAAGATAATTTTTTGTCGTATAGGATATACGATCTAAAGGGATCAACTGTGTCACGCTAGGTGAAAGATTCACAAGCTACTGTTTTTAAGGATGTGAATTATTTTCGTTCAGCAGATTGTTTCATATATATGACAGCAGAAAACAAAGCTAACCTTATTGACCAGATAAATAACGATATCATGATGCTAAAAAATCACAATATCATGGATTACTCACTACTTTTGGGTGTCAGTAGGGGCAAAGTGAGAAGAAGACCTATTCGCAAGAGAGGAGGGGGATTGTCAGAATAAGTGCAGAGTTGGCGCTATGTCAACTCCTTGGAAGAAGTTACAAATCGGGTATATTCCATTAGTATTATCGATTATCTGCAATAGTTCGACTTTAGCAAGAAGACAGAACTGTGGATAAAGCGCCTTTTTAAAGGGGGAGGAGACATCTCTAGTGTAGGAACGGAGATATACTATAAGAGATTCCTAACATTTATTAAAAGGATCACTCTGGCATTCAAGATCAAGGTAAATAATGATGATAATTGACAAGTGCCTTAACTTCTGATTCATTTGATATATTAAAATATTTATTTTATAGGCTTAAAGTGACTTTTTATAAGGAAATATATGAATAGCATTTAATACGCATGAAAAGAACAAACTAATTTATCATAAATGGTTCTGTTGTTGTATTTATTAAAAATAATGATTGACTTGTACATTAAACCTTCCTAATTAATCATCTTAAGCAATAAATATCTCATTTAGTCATTACAATCAATGGTTTGAAGCATGGTGGTGTGGATGGAATTTTTTTCCATGTTATTGGTTATGGGCATTTAATAGTTCTTTCGTATCTTTAGGTTTGGGCTTAGGTTTTGCTTTGCTGACTACAATAAAGCCCTCCTCCTCGAGCTTATGAACTTAATCAAGGTGGAAATTTCTGACTTAAGGTTATTCCTCTGAACTTTCATCATCTTACTCAGGTTTCTTTGCTTCATATTTAGGTTTAAACTGTTTTTTTTCTCGAGGTTCTTGATCTTTGGGTGCCCTGGAAGATTTATCCTCTTTATATTTTTTCTCTTAAATTGGCTGTATTTTAGTGGCAGTCACCTCTTGCGAGATTGCTGTTACTTGCTCCTACACGAGTACTTTTTGTTCGATTTTAGGCTCAGGAAGAATTGGTTAAAGTTTAGTAGCCTCTATTTATTTAATAGGCTCTTACTTTACTTATAATTTTGCTTCCTCTTTTGCAACAATAACAGGATTTTTTTAAACCTTCTTTTCAGTTTAAACTTTAGCATGACCATGTGTGTCAACATGAGCTGCCAAACCTTTTTGCAATTTGCGATCATTGGCGAAATCTTTAAAAATAGAAGTAAGGGTCGCAATAGATTCATTTAAAGGAGTTTCTACTATTCCACTATTCATTATAGCTTTCCACAATAAAGATAATTTATCTTGTTCAGGAACCTTAAGTCCTGACTGGAAAATAACTAATGATCTGGCAAGAACTTCAAGTTCTTTAAGCTGATTGTTACGATAAAGAGCAGCATTTTCATTGTAGGATTCACGGAAGAGTGTCGCAATCTCTTAAACTTTAGCCCTTTCCTCATGAAGTGATTATTTTCTGTTGACCTTCTAGATCTGTTCAGGCTTAAGGTTGTCTTTTCCTTCAAGTTCCTGAATTTCTGTCAGCTTCTTGTTGATGTTCCGCACTTTCTTTTGAAGAGTTTTAAGGAAGGGATCATTCTCTTCTTCTACTTCTTTGATCTTGGGTGCCTCTTTAACTGGTTGTGGTTTCTTTGACATTATTTAAATAGATGACAAATCTTTTAATCAGTAGCACAATCATCAAATATTCATATAAAAATTATCATCAGTAGATTTTAATTCATCGAAAATATTTTCATATCATTTTACTTGGCATTTTAATGAAAGAATTTACAAAGAATTCACAGATCATCAGGTGAAGTTTAATCTAGCTTCAGATAAAGAGATTGCTTTATCCTTCCACTATATTTTACAATATCTTAGATGCACATTGCTTTAGTTATGTACAAAATTAAAATTTCCTTTGTCTATAGTGTCTCGATTGGATTTAAATATGTTGGAACAGTTTGTGAATAAATTTGATTCCGTTGTACATATTTTATTTGCAAGCAAAATGATAATAGCGAACAATAAGAATAAGAAAATTATAATATATGTTGGCTGTAGATCATCAACTTAGACAAATCATCAACGAATGCGGAGGATCTCAAATCAATCATTAGTCATTTTATCTATAAGAGAGAAGTTGCGAATTAAAACAAATCCATCGTGATCTAGACCTGTCCATTCATCATCTTAGTCGTATTGACAACGATAGCTCGGAAAATGAGCAAGAAGATTTAAGAATTACTGGATTTGATTACGCAGCTTACAATAAACCCTTTCCGCAGCTAAGCGAAAGACGCTTAGATCATAGTAAAAACAAATCAAAATCTAAACTAAATTAATCACTAGAGTCAAAACGTGGAGCCTTTAGTGTTTTATCCAACCGTTCACCTCGTCATAAAACAGAAGTATAAGGAGGAAATTCCATATTATAAAGGAGGGCTAATTTATGTGCGCTTTTATCTCGAGTAAACAAAAATAAATTGCCAACTAATGCAAGTAGAAACATGCTGTTAGCATGGAATCGTAAGGACCCTATACGTCAATAGGCAGATAGCACCTATGAACTTATTCGAGATTAGCGAAGGAAGGCTGACGCAATGAGACATATCATGGTATTAGGAAAGGTTATGGGTGAAAATTATCGTAAAGGAATAAAAAAACTTCAAGCTCGAAGAAAGATATTTATGCGAGGCAATGAAATGATTAGAAAATGATATTTATTAGATTATGCGCAAGAGGCGTCAAGTTTACAATTATTGTAAACCACTCCAAACCATATTAACTTGAACAGTAATTTAGAATTGTTTAATCCATAAAGTTATGTGATAATAGATAGCTTTATAATATTTTGATGGGGTACTCTTACTTGTTCAAGTATATCATAATCGGGGACCAGAGTAAGTGAACATCCATGCAAGGTGTGGGCAAGTCGTGTATCCTAATGAACTTCATTGACAAGCAATTTAGCTTCGAGTCTAATCCGACTGTCGGAGTATAATTTGGGTCCAAAACCATCAAACTACAAAATAAAATAATTAAACTGCAGATTTGGGACACAGTACTATTTTTATAAAGCAAGGCAGGCCAGGAAGCATTTAGATCAATAACTAAATCATACTATCGCGGCACAATTGGAACTATCCTAGTCTATGATATCACTTCAAGGAAATCATTTTAAAATATCGAAAAGTGGTTGGAATAGACTCGCAATTTTGCTACCACAGAGAAAATTTGCATTGTTTTGGTAGGCAATAAAATTGATATTAATCACGGGTAATCTAAAAATAACTTAGAAGATAGGTAACATACGATGAGGGAGCTAACTTTGCCAAAGTGAATGGGCTGATCTTCCTTGAATGTTCTGCTAAATCAGGCTACAATGTAGATTACACTTTTGAATTGTTGAGTGAGTCTGTTCTATAAAAAATAGGACGAGGAGAAATAGATATGAACGATGAAAATGGAGGAGTCAAAATCGGATAGCATGAGCCACTGACACACGAAATAAAGAGTAAAAATTGTTGCTGATTTTAATATAATTGGGAGATTTTTGTATTATCCTACCAACACCAAGTCAATTTTTATGGTTACTTTTAATTTGGTTAGAAATATGTCCTGTTATATTAAAAATGATTTGTCGACTTTAATTATTGAATTTTTATTAGTTGTTCTTCAACACAATTAATAGATATAGTATAAAATATTTTCATTGCATCATGGAAAAATCGGAAGAATAAAAATAAGTCGATAAACGAGTCAAGCAAGATCAAGATATGACAACCAAAATAAGTACACTGCTTGATACTTAGGTCATAAAGATGAAGTAAAGTTGCTGAAAAAAAAAATATCAATCTTGAAATAGGCGGTCTTTGCAGAGCGAGTCAAAAATAATAACTTAGAAAATGAGCTCCATGGCGGCATATAAAAATTGAAAAAGTACGAAGGTGAAAACAAGAAAAAATAATAAAAAAACTAAGCATTACTAATTGAAATACGATCGTTAAAAGATGCCCTTATCACAGAAAGAAACGAAAAACAGGTATGTGATCGGCAATATTTAGGGTTACATTGATTTACTTCGAAAAAAATAGGAGTAGTAGAAAAATCGAGAAGCAAATGGAGGAAGCAAAATGTCAGCTAATAACTATTTTGGTCTAAAAGGTCTTTTTCAAAAATGATAAATTTTGATAATTTCTTATCTACAGACTTTTATGAGAATTAATAATTCAAAGGATTGATTTTTTTGATAAAATTACTCTTTGAGCGTGATATTAAATATTAAATAGTATAGGTAAGTAATATACAGATAGTAGACGTTTAATTTTCTCAAGATTGCTTTATCTGAGAAATAACAATTTCAGAGTTTATTCATCAAGTCGCTATCAATACTTGTAAAGAGTTAAATTTCCTTTCATAAAAATATTAAAACTGAGTTTAGATATGCGTACATAGTAAAATTAATCGGGTAACAGGGAACAGGTACAAGAAGATGAGGAATATATCATGATCGATACTCCCGGTAAAATTAAAACTCTCAAGTTTGTTAGATATGGTATCCTTTCTTTGATAATTCTACTCATAATATTTGCTGGACTGACTCATCACTAAAGAGTTGAAGAATAGGAGAAATAAATGAATGAACTTGCAAAAGAACAAATAAATATAAACTCAGATTAAGCCCCAAATTCCTAAATTTGAGAACGGATATGATTTTATTTCAAGAGATTATTTAAAATTACGATATTTTAGAATCAATTACTTCTTAATTTATGATTTATCCATCATATATCTAATTTCTTTATGGAGTGGTCAATTAAAAGCATACAATTTAAGTGTATAGTCATATAAACAGCGATTCTTTGACTATAAAGGCAAGTTGAGATAATAAAATGTAAATTTTGAACCTGAAAAATGGAGGGAGAGCAATTACCGAAAGCCACTATGAACAGCTTTATCAAGAGTCACACCAACATGCACTACAGCGCTGAGTTTATCACTAAGATGCTGTCACTCTCCAGAGGTCATTATTCTCTTATTCAGCCTTTGTTGTCAGATTGTCTGACAAGGCCAATGACATGTGCGAGAAAAACAACAAGAAGACTATCAGTGCAGAACACCTTGAAGAGGCGCTATTGGTAAATATTTAACTATTTAGACTTTGGGATTAGATCATCATACTCAGAATCTCAAGAAACTTGGCTCTAACATCAAGGAACTCAATCAACTCAAACGAGAAGCCAGTCAAAGATTGGATGAAATTATAGAGAAAGAGATGAAAGAAGAAAGAGAACGTCGCTTGCTTGAATAACCCGAAAAGAAAGCAGTGACTGTGAGAGAGAAATTTGAACATATTGAAGCTGTCAATGTCGACAACTCTGAATAATTTGACTATGAATAATTAGCAAGGGAGGATCCGCCAAATAAATAAAAAGAAGCGAAATGATTGATCAAGATATTGAATATTAAATTAATTCATTGATCCTTATATCTATAATTGCAAAGGTGCTTTGATTTCACTGGAATGGATCGAGTTACAATGTTCTATTTTTAATAAAAGACCAACTAGCAATTAATATTTTATAAGCAATAGATATCTATAAATTTAATCAATAGAATCAGTGTTATTCTTAGCCGTCTTCAAGTCTATCAGCTACTTCTAAGCCTGTTTAAACGCTTAATTTAGAAAAATCTTATTATTATTTCACAGGCTAAGTTCTATTAAGCTTTTCATTTGCAATTCTGTTCTACTGAAGGTATTTATAAATTATCCTAACAACTAGTATAGCCAAGAGAGACAGGAAAATTATCATTTGGTTTGTGCTTATAAATATAGACTTTACTTTAACTGCTGGAGGATGTATCTCAACATTTTATTTTTTGGGTTAGTTTAAAATACTTTATGCATTTGACTAACTTTTTAAAGATTATTTTTTATGCTGCAATTTTCTGTATTACTAAAGAACATCATATGAGCTTTTCTATTATTATATTGAACGAAGACTTTTTTTATTCTTTTTTAGCTATTTCTTTTGTTTTCTTTTTAATTTTTAATTATTGTGCTTTTATTAGTTTTAATTGTCGATTTGATATTGTTAAGCGTTAATGTTACTTTTCTTTTTGTATTTATGTTTTTCTTCTTTATTTGTTTGTGTTTGATATGCATTATATGGCCGTTATTCGAGTTAAATATTTTTATTGGATTATTATTACACTTTTTTTTATTCAACATTTTCTTAATTGCTTGCTTTAGTAGGCACAGATGCTTATACTTCTTTTTTAATTATGTCAGTAATCGGTTGTATTTGCTCAATATTTGATTTTTGAGGAGATTATTATACTTTGTTAACACTTTATTTCAGAGGAATTATGGCGATTGGATCCGTTGAATCTGTTTTAATACTTGTGAAAATCTCTTTATTTGTATCAACATACTAGTTTATCGGGGGGACTTCAACTATGCTAGCCTTTTATTTTATGAAATCTTAGAGTATTTTATCAGGTTTTACCTATTTTATATCAATTGTTTTGATTGAATTATCATTTAATTTAGAGAGAGGTATTTCATTTGTATCAGCTTTTAGAGCTTTCTCAGAAGTCTTTTATGTTTATGCCGTTGTTAAAATAGTGTAATCTTTTAATAACTAAGAGTTTCTTTCATTTAAATTAATGTTCGGAACTTCAACAGAAATGTCTTCCTAAATGATATTTTGCATTGGAGAATTTTATTTGATTAAATTTGTTTATATGATGTTAGTTTCTGATATTTGAGGAGTGTTTTCAACTGAATCCTTTTTTAAAATAGTTGATGATAATGCTTTGCCATTTTATATTGAAGAAGTCATTTCTGGTATATCAACTGTTTTTGTTGGAACAAGATCTAATTCAATTTTAGAATTTTACCCTAAGAGAGGTAATTTAATCTCATCAGTCTTTTGAATTGATGGAGTTAAATCTTATAAATTAGCTCTTTAAATTCTTTAACTTTCTTCTCTTGCAGATTGTCTTGAGATTTCATTAGCGTATTATATTTGAGGAATTGAATCCATTTGTTAACGATTTTAATTTTTTGAAACAACTTTTTGAATTTATTCCGGTTTGTTTATTTTTTGTTTGTCTTTTTATCTTTCCAACATATCCATCAACTCTTTTAATTTATTTTCTAAGCTTTCAATTCTTTATGCATTTTGATGAGATCCTTGCTCTGTTTGGGTGACTATTTTATTAATATTTATTTATTTTATTCCATTATTTTTGCTTATATCTCTATCTTTAACTATTGATTAGGATTCTTATCTCACCTTTTTTCCCTAATTGACTAAATCAATTTTTTAAACTTATTAATTTTATATTAATTTATAGGATTATGGCTATTTCACTTTGGTTACTGAGGTCTAAGAAGGAATATTAATATAATTTTATGATCCTGGAATTGGCTGTACAAAATATTATCTAACAGGCTTTTTTTCTTAAAGTAAGGTGCCTATCTATTTTTGTTTTAAAGTATTTTATGGAATAGCCCCTTTTACTTGATTAGTAATCAGTAATGGCGATTGTTCGACTTAATTTCTTTTAATTAATGGTCTTTCAGTTTATTATTTTGTCAAAATTGTTGGGTTTATCTGTTTTTAAGACTCGATAGTACTTTTGATGACTCTATTTGTAGTGATGGGCTCTTCTACTTGTTGAATTATATTTTCCTATTTAGCTAATTTAATGTCTTTCTATGCAATTATTTATGTTGAAGTTTTCAAACTAATATCATTTTTGGCTTTATTAGCTTTATTTGAAGGAAAATATTCTCTATAATCTGTGACTGTGATATGGGGCTCCTAAATTTTATTATCATATTGCTGATTTTCTTCCATTTTTGGGTTTGTTGACAGTTATGATTGAACCGATTTAGCTTGCAGTGAAATTTATTTATCTTTGATTATCTTTGGAGATTATTCCTGATCAGGTGTCATAACTATTTTCTTCTTTTTTCCAAGCTCAACAACTTTTTCTTTCACAAAAGGGGTTTACTTAATTTCCTCTTTTTCCATATTTATCAAATTTTAGTCTCTTGGTTTATTGGATACAATTGGAAGATCAATATTTGATATTTTCTGACGAACAACATTTTGCTTATTAATCTTATTCTCCTAACGATCAAGGTCAAGTATTTATTTATTAACCTTCTATTTGTTATTAATATTATTTATAGGAATTGACTTAGCTGAACTTAACTGATCCGTTAAAATTTGAGAATTTTTGATTCTTGGTTCTTTTTCTTTAATTGGTTGTTCAGAGATTTGAAGAGAATTTATTTATTTACTTTTTACTACTGGAAAATAATTTTATTGTTATTTATCTAATATATTTTCTACTTTTTTCTAAGATAATTACTGTTTATTTTTCACGGTTAAGGGCAAGGAAGAAAGATGAGTTTATTATTATGTTTTTGCAATTTATTGATCAAACTATCCTTTGATAAACTTTTTCGATTGCGGTGGTAATGGGCCTTCATTGAGATTAACAGGTTCTTGTTATTACATTTACTTAATGTTAGTTAATTTAACGTCTTTCTATGCAGCTATTTATCTTGGCATTGCTAAATTAGAATCAGTTTTCGCTTTATTTGAAGGAAAATATTCTCTGTAATCTGTGGTTATGATGGGGGGTTGCTAAAATTTATTAGCATATTGCTGATTTTCTTCCATCTTTGTTACTGGTAGTTCCGGTGAAGAAATGAGTGGAGTTTTTAATTATCTTTCCTTAGGAATTTACTCATCTTTTTTTGCCACTTCAACCAATTTTTGTGAAAATTCAACTTCTTAATTATTTTTAACAAGAGGATTAACTTTCAGTACTTTTTTATCTTATTTTATTTATGTCATTAACTCTTATTCTCTAGTTTTTGGTGAGATTTTTTCCATTGGCTCGAGTGTGGCTTTTTTTTATTAATCTTTTTATGATATTTTTTAAATCAATCCTGGCTGCTACTCTTTTTTTCCTTTAAATTCTGGAGTCTATATCATTATCTTTAAAGGCTTGCTGTTTTTTTATTGAATTGATGTAATTTATTTTTGTTTACTTTGGACAATAGTTGGTGAACTCTCCTTACTTCTTGATTATTTGATAATTTCATAATCATCAGGTTTTATATACTGTTCATTGGAAGGCTGCACGACAATATTGATATTTTCTTGAGAATTGGTCTGCTTTTGTACAGCGTGAGGAATTTGTTATATGGGAGGAGTGATTGTTTCTGTTTTGGCTTTTTAATTGGCTAAAGTATTTTAAATGTCCTTTACTAATGATTAAACTTTATCACTAATTTATCTTTCCTGAGTAGATAAAATGTCTTAAAGTTGAAGATTTTGATGATTATCCTTTTCAATATTGTCTTGCGCCATAACAATCAGCAACAGAAGTATTGCTACTAATTGATATTTCATCAATCAAATTAATATTAAAAATATACATTTCAGTGTTCTTAAATTACCCACCTACTTACTTCTATGCTTTCTGATTTGCGATCAGTTATACTATCATAACCTTTTGTAAAATGGTTAATATTTAAATATTCGTAAATCAGAATCTACAGGATAAATTTCAACTCACTATAATTTTATCCTACAGAATTTAATGATCAAGTTATCTTTTTGATATTTTATACCTATTTACATAGTTACAAACAAACATGGAAGCTTCGCAGAGTCAATACGAAAAGCAGATGCGAGAGCAGGCCCAAAAATAGTATATTGTTTGATCGATGTAGAGAGGCAGAAGCACAGAGACAGTCCATATTGACCCAGATACTCACTCTCGAAGCGAAGGAAAGATGTATCTTCAGGTTTATAAAGTGATGAAAATTAAAACCGTCAAGCCTGAAAAGGCAATGGGAATCGAAAATTCCCTCATCAATGCTGCTCGCTCAGGATTAATTAAAAACAGATTGACAGAAGCAGAATTAGTCAATCTTTTGGAAAAGGATAATGAACGAAAAGTCGAGCAGAAGATAACTGTTAATTTTAATTAAATTAGTTTAAACGACGAGGAATTGACGATGAGTGGTGATCGTGACTTCATAATGAATTTAGAATTTATTTATTTTTGGCGGGTTGTTGAACTTATGCTTCTTTAAAAAGCATAAATATGTCATGTGTGAGTCTAGTTAATTAAATTTATGGTCAAGATTGAGGTAGTATCGACATCCCTTTAGTATATACTTAAATTTAATAGGATAATTGTTTAAATTTAGATTGAAAATGCAAGATATATCATGAAAAAATAATCGATTAGCGATTTTCTCTCCATTAGCGAAGGTAGTGCGTAAATTGAGTTTGTGACTTAAGAAAGGACAGATATTGTTTTAATTCTATCATGAAAGACAGCCAAAGCTTATAGTTTTATGATTAGTTGTATTTCAAAACGATTGTCATTAATTTTTCAGTCTCATTTCCATCTTGAATTCTTACTGACAAATTAAAGTTTATTGGGGTGAGACCGCTTTGTTTTTAGAAGTGGTTTTTATCCAAAGATCTCATTAAAAGCAGAACAGAATTACCTAAATCCCAAGCTGTAACCATTAAATATGCGTATTTTGATTGCTCAAAGAAGGTATTTGGCTTTAACTCGATATATGCTAAATAAATTCCTTGATCTATCCGATTAATAATTTTAAATTTTGACACTTGTTGATTCCACAAATCTAAATGGAAAAAGCGTTCTATAATATTTTTAGAGTTGTGAATGGATGTAAGTAAAATATTGCTTTTCATGACATCTAAGTTTTTAACCAAAAATCTTCCTTCTTTAAAATTACAAAACAATTTAAAACCTTCATCACTTACTAAATACTTGAGTTCATCTTCGAAAAGAGGTTTCTCTATGATTAGAGGGGGTGGAGATAATACCATTTCCTCTTATATCGGTTCTGGTTTGATTATAGAGCAAGAAATTGATGATTTTTAAAATTAAATTTGATGCTACTTATTCTCTCTTTAAAATTAGAATTACTCGTAATGATTGAAGCTGTCTTTGGTTTTTTATATTTTTTCAGAGCTATTAAGTTTATCATTTTATGGTTTTAGGTTGTTTTCAATATTCTCCATCTAATCTTGACTGGAGATCTCTTACATGTTTTATATTTTGCTGTATAACAACAAAATTGACTTATGAACCTTTGTAGTTTATTGTTGACTTAAAGATGCAATTAGATATTTCTTGCCTGATGGAGCAGTAATTTCAAAACATGCGTATATCTCTATGAACCAACATGATTTTGAAATTTTACTAAATGATAAATTGATAATTTCCTCCATTTAATCGTGCTCCATCTTAGATATCGCCATCATTATTTCTTGGTTGGGAGCTTGCGAAATTTAAAATTTTCTTTACCTCCAGATTGAAAATACTCCAGTATCTCTCTTAATGAAGCCACTAAACAAACTGATCTTTCTTTTAGTCCGCCTGATGGGTTAGTTTTATATCTTTTTCTTCTATTAGACAGAGTTATTAAGCATTAACTTAATTATATGATTCAAGATAAACTAATCTGAATTATCTTGATTAATATTTTATTATTGCATCAAGATTCACAATATTGGATGATTCAGATAATCATTATTGAAATATCACTTAGTATATTTCATAGTTTAACATTTAGACTTCCCGATCTTTATGCGCACCGATTAGTTTTTAGACTCTATCGCCTTTGTTTTCATAATAACCATTGGCAATACCAAAATTTGAAAAGAGGATAGTCTCGCCCGATCTAATGCGTAGTTATGAATTGCCGAATATTAAAAAAAAATCATCGTAAGTGATAGCCCGTTTAGATTCACGGCATGAGTAAGCTAAATGATTGGTCATTGAAACCAATATTCCTCCTTCAATAGCAGCCTCAGTTGAATTAAGGGGATGAATACTGAAACCAGCTACGAGATGGTTATGAATTGTGCGAACCACGAGGCAGATGTTTGGATGTTTATCTATGTAACTATGAAAATTAATTTTATTAATGTCATCTTTGAAAAAGAGCAGTTTGGTGTTGTTTATTTTGGAGTGGGTTAATGATTAAATTTGATTCATTAGATAACGTTTAGCCTCGTTTTGGCCGCTTAGAGCTTCTCTTTCGAAGATGTGCAGCAGCCCATTTTACTCGAGCCCTGTGATGAGGGACGATTTTAATCTAATTTATGAACTTAAACTCTAAATGGTTTGATATTGATATTCTTTTTCTTTTTCGCTAACTTTGAGCAACTACCTCATTTCATTCAGTTTTATTTAGTGAGTGATCTTACTATTGTCTAACTGTGTTTGCAGGATTGAGATTTGATCATTCATTTCTTTTTCTTTTTCTTGCGTTTTGAGAATTTGTTGTTAATAGATTGCAACCTTCTCCTCCAATAAAGTGTTTGTTTACTTGCATTATGTATTTTATTGAATAGCCAAGTTCAATTTGTATGTGATTTAATGCTGAGCCAGAGTTAAACTATTATTGTTTGAAGTTAAGCTCTGGATGACCACATCTTTTTATTAAATTAAGTGCTTCATTTCTAACTGGAGTTGAATATGTTAATTCTCCATACTTTATAGATTTGCTTTAAGGTCAGTGTTTTCCCTCTCAAGTAATTATTTTTTCTAATTTTCCTCGTTCCTCAGTTACTCGAATATGCGTTTCTCTTCTTCCCAAAGTAACTCCTTTTTCAGGTTTTCTTCTTTATTCAATTCCTCTATTTTGTGTTTTTCTCCTTCCCAAAGTAACAACAGTTTACGCTTATTTTCTTTGAATTATTGCTATTGGCAAGTCTTCGTTTATTCCAATTAAGCATATTTTAGTTGTAGTTTTTACAGATATTCAGCCATGGTTCTTTGTCTTTGTTTGTCTTCAGCAAAATCGATATTTTGTTTTTCAAGTACCTCATTAATTTAGGAAAAACTCATTTGCGACAGTTGGCTTTCAAACTGTTTTTGCATTTTAGTTTTAATCAAAAAGGTTCTGGTGACAGTGTTACTGCTCTACAAATCTGTGAAATTTGCAGGTAAAGTGCTTGGATAATGTTTATTGTACTCTTATTTTAGGATACTATTTTTATAGTTCAACAGTTACAACCACTTTTCACGCACTTATGAACTATAGAATTTAACTTTCCACATTTCAGCTTCTTTACATTTAAAATATATAAATAATTGATTTTATTTTTAACTATTTTACACTCTGTCAATGCAGTCGACTTCTAATTCTGCCTATGATTCCGGCAAGTCTATCAAAGGGATTTGAATGTTTTTTTTACACTAGTAAATGAGTCCTATTGATGTCTTCTTTGCTGATTGCCTAATAAAAATCAACGCATAATCTTCAAAAACATAATGGTATTTTTTGCAAATGGTAATATAATAGACTTCCTTCTTTTCTCTTTGCCTTATTTCAAGGATAGATTCTTTTAATTGAGAATATTCGTATTCATGGTCCTTTAAGATTTATTCTAGTTTTATCCTCTTGCTCATAAAAAGTACAGCTTTAATATTATAAAAAGTCTTGGATTTTAAAATATAAATCAATGAAACGAAAAGAAAAGAAAAAGAAATATTCCTCATCAATTCCATAAACTGAATGAATATCATTAATAAGATAATCAATGATATACAATTTGAACAAGAGCGAAAATTAAATTAACTTACTTGACTAATTTATAATATTAATGCTTGTATAGATTTAACTATGTAAGATACATGCTAAGCAGCAAATCAATAATTTACTTCTGAACGATTCACATAAAAACTTAAATAGAAGTAGATGGTCACTCACTTAAAGTTACGTACTGAATTCATTATGAAGATTTAAATTATAGCGATTCTCTAATCAGAGATATAGTTTAAAATTCAATATCATTAAGCAAATTAATCTTTCTCAATCTTGGCTATAACAATATTATTTCCCTCGAGCCCTTTCAGCAAATGTCTTTACCATATTTATAATAACTTCATTTGTGTACTACTTAATTAAGTATTTAGTTCATAATCAACTCACTTCTCTGCGTTCCTTACGTAAATGTTCAATTCCAAAGCTAAAATTTGCTTCTTTCGGTAGTTATAAGAATATGCAGTCGGCAATCATCTTCTAGCTATGAATGGTATTTAGGAGTGGAACTGCCCTGAAGTATACCAATTAGTTGGATGTACGAGTCTATCAATTAGACGATAATTAAATATATGAAATTAAGGGGTTGCTCCGAACAAATTTTAATAAATTACGAAGTCTGTGTATGGGGGAAGATATTGACGATAAGGAAAGTGTTCAAAAAATCCTTTTTTATAGATTCTCATGCTATTAATTGTGATGATGCTTCTTTGTAATAAAATCAATAATATCAATATTAATCCTAATTAATTTAAAGATTTTTCTATGTTCTTTGATTAATCACCTTGTAATTAATGAAAAGATAGGGTTATAGCTAACTGACTAACTGAGCTAAAGTTTCATTTCGTATTAAAATAAATATAAAATAATGTTTGATCTACCAATCACCAACGTCGAAAGTCGAGAGGAGATTATATTTCTTGCAGAAGATCAACTCTTTAGAAGCGGGGAGATAATGACTCCTGAAGAAGATGATCATTTTTTTAATTTGTTAGATGTAGTAGTTGATAGATTTAGATGATGTAGTCGAAAAAATAGCCTAGAGTTTAAATAAGTAGAATTAAGCATTGTGAAAGTATGAACGAGATTGAAATCCCTTTAAAATAATAAGAGTGTTATCAGTGCAAAATATGGCAGCGATGGGCTTCAAAACAATAAATATTTTTGATTGAATTATAAACCAATTTAGTGCAAAAAGAGTTATGTTTTAGCAAGTATGCTCATAAAATGCAGAAATAGCTGTAAAATAAAAACAAAATGATCAAAGGTAATCCTTATACAATGTAGAATTTTAAAGAATCGTCACCGACTTGCAATAAAAAACATAGCAGGCTTGCCAAAAGTAGTATCAAAAATATTAGATGAGTCGTCAACAAGCCTATTAGCACATATTTACAACTCCAAAGAAGATGGATATGGACTTTGGGGCAATGACTAAATTTTCAAGCAGTACAGTGTTGCAAGAGCATTGCCCAGAGGAGACAATCAATAAATGGCAAAAATACAACTTGAATTTAAACAAAGACACCACCAAAAAGAGTACAGCAGGCAATAAATTCGGATGGTCAACCGCAGCTCCAACTGCCTAAAAAAACTAATTCTAACTATTAACCCACAAATTCCCAGCAAACATGGATCGTTGCATCTTCGAGAATAGCATTCTAAAAGAGTATAACAAGACACTTCTATTAAAAATAAAAGCTGGTAATTTTAGAAAATTGAAGTAATGATATATCTGTGTTTTATTTGCTCGAATATGATTTTATTCATTATTAAAAACATTCATTCATTGAATGAATTTATTTGCATAAAGCAATCATATTCCTACAAATTGAAGCTTCTATCTTTGCAGAGTATTTATTGGCGAATATAATTTAATTGCATTGTAGATATACAATGATTAAAAAACGTATTTGGGTTCTGCCTTTGCAAATTCACTAAGGCAAGAGATTAGCATCTGCTTCGTGTTAGTGTTAGAAAAACCTGGGTAATTAGAGTAACTTTATAGCACTAAGTATACTTGGTAACATATATTCTCTTTATTATTTTATTAAATTTAATTTGTGACAGCCCTTGAAACTCCACAAGGGGATTATCATCTAAAAACAAATGATCGAGGGTAAAGGAACATTTTTTTAAACTTCGAATACTTGTAATATAATTTTGCCCTATTTTAGTTATAATGTACGAAGATCTAAATCGCTTAGTAATGGTGCATTTAAGAAGATCAACCCTTAAACAGAAATAATATTATTTCCACCTAATTCTTAAAGAATATACTTAGGTATAGCGAGTACAAATTGCTGCAAGTGAGATGATTAATTTCCGAAATCAAATTAATGCTCTGTGGATGATCTAAGTGGGTCAAGCAGTACGAATCTCAAGATAGCGTGCTTTAATTTTTTAAACTTGAGCAAATGCCTTATCCCAATGCTACTAAACATATTTTATAGAAGCTGAGTTACAGAAGATATACTTATTTTCCAATACTCAGTTGGCATATCAATCTCATTTGATTGATCGATAAACATTCCCATTGGTCGTTTCAGTGATTATTCTGATTGCAACAGTTTTTGTTACTATTTAGAGGGTGGACAAAAAAAGTTATACCAAGGCATGCGAACTTGCGATATTAAATAAAAGAAATATTTATCGAGTCAGAATATAAAATCCATCCTAAAATCAATGTTCATGAAGTTGGTGTGGGTTTTTTACCATATGCTTTTTTATAATATCCCTCAAATCTGGTGCCGAAGGGAACCCATTTAGGATCATTTTACTCACTACTACCGCCTAGATCAATCATTTTTTGTGCTTTTTCCAGTAGCCCTTCCTTGTTCTGTCCAGTTTGCCTAATTATTTAGTCACCATGAAGACAGAAGACAAATTCAGGTTCTGCTCGCACAAGGTAGTGCTTTGCTATTTTTGGAGCAACATCACTGTCAACTTTTATAATTTCTAACTGTTGATAAGCGTTAGCCAGTTCATTGATATGTTAGTCGGTTAGTTTGCAGTGAGGGTTCCACTGTGCTCTGAAATAAACAACTACAAGTGGGTAGCGATTAACTGTCAAGTACTGATTGAGTAGTTCTAACTAATTGAACTGTTTAATACTTCCAAAAGCCGATCTAATTACTCTGCCAATCATAACTAATTATTATTTAAAGCTTTAGATCTTAAATACAATTATAGGCTATTAATTTATCATTTTCCTCACAAAAATAATTTGGTGTATCTTACTTGTCAAAAATATTTTGAAAATAAAAGTATTTAATGAGTATTGTATTTGTCAATAGAGTGGAATACAAACATCACATGAACTTGTTCATCTTAAGCGCAATCCGCTTTTGCAGTCCTGTAAGATCGAGCAAATAAGATAGTTAATCAGTAGAAATACACTGCCTGGCACTTACACGAGAAAGGGTCTCTCGTAATTTAATCTTCAATTGTTCACCTTTCTCCGATTCACAACTTAGTTTGAGTTCTTTCAAACGCAAGGACAATAATTTCATCATCTCATCAGCCCTGCTGTCTGGAATAACCTTCTCTTGATCATTGAATGCTTAGAACCATGGTGCTGTAGATTCAAAATCTGCTTCGCCAAGACTGATGGTTATATCTAGTTTCTCGAAGGCTGTCACTTCCATTATCTCTTTACAAAAGCGATAAGTTTGGTTAAAAGAGTAAGCTTCAAGATTGAAATTTTTAGAATTAGGAACAATAGTGCTACCAACTGATAGGATAATTGGGAAGTTAAGAATTCCTTGAGGTTTAAAACCAGATTCTTTATTAACATACATTGTGTGCAGAACAGCAAGATTAATATCTGGTTGGAGGTCAGTCACAGCTACACCCAAAATTTGAAAGGTCGGATACACTGTCATAATGTTCTCAAGACTGCGAGCATGCTCTTGAAAATCAATGGTTTTGACCTGAGTCGGAGGATATTTACTTTGTTGTCCTCGCATACTGCGACAGGTATAATTTAAAGGATGTCAATATGTCCAGAGTAAACCTTGCCAAGGATGGTTGCCTGCATACGACTACCGTTCCTGCACTTGAGGTTAAGCATCTGAAGGGGAACAATAGGGTTGACAATAATTTTCCTACTGAAGTTGCCGAAATCGATTGTTTCCTCTGTCATGTGTGCTGTTGATTTTAATCAATCTATTACTATAAAAACCTAAAATAATAAAATAATGAATTACTAATTTAAAAAATCCTTAAATGAAACAAAGAAGACAAAAAACAGTATTAATTTAAAGAATCATAAAATAAAAATATATATGCTATCGAAATATATTACTTTTGCTTATTGTGTGATTCTATTACATTCTTGTGCAGGTTTTATTAAATTCTTTTTAATCGATCCGGAGCATTAAAAATAATATATTTAATTCATCTCCATTCGCCTATTGCATTACTTATGTTATTTATTTAATATTTAATTAATATTGGCCATACATGAAATACATCGCTGCTTATGCCCTTCTTTCACTTTCTGGCAAGAAGGAAGTCAGTAACTAATCAGCTATACAGCCCTCAATGATCTTAAAAATACACTCGCTTCAGTCAATGTCGCTTTTAGCGAAGAGGAAGCAGCACGTGTGATCAATTCTCTTAAGGGAAAAAGTGTCCATCAACTCATTGCTGAGGGAAAATCAAAGATAGGTTGTTCTGGATCTGCTCCTACTTCATCCGTTCAAACTGCTCCACCTATTAAACCCATCACTAAGGAAGTCCCTAGAAAGGAGGAGCAAAAAAAGAAAGAAGCCCCTAAGCCCAAGGTTGACGATGAGGAAGATTTCGATTTGGGAGGTAGTCTTTTTGACTGATCCATATTTAAACTAATTCAATTGGTATAAACCCATAAAAAATTTCTGAAAAAATCAGTAGTTAGACTTTTCACATCCCTTTAATCTAAAGTAATGAGTCCTTGGCTTACGACTGCTTGACTCAATCTTCATACTGCCTTTGATATCTTCCTCCTACTTAATTGGAGAGAAGGTAGGGCTTCTAAAATTCCTCTAATGCTGCTATAGTAAATAGGCTTTTAGTCTGAGAACTTCCTCTTCAAGTTGACTGATTATTCCAAGAGAATTTTTGTTCTAAATACTGACTATTTAATCTTCTAATTTATTTTCAATGCATGTATTAGTTGGTTCTATCGATAGTACATTTCCTGAGGTTGATGATTGACTATGGTGAATGCTGTTGCCTTCGTCAACAATTTAAATCTCACTTCCAAACACTTTAACGATATCCTCTTCAGCTTTTCGCGTTCTTAATGCTATTTGTTTGGGGGAGATGAAAATAGGATTCTTCTGACTATCTTTTGCTTGAAATTCGTTACCCATTATAATCACATTGATTTGAATTAAACAAGCATTATCCATTGAAATATGAACCAGTTTCAGCTCGAATAATACACCAAGGATGTAAAACACCACGGCGCTAATGAAAAATAAATACTTTCTCGCTTTTTGGTATATGCTTAAAGCTGTAGCGATCCACTCAACGTTTATCGCTATATGGAGGAAAAGGTTATTTGCACCTTTCTGCCTGCTTTTTGGCTCAGCAAAGCTCATTATCTTGCTCAATGCGGCGATTATCGTAATTGCTTTGAATGTTTGTAGGAAGCACGCAGTCGTAACGGTATTGAAGATAACGATCAATCGTCGTTTCAAAGGAGTCCGGAACTATAGATTGATTACTAAACATAATAATATCGTCTATGCCTCAAATTGGAAGAAGAGATAAGAAAATTTCCATTGAAATCGAAACGCAGCGTTGAGGAATACAATGGCATGAATGAAATCAGAAGATTAGATAAAAAAAGAGAAAAATTATTGGAAATTTATGAAAAAAAATACTCTGCTTTATTGAGGGAGAAAGACAGAGAAGAGTTTGTCAAACGATAGAAATTGCCAAAATCTTGGCTGTATGAAAAATACTAATATGAGAACAATGTTTAACTCAAAATTGAATAGCAAATACATGAAAATTCAGTAAAATTATCAAGAGAAGTGAGACATCATTCAATGCACACACCTATTAAAGTTAGAGATCCACAGAGATTGACTAAGGCTATGGATTCAGTGGAAATATTAAAAAGAAAGCGTAGCACTAGAGAGAAGTCACGAAAACAGGGGGAGAAGATGGAAAATTAAGATGAAGAGGAGGAGTAGGAGAACAATACAAGAAATCCAATGGCAAACAGTTTACCTGTGGGGAATAAATTTTTTAAACTGAGAAGGAGAGTAACTTTCTAAATGAAGACAGGAATTAAGGCTTTACAAATAAGATCAGCGGAATGTAGCTAAACCAATTCACTTCTTGACATGAATTGTAACTCTAAAACTCCAAAGCTGGATTAGAATGATTTGTAAAATAATGAGAGCTGTCGAGAATAAAAGAGTGGGAGTTTCAACACAACTCCATTCACCTCAAAATGAACTTGTTTTACATAATCTACTAAATTAAAATTATTATATCCCCTCTCTTAATAATCCCCTTGGGTAAGTTTGATTCTTATCTGATAAGCCAAATCTGTTTGATTAATTGGAATTGATAAATTGTTAAGTAACGGATAATAATTTGAATTATGATAAAAGACAAAGATTCAAAATAATCAATTCAGGTCACTGTTCGAGTGCGCCCTCTCTCCGAAAAGTAATACTTTTCCCACGCAGGGAACTAAATGATGATCCGAGAACCTGTGTTACACATGATCAGACTCACACTTTGCAGTTGCATGGTGCGGGAGAAGTTCGCAAATTCACCTTTGACACCATTTGCTTTAATGAATCACAGGAGGAAATATTTGAACGCGTTGGCAGAAAATGCACTCTGGACTGCCTCGAAGGTACTATCCATTATATTTAGGTTATAATTGCACTATTTTTGCGTATGGGCAGACTGGTGCCGGCAAGACCTACACTATGATGGGAGTGAACTTCTAACATGAAAGGTATTATTAGTAACGTGGGCTGATCCCACGGACAATGTAGTTCTTATTTCAGTGCATCTAGGAATAGCGTGAGGCAGGAGTCAACTTCATTATCCACTGCTCCTTTTTGGAAATTTACAACGAGCAGATAATTGACTTGCTTAATAAGTGCAATACTAATCTGCAGTTACGTGAGGATACTCGCAAGGGAGTTTATGTGGAAGGCCTTACCGACGAAATGGTTTCTTCAAGCGAAGAAGCAATGGATATTGTTTGCAAAGGATCCAAAAGTAGGCATGTGGGGTCGACTTTTTACAACGAAGCCAGTTCGCGCTCTCATTCGGTCTTCACCATGCAGATTGAATCTCGGCATGTTAAAAACGGAGTGATAAACACAAGACTGAGGCAATTTAATTTTATCGACTTGGCTGGATCCGAGCGAACTAAGCAAAGCACAGGAGAAAGACTAAAAGAGGGTTGTAATATCAATAAATCTCTGATGAATCTTGCAACTGTGATTAATGCGCTTTCAGAAGTTAGCGAGGGAAAATCACAGCATGTCAATTATAGAAATTCGAAGCTCACCTTTCTGCTTAAAGACTCACTTGGTGGCAACTCAAGAACTAATTTAATTGCAAACATTAGTCCTGCAACCTCATTTTATCAAGAAACTCTTTCTACCTTGGGCTTTGCTAGGAGAGCTAAACTGATTAAAAGGGATAAGGCTTGCATCAACTAAGATTCTTCTGGCAACATTGAATCGATGAAAAATGAAATTAAGAGATTAAAGCAGCAGATCATCACACTAATGAGCTAGCAAAGTTAAAATCAAAATCAGCAGCCTAGTGAAACTCCGAGTCAAATGACAACTATTATGCATTAATATGTATCCTAGTAGATTGAAAAACAAACGAAACTGTAAATTTAAATACTTAAGCTCAATGATCGCATAGTTAAACTGCAGACAGGGATAAAACAATACAGTAACAGTGACACGCATTTAAGAATGATTATTACTGTATATGAAGATAAGATAAATCGACTCAAGGAAGTTTAAAAAATTCTTGCTGAGAAGGTAGAATTATTGAGCTACGGAGATGAACATACTAAGACAGTTATAGAATATTTTAAAGCAGAAAGAACTAGTCTTATAAAAGAAATTGATGCGCTTAAGAAACAAGCTTGTGGAAGTCGATTTCTAAGGGAATTGCTGAAAGAGGCTCAAGTCATCAAAGAATAAGGTGAAGATAACAGCATTAAGGACTTACTGTCTAAAAACACAATTTTTTTAGCATCAATCCATTCGAAGCTGAATGATATTCACTAATAAAAGAAAGTAGAGCTGTCAGACATCTAAATGGAAAAGAAGATTGTCGCATTATAGAGGAAATTTATTAAAAAAGAAGAAGAAAGCAGTGAAAGGATAGAGCAACTAAAATTATAATTAAATGAATTCAAAAATAGAAATGAATAAAATTAAAAATTGCTTGAAGAAACAGTGGGGTTTCAGATAATTTTAGAATAAAAAGCAAAAGAGGCTTAAAAATAAATAGGCAAATGGATAAGCTAGGTGCAAACAGCCAAAGATAAAGCCAAGAACATGGAAAAAGAGATAGCATTAGCCCAAGGCAAAGGTGATTAGATCATAGTTTAGTTGAAATAAGAGTTGTCTACCAGTAAATAACAAATAACAATGCTAAAAAATTAGATTGTCACCTTACAAAATCGTCTGTAAAAATCATTGGTAAATGAGACCATTTTAAAATAAGAGTTCCACGCATTGGAAGAGTAAAAATACAAAATGGACAAGATGGCCTTTCAAAATATTGACGGAATGAAAGATTATAAAAATATGGTTATAAAATATGAATCAGAAATTGCCATCATGCAGGAAAAGATATAAGCTCTTTTGAAAGAAAACCATGAAGGAAAAGAATCTTATAATCGGATTAATGAACAATTTACTTAAGAAAAGAAAGTAAATAAAACTAAGATTTAACAGTTACAACAACGACAGAAAGCTGCAATTCAAGCTTATGTTGAAAAGCAAAATTCTTTGATTTCGGAACTGGAAGAAAAAAATGAAAAGATCATTACCCTAGAGGCAGACCTTGCAAAATTTACTGATTAATTAAATACTTTGAAAATGCCTTTTATGCTAAAATAACATGAATTTGAATAATCATTGAATAGCATGGAAAACAGCATGGAGTTGATCGAATTTGTACAGTAAAAATATGTTGATTACGATGAGATGGCCTATTCACTTGACAAGACTCCTCAACTATAAAACAAATACTCAGAAAATGATTGTAACTAAATTAAGCTCAAAAGAAGTATTGATGATCTAAAGGAAAAGTTAAGCCGCTAAAAAAGTACATGCGAACTACTAGAGATTCAGGCGAGTTAGAAAGTGAGGCTTTATGATAAATTGAATCAAGATTATCAATCAAAAAAAAGATAGGCGTTAGAGATGTCCTAAACAATAATGAAATTAAGTAACAAGATTTAAAATTTATAAGATGAACTTGAAGAAGTGAATTAAAAAAGAGAATTACTATCTGCTTAGCTGTAAGCTTTCCGAGAAAAAGATAAGGATCATAAAATTGCCATCGTGTAAATAAAGAATGAATTGATCGTTGTTGAAAAAAATCGTGAAATTTAAATTTAAGCCCTAAACAGTCAGATTGTGCTGAAGGATCAACAAATTGAGCAGCTAGAAAAAGAGGTAAATAAAAACAAAGCTAAATTTTCTAAATAAATTTTAGAGTTAGAGCAAGAATTAATTAAAAATAAAGAGATGTTCTAAAATCATGAAGAATCAATTAAGCAAAGCATGGAAAATCATTTGACAGCCAAAGAGAAAAAGTTAATATAAATGAAAACCATGCTTCAAGAGACTGAACATCAGGTGAAAATAATCTCAGCTTAAAAAACTGAAGCTATCAACAAAATAGAAAAGATTACTTCTGATATAGCATGTCTTGAATCAGAAATTACTGCGAAGACTACAAAAATAGCATCTCTATAAGCCTAATTATCACAGAAATTGGTGGAAATGGAAGAGTTAAAGTAATCACACAATGAATAATTATAAGAATTATAAATAATTCATGGTCATCAAATAGACCAAAAGAATGAGCAGATAGAAGCGTATATGAATGAGAATGAAACCATTAACAGTTAGCTTGTAGAACTGAAACAAAAGATTAACGAATTATTAAAGAAGGGAAAATAGTTAAAGGAAGAATTAGCAATAAGCAATCAAAAGTATCATGAATTAAATATTTAAAACCAGGAATCGTCAAGTACCAAAGAATACATGAGTAATTGCGAAGAAGAGTTGAAATTTTTGAAGAATCAAATAAGCGAATACCAAGACTAAAGCGAGCAAGCTACAGAGAATATTCTTATACTTGTCAATGAAAATGAAAGAATTACAAGATAGTATTCACTGAGGATAATGAATCTAGATAATTAAAATGAATTACTTCGCTTTTAAAAAGAACAACTGGAAAATTATGAACAGGAAAATAAATAACAATTTGTTGAATCAAGCAAATAGATCAATTAACTCACAAAAGCTTTATAAAAAGAAAGATAGTCCATGTATTAAATGGTTACTACTCAAAGATCTATGGAAGAGCAAATTAAAATGATTGAAGAAGAAAGAAACAATGTAATAGGTGAATTAAAGTAATTAAGGGAAGAAAGAAATTAGCAAATTAAAATTGATAGCCTGACTAATTCTTAAATTAGTAGCCTAAGGCAATAAAAATAAATGTTGACCAATGCAAATATTGGCTTAGAAAAAGCAATACAAGATTTATAAGTTGAAAATAAATCACTTTATGAGAAGCTTTCAAATTACTCTGAAACTATGAATAAAACAGCTAATTCACTCTAAAGCATATCAGTTTATAAGTAGAAAAGTGAAGTTCAAAACAATGAGATTTAAAAGATGAAGAGTGAACTTGATACTAAGCAGCAATAATATTCAAAGCTGTTTAATGAACTTTGCCAAGAAAGAGATAATGAAAATAATTATAAAGCTTTTATTGATAATTTACAGACACAGATTACTCAACTTGAATTTGACCTCTAAGAAAAAGATGCAGTTTATAAAAAGCTTGTGGAAAAAATTGCAAAAAACTAGAATGACAATAAAAAAGCAATGAGCTCAGAACATTATCAAAAGACAAGCGATCTGCTTTAAAAGTCAAGAGCAGAACAACTTTAACTTCGAAGACAGAACGACTAATACAAAAGGGCAACTAGCCAACTCAGGTAAGATTTGGAGGAGAAAGATCGATATGTGAAATAGGTTGAAACCAAATCCTAAACTTATTGCATTACAATGCATAAAAAAATATAGTAGATACAAACTGATTATGTTTAGCTATAAAACAAGCAATAGAAGTTGTTGAAATAAAAGAGAATTTTGGAAAAGCAAGTTTATGATAATGAAATGTTGAGGGCCAGCATTGCAAAATTAAGTCAGAGAAATGAAGAACTGTAAAGTAGATTGAAAAAGATTACTTTTGATTATAATCAACTCTAAACTCAGTTTAATGAAGGGAAAAAGGGTCCATTTATCGCCAATTCCAATGATGAGAAGACTGTATATATTAATCGACTAAAAGCAGAAATAAATGCTTTGAAAAATGAAAAAATGCTTATCGTAGAATCTTTGAGCAAGGAAAGAGAGTAAAAGACTCGACTGAAGGCAGGTGTGAAATATGGAAAAGATAATGGTGACGTTTCAATTAATGTATAGATGGAAAAGAAGATAAATGAGAATAAGAATCTTCAATAGCTTATTTTCGAGATCATTAACCAACTAAAGATTTCTGTTTTGGAGCCAAAGACAAAGCTATAAGCCATAAGGTCAATCATCATGGGCACTATAAAGGAAAGAAATAATTAAATGAAATTTTTAAGATAAAAGGTTAAGCAATATGAGCGAGAATTGCAGCAGAGAGGATTTCAAATAGAATAACATGAAGGGAGATAACTTCGAAGCTTAAACATATCAAACGTCAAAAACATGTCTTATGCCTAAGATTCTAAAAGCATCTCAAAGCAAAAATAAGGAAATTCTATTGCAAACTCCCGACAACGAATGAAATAATTCTAAAATTATTACGCGAGATTTCGCCAAGCCGAGGAAGGAAGAGGCAAAAACTGAAGAATGATCTTAATTCACTATGGTATTTGCTGATATAATCATTCGCCAATGGATAATTTTATAGTGCTGGCATTTTAAAATAAATATTTACAATAATATTGATGGTAATCATATGTGTCCGGGGTTTAGGACATTATTGGTATCGTTACTTGGTTGATCTCTGTTTAGCACAGCTTTTTCCTAGTTATAGAGTCCAAAATCAGTATTGATTATTTTTTTAAACTCGAAGTCATCTGCAGGGTTTCGGAAACATATGCTCAATAATCCAGCTATCCAACCAAATACTAAACCAGATCCAGCAGCGATGCCTATATACACCAATTGATATTTCATTATTTGACTATCTGTCACTAAAATATTGCCCAAGTTGTTTTGGTTTAAAGATAGGTCCATAAATGATTGATACAAAGCTGGCGATAAACCAAGTCCACCTAACACTGAGCAGATAAGAATGGGACCGAAAATACCCATGTGATCTA
>Ga0302188_10000494_pt1 | contig 33174 bp, 16 predicted proteins | sample II_Bog_E2_1_FD_198783 | JGI IMG/M metagenome (GOLD analysis project Ga0302188, IMG submission 198783) | Peat permafrost microbial communities from Stordalen Mire near Abisko, Sweden - II_Bog_E2_1 | ecosystem: Environmental > Terrestrial > Soil > Wetlands > Peat | place: Sweden: Abisko...
TAGCGACAGAAATAACCAAACAAATTTCTTTAAGATCTAATTCATGCTGCGATCAATGATATTAAAATGTTTTCTAATTTAACTCACAGTAATTGATTGTGGTAATAAAAGATGAATCAAATTTATGCCAATGAAATTATTAAATTTAATCTTTTCATCTATTTTATGTCATATTAATAAGATATTGTATTCTGATCCTAACTCGGATAGGGTATATTCGAAATATCAGATCATCGATGAATAATTTATATCAAAGCCTTTGTTTTCTTATTTGAGGATGAAAGTAACATTCTTTAGCATCACTATACGTCATCATTAGTTTTTATCTATCTTTTTATTTGTGTTTTCCCCATAGAGATTGTGCACGCTTTGAAGATTCCGGGTCTACCGCACGAGTGCTACTTTTATTATAAACATTGGCGAATTTATTGTGAGTTTTATAGTCAAAACTGTCGGGAGTTTTCTTAGTGTGTATCCAGTTGGGAGCTCTTGGGAAAGGATCTCTTTCAAAAGTAATAGGATTAATTTATTTGGCTATGCGATAGAATTAATATCTAAGTAAATTGGGACATTATCCACCCTCTAAGTCCACAGCATTGAAGTATTTCTTAACTGCATCATTGTGACTTTTTAATAATAATTTGTAGGTTTCGTTAATAAAGTCACGTCTGTTGAGCTTAGCATCAGTTTTACCCTCTCGAATCTCGCTTTAGAGTTTGATGAAGTGAATAACTCGTTCGACCAGGTCTGCATACATGAGTTTACGTTAATTACGAAAGAATTTCTATCCTTTGTTCTCCATGGTCTTGATTCTGGCATTATTCGTTTATATTTTGCGGGAAGCGTCAATGTAAATCTAGAGATTATGCAATTGAGTTTATCGAATGTTAGGCTATACTTTATCTAGGTATGTAAACAATTATTGAAAAAGAGTTTTGTCGTTTTCATGTTTGAGATCTTTACCTGTTATCTTATTGGTGTATTTTAAGATGGGCTCTCTAAACCATTCCTATTCATACGATTTTGTCAACATTGCTTCAAAGAGGAGAGGGCTCATCTTTTACCATATTTTCTATTCATAAAGACTTTATTAGGCAAGCATGTCATCAACTCTGTCTCTAGAATCTTCCATCATACTCCCAGTGAAAAATGCCTTGGTCAACATTTTTTGAATTGAGTCATCATAGTTTTAGAGATAATTAGGTTTAGTTTTCTTTGCGAAAACATCCTTATCCTTGTCACTAGCTTCGGCAACTGGAGGCTTGACTCGACCTTTGATTTTAAGTTCTTCAACGAGATCATAGACACTATATTCGAAGGGACATCTTGGCTTTTTGAGCTGTTCCTCCATCATAAGCGTGCTAACAAGCTTATCTTGCGAGTATTTAGTGTATAAATCTGAATAATCATTCTTAGTTTTGGGTTTGGCTAAAATAGTGAGTGGAGTAGCAGAAACTGGTCTTCCAAATTTCTTCACTTCCTCTTCCATCTTTTTTTTTATTATCTCATCATTTCTTTTTTAACTCAAATCTTTTTGTTTTTTCTACTTTTACTTTTGATCCAGATTAAACACTTTCATGTATTCTTCAAAACTGATAGGATTTATGTAGACGTGGGGTAAATTTTTATTTTCCATTAAAAATTTTAGAAGGTTGCGACCTTTGAATTCGGCAAGTCCAGTTTTTTTCCCATATTGAGCTCTCAAATTTTTCACCTGTTCAATAATGTACTACTTAATATCTTGTTCTACAGTTTATTCGCTCCACTCTAAACCATATTCTTCCCGATCATATAGTTCAGACCAAAAATGATGGAGTTTGACTAATGTTTACACTCTATTTTCGGGCATTTCCCTCATTGCATTTAGATAGGCTTCGCTTAATTTTTTACCAAATTCTTATAATTTCATCTTTTTTTACTCTTTCTCTTTTTACACTATTTTAGTAGGATCTACTAACTTTGGTTTGGGCTAACCATAAAGCCTGTCGACAACCTGCTGAATTGGCTTCGGTTTTTTGTTCTACGTATTCCTCATTTCCATATGAAGTATGTTTTCATTTTTTTTAAGTTAGCGGTCCTTAATTCTCATTTGTGCAGCAACTTATAAGGAGTATTGGATATCCTGCACTTTATACAACAACATTTTTTCAAAACTAATTTTTATCTGCATTTTATGCTGCATCGAGGGCATCAGTTTCTATAGTTTAGATAACTCTTCATCCAGTACTTTCATAGAACGGGGCTTTATCTAATCTAAAACATGTGGTACTGTTTTGCGCTGAGAAATATAGAAATCGTAGAGAACATCTGGATCTTCAGTTGAAATTTTATTTGTTTAGTAGAACCGTTACTAAGTTCAATTAAAATTACTTGAATTGTTTACCAGACCTGATAACCAAGGTCGATAGGCTTGTCATATTGGCCGTATTGCCTCTCGACAGTTTCTGGTTCCTAGTTCAATGTCTCTTTTATGGTCGGAGGGACGGTCTTTATGACTATGGGTTCTTCGTTAATCATTGCTTTGGACTTATTCAAATTTTTTTTAGATCTACTTCCACCTGCGAGACTCTGACTGGCAAGTTTATTAGTTTTTGAAACTTATATATCCTAGGAGATAGATTGTTGGTGATAACTTTGCGCATTGGAATCCTTATCAAAATTCATGGAATATTCTTCGATGCTTTCCTTGATACTATGTAAGATATGGCTTACTCGGACATATTATCGTGAGAATTATAATAATTTCGGCTGCTGTTCTTCATCAATGAGCTCATTCAATAAACAGAGTAGTCTGTATTCTAAACTAATTTAAAATTATTGAAAGATGCTGCTCAATAAATATAAAATGACAATTTAGAAAGATTTGATTCATAATATATACTCAGCAAAAATGTACTTAATCTAAGTTAAAAGAACATTCATACCAGTTTTTATAGTTTGCAATATTAACGGATTTATTATTTTGCTTTGTTAGGTTAAAATATCATAGAATTGATGATTTTGATACCCTCATTCCAAACAAGTAATCTTTATCATCACACTGATAAAAAGAGTATTAAAGATAATTAAAGAATTGAATATGGTTAAATGAGATCAAGGTGAGTCTTGCCTAAATGTTACGGGTAGTATGGGATCACATGATGTGACTCTAATTTAAGAGCCACTTGCATAATCATTATGATCTTAAGTTTATGTTAAGCAGTATATTAGAGATTTGCCTTTAGTCGAAGGATTATGAACTTATTATTGATTTGGCTGACAAAACGCACTATTTAGCAGCCTCTTTCTTTCGTTGATCACTTATAAAGTTTATAGTTTATTATTTTTGTTAGGAATGTGATCTTTATCATTAATTACAGTAGCCTGCTAATATGTATATATACTAGTTTATAGGGGAACACAATACCATTTTGGTTATGGAATTACTTCCGGTTCTGGATGAAAATGAGCAGGATCAGGATCCATTCTATTAGTGATGGGAACGAAATCAGTGTGGAATTAAAGAGATTGCCTAGTTTAATCGCTTTAGCAACTATTACCCATTATATATTATGTATATATTGTATAATACATTTTATATTGGATTTAAGATGGAGAATACCCTTGCAAATATTTTTAAAAGTCATTTGATAACTGATCTAATTGAGTGAAATAGCAATATCAATTGCTATAAAAACAAAAATCATTAGAGTCAATTTTAATGAAATTTGTTAGAAAATAGCTATCCGATATAAAAAATTCAATAATTTATTAACAATTAATATCAACCTCAACTATTCATAAAATAATTACAAACAAAAAATGATTTTTGCCAATCTGATCTTAAAAATATGCAATTCTGATTTATCTACTCTTATTTTTGAGAAAACATCGATTATAATCAAAAGTATTTTGCATAATAGATGTGAGCTGAATCATATTTAAAGGCGGCGCTTATTGGCGTTCATCATACGCCTATTGATTAGAAGTAAAGACCGCTGAAGTCCTTTATTTGCATCATGACAATCCGCAAAATTACTGCTTTGGCTGAGTAACAATAATTGTTTGAATCTCTATTTTTCTCTCTCCACCAATATATCTGAACCAAGAGATTCTAGAACAGTTGCCCAGATGCATGGATTCTCCTCAGGAAAAGCCTTGATTTAAGATATTAAAGCATCCAAGATGCACTAGCGAGTCAATTCTACTGGTACTTCGCTAAGATGCTCAATCATCTTCAGCAACACATGCTCTATCTTCTAAAATAGAAATTTTCGAAGGCACATATGAAGAGGATAGTCTTCTGGTCGAGGCGCAAACTTATCTTCCTCTGTCTCTGCGTTATACTCCTAGATAAATTCTTTTCGCCAGTACACCATAAATATGCTTTCAAAGAATGAGTAGCAAGCCTTAGCAACTCTTGGAGTTAGGGAGCTCATGAAAGTCGAAATGCATAGGTCTAATAAGGCAGGCAGCTGCCCGCTGGTTAGTATAATGTTTGCGTTAAAAGTAAAAAGACGTTTGTTCATGCCAATGAAATCGTCTAAAAGAAAGTGATAACGTTCAATCTTTTCTTCACTGTTGAGGTGTGAGTAGGTCAACTCGCAAAAGCGTATATAGATACCTTGGAAGTATTCGGCAAAATCTGGGTGTCCGCAAAAGACTGTTACTGCTACTTATACTAGGTACACATAGCTACAAATAGGATATTGCTCATAGGTTGAGCACAAAGTTTATAATAACTATGGGATGAATTCTCTGAATTCCAAACCTAGGCAACGCATGATATTTTTCATTAATTTTACGAAACGCTAAATTTCTGGATCTTAATCGTCCTGGAGCATTTGTGGATGCGACAAGCTAAACTTGAACCATTCCCATATTTCAGTTGTGAATTTTTTAACAAGAGGAAGATGGCGTTGAGAATTAGGGTGTTCTTTTAATATCTTAGCAGCAGCAATTAATGCATGCATACACTCTTTTTTTGCTTGTTTACCAGTTTTAGGATCGATTACTGTTTGATATAAAAAACTGAGAGCGAAGGGAAGGTAGACTGGAATATTTTAATTAGAATTAAGGATAAGAGTGAAGATTCCACTTACAATGTGAGCACAGTTAGGGTAGGCCTGCAGTATATTCATTATTTCATTAAGGTTATCCTGCAAGATATTGGCGTTGTCCTCGCATCCTTTTTCAAAGGTGCGCTCTGCTACATCTATGAGGAGTGGAGTGGAGAAGCAGGTAGATGTGAGGTAGAATAGTTTTTGAATAAATGTCACGTTTTTATCCACTACTGACATTAGTGAGCGGAATACTCGAAGAAATACTCGTTTGATAGCAATAGGAGCTGCTGTATTCTATCCTTCCCCGAGTTAGATGAAGCTATTTATAAGAAAAATGACGTTCTAATTCACTGCTTTAAATTTACGGAGCGGAACGATTAAAGAGAGTAAGCATACCTATAGTTAACCCCATATCATCTACTGCTTCTTTTAGCCCAAAAGTCGAATTTTGGCCGATACCATTTCTAAAAAATTAGATTGGCCCAATAAACGGGCAATTTTATCAAATAGTCCTGCTGTGTGTTCCCTGCACATACTGGCCTCTTCATTAAAACGTGTATCTTCCATAACCTTTTTTTCACTGCGTGAGTCGAGTTCATGAATAATGACTTAAGAATATTTGCATTTGTAGCAAAGTGAATTATACAGATGAGGAAGAATGGTGTAAAAAGAATTTTTCAAAATTCCATGATTTTGCTGAGTTAAGGATTCCTCTAGGAGTCCTTCCCAAAAACTGCAAAAATTTTAGTAATTAGTTAATTCATTATGTCCTGTGTATTCCATCAGTTTTTAGAGGAATGGGCCTGTTTGGTCAATATTATGGAGTAATATGCTCGATGATTTGCGGCTAAAATCAAGCACTATGGTAAGGTATTGTTCAGCATCGATCATACTACCATCTTTAACAAGTCTGTCGACGACTTCCATCAGTTACATTACATTCGATCCTAGATACTCAAAAATTGGTTCATTTTATTCTGGATTTTTGATTAGGTTGATGATTGTTTTTAGACACTCTACTGCAGAGTTTACCTCACTATCTTCTTTTAAACTGCTAAACATGCGTGGAAGCAAACAGTGATTGGGTAGATTGTTGATAACTTGCAAGCTGTAGGCAAGATTTACCCAACATGTAAAGCATTATAAGATGTTCTACCGCTCCACTGCTGCCATTTACCAGGCTCTATTTGCATTCTCATTAAGGCTTATTAAAACTTATTGCTGCTGCTTTATTGCTTGCTTTTTGGCCTGAAAGCGAGTTTCTTCGTCGATCACTAAATGGGAATTATCAATCTCTGATGCAATGTATTCTAATACTTTGAAGTAATAATTATAAATTTGGGAGTCACTTTAATTAGAGGCTACAAAAGGGGCGAGAAAAGACTAAAATGGCTAATCAGAGATTGCCAATACGTGAATGTATATGTAGGCGAGAGCAAGAGATAGGTTCGCAAAAGCACCTTGACTATAACACTATATAGAGATGACTGTACTTTGATGAGCTTGGCAACTGTACAGAGTTCATGATAATATCTTTGCAGACTTTATCGTTTCAGCGAGTCAAATTCATACTTTAGTTTATTCTTTAGGAGGTTTGTGATTAAGACTAACTTATCACTAGTAAATCCCTGATTTTGCAGAAGTCGCAGCGCTAGTTCAAGAAAGCCAGGCCTGCGAACAAACTCTAGGAGTTGTCTGTTAATGATATCAATGTTATCTCTATGAGTTTAACCTTGATTCAATGCTAGAAATTGGTCCACTAATTGCAAAAAGGAGTCTTATTATTGGCGATATTACATTTGATTATAATTGACTTTAAAATGACTTCTTGAATTAACTGCCGATAAAATTGAAGTCTAATCAACTTTAATTCACTTTTAAGATATCTTTAATAATATTCAAATAATTTTCATTTGGTTGTAACAGAATTAACATGAGGGTTCTGGAGTAAAAAAAATATAACTTGATTGATGTATTATTTTATTAATGATTGTGCTATTTTTATTGTGCTAATTAAAAAGGAATTTGAAAATTGAGTTAATAAACTATATTTATTCTGTTGTTAACAAAATGCAATAACTGATTAATGAATTACTCAAATCAATCATGATTTTATTCATATTCTTATTCTTTATTTTCATTGTTGCTGGTGATATATCATATCTTTTATTTTGGCATAGGAAATTATAGATATTAGCTTGAAATCTGAGAGAAATAAACACCAAGATTCAATTTTAAGTATGCCTTGCATTCATTTGTTCATAATTAATAATCAAATGATAATCTGAAACTCAATCAAAATAGCTATCGATTAGGAATTTGATGCTTTTCTAAGCTCAAATCTTTTTCTACTGTTAATTGCTTTTAAGTCTCATCATTTTTTTATGTTTCATTTGTTGGAGCAACACTCTAAGTTTATGAATTGGAAGTTAAGTTTTTAGGATTGATCGATTGGGTAATTTGTTTCACAGGTGCTGTTTGATTTGATGTTGTTTCTTTTGGCTTTTCTGTAGTTTCTTCTGTCTTTTCTGTCTTTTCTACTGGCTTTTCAGTCTTTTCTACTGTATTTTCTGTCTTTTCTAGTGGCTTTTCTGTCTTTTATACTGGCTTTTCTGTCTTTTCTGTCTTTTCTTCTGGCTTTTCTGTCTTTTCTTTAGAGTCTTTTGATTTGGAATCTTTTGATTTTGATTGTTTTTAACTTTTAGACTCCTTTTCAGTTTTTTTATTTTCTTCCCGAGTTTTTTTTGGATGTTATTTTGATTTATTCTATTCATTCTTCTTTGATTCTTTTTTATTTGTGGTTCCTTTTTTCACATCAGATGATTCAGTTTCTTAGTTTTATCCTTCTCTGTTTTCCTTTCTGAGTTCTCTTTATTCCCGCTTTTATAATTTTTCTTCTCTCTTGAGCAATCTTTCTTCTCTCTTTTCAGCTCTTTCTTATCTCTCTTCTTATCTTTGCTCTCTTCTTTCTTATCTTTTAAAGTTTTTAGATATTTATGCTTGTTTTGCTCTTATCTTCTCCAATTAAGAAGCAGTCTTTTCCCTGTTTATCCTATACTACATTTACTTTGGTGTCAGCTCTATATATTCTTACTCAAAAGGAGAGCTCTCTTATCCATTGAATTCTTCAGAGATTTAGTATTAGGGAAATTAAGTTTTTTCAGAAGAACTTTAAACATTTTTTGAGGGTTTAGTCTACATAGTGACATTTTTACTTGTCTTGGCGACGAATCAAAGTTTTAATGGGAAGAATAATAGCAATTGTATGAATCATCATCTCCGCATGGAGCGAGCTTTAAAGAGTTTGCGGCTCCAAAAAGAATGAAGAAAACGAATATAATGGGGCTGATCTTCATATAAAAGATTTGATCTTTCTTTAATAATATAAATAGCATTCAAAAGTTTACAAATTTCCAATATTGTAAAGTAGAAGCATACTAAAAAACAAAATATTTAACATAATTATTATGCTCTTTTTTCTGATGAAGCAATACAGGAAAGATTATTTCATACATATCGATAATTATGCTATCACTACACTCATCCCTTTGGTTTCTCCATCCATATAGGAGTTTAGTTAAAAAAGAAATCTCGCTTGTTCTTGAAAGAAAATGGATATTTTCAATCTCATAATTTAATTTCATGTTGGATTTGAATTTACAATATTTTGCAAGCACTGCAATTCATTCACCTAAATATTTTGAATAAAACAAGAATTATAAATTTTTTGTTTGTTTGTGTATTTCTCCTGATTATTTATAATGATTCTTTTAAATCAAAGCCAAAAGAAGATTGGTTCTATCAAAATTCAATTCAGAGATTAATCATAAGAATTTCTATTGGGTTAATTCGTTAATTTTACATAATTTATAATTTATAATAATTCATAATTATCACCTAGCAGGAGAAGGAGAACCATTTAACGAATTACCGATATTATACAGAATTCCCTGCGGAGAAATCGCCTTTCGAAAATTTTACTATTTAACGATCAAATAAACTATTAACACCATCTAAGTCACGAGTAAATTACCTTTAGGACAAAAGTTATCATTGTGCTGATCATTAAAATGGGTTTTTGCTGGGAAGCCAACTAGGGATCATCAAGAACCAGCAAAGTTATCATTCTATAAAGATCTAGAGCCCATGAAAATACTAGTAGATAAGCGCTCGTCGACGTGTAGTTTCTCCAAGTAGCAGCAGCGAAGAGAAGAAGTGGTACGTTGAACTCAGCTCGATAAATAAGATTGGGCAGACTGACAACAATTATGATCAGAAAAGCAGCTTCAACTGGTTCCATTATTATATAACTCACATTGATTTGAAATACATTGCAAACTAAACGAAATATGGAATGAGGAAATTAATTATTTTTTGCTGATTTTAAATTATGTAAATTTGAAGATGGAGATTAACACTAAAATAATAAAAAGTTGTATTTTATAAATACTTTAATTTGATAATCTCTAAATATTTAAAGCCGTTAATTCAGTCTTTGTATCAAAAGAATTACTCAAAATTTATTAGCAAAATTAAACTAAAAGTACTATAAATGAAGTAAATTAGATTAGTTCTTAGTATTAATCAAATTCATGAGTATGATTAGTCATGAGTATGTTTTAGAATGTGTACTTTAGTTTAGTAAATATAATTGAAGATTTCTAAAACGTGAAACTACTATGGGAAACGATCTTTGTGGAGGAATTCCATAGGAGATGGAAGTTAAAATTAACCACGAAGAGCTTTATGAGGGTCGCAAGAACACTGTTATTAATGTACTCACTCGCAAAGGAGTACCTTCAGATAAAATCGCATACAATATCAATCAGTTGCCTGAAAAATAGAAGGAGGGCAAAAATCTTTCTTCCATTCAGAATAAGATCGCCAAAATGTAGGCTCATCAAAAACGACACCAAAAGCCTATGATCATTACTCGAGATTCCTCATAGTAAAACCGACTGCCTGACCCCTACTATATTCTCTCCCTTGACGCTATTTACATAGGAGAATGGGTTTATGACAGATAGATAAATGATAATGTTCCTGGGGGTATTGGTCGCCTCTACAGTTCTGACGAAATAATTGAAGGAGAGGTTAAATCTATTAATTTAGAGGATATTCCAGTCAGTAGCAATTTGGCATCAATGATAACAAACAATAAGGAGAAAGCCATTTTCTTTTCTATAGTCAAGAGTTAAAAAGAAAGTTTAAATATAAACACAAGCGGGATTCACAAGATCAATGTTATCCTTGAAGGACAAGGCAGGCGATTTACACATAATTCTTAGTTTAACGGAGTATTTGTAAATGGTTAACTCGAAGGAAAAGGTTAATGCCGCATAAAAGAAGGCGAAGATGTCTATGAATATACTGGTGAATTTAAGAAAGGCAAAAAAAGTGGCAAGGGTATTGAGAAGTTTAAGTTTACTTCTTACGATGGTGATTTTGAAGAAGATCAAAAAAATGGCAAGGGAACCCTTACTCTCTTAATTAATGGGGCTTATGAGCGTTAACGTATCGACTAGTAGGCAAAAATAGCTTTGCAAGACAAATAAAAAAACCCTGCTGACAAAATTGAAGTTGTCAAGAAGTTTCTCGAGAAACGTGAGACATTCTAAGCTGCTTTGACTCAAGCACTTGTTGATTTCAAGTGGATACCTCCGGAATTGGGCAAATCTATGACTAAAAACTAAAATTTTATTATTTAGCATCACCGCAAAACCAAATTTCTTTAGAACTACAAAGGTGAATTCAAAAATAATTAATTCTACGGGCAAGGGATATACACATGGTTTAATGGCAAGACGTATAATGGGGAGTGGAAGTAGGGATGTATGGAAGGTGTAGGATAATTTTATTGGCCAAATGGATCTGTTTATAGGGGTCAATATGAGAAAGATCTTAAGCATAACAATGGAGAAATGATTTGGAGTCTATATAAGAGATACCGTGGCACTTGGGCCTACGGCATGAAACATGGTTATGGCTAAGTGATAGAGATTGAGCCCAATGATAAAGATAATAAATGTTTTGTTCGAGTAAAGGGAGCCCTCTTTAACAAAAATTAGATTGATCTGAATCATGTGTTCTTTGAAGAGAGAAGATAATTGATTTTCGATGTAACTGCTCTTGATTTCGAATAAAAAGAAATGATAGCTTTTATCAAGGATATTAAAATCTGATATTTACCATCAAATGACACAATTATTATACTTTACGAAATGCATTGAATAGCAAAAAAGTTATGTTTGCCAATACAATTTTAAAAGTATTGTGTTGGCACAAAATATAAACAAGGGCGATATAGTCGTATTAGCTCCTATATGTAAGATGTCTTTTATTACAATGATTAAGATTTTAAAAAGTAGATAAATATTATCATAACAAAATGATTGATGTATATACATTAACAAAAAATCAAGGCAATGTCTCCTCGTTTAGAGTCTCGTATTTGTAGTCCTTTTAGCTTTCATCATGGGTTGAACGATTTTATAGCTATTTGACAGGTGATAACTCTAACTATTGTGGAGTTGTTGGATTTTATAGCTTACTGGGCGAAGAATTATTATTGGAGTTGTCTTCTCCCTCCTAAAATTACTTACGTTTCAGGTTAATATTTACGAAAAAGTAAAGGACTGTCCCTGTTGTAATAATCAGAGCAATGACAAATAGAAAAAGTGATGAGCGCAGTTTATTACCAAAACCTATAGCTGCAGTAAGTATGGAGTCAGCAATAAATGCCCAGATTAGAGAGGATCCATTAAGCAAGCCTGTAATTTGAGCCTAGCCTATCGGAAATGCCACTTCGCAACCGATCTGATAACTGAGGGGGATAATGGGAACTACAAAGAAACCCATTAGTGCCACAAAGCACACCATCACGTAGACTGTTGGGAAAAAATGCAGCTGCAGGCCAAATAATATTAGTGTGCTACAGGCCCCAATAGTGCAGATCATTATCGTTTTCTTATATTTCTGAGTTCTATTCAAATATAACGAAGCGAGGACTGCGCCAACAGCTCCGAAAACTATAAGTAAGATGGCGGCTATTGATATTTGTATATCTGTGTATCCGAAAGGTTTGATCAAAAAATTAGAGCTCGATGCAAAAGTTTGAAAAGACCCATTTATGAGAACGTATGCTGCTATGAATTTCCACAGGTTGCGATCTTGCTTGACATGATTAAATGTTTCCTTAAACGTTAGCTTTTATTTGTGGTCAATATTTGATGCTGGAATTGAGGGACGGGCTCTGATGAGCAAAAAGCAGCCAGCTAATAAGGCTATATTCGTGATTGCGTAGCCTATATACAAAGAGGAGATCTGATGCTTGGCGATACTCTCGGCACTGGTCTCCTTTACTACTAAAGTGGGGATAGCAAAACCCAATCCCGACCCGATGATGTTTGCACCTACCAGAATGGAGGTAGGCAAAGCTCTCTGCGTTTAATTATTTTTACATTTTTGGGAAAAAACCAGTATGTTGCTATTTTAGCAGGAGTGTTCAGTATAAACGGCTGTCCGAGAGTAAAGATTAAATATCCTGCTATGAGAAATCCAAAGGCCACATTGACGAAGCAAGCTAAAACAATGCCTGCAAGATAGAATGAGATTCCAATAAGGAAGCCGAAACGTATACCCTTGAGGTCTAGAATATAGTTAGCAGGGATATTCATCAAAGTGAAGAGTAGAAAGCTAATGATGGTACTCATATTTACGAGTTTATCTGGCTTGTCATAGATTATGGCTAGCTTTGTTTACAGCGGGATGATGATGTTATTCAGTAAGCCATTAAACATCATGAGTGATGCACTTATAGCTACTATGACCCACCGATATCGCACTTCCCCGAAAACTTACTCAGGCTTTAGTTCCTCACGCAGACTTCCTCGATCTGCTTGTGATAAATCTCGTTCAATGTTTTCCAGCTCCATACTATTAATAACTAGTAGGTTAATGACGATATTCTAAAAATATTTGAAGAAGACATGAAATGCAGCACCTAATCAAATATTAAGAAAATCTCTAATCTGTGAGAAATTAGCCACTAAATCTTTATCTCTATTTATAGAATTATGATGAATTTTAAAATAGGATGTAATTTAGCAATAGGCATATAATAGGGATTTCTGTTATAAACTTATCATCTAATAAAACATTTAAAGGATATATTTGAATTGCTTTAAGGACTAAACTACTATTTTTGATAAATACATCTCACTATTTTAAAATATCTATTATCTTTTTAAGACTGCATTTAAACAATATTTTTAAAATAAATACACAGCAATCCAATATGTCTTATAATTTATATTGACGCATCATCATCAGCATTATTGCAACTATCAAATATTAATTAACCATCACCTTTCTCATTCGGGTTGAGTAATATTTGGGTCACTATTTTTACTATCCGACCCTTATAGCAATAAAGGCTGATTTACTTGATGAAGATCGTACTTATATATTTTCAGGATTATAGCTATGGGTACAAAGTGCATTAGAACATTTCCAAGCAGATTGTAAAGGATAGAATACCTTTATAATGCAATTATTACGTTAAATGGTTCTCAAAGCTACTAACACAAAGATTATTATCGTTAGAATGAGTATTTATGGCGAGAAGAAACACAAGATCGATGATGATACGAATTAAACTGCATATTACCATCATCAAATATTCATTTTTAAGTTATGATAAATGCTAGTTTTGCAACTTGAGGATGAACATCAGCGCAAAGCCAATAAGAAAAGTATTGATAATACCTGAATCTGTGATCAGTAAGATGAATTATATTGTCGAGTATTAGCCAACATCTTAGTTGCCGGAGCAAATTATAAAAATTATAATTGTTATACGGGGTATGACACGAATTAGGCAATACCAATATAAGAAACTCTTAAATTTATAGGAATACTTGGAAAAAGAACTAACGTCCGATTTCTTTAAGATGTTGCTGCAACTATATGATATCATAACTACTATTTATAGCATATTGTAATGAACAGTGTTTGGACAATAAATCCAGGAAAAGAGCAAATTATTGCAAAGGCGTGAGAGTACTCTATCATATCTTTTGCCTCCACTGTTTCTTAATTGCTCAGCTTGAAGACAAATATTCCAATAGAATAAAAATTGACTATTGATTGAACTAAATTGTATCAATGCTACTTATGCTCCATAATAGAACGAGGACATGAACTAACAGAAGAGTTTTTATTCTTTCGTTTTTCTGTCGATATAGTTGGAGTATGGTAGGCATTCGGAGGAAAGCAGTGATGCCGATAGTGGCAGTAATACTCTGATTGACGATAATTATAATGAGATCCTCTTTACTTTTGGCGTCCCAGTAACAGAAGTTTGTCATTTTATATTATAATTTATCAACCAACATCAAAATTATCATCCTTCTATTGATTTATATTTTGAAATACAGGACTGCCCTTCAATATGAAATTAATTATTTTTAATCTATTTTTTATAGGTTGGGATGAGTTTTATTTAGCAATCATTTAGCATCCTTTAGGTAATTATCTGGCAACAAGTAAACTACAAATGTCAAATAGAAGACGACCACTCTTATTAAATGTCTGCATTTAATTATCCTTAAAATACTATTTATTATTTCGATTTGAAATTAAAAATCAGATAGATTTTTTTTAATTTTTCTTTTGCTTTCTTTAAAATGGGCTTCTATATCGCTCAAATTAATAATAAAAGCATAATATTTTATTGGATTATGATGATCACGCAATATATTCCTTCATTTCCATAAATTTATAAGAACTGAAGATATTTTCAATTATATTGTTCTTGGCATCAATCCCGGGTATTTTGAATTAAAAGATAAGAGGGTCAGGGAAATGAGAAGAGTGCCAATTCAAAGCATACATCTAGAGTGAACTATTCTTTTAGAGCTTTGGTTTGAAAGAAAGACAAGTTTGCTGAATGGTGATGTTGCTACCTTTTGAATATGGGCCAGGTAATGTTGTAGCTGTTTGACAATTATCTTCTACTGGCTCATTTCCATTCGCATAACTCCAAAATAAATCATCAATGCCACGCCAGGTATAATTTTGACTTAGGGTAATTGTGGCTTCCCATTTCAAAGGATAGGGATCATTTAAAATTTCGCATCCCACTAGGGTGCCGAAACTACTTGTACGAATAGTTTAGCAGTCGATAGGATATGAAAAAGCTGTGATTGATAACAGTAGAATTATAAAGAGATTACTTCCTAAAGACATTATGATGGCAATTTCACCCTTTGAAATATGATTAATAATCAAATTAACATATTCAGTTTCTGCTTGAATAATAAAATCATTATAAGTTTTGCTAAGCAATTTATTCTAATTCTCAGACGAGTGAATTTCGGTTAGTCAGCATATTTCAAGTAATTCTTTGTGCATTTACATAATAATAATCGGACTGTATGAGTGAAGAACATATAATTTGTATTCATACTTCATTCCAAAAAGTATATTCCAATAGTTTCTCTTATAGACAAGTAAAAAACGTTGATATAATTTCTTCTGCAATAATTTTAATCTATCTATAAGTAAACGTATTTATATTCTCATTAATATATTTTTGACAATTTGTTATTAAATAACACTATATTAGATCTTTGCACAATATACCTAGATTTATTTGGACCAAATTTATAAATTTTATCTTCACTTTTACTAACTACGATATTGCTATCTTATAATAAAACTAATACCACCGAAAATGAGTTTTTGTTTGCAGACTGTTCCATAAATCACAGCCAGAGATCACTTGAACATGGAGAATCACAACAAATCTCCCATGAGACGTCAGCAATTAAATCGCCAGAAGGAATAGACATAAAATATATCAAGTCCTCTTCGCCCTCGAGCTCAGAGTGCATATATTCCTGTGACCCCTTGCTTTAATCCTCTTGGTTCTCAACAACCAGAAATTCAAACAAATTCTGCTCTTTTCTCTTCACAATTTTTGCAATCACCCCCAGGAGCCCTTGGAACCCCAGGAATAAATAACAAGTATCATTGTTTATATTCAGTTACTTCAATCCAAAAAATAGGAAGCATTCTGATAATACTGTCGGCTATTAGCATGCAAAGAACAATCACATGAATAAAAGTGTTATCTTCGATCGTGGAGAGCAAAATCTACACCGAGACTCAAAGCCTCTTGCTAAATTCTAAGAAAAATCCAGAAAAATTAGTTGTAATTTAGACACAGGAATATTCTGGAAGAAATTAGGAAAGAAAAACAGTTAAAATGAAGATTGTCCCTAAACTAAATGTAAACACTAGGAAAATACTCCTAAGATAACAAAAAAGAAAGTTAAAAGTTGGGATTAAGTTAATAACTTTTAATTTGAGTCCAATCGGAGCTCATCCGATCAAAATAAGCCCAATGTGCATGTCTAATCTCCACTTATCCATAAAGCAGCCAATCTTCGTAAACACTCTGATAACGAAAATATCAAAAAAATTCCCTCTTTCCTTACAAATATGAAATTTCATAGAAATAGCGTTGATAACGTGGAATTCCTTCTCAGAACAAATTGGGGAATTGATAATTTTTGTGTCGTGAGGGAGTTGGGAAAAGGGACTTTTGGAAAAGTGATAATGGCGATTGAAAAAGAAACGCATCTCGTTTATGCCATAAAAATTCTCTCTAAAAATGCTATTCGCGAAGATAACATGATGGAACAGCTTATCAGATAACTAAAAATACAAATGCACATCAACCATCCAAATATCATTAAAGTTTATGGTTTTTTTGACGATCTCCTCTATTTTTATATCATAATGGAATGCGCCTTCGACGGACAACTAAGTGAGTACATGAGAAAGTCTTCGTAGCCACTGCCGGAGGTGACGGCTACTCATATGTTCAGTCAAATTTGTTCAGCCGTTTCGTTACTTCACTCATAAAAGATTATTCATCGTGATCTTAAGCCCGAGAATATAATGCTTCATTAAGTAATTTATGTTTTATTTAGGGAGTGGTCAAGATATGCGATTTTGGATGGAGCGTATACAGGGGTGGTACGCTGCGTTCCACTTTTTGCGGAACACCAATCTACTTATGTCCCTAAATTTTGGTCGGAGATGAATACGATGAAAGTATTGATATATGGGCTTTGGGAGTTATTCTTTATGAGATGCTGTTCAAGAATAATCCCTTTAGAATAACCTGCAAATAGGAGCTTATTAATATTCTTAATGAACCTATTCATTACGATGAGCATACAAAAGTATCCGAGGCAGCAAAGGATATAATAACCCTTTGCTTAAGCAAAAGAGCCATAGATAGACCGAATATTCGATAACTACTCCTTCATGAATTTTTATTAAACTTGCAAAATAACGAGGATAAGCGGTGATGTCTATACCAAATAAGGATTCTTCCTTATCAACTAAGAGATTTTCTCGATATACTCAAATTAAATCCTTGAATCTTCTCGTTTTTTAGTGAACTAGTTTATCTTTGTGAGATATTTAATTTTAGAAAAAATGTGATAGGGATAATCTCGTCCAGATTAGTACGAATATTTTATATTTTTATCAATATGGAGATTGGCTTGAAAATTTTTAATAATTGAGGCAGCTAAAAGTGATTGAAGACGCTCATAAAGAAGATTATATATTAATAAATCCAAATTGTAATAGTAGTAAATTTTATTTCTAAAGATCAAAATTATTAAAAGATATATTCACATAAAACTTTATTAAGTAGTATCTCTTTTGTTAGAAAAAGCCAGATTTGACATTTGTTATTGGTGGCGAGTGTATCTTGAATGTTTGGAGGATCTTTCCTGCAATTTATTATCTTCTTTTTTCCCTACCTTATTTTTTTATTTTTTCATTTTTGATTGAATATACATTTTGCGAAAATTAATTTGATTGCTTTTATATCGAGCTAATCCATCCATCACAAAAGTTCGAAATATTGTTTTGAGAGGGATTAAACCATCTTTATTTGAGTCCCTTTCTGGTGGTTTTGATTCGGTATTAAACAAATATTTTTTATACTTATTCAATTTTCTATCTAATATTAACTTCATCTTTACTTTACAGCTCAAGGTTAATTAATCGATTCATTAATGATTTCAAAATGAGTGAAATCATCTACAAGAAAATCATAAGCACAGCAGACACGATAATTTTAAACGTTAGAATGCTGTCAAGTGTGATGTCAGGAATAAATATTTAAAGCTCGGCTGAAAAATCATATTCGAGAAACTCATAACTGTAGCAAATAGTCCAAGAATTTACTATGATACAGAGATGTAGAATATTTTATAATAAACTTCCAACACGAATTAAATCTTACCTTTTTGGGATTGGTCTTCTTCCAACTCTCAATATCTTAATTCTCTTCAGTATGTATTCGAGATAGAGCATTCCTAAAGCTAATACAGAACAATAGGGAAATACTATTGAGAAGATGCAAACATAATAGAGGGATTTGGCTTAATCGTTTAGATCGAAGCTAATTTATGTTTTTTGATATTATATTCTAACAAAGCGAAGCAGACAATTTAATTTATCATGATAAGTTTTATATTTAACACCATCTTAGAATATTTTTTTTTACGAGGTCATGACTCCATAAAAATAGTAACAAATGATGTAAAATAATCTGAAGGAGATGAATAAAAAAATAATTGCGAATCTTGAATATATATAATTTAAAAATTCATCTATGCATTCTGCAGCATAACAGCTTGTCCTGTTAAAGGGTTAAATAATCGTAAAAAAGAGAGGTCCTAGCAATTCTATTCCAAAAGTGAAAATGTAACTAAAAAGTCTGACTTATGATTAATGCTGCGTCTTTTCTGGATAATTATGGAGCCCCACTATTTTAATGATTGAGGGATAGACTATTTTTTCCTAGAAAATATAATTTGAGATAAAGAAAATTCCATAAAAGATAAAGTGTGGCACTCTAATATATGCAGAGCTTGTTGAAGGTAAAGCTTAACAATTTTTAACGATAAGCATTCTAATTCCATAAAAGTAAACTCCCTCGCAAATAAGAAGTACAGTCATTCCCAGATACGAAAGCAGATTTATTGATCTATTTTTGAAATTCTTTTAATATTCAAAATGGTTTGGTTTATCAGTGATGCAATGGCGATAAAAGGGTCCTTGATATTCTTCTCTAATGCTATTGTTTATGTCTTTTTAATAGTAATTATTGAAAAATTATTATTATTCAATTTTCCACGCCACAATAAAGATAGTAAGACTAATAACAATGAAAGTGATCTCGCAGAGACTAAATATATACGTTGAATTGGTTCCTTCAAAGAAATACATAAGTATAATATCACTTCCGATAGAAAAAGGAAGTAGGCACGTGAAGAATTTAATAAGATTTATCTTTAACATAATTTAGAAGGCACATTTTTAGCCCAAATAATCCCTAATGGTTCGTATAGATGAAGTAAAAGGTATAAACATATGCCATTCTTTGGCCAAAGTTTTGCCATTGAGTCCACCTCCAATTGATTCTCCTTTACCTTCTTAATTTTCGCATTCGAAGGTTATTTATCCAAATTTTTAAAAATCATTATTAATGGCAAAAATTTAAACTCCTATTTTTTTTAGATTCTACATCTTAAAGTATTCTCCCAAGCAAAGATATGTAAGTTTGATCTTTTCCATTCTATTGAATAAAGATAAATCTCCATAGGGAGAATCTATTACAGATTTGTAAGTTAGGATATGTTTTAGTTTTTAAAAGAATGGTCTATCTTTAGAGAGTAACCGAAAGGGAAAGAAACTTTCACCATATTAATAGGAGGGATAATTATATTTTTTATTAAGCCTAATTATGGCATCAAACACAAGTGCTTTCTTTTTCATCTCTTATAATAAAAGATAACACCCTTAATTTATTTTATTTCGGTTATGAGTAAATATATATCTTTTTTATGCTGGTGTTATGAGCATCTATTTATCTTTAAAAACACGGTCAATCTCTATGGATACTTCTTAACAATATTTCTCAAAGTGTATTACTTACCAATCTTTTAGCATTGACTAGTTAATGATTTATTGCTCGAGATTTACTTTCTTCAATTTCAAAAGTCGACTATTCGTCATTTGCCTGCGACGATATTAATTATTACCTTACTAATGATTACTAAATTTACTGTTATATTTTAGAGGTCTTCCCGAAGAGTCTACTGGATCATTGATACAAAAATCAATTTGAGTCATATCGACTTATTTTTGTATGCTATACTTATTGGCAAGTTTCATTAAATTTTGTATATTCTGCGAAATTAGAAAATACACTTACTTTTTGATTGAGCCATCTTTTTGTTCTTCATCAAATAGATATGTTTTTACATTGAATCCGCATATATTTTGGAGGATTATTACTATCATGTTATACTGCAGAGTGAAAGTATCTATCTCGTCGATGTATTCCTAGGCGCACTCTATGAGCAACTCTTCGCTCTCATCTTTTTCTTTGAACATTATGTTATGAAAATTAGATTATGTTTTATGAAGATATTGGAAGGAGGTTAAGTTTCGGGTTATTAAATTGTTGCTTGAGATTATTTAATCATCATTTTCAGTCAAAAAATAAATATAGTCCTAAATTACTTGATACACCTTCTCGTAAGAGTATGGAATATTTTGAAAGAGTTCACTGAATTTTGCAGTATCTTCCTTTCTAATGTAGGCCTAGGATGGCACTTCCATCTTGAAAACAATGTCTATATCTAAATCTTTTTCGTCATAATCTTTGGGATTGAAATGAATGTTGGTTGTAAGATAATCGAATATAATTTGCTCCTGAGCGTCCTCGAAAATTATTGCTTATTATTAATCCATTTTAAATAAGTTAGATATAATATGTATTGCATTTATTTGAAAAGATAATGAATTCTTCAAACCCTCTCACTTTTCTCCTATAATCTCTTAAATCTTTGTTTAACCTCCTTCTTACGCAGAATATTTTTTATAATTTAAAGCGATTGATAACATAGAGCTAATTATATATGCTAATAAAATCAGATTATGGAAAATTATAATTTTTTCAAAAATAATTTTATCCTTTTCAATATTCTTTTTGTTATTAATAGTTATAATAGTGATTATGGTCATATTCTCATTGACGATAGTTATTATTATTATTATTGGGAGGCATAAAATCACACTTCTATAACATAGTTTTTGCTGCAAGCAGTAACAGGTACACCTTCGCTGTACAGCTTGCCGAAAAGAGCATTTTAAGCTAAAGCTTTCGACTTTATGTTGTTCATATAGCATTTCTGGTAAAGGGAGGAAACAGCAATTAGTTTTAGCTTGAGTTCATCAGACACTTTTCTGCAATCCATGACTGGCAGGCTACAAAACTATTTGCTTTCATTTTGAAGGTAGTTACGATAGTATGTCACGAAGCGGTAGCTGCTCTCCACGAAAATACTGCTTCCATCTTTAAAGATACAGTGAAGATTACCATTACTCAGCTTGAACATAATCATCTCATCACTTTTAACAAAAGTTTTTACATAAGTGTTATCTGCTGATGAATTATGGGGAACATCATCTCGATTATATTTGCAAGGATTTTTATGCTTTAACTCCTATTGCACTAAAAGAAGATACTGAGCTCTCCTCGTCAGTTATTCTCGACTTTTATTTTATAGAGACGCCCTTTCATCTGACCTTAAACAGTTCTTCTATCTCTGGAAAAAATGTATTTTTCTAAATGAATTATATCGTACTTGTCGCGAGTAATCATTATTTTAGTATGATCGTGAAAGACAATGCCTATATTCTTATTACTAAGCATGAAGGCAAGTCCGTATGAGTCCCATCTATCAAGCCATGCAACTACTTTTACTTCCTTTGTTTCAATTTATTGATTTCTTTTCTGCCTATTGACAAAATTTAATTTTAATGGAGGTAGTTTCAATTGGGAATGTATCTTATTTGCTATTAAAGAAGGATGAGTTTAAATTCGTTCCTTGATAGCCATGATAATAGAAGCCATTACATTAGACTCTAATACCTCCTTCTCCTTTGCTGGATTCAAAACCAGACAGGCTTATGGAGTCCTTTCTTTGTTGGTAAGACACACCTGGCTTTGAGCAGAAACCAAATTAACGATAGTCTTAGTCACATTAACATTAATACTCCTCGTACTTTTGTCAATATTCGGACTGGCTGGCGAAAGTCTTGAAGATTGAGGCAGCTCAATTTTAGGTGGCGTTAGGCAGGGACTTATAGAATATAATCCTTTTATTTTTTCAGATGATAACTATTCAATGATTTCAAAATTAGGTCGAAATTTTTTCCTGATTCTATTACTCTGGTTTTCCTACTCTTCTTGGAGTTTTAATTTTTTTGGAGTCTCAGGTATGAAAGGTATCTGACAAGATTGCTGATACTTGAGAGACTACCCTTTCTAGTTTTCCTAAACTTCAATCTTGATCATATCCAATTGTGGAGCAGCCTTTCTGTTTGATGAAACAAAATAGCTCTCCCTGTTTCTCAAATTAGAATATTTCATCTCGTTGCTTTTAGCTATCAAGCTGATTTCACTCGCCATTGTTTTCTGGGACTGATTTTTCGCAGATGACTCTTTTTTGACTATTGCAGTTTATTTTTTCTGGCGAACTGAATTGCTGTACTTTTTTAGAAAAGAGCTTGTGGGAATTGATATACCAAAAGAAGGCTCAACTTCGTGTGGAATTTTATAATTTTGCATGAAGGGGTGCCTCATAAATTCTTCAATCTTTAGTCTCTTTTCTGGATTGACCTATAAAATTTAGCTAATAAAATTTCTAGCATCCAGAGAAATGATTATATTTTTGTTAACTCCCTCATATTTGAATGATCCCTTTCGTATTCGCTCATAAGTCTCTTTACATGATTTTGTTTCAAAAGGAGCCACTCCAAACATAAGTGTGAATCTAAATAAGCAACAAAATACATTAGTACACCTGTCGACCAAACATCAATCTCATAGCTATAGGCCTTCTTCTAAATAACTTCTGGAGCAATATAATTAGGAGTCCCACAAACACTCTTTTTCTTCTTGAATTCTTCGTCATCAACTGTAGCGAGACCGAAATCACCAAGCTTAAGTCTAAAATGTTCATCCAGGAAAATGTTAGCCAGTTTGATGCTTAGTAAGATGAAGAGTACTCGCGATGAATTATGCGTTTGGATTTGATGTATTGAATAATTTCAACCATCTGATAAACGATAAATCTTGCCTCTGGCTCAGTGATGTGCTTCCTCTTCTTGAGCATATCTCCCAAGCTCTAATTGATAATTTAACTACTCCATTGATGCAAAGCTCCAGTAGAATGTAGATGCATTCATTGTCACTGAAACTACTAATGTACTTCACTACTCCAGGATGGTTCAGTCCAGAAACAATCTTGATCTCCGTTTTGATCTGCATATAATGAAAGTGACCTTGTCCATACTGTCTGGCTTGCTGGTCTGTATGGGGATGATTTTAACAGCATATTTTTTGTCATCGCTTGTGGACGTTGCCTCAAAGACTGTAGCGAATCCACCTTTTCCTAGCATTCTGCCTATTTGGTAAGACTCTTTGTATTGTTCACCCTTGGCGGTAAACTTCTCTTCAGAAATGATTTGATTCTTGCGAACAGAAGAGCTCCTCAATGACATTTGACTGAAATCAATTATGACTTCTTAATATTGGTATTATGTCTTATAGAGATGCCAAACCCTATATAAATAATTCCAAATGTCACATTTTAAGATTATAATTGACTCTATTAAACTTCAAATATTTAAGACTATTTCCTTGTTGTAGCTCTACTTAATATTAATATAATTAAATATATTTACTATTTACCAAATTCTGAATATGCATTACGATAGCTGGACCATGCCGTCAACTCATTATAGTCAAAAAGAAGATATACCACTATTTTACTTATCGCATAGATAGGAAGTCACATCGCAATCTGATATTAATTTATATAAAATCCCATCTCCTAATATGGCCATTGAAGTACTACCACTTCTCAAAATTATTTTTATGGTACTCTTTGTAGCAATAGTCATCATCGTGGGGACAATTCCCTTACGGATGCCCGACTTCAAATCCAACAAACTTTTCAGGGCAATGGGGACTACTTTCGCAGGCGCGCTATTCATCAACGTGGCCATCATTCATATTTTGCCAGAATCTGCTGATTCGATCTAAAAATATCTGAAAAATGGCGATTAAGATAAGGAAGTATTTCCTTTAGCTTATCTGCTGGTGATGTGTGGATTTTTAGTCACAGTGTTCTTTACTCGGATCATCTCCAATCACTCGCACGATCATTAATAGGATTTTCATAGTCATTAGCAACATTAAAATCATTAAAATGGAGGCATCAACTAATCTTTCGTAGCTCCAGGAGATGCCAAAATTAATCAGAATTAAGAATCTAAACAAGAATCATAATCTGATAATACACATCCACATAAACTACATCACAAAAATAAAAGATAGTAGGATGCTTACTTTCTTACTGCAGCCATGTATTTTCATACTATCTTTGAAGGTATAGCCATTGGAGTTCAGAATAACACGGCTGGCTTTCTTAGTACTGCAGTTGCTATCGCTTTTCATAAATGGGCCGATGCCTTATCTATGGGCATCCATTATCGAAACAGAAACGTAGCCAAAAACATAGCATATGGATTGATCATAGGACAAGCTTTGTTGAACGCCGTAGCCATTGGCTTTGGCTGGGCTATTGACAGTTTAGGAGATTTTACAGAAGCAATTTTTCTCTCCATATCGGCAGGAACATTTCTAGCGATTAGCACAATGTAGATGCTCGGACAGCAGTTGCATAATTAACAATACCGATATCAAAAATTTCTTATTTTGGTGTTAGCTGCAGCTTTCATCAGCTCAATTTGGTTCTTCTAAAATGTGATTTTTTAATGATTAGCACATTGTTTATTTTACTACTATAAACATATAATAATAATTCTTTGATAAGATATGAGTAAAAAATACGTTTATGATAATTTTACGATCATCGTCAACTTTAAAAGCGATTTTACTTTATCAATAACAGCCTCATAAAATTTTACAGGAGATTCTTTTATCAATTAAGAAGTGTAGCTTAGCAAAATCAAGAAGGAAACCATCATTGCCGCTCTCTCCAGGAAAAACTAAAAAAATATAAAATGTAAATAAATTGTAAAGCAGGTTAGTTTAATGTGATTGACATTGAACCCAAAAAACTTATTATTTCTTTTATTGTCAGCTTCGACTTTTTGCCAACCTTCTCAGAGCAAATAACTCTAGATCAGATTATAAAGAAGGGCAGTGATTTAAACAAAGCAGAGTCAGCTGAAATTAGAAATGACCTTGAAGAGTTATAGAGAAATATTGAGACTATTTCTGATAAATCATCTGATTTCACAAGTGAAACAAGTCATTTGGGATTTTCCTCTTATTAGATATTGTAGAAATAACTGGTTAAAGGTAGCTATTTACTGGAAATCAGTGGTTACTATGGCGGTACTACTTCAGCCATCGAAAAAAACGATCTAATTTTCACAGTAAATGGTGAAAATTAAAAATCTCAAACTAATCTCTGTATGCATACAAATTGTACTTATGGCTTTCCTTATTTTTTTCGAAAAGATTTGACATTTATGAACAATGGAATACTCTCTGTCTCTGTTTCAAACCAGAAAATGCAATCTATGAATCTCCATTCTAATATCATTAGCATCCGGCCCATATTAAAAATTTGATTCTGATTAAGTTAAATTTAATTATACATGATATAGTAAATAACTGCGATAAAATCTTTAATAATAAAATCAGTCACGACAATGATATATAGGGTCTTGCTGATACTTTTTCACTCTTATTTTGTCTCCAAAGACTATTTGATGGAGCTATCTCTTCTGCATCCTTCGATATTTGTGTAACTAGTCGAAATTTATGGAACATTACTTGACTTGATGAGCATTATTACTCGATTTCCGATCAGTTATGGAATTTAAATTATCCTATTTTTCGCATCCAGTTGTGCACCTTGTTTATATAAATGCTATCTTGCGAAGTTTTTTGCCCTGTGATATACTGTGCTTTAAATTAAGAGATTTCTGAATATTTAACACATGTTATTCGTGGCAAAATTCATTGTTACTATTTAGTTTTTTCGTTGGTTATATGATTTTTTAATGGTTTATTTTGGGGAGCAGACATTTAGATTTGTTCACATGTTTTTTATAGACCATTTCGTAATCAACCAAATTATGTCTTAGATTATTGAGAAGATTTAAGTTATTATTGAGATACTCAGATTCCCATGGCTTGCATTCTTAAAAAATTGTATTTGAGATGCTCTCCATTTGTCGACGAATATTTTATAATCGCAGTCGAGAATATATTATAAATAGAAATTTTATTTTATTATTGAAATGCAAATAATTTGATTTTTTTGCAAATTGGCAAAAATCTAAGAACCGCTTTTCACATTAAAATATTATCTTTATAAACCATCAACAAAATTGATCAGTTGCTTATTGATCATTGATTATTAATCACACTGACAGTTTTGTGATTTTTGACTGGTTTAAATTCTATTCTGATGTGTTTAAAGCATAGAGAATATTAATAGTTGAGTATGCTTTTAATAAATTTGGACATGTTTTGAGAGGAAATCTTATAGAGAGTTGTCGTGTTACAGCAGATTTAATAGTTTTTCTATGTTGCATAATGATCAATTCATATCAACATCAAGCACACTAACTTAAAACAATAGTTTGTTGCCAATCTAATTGATCATAAAAATAAGTAGTAAAATAGCAACGATCTTATTTACAAATCATAATAAAAATATATTCTATCATCTCTTGAGATTCAGCATAATTTCATAAAATGTATTTTTATTGAGTTTGCTATAAATATTGCTCGTTATGGTTTTATCCATTTTTTGAACTAAACTCAAAATATTTGCTTTTCTGTATTTTTGAAATTCATTTTACTTCTTTTCATCGAAAGCAAGATAACTCTTAATAATTACTTCAGCAAACATTCTATAGTATTCATTCGAACAATTCCAAAAATCAATTTGATTAATTACCATAAAAAGTATTGCTTCAAAAGGAATTATTGATGCAAACAGTTCTTTCTCTTAAGGGGCTGGGAGACTGGAAAAATAAAGCTATAAAAAAGTAATATCTGATTTATAGTTACTCATTGCCATTTAAAATAGTTTAGTGACGACTGAGTAGTATGATTGTCGATTGGGATGCAGTTAAAACACTCGGCTCATTGTAATTATCTGTAGCTGAAGAGCTAAGCAATAAGTATTAGTTTTCCAGGGAGGTAGTTGAAATGGACTTTATATTTCTGCCTTGATATCAGTTTCAACAGATTAATTTTAGGCGATGTGGTCGAAAAGTTTTAGCCCATAGTAGATGAATTCTTCATCAAAATTTTATTGTTTTGATTTGGACTGGGCCAAAGAATAAAGTTGTTCTAATATGAATATTTGGTTCTCTAGATTAAGTTTGAGTCTCTTCATATTGAGGGAAGTATCAATCAATTTGAACATTAAATCGTTGTGATTAATCACCAGATTGATATTGTCATTCTCTGAATTGAACTCGTATATATCATCAAAGTATATAATATCTTCAACTAAATCCGATATCTTACTTATAAACGATTCCTCATTGAGTTTATTTATTGCTTTTAACCATTTCTTTACAGATTTACTTGGTTTCTTCTTTTTTACTTCTGTTGAATTCTCAGTTTAAACCATTATCCTTTAGAAGGATATTTTGCGAGGTTGAAGTGGCTCCGAAGGCATCACAGAAGAATGAATAATTTGCTCAACTATTTGCAATGATGAAGCAATGCAAGCATTACTTTTATCTGATCCTGCTTTGATATAAAATTATTTTAATCGGTTAAGGCAATATCCCAACTGTTCCTTTACCACTCCAATTGATAAGACATCTAACTAACAGGCTAAAACTATCAAATCACCAATCACATATTCATACAATTATATTAAATAGGCCTACGAAATATTGGATGATTTTTCTTTGCCTTATTCACTGGCCATATTTTTACAAAAGTTGATTTATTAAAGAACAAAATCTACTATTTTAGATCTCGCATCATCCTCACTATTTTAATTTTCCTATTCTGAAAGGATAGATTTGGATGATATCTGGTGACTGGACGATCTTTTGATGAAATAGTAAGCTAGATGGCAAAACAGTTGTTTCCTTAAAATTTATAGAGAGCACATGTTGCACTTATAATATTTTTGTTTGCTGTTTTCAGTTTGTTTGCTGATTATATACTTAAAGACAGTTCTAAACCAATTTACAAATTATATCTTTTGACCATTGCAGTAGATGAGTTTAATAGCAATTTTCATAAAAATAATCTGATGCATATACTCGTATTCTTTCTCTGAAGAATGCAATTCAGCTTAATACTATTGGTTGCTTTTGGGCATACAACTTTTAGAGAAGGATTTTATTAAAATATCTTCATCACTGGCTTTTAATTTGTTTTTGATCAGATAGTGCAGTCGATGAATTTATTTAATTATTTATTCATCATCAAGGTAAAGATATAAATTAAAATATTACCAGGATGATGGCATGTTCAAAAGCGCACTGCAAATCATTTCAGAAGAAGTCAGCTTTAACGCATCCAGCACATGTTCCTTCGATGATTAAACACATGAACGATACATTTTTGAGAGAAAGGAAGAGAAGTATTACACTGATGCCAGTAAATTTCCTAAAGAATGTATGATTATCTTCATTCTTAAAGAAAAGTCCTCAATTGAGCCAAATATATAAAAATCTAATATCTGAAGCAATAGGTCAGTCATGGGATTTAATTTGTTCGAAATAAAGGTATTGTTGTTTTTAATGATTTAATTTTTGGATTATCTACTTCTGCGCATAACTTGCAATGCCATATAATAATCTGAGATGTATTATATAATCTTTGTTATGCTTCGAATTAAATCTAAGTTCTACATTATCTTGATAAACTATTCTTTTTCGACATTACTTTTGAGTTTTTACAAACATTACACTGAGGTCTGCAAATTTTTCAATGCTTCTTCATATATTTAAGAGTATTTCTCTATGAGAGTGGGTCGGAGCCAACTTTGACAAGACTAACTCATTTTACTCAGATATTTGGATGGATATATTAAATGATAGTAAGGCAGCAATAGGTTAGAATTATCCAACAGTAGAATATCATTAGCGTTTCTTCTAAATATACATTTCTTTTGATAAATAAGACGCAATATTGTCGTTAATTCATTAAACAGGTGACAATTAGATGTTAGATACCATTGTTAAAGAACTTGTCTTTTAATCTCATCTTCGAATGGATATTTGGGAACCATCTCAATTAAACTGAAGCTGGAAAAGTTGGATATATTACTTGGATTTTTAACCAAATAATTTAATGTGTCTATTGACTCATCTATCATTTATTCATTCACGTTTAAAATTATAAGTTGCAACAATTTAGTTATTCTCATTTTTATCATCAAAAATTCATCTTCGTCAAGATTGCTAACTTACTTCAGGAAGGGTTAGCTGATATTTTCCTTGCTAAATCCACAATTCACGAGGTCTATTAATTAATTTTTGGTTAGCCCTTGATCTTTTCTGGGAAATAATATTTTTTTTTTATTCTTAAAATTACTGATAACTTTATTGATTTCGTCTGTGAGTTTTCCTTAATAATTTTTTTTTACTTTCAACTACTGTAAATAACGATCATATTTTGGACTTATACTCAGCAAATAAAGAAGTAAATCCACAAAATACGTGATTAAGTTACAATCACTTTCGTTTGATTCTTTTTTCTCTTTTTACACATTTTCAAAAAGCTTCTTTATGTAGCCAAACAACTGTCCTTCCTTCTTTTATTTTACTTTTAATAATCTTAATGTGAGATTGGAAACCATAATCTAAAGCCATTCAACGAAATTATTTTATTCCTTATGCTATAACAGTTCTATTGCTTGCAAGTTCTTTTTCTTTATTGATTGCTGCCATGACTTACATTTGTTCAAAAAAAACTATCCCATTTATCTGAGTAATTTTCTTTAAATTTGATTTTTTTTGCGATGTTGTCGGAAAAACGGTGAATTTTATTTGCTAATTTAGTTTATTTACTGAATTGAATTCCTATTGAAAGACTATCCCTCCAATTATGTAAAAATAATGAGAGATCGATTTAAAAGAATTACTTCTTTACTTTAAGGCACCATCTCACTCACCAACTATAGTATAATCTTTTTTAAACTATAGCTTGAAGTGTTTGGAAAATTAGGCCGAAAGCAATAGGGAGCTAAAGCAAAGATTATCGGCCAATATTGATGGACAAGATTTGCATTATAGTTTTTACAAAGAGAGCAAATCAATGATAGTTGAGTCATTATCATCTAGACATCTTCCTGCAACTGCTCTGGGGGAATAATCTCACTCATTGACTATTTTTTTTATGCTGAGTTTAAGCTAATTTTAGAACTAGTGCCCTCAATGAAAGTGTTGAACTCTATATCTTTGCCCGATTTAAAATTGTGAACAAAGACATATAATCCCTCAGTATACAACTAGTTATAAAAGATTTTTGATTTATTATCACTGGTTCGAATGCTGTGAAAAATTAAATATTGATTATTTGTTGAGGGAAGCTGTTTATACAAAATATCAGATGAGTTTATGGAATACCATGACTCGCCTTCGCAAAACAATTTAATAAAGTTTATATACTTTGAAAGATTCTTCTTGTTGCTCTGCAAAATGCATCCATAAAGATGAGAATACCAATGAGCCTTATGAAACTGTGAAATAAAAAATTAATTATTTTTAAGCAAAATGGTTGCCAAAGTAAAAGCATCATTTGAAATCAATTGATCCAGAAAAGGCAAAAATGTTTAGGATATTTGTACACTTTTCCTGCATAATAAGTTTAGCATGCTTAAAATACTAAAAATAGTCATATGCTAATAATCTTCAGTTTTCTTCTTTCCTTGCAAATTTAAATCTTCAGCCATTTTTAGAAAGATTTCTTCACTATTCTCAAACTATTCTTTAAATTGATGATACCAAATATTTAAAAAATTATTGATCTGCAGCAATATCTAGTGATCATAGAGTAGTTTCTGAAGGTATTCACTTAGGAGAGAACTATCCCTCACAAATTCAGGAATATCATAATAAATAAGCTAATTGAGAATTATTTTGATGAGCCGTAAGGAAGGATGTTCCTCTAATGTTTTTCTTGCATAATTAAGTTACATGGGGATAGTGATCATTGAATCTTCTACTGAATTTACTTCCATTTATACTTATAATTACCGTTTATTTATTGCCTCTTTACGCTCTATGCTGAGATCAATTATTCTTTTTATTTCAGTTTTGCTTTTGTTTCCTATCAACTTACTTATATTATTGGATCCTATCAAGATATAACTGTTCGAGTTTCCCACTCGCTTTAGTTAAAAAAGAGTGCCCTTTTCTTCTTCGCATGAGCTAAAAACTCGATCTTCATCCAGATTTAGATAACTATTATCAGTAAGATTGCAGAAACGAACTTTAGGATTGCTAATGGTGGGTTTGCCTACAATTTATTATGTTGCTAAAGCGCAAATCCAAATTCCCTCTGTTTCAAGATTAGATTGAAAGCGAATTACTTTATCTTTGCAGCAAATAAAACCTTTTTCCTTCAGATATAGTTGAACATAAAGATTGGGAAAGTAAGGACGAATTATTTCAACTTTGGCGTTATTGAGTAAAGTATTTTTTAGAAAGATTTGACTCCCAAAAGATAATTGATATTTTTAGAGATTATCTTTGACTAACTTGTTTTAAGCAACATTTTTATTTCCTTACTCAGAGGCAGCCGATCCAGATTTTCGATTGGAGGAGTTATCCTGGTGAACAGTGGGCAATAGTAGAGAAGTAATTTTATAGATGGGTTGAAGCTCTGTCTCTTTGTTGATGATCTTGACGTAATCTCCTTCTTTTGAGTTATTTTCCCTGATTTGTCTAAAAATGTTAAACAGTGGATCAACTGTGCCATTTTTGACATTTCTGCTGAAATTAAAGTCATGCTAATCCTGCATTCTGATTTTCAAATATTTGAATATAATGATGAGTTAATCTCAACTTTAATTCCTGAAACAGTAATAAAAGAATGCATCAATAAATACAGCATCTTGATTAATTTTTACTCCTTTCAGACAATTATTGTTCGTATAGCATGAGTTGTTTTACAAATCCTCGATTTGGACTCACGATGCATCTCTTTTGCTTCAAAAACTGAATGGCCTCTTTTGATCCTATTTTATTGGTCACCATCAAATACGCGGCTGTGATCGTCGCACTCCTTGATACTCCTGCAAGGCAGTGCACCAGAACATTTCTTTCTTTTATATTATTGGCAATGAATTTGGCAGATGAATCGAAGAAGCACTTTATATTTTATTATGGGTCATCAGATATAAGAATACGCAAATGTTTTATCTCTCCATCTAGTTTTAGCTCAGCCTCTCCCATGACTGACAGGACTGCCCCAATTTCATTTTTTTTCAATTCATTTGCATTGGAAGCAAATTTCATATTCCCCAAAGCAAGTCCATACTATTGGTTGAGTTGAGAAGGTTCAATAATCCAATGAAAATTATTTGAAGAGTACTCACTTTTCGTATTATTTGAATTTGACTGCATATGAATGATGAATTTTAAAAATTATGTAATTCTTATAAAAAAACTACCACTCTAAAATCGAAAATACATTTTTTAAAAAAATTGTTGGATTACATTAGGCCCTATTATATTGCCAAAATTGCAACATCAAAATAATTAGATGAATTTTATTTAAATACATCAGGTCTTCAATAGCAATATTTATAACCTTGGTTATTGACAGAAGCAACCAAATCGACCTTAAGAGTAATTATAACTGAGCTTCATTATAATTATAACTAGAATTATTTTTAAAAAATTCTCATGGAACAGCAAGAATAAAGTCATGTCTGCCAAGTTTGTTTATGTAAGCCTGATTCCAATCAAATCCAACTCAAATGCAATCATGTTTTTT
>Ga0302188_10000495_pt1 | contig 33162 bp, 28 predicted proteins | sample II_Bog_E2_1_FD_198783 | JGI IMG/M metagenome (GOLD analysis project Ga0302188, IMG submission 198783) | Peat permafrost microbial communities from Stordalen Mire near Abisko, Sweden - II_Bog_E2_1 | ecosystem: Environmental > Terrestrial > Soil > Wetlands > Peat | place: Sweden: Abisko...
GTTTAATAAAAATCATAATTATTTAGTTAATGCTATTTATTTATAATTGATTTTAAATTTAATATGTCATTTAAAAACAATTACGATACTACAGATGTCATATTAGCTTCAGGATAAAGAAGAAAGCAATCATATGTCTTTTGTAAACCTCATCTTCATTCTTTATAGGGGTTCATTGCGAGACACATTGGGAATATTCAAAGTTTGTCTATTATCGATATGCCTTGCCTCTACAGCAATCATTTATGTTTGCCGTACTGAACTGATGATATCCGTTTGTGTTACCCTGTTTGAGTCACATTCAGTGATTTCCCTAATAAACCTCATAAAGCGAGTCTGATAAATACTGGGCTGTTCTGCACTGGTGTCCTTTTTACCAAATAAATTTTTCCACCACTTTTCACCCTTCTTTTTCAAATCCCATTTTTGCAGCACATCGATGAGTGCAATATGATAAAACTCATTTGGATATATAGTTGAGGGAATTCTTTGCAATTTGCCCCAAAAATTAGGTGATACTGGAGGCTCCTCCCAACTAACACGCATCAGCAGCAATGAGTAGTCAATTATATTCAAATCCTTGAGAAACTCAGTATCTACTTATAACTGTTCCCTCATTTTTTTTGAGTAGTCATGGTCAATTTATATACGATGCTATAATCTTACAAAATCTAAATCCTTTAGAACAACTCCATTTCCTGTCATGAATTATCCCTCAGACTCCCTTAATATTTGTCTATCATGAGTGGATCCCTTCATATCATAGATTCTGGATATCTGATCTTTTTGGCAACCCGCAATGTTCTTCATGAGTAGGATATAATATTTTTGATTGATCTCTTTGTTGTGAATGGTAAACATTCCATATATCTTGGCAATGTAAGTGTGCGGATAAAGAGTAAAGTGATCATAGAACTCTTGCAGCTATTATAGCATTATTTTAAACTAGAATTTATTTATAGTTTTTATAATAAACCTATTGTCGGATGTAAAGAAAAAAAATTATCCACTTTTTCCTCCGTTTTCCTCATATATTTTATAGATTTGATCGCAATTTTTTATCAAGTCGAAACTTGCACCAATTTACTCAACAGAGTCCCTAACAATTAATTCATTAAATATACGAGGGGCATAAATTGTGAATTTGCCTTTCAATAAAGACAGTCTTGGCAAATTAAAAGCCTCCTGCTCATACTCTCTGATGAGCTGAGAATCGATATGAAAAGAAACTTCCTCGTGAAAATAGAGATTCTTGAGAAGAGGCAACTTCTCGCTTGTGTCGAAATATTCCTTGTAGGCAATGCTAATACCTGCGAGCATAGTCATGATTTGAGTGATGGTTACAAAATCTATTTGATTCTCTTACTACTGAATATCTAAGATCTTTTATTTTATTCCAAAGTCTATCACTTAGTGAAGTTGTTTTGTGGTAAGCCGCCTACTATTTATGTCAAGTTTGTTTGCTATAATAAAAGGACTTAAAGCACTTCGAAACAGTTTTTTGGCTTTGTTACCTATTTTTTTGTAGTTAAGCATAACCATAATCAGATAAAAAAATTGAATTATACGAGTTAGGTTAAATACACTTGCCCATATCATTATTAAGGGTTTCGGGCTTGATGAAAGACAATTTAAAAATAGTACAAGCAATGCAATTGATAATAAGGCAAGAATCAAGGACATGCCGATAGTAAAACGATTTATTAATTAGTTTTACTGGTACTTCCTTTTGTTGAGTGCCTCCCCTTAAGGCATGTGCTTTTTAAAATAGCGGTAAGTAATGAAAGAAAAACAGACAAATAAAAGCGAGAAGGTTACCTGCAAAACTGGAAAGTATAATTGTTCGTAGCTATTTCTATTAGAAGTAACAGTGCAAATACCCATCTGACTTAACCCCAACCAGCCCATTGTCCAGCTTATTAATGTTGCCGTTACTGATATGATGATCGCAATAACGTGTTTTGTAATTCCTTCGAAACAATTATCTTATTTAAGATACAGGTACTTCTTTTAATGGATCGCTGAACTCCCATGATAATATGGATTAAGAAATACACAAGATAGATCTGCTATTGAGAACCAAATATTGTAATAAAAAAGGCCATTACCATGCAAAAAGCAGGAAAGGAGCAGGGCATAGCTTGGTCAGTCGAATACACAGTATAAAAGACTGAATGACAGTAGGAGTGTACTTGCAGTCGAGAGCAGGCTTATATTGATGATTGTTTCCCATATGAATAATCCGAATATTATATCCAATGGTGGCGAGCGATACAATTTAAATCGAACAAAGGTAACAATAAGTACGATCTGCATGATAAGGGCCAAAGGGCACCCAATCAAAAAGCCGTATTTATCAATATCGTGCAATAAGATAATGTTCCTAAGTTACGACATCTTTACCAAAGATAACGGAGATTCTGTTAGAGAGACCAGTCGTTATTAAGATTGCTACACTGAAGCGTATGTTAATTGTTGTAGTCCTGAGAATAGATCAAAGTAGGGATTAATACAAACAACAGACCTATTTTGGACACTAACATTTATTTAATATACTGCAAATACTATGCAAATCAATTGATAATATGTATTATCTTAAAGGATAGGTTCATAAGTTCAACTATTGAAGTAATGATCAATTAATTCTTTACAAAATATTTAAGTAATTATTTTATCAATAGTAAAAATGGCAACTTTACTCATTTAGGCATTTATGTATCAGCATTGAATTTAGCAAATCAGTTTATGGTAATAGGATCATCGAGAGTCATCTTTCCCAAACTGCCCTCTCTAAAATTTATTAATATTCTATCAAAGGCTGCATCATAATCGAAAAGTTTATGTTTGTGTCTGATAGAATCCAAAAAATCAGTAGCACTACTTGGCTTGTCAATCCTAAAATTCTTCCAGTATTTATCATTACCGTCCGCATCACACTGCTAAATGATATATTGAACCATAATTTCTTTGCTGACAATTTGCTATTTGAGGAGTCCAAGTACAGCCATTTTCATCCCTAACTCTTTAGGAATGGTGCTTGGAATCATAACTCCAGGTGTATCCATTAAAAACATTAAAGGATTACTTAATATCTTAAATCCATTAAGCCCTCGAGTGGTGGCAACGGATGCAGACGTCTTTGCCGCAGCTGTTTTATTTTCCAAATCTGAGATGTTTCTAATTTGATTGATTATAGATGATTTGCCAACATTGGGCATCCCGCAGGCCATGAGCCAAAGCCCAACCTGTTTATACTTATGCTTATAATTTTATTTTAGGTATCCAAGGATTTTCCTCATATCATCATGATTTTGGCTACTCACTGCGAAGCATTTAATACCGTAATCATTGTAATCCTGAATGATCTTGTCTGTTTTTTTAGGGTCGCACAGGTCGTACTTGTTAAAGATGATTAGCTTTTATTTTTGATTCTTTTTGATTATGTTGTCAAATTCAGGGTTACGACTGCAATAAGGAATGCGAGCGTCTCTAATTTATACGAATACGTCCACTTTATGCGTATTCTATTCGATTACGCGTAATGCTTTCTTCATATGGCCCGGAAACCAATTGATGTGGTCTTTCAGCGTTTTTATTACATTCATTCAATGCTGCTTCAATTATTATTTATTATGGTACCGTTTAATATACAAATAATAAAGCCATGCTAAATTCACAACTTGAACTCGGTTCGTCTTTTACTTTATAAATCTCCTAATTTTCTTTTCATCTCTTTGAGGTTGTTATTTAGCACCTGTTTCATGGCTTTTTCCTTTCTCGCTCGGTCTATTTCTTAGCCTAATTTTTTAATAACTTGCAGACTTGTTTTATCTAGGTCATTGATCAATCCAGTGTACTTTATTCGTTATTCCTCCTTCTTTTCAGCCATTACTTTGCATTGAGTTTCCATTTCTTTTTATAACTGATCTATCTTTGTGTTCAGCAAAGTGATCTGCTCTCCCCATTGTCGATCGATGCGCTCAAGTTCCTATTTCTAATTGGATGAAAAGTCTCCCTCTTTGGCTTTGAGGTCTATAATTTAGGCTTGATATTCACTCTCTTTCTTTTTTAGATATTCACTTTCTCTCAAAACATTATTGTACTATTCCTCAACGATAGATTTTTGATTCTGAATTGTTTTTAACTCTTAACTCTCGGACTTCTCTCTCTTGATAAGGGACTGCAACGTTTTGCGAGCATTCTTGATCTCATTCTAAAAGTTTTCCTTGTATTATTTCATTTTAGCTTCACTCTATTGTTTTACTTTACTTTCGTAAACCTGATTTTAGAATGCTACTTTGTTTACTAAATCTTAGCATTGATCTTGACTTTATTGTTTACATTTTGAGTGAAAAGCCCTTATTTTTGCTTAAAGTTATTTCCTTTTTTATTAACGACAGTTTTCCACTTTTTTATTATATTTTTATTGAATGACCTTCTCTTCCTTTTCTAACAATTTGTCAACACTACTATCAAGATTTCTAATTTAACTCTCATAATTGGACTTGATCTGTTTAACTTCATTGAGATGATTGAGCAGATAATCCTTATCCTTCAACATAAAATCTTCAGTCTCCTTTTTTCGTTTTGATTAGAGTGAACGAAGCTCTGCCTCCTTTCCGCTTTTCAATTTCATTCTTTCGCTCTCGTGGGATTAAATTAAATGTTCTATGAGTTTTCTGTATTGCTGATTTGATTGTTCGATGATGGTTGTTTTTTCTGCTCCAACTCTTTCCATGATTTCTCTCTTTATCTATTTCAAGTTAGCCTCATATTGCGTATTCATTTCCTTTTGGTAATCATTGCGAAGAATCTCATATTTTGTTTCTATTTGCTGAATTTATCGTTTGCTACTACTCACTATCCTCTGTATTTCAGGCTACAGTCCCTTGAGAGTATTTTCAGTGATTTACTACAGTTTTTTACTCTACCACCTTGCTTTTCGTTCCTGCTCACTTCTAGACCATATTTATTTCTGCTTTTTTAACTCCTCTTAGTAGTTTTCCTTAATTCTTTTGGAGTTGAGCTAAAGGGTCTGTCTTCTTTTTAAAATTTATTAATTTCTATTGATAAGCTATTCTTTTTGATTTGTCAATTTTTATATCATCTAAAGATGGTGCTGACATCTTTCTTCCTCCATCCTTGCCTTCTCACCTTTTTAACTTTCCATCCTTACCCTTAATTGCTCCATCATTTCTTCCAAGCCTGTCATCTCCTTCCGATATGCCTTGGACCAGTTGTTGAGATTATCCTCAGACATAGATATTTCAAGCTGTAGAGAGTCCAAAGTACCTTTCATTTCAATTATCTTAAAACGAGTGTTTTGCAACTCGTCCATATCCTACAAATATTTGCGATGTTTCAGGTCTATCTGTTTGGCATAATTTTCCACTTTAAATTAATCTTACTTCAAAGTTTCCCCTCCCTCCGATTATTGGTTTATCAGTTTCTCTAAATTTTTGCGCTTTTAGGAAATTAAATTCTAAAGAGTGGCTTTTTTTGTCTTTTATACTCGGTACTGAGATATTTTTTTTTACAAATTAGGTCTCATTTGAACTCACGATACTTGATTATAATATTTAAGTTTGATAGTCAATAATCAACATGATAATTCCAGTGCGTTGCTTCAGTTGTGGGAAGGTCATTGCTCATCGTTGGGACGAATTCTGTGAAATGGTGGGGGAACGTGACGAGAACGGAGAGCCAAAGGAAAACGTGGACGTGGGTAAGATCCTTGATAAACTGGGCTTCACACGCTACTGCTGCCGCCGAATGTTCCTGTCGCATGTGGACCTTATAGACAAACTACTCAACTACAACATTTACAAAATTAGTAGCAACACTGCTTGATCTGCATAACTTATTAGATAAAGCTTATTTCTGAAAGAATCTCTCTTTCCATATTCACATATGGCTAAAACTTAAAATTTACTTCTTCAGTTTTTGAGTTTACGAACTGGAATGGGATCGAATTAAATTTTGCACATATGAGCATTACAGATACACTGATAAGTTTAAAGTTATTCTAAAACATAAAATCTTTGAAGATCAACTTATCAATAATACGAATCGCCATTGAGTGAACTAGGAGTAAAAAATAAAAATCATTTGAGATTAATCAATTGATTCAAAAGCAAAACAAATATGGAGAGATCATCGACTCAATATTTTGCATTATCAATGAGACTTCTATCTCCATTTTGTAAGTCCTAACTTGAATTAATCTAAGCAATAAAAATTAAAAAAAACTAACTGCTTGATTAAAATTTAATTATCAGCAAATTCTCGAGTTTGCCTCACTGATATCTAAATTACAAAGCAATTTTTGTAAGAGCATGCATAGGTAGTTATACAGAGAACAGTAAGCATAAATCAATTGAATATCTCGGAGCAGGAAAATATGAAGAAAAAATTGAATTTAAGAAAAAGAGAAAAATGAATGCAAAATAATTGAAAGAAAAGTCAAAGGAGTGAAGTACCATATTGAGTTTATTGCAGGAAAGGGCAATTGATTTTGATAAATAATATTAAATAGATGAACATTTGATAATTATTGCTCAGGTCTTGAATATTAAAATATTATTTAAACAATATAAATAATAATAGTGAAATTTAAGATATATTTTAATTAAGTTTGAAGAAAAAACCTTGATGATCAGTTTTTGTATTTAAAAAACGATTAATTACGGGGAGGCTATCTTTGTGAGTGGCAATATTGAGGAGGTTGGATTTTGGGATCCAAATTTAAGTGTGAGGCTTAATTGGAATGAAGTACACTCACTAATATTTAGGGACATAAATGGACTGGAAAAGTAAAGCTTAAAATCAGTTTATTAAGGTAGTTTAAATTTAAATTTTTCATTGCTGACTGGTATTTTCCTTTAAGAAAAAATATCTATTGGGAAAATCACATAAATAATCGCTCAATCATCATCAATCCAAAATATTCAGAAATAAAATGCAGTACTTTATTGATAATGAAGCCTGCTTATGGGACTTAAAGAACACATAAAAATAAGAAATAATAGAAACAGAATAAGTTTTCAGGGAACAAAAATCAATTAAGCCCACTATAGTATTCCAACAATCGATGGTTTTATCCCTTTAAAAAATTGAGTCATTCATCAAGGCAAAACCAACGTAATTGCTGCTCATCAAAAGCTTGGATCTATGTAAATATGTTGTTATATTAGCCAGTCACGCAATCAGCGATAAATTAACTCCAAAATCAATCGAATAGTTGATAAAAGTTTAACTTCCCAATATAACATCCATCAATTTACGTATCAACTCAAAATATATAGAAAATAATCGAATTGCTGATTAAGGAATTGCTGTATTGTGTAAAGGTAGTTTTAAAGAACTGAAATCAATATAGTTGAACAATAATGGGATCAGTGTTAGTGGAGTTTCTCATTTGCTTAATAACAAGTGGAGTGATGCAGTTACCTATAAACTGGATACTGTTAAAACAAAGGATTAAGGATTCGCTTTTAATATTGGGTCGAGTATGCCAACGATGAAAAGACTGATTAAACAAACAGCAGAGACTATTTCCAATGTTATAGATGAGCTTACTTAAGTCAATAAATCAAGTTTATATCAAGTTGTCGACCTCATGATGCAGATTCCTCTTCAAGGGGATCCTCAAAAAATCATTTAATAATCTAAAAGCATGGAATATAAACTTCAATCCTAAAGCGTTCAAAATCCTAATTCTTTATCCAAAGCTATTTTAGAGATGAAAAATGTTCTCGAAGGAGCATAAGTTACTTTTTCATAGAAAACAAATATTAAATCTCAACTAAGCTGTAAAATTCTATTCGGTGGAATGCAAGAGCAAAGAGTCAAATTGCAGCATCGAATAGTTAGAGATGAGTGGAAATTTGTTGACTTCAAGAATGACAATGATAAATTACTAGCTTATTAATTATGGGAAAAAGAGTATTTAGCGAAAGAGTACGGTGCACGAAAAGAGGATATTGTGATTCACAAAGTTACTTAGGGTTCAACCGTTGCTTGGATAAGCGTTAGTCATGATAATTATCTTCTAAGTAACAGCAACTTCACAACTAAAGAGAAAGTTAATGTTATTCCCTTTTTTCAAGCTTTTAACTTAACTCCTGATGATTTTGATAGTAGGGGCAACTTTCAATTTCCCCATACAAATATATCAAGTCTTCAATTTAGAGCTGGAATACCTTATTTTCAGCCCATTTATGGAATGAGATTTGGGGTTAATGTCAGCAAAAAGTATGATGGGGGCAATGATGATTGGCTCATGATGAATGGAAACCCCAGTTAATGGGCTGTGGCTTTTCATGGAATAAATTATCCAGGAAATGTAGTGCCTGGAGGACAAAAAACTGTTTTATAAGCAATAATGAGTGGAAGAGAAAGAGGATAAATGTTAATAGCTGGTGCAGCTCAAGCTTGCTCTGGTCATGTAGCTGCAAATAAGCCTGGTCAGCATGTTGGAATAGGAATTTACTGTTCACCTTTGTTTACTACCTGCTTAGATGGCTATACGCAAAGCGTAACTAAAGGCAATCAAACTTATAAGGTGATGTTGCAATGCAGAATCAAGCCTGAAGCCCTTAAATGCACAGCCGTAACTGACTATTGGGTAATCAATGAGCCAAAGAATATCCGCCCATACGGAATTGTTTTGTTTTCTTCTGAACATGTAGCAACAATAAAAGCCCACGGTAATAGTATTTATCAAAATCCCTGGAACTGGAACTCATGGAAAGATGGATACCAAAAGCATCGCACCAGTAATAATCTTCCATTTCCTTGATAAATTAATTTGAACATAACAATATTATTATAAAACATTTTTGTCAAGACCTAAATAAGTATATATGAGTTAAATGAATTCATAAATCAGTTAGAGATTGTTTTTGGCATAATTATAAATATTGCCTTGTTTATTACCGTGGATCAAGACGATAAGCATGATCAAATGATCGAGAGCATTATTCATATTTTTTTAGCTCTCTTTGAGCTAGTCCAAGACTGAAGTAAATATAACCTTTTTTAGCTCCCAAAAATATTGTTCGCAAAAATGATTTTTCAGCTTCCTCATATTGTTATAAAGCAAATTAGTTAAATCCTTTCCATTCAAATAGTTCAGCTGATTTGTAATCTTATTTTGTACCAATAATCTCTAAGGCACGCTTATGATCTTTGGCTTCATAAAGGACAGCTGCAAGTTCAGAAATTGTTTCTTAATTTAAATCAATACTATCAATGATTTTACTGATTTTGCTGGGTTATTTAAGCCTATAATAAGCTTTTAAAAGGCCATATTTGCAACTTCTAAAAGTTTGCTACATTGTAAGACACTTTTAAAAATGTTATATTGCTTTGGGAATATTATTTATGATCAACTCTAGCATTCCCAGATTAAAAATAGCCACAGTATACTCCTAATCAGCCTACAAAGATTTTTTATAATATTTTCTGGCTTGTTAAAGCTCTTATTTTCCTTTTGTCTCTTCATATAAACTAAAATATGCATGTCCTAAGGCATTCAAAGCATCAGCTGAGTTAAGATTTACTACACTTTTTTAATAGTATCTGATAGCATCTTTAACCTTTCCTAACTTTTAGTAACACAGACCAATATTATAGTTGCTGAAACTAAATCCGCTAGATTTATATAATTTATAAAACTCGATATTTGCTTTCTCAAACTCAGCGATTGCCTTCTGGAATTGAATATGATGCATCAAAAAATTTCCTAATAGATGATGCAGATACGGATGCGATTTTGTATTTGTTTTGATGACTTCTGAAATGTAGTTCATGCCGTCATAGTATTGATATTGTTGTTCTAATATCCTTGCCATTAGAAAATGTTCATATATCAACTATTTGCTTTATTTGAATTGCTCGAGATGAGCTTTGAGGTATTTTAAACTTTGATCTGTCTGATTGTTATAAAGGTGAAATATCGAAAAGGTCAAATTGTTGCTTTTTTACAGTCCAGATAGTGAGTCTTATCTACTCACGAGATATTTTTTCACTGTCTATAAGCTATTTAAAAGGTGTTTATTGTGAGAAAAAGGATTGCTGAAAAATATAGAATACTCAATTTTAAAGGCCTATTAGAATTTTCCATTGATGAGGAGAACTTCAAAATATCTATAAGCTGATTAGAGATTTATATTTGTGGCTTCTTTGCAAAAGGATTATGCTTTGGAGAAGAGAGATCTCTCATAGGCAATGATGCAAAGGTATGAAAAAATTTAGATATCAGTCTTACCCTAACTAAGATTAATAGAATTGATGCATTAATCAGTGAGGGGCTCTTCCAAAAGGCAACGAGGTTGATGGGCTGCGAGAACAGAGATAATCAACAGGATGACAACTGTTTTTTTCATGTTGACGTGTGATATTATTATAATTTACTAATCAACGATCACATTAGCTTTGAATAAAACTAATAAATTCTGATATCTTGCGTAACAAAACAATAAAGAAGGACAAATATTTAATACAGACTTTCAGCACTCAATAAATAAATACATTATTAGCTTTTTTTTATTAGATTAGCAGATAAATTTATCAATACTAAAAATAAATACCTTTGCGAATTGAAAAGTATATGACAATTGGCAAATTATAATCACAACTAATCGGAATGAACATTAATATTTAAGAACAATTTAATTATGAGATACTAAAAATTAAAGTTTATAGTCGTTTTAAAATTTATCTTATTTGATGAATGTTCAAATAAATTTTGTTTCACTCCCATATTATATTAATTAAAATGGGATGCATATCGAATAAAAGCAATGAGCACAACAAATAAAAAACTATTCATGAAAGATAAGTCAATATCGTAGACGATTAGAAGAATCATAAGATATCCATTGAATAGCGTCCTTCCTTCAAAAATATTAAAGACATCATTCGAAAAAGTAATGCTCCATAGCCATAACCATAGCCCTACTTCTAACCAGTTTAATTGAAGGCACCGAGTGTAAATGAATAGTCTTTGTAAAACGTGAGGGAATATTTTTCTGATCTGAAGTAATTAAAAAGAGAGGAAGCTGGAGTTAGTGGTTTCGAAGTGCTGTCTAGAAAAAGAATTTAAATTCCGATTACTTGATCTCTTCTTTTTGATAATTTTGTTAATTTTGTAAAAAACACAAAATATTTATGGTATTATCCCAAAATATTGAAAGTATGCTTTGTATTTTGTCTTCATGAGCTTAAAGGATTAAAATAATTTATTAGACAAACTAAAGATTGGTATAATTCTCTAAATTATAATGGAACTCTCCCTAAGGGATTAGCAATATTAAATACAATACAAATTAACAATAAGTTTATTTAGAATAATTAAAAAGATATTTATTTATAACTAGTAACAAATGGAAAAACATTCAATGGATGATATTATGCAGCGCCCAGTCATTGGAGTGCATCCCATAAATATCTGCAACATTCATGAAGCCAAAGATGGAGGATCCTGTAAATTTGAAAGCAAATTCATTAAAACTTTTTACCTCGATGGAAACGGTAATGATTCAGGATATTATGTTCCTGGAGGAAATTTCCTTTCTTTCCAGATGTTTGCTGGAGGTCATCAACTATGGCTTGATAATTTTGAATTTAAAAAAGGAATGGTCTATACCTTATCTTATTGGCTAAGAACAAACATCAATAAAAACTCATGGAATAGCGGAAAGGGAAAAATCTCATCCTAAAAAGCTATGTTTAATATTAATTGTAGGGAGTTTGTGCCAGGCATGCTATAAGTTGGAAATACTGTTTTGAGTCTTACCGTGAATGATCACACTCCAGCATTACAAAAATATGTTTCAAGTCCGTACAAGGCATAGGAAGACAAATTAGTGAGTATTATTATTCATCCTTGGCTTTATGATAGAAACGGATTTCTTTGGGATATCGCCTATCCTGAAATTCAATGGAGAAGTATGTTTTGAAACATTTCTTTATTTATACTCAAATTGTACTATGTAGTATTTGTCATTTTTTTATTGGAGTATTTAATTCTTATAACTGCTGCTGTGCAGCATATAATATTTATCTATTTGATTCCTATTTACATTGTTATAAGATAGATATATCTAAAGTTTTATCAATTATTACTGATCAATTATATGGCTTTTGATTCATGTAAACGCATAGGTTATATTAATCAATATAAATAGAGAAAGTGAATCGTGATATTAACAAAATTCACTATTTATACCTATGGATCAATTGATTAACTCAACTGTTTATAAAATTATCATTAAGATTATGGGTAACCAGCAATGCGAAGAATGCAAATAATTAAAAAATCAAAATGTCGCCTATGGTGAGTATGAGATATGCCATCACGATGGTAAACAGTTGGCCTTGATCGAGAAAAAAATGGAGATTTAGTAGGGCCTTGCTGAGAAAATACAGAAAGAGCTGATCAAAAGAACTAGCATAGTATCCAAGCATATCGGTACTTGTGTGATAAATTAGTTCGTTTGATTAAATTCTAAATTGCCAAACTCGAGTACTAAATCAATATTTCCCTCTATTATGAATACATGCCTAAAACTCTGCGTTAGGTTATTGACGAATATTCTTTTAAGGAGTAGAATTTTACTGAAAACCAACTATTTAGCATTATCTATGGAGTAGAATCAGGACTAATGATTCTAAATTAACTCAATATTCAGCATGGATGTATTAACCTTGATACCATTTTGTTCAAAAATAACGTGTTTAAAATTACTGATATTTCTTCCACAACATGTACAATCGATATTATTGCAGATTTGACAGCTTATGAGCTAGTTCTACAGGGAAACCGTGAACAATTTTTGAGTGAAAAACTTATTAATAATCTCAATTATAAAGTAATCAAGCCCAGCGACTCATCTATATACGATGATCTATTCAGTTTAGGATTAATAATACTCATGATCATAGCTAAAGGTAATCCTGCTAATTTTTACACCTGGAATAAATCAGAAAGGATATTACTAGCTAGTTTTAATACCAAATACATCGAGCACTGTATTAGATTAATGAATAGAAACTATAGTAGTAAGTTGGGCAACAAAGTAAAATCATTAGTTTTCCCAGACAATAAATAAAAAACAACAAGCCTTTAATCTTAATAAGGAAACAACTTAATTGGAGAACTTAAAGATCTTCAATCTGATATGAATAGAATAATGAACAAAATCAACATGAAAAATATGCATCCAAGCATATCCAAAGACACCTCTTTGAAGACATCGACACGTCAAAAGTCTTTTCGTTGAAATTGGGATGATTTTGGAGTTGTACTATTCCCTATTGCCAATAAATATGTTTCAAAAAGTGTCGTTTTATTAAAATAAATTTTATATTGAAGATCCTATTGACATCATTTTTATTTTTATTTTCAGATCACCAATTTTTGAATGTAAATTTAATTAATTTTTATCATTAGAAAAAGATAATTTTAATTGAAGCATAAACTATTTATTATATTCTCCCAAATATTTTAATTTATCGCATGAAATTGTGAGCTTTCTTGAGCAGAAAAAGATAATGTCCCATGAACAATAAAAATGAATTTTCATTAATTCTGCATAGGCAAGATCTACTTAAAGTTTTAAATTGTTGAAATATTAAAAACTTTAAACATTCATTCTAATGCTGATTGTCGTATTTAAGCGAAAGATAATTCTGAAGTTAATTTATAATTTTCAAATCAATGATTCAATAATTATAGATATTTGATCAATTATTATACAAATTGGTAACTCAAACCCTATTGTATTCGTAGAAAACTATGATACTCCATTCCTTTATTTTATACATTACCGGCCAATAAAATAATGAGTTTTCAGTTTCAACAATTAAAATAATTTGGCATTCAATAAAGGTTTTGCCAAAATTGGTTAATCTACAATGGAACCAATAAAATTGATCAGCCAGGAGGGATGCAACTCATAAATTAGCAATCTGATTAATTTTATGCCCGATTTTACATGATGATTTAGGTGTTTTTATTGATCAATTGAAATTTACAATAATTGATTCAAAAATCATTCCAAAAAGATTATGGATATTTTGAAAAATTGAAATCTTTTAGATATTTCATGCCGGACATGGACTATCATGACATCCAGCAAGAGTATACTCCAACAATAATTAAAAATATCTTCCTTTTGCTATTAATGTAATAATATTTGCTTCCCTAATAATAATTTTATTGATTCAGATTTTGATGTTGAAATTAGGGCTCTTCTCCCTCGCGCTCTTAGTAGCGTTGGCCAGTTGTGGTACTATTTTCCAGGACGAACCTCAATGCAAACCTCACCCAAAAGCAGATATTATCTATTTCAACGGTGATATCATTACTATGAATGATAAACAAAGAGATGCTGCTTTCGTGGCTGTTACTGCAGGAAAAATTGTTGCCGTCGGCAAATCTCATTGGAGTCTTCGTAAATATGTGGGCAAAAATACAACTGTAGTCAATCTCCATGGAAAGACTCTCCTCCCCGGATTCATTGATTCTCACTCTCATTTCAGTTTGACTGCCATTCAAATGGGACAAGGTTTCGATCTTTCTCCTCCTCCATTCGGAGCTGTCACTTCTATTGCTCAAATTATTGACAACATAAAAAGTTATATTACCACCAATAATATTCCGGCTGGTAAGGCAATTTTTGGAATGGGTTACAGTGATATCGCTGTAGTTGAACACCGTCATCCCTCAAGGTTCGATTTGGATGCTATTTCAACAGTTAATCCTATTTGCGTCAGACATTTCTCAAATCATATCCTTGCATGCAACTCTCTTGCCCTCGCTACAATTGGGTATACTGATACTACTCCTAACCCAGCAGGAGGATAAATTGATCATTTCCCTAACGGAACTATGTATGGTGTGACTCGTGAGTGGGCCATTGTTCCACTTCTCACTAAATTTGGAACCAATTTCTGGAATCTTACCGCTGCTCAAATTGGAGCTGCCACTGAACACTATGTCAGCTGTGGGGTCACCACTGCCCATGACATGCTCAGTAGCTTGATTGAGCCTATTGTTTATCATTCTTTAGGCGATAGTTTCCCAATGGATGTAAGAGGCTATTTTTGGATCACTTCAGCTAACCTTTCAACTTTCCAAACTTCCAAAAATTACCAAACCAACCGATTTAAAGTTGCAGGTACTAAGTTAATATTGGATGGATCTATCCAGGCCTATACAGCCCAATTGACTAGCCCCTACTGGGTTCCTCAAGCTGATGAATTTAATGATCTCAGTAACTATACCTATAATACCTCTCGTTCATGCTTGACTGAATCATGCGGTGTCAATGATTTCCCTGCTCCTACTCTTCTCCGATCTCTCTTCTTGAACTTCCTCGAAAATGGAATTGATTCCCTTGTTCACTGCAATGGAGATCAAGCAAGCGACAACATGATTACTGCCATGGAATGGGCTCACAATGGAACAAACTTGACATCTGATGCCAGATTCGTGATGCTTCACTCTCAAACAATCAGAGAAGATCAATTGGATTCATTGGTTAAACAAAACATTATTCCCTCCTTCTTCCCCGGACATATCTATTACTGGGGTGATGAACACTATCAAATATTCCTTGGCCCTGAAAGAGCTAACCGTATGGACCCAGTACGATCAGCAATAAAGAGAAATCTTACCTTTACTCTCCACCTGGATTCTCCCACTATTGTGATGGGCAAAATTCAAGGAATCAACACTTTCTTATAGATCATCTCCAGCGCTGTCATTCGCAAGACCATCAAGGGAAGAACTTTGGGCGCTGATCAAAGGATAACAGTTTATGAGGCTCTTAAAGGACTGACAATTAACGGAGCATGGCAGCTCAAATAACAAGCCACAAAGGGTTCTTTGTAAGTTGGTAAATTAGCAGATCTCGTAATTCTTTCCAAAAACCCCCTTAAAGTTAGGCCTGAATAAATTACTAATCTCTCTGTGGTCACAACTGTGAAGGAAGGAGCTATTATTTATGGCAGCTATCCAAGCAAGAGAAGCAGCTATGCTGATGAGGCTTAAAATATATAGCAGCTCATCAATCAAGAAACTATTGATGCTACAGAAGAAGCTGAAGATAGATGCTATGTTGCTTGATTAAATCTCACCAATAACATCCTTTTATAACTATCACAAATTATTTTTTCTGAAAATTAAAATATTGCCATAAATAATATAATGATTGATCCTAAAGTTTGAGCAAAGACGAAAATCAATAATATCATGAGCTAATTTTCATGAATTTAACTATAATATCTTATTAATTAATAGTTTATTTGATCAATAATGATTCTAATATCCAACATTTTATACATTTAAGAAATCAATAATATTAATATTAAATATACTGGGAAGAGAATGAATTGTATTGAACATGCTCATATAGTAATTAACATTCCTATTATGACTAGTATAAATGAGTAGTATAAACAGATGTTTGCATTTTAATATCGTGGAAAGTAGTAATCAGAACGTTACAGGATCGTATTGCATACAGCCGCTTGAGCAGAAGAAATGTTGACGCTGTAAAGTCCAGTATTATTATCCATATAATAGTTATAAACAGTAAAATTGCCAACATATCTAGAACTATTAGAAATATAACTTATTCCTCCTATCGTGATGCCAGAGGTAGAAGACAAATTATTTGCTGACAAATACACACATTGTAAACCTTTTGTATACCCCATGACTATTTATACAGTTCCAGTTATATTTGGTCTGATATCCTTGTTAATAATCAAAATTTTATACCCCACCCGTAATCTGAATCCAAAAATTTTAATATCTTTTGAATAGCCCGGTTGAATAAAAGGAAATTCAAAAATGGGCGAGCCTTGAAGAGCATATATAGCAAAGAGAAGTCCATAATATATAGCTCCTGGAGCAGAGGTTGAAGTTGAACCTATAATTGATTGATTGGAAAATGATAAGGGATTGTAAAAATTAATGAAATTTCCTCCCATTGACGAAAACTAAACAGCTATATCTAATGCCCAAAGAGCAGCCGCAAAACTGTTAGTAACTTAATCTAATCCCGAGTCATTTGTCAGTCTAATTTAGTTAATTCCTATCTTCGAGTGAGTCATGTCGATTGGATCACCATTCGAGTATGCAATTCTCTTTAATAGATATTCTTTTGAGTAGCTGTCATTCATAAGATTATCAATGGTAGCTTCAGATATATTTTTAAAAAGGATGCATCTGAATGTAAATATGGTCCTATAATTGTTTGAGATATAGTCCAATTGATCCACCCAAGATGAGTCTGCATCTTCAGTGATTCCTGGTCCCACGATCCGTAATCCATCACGGAAATACGATTTGATAATATCTAAATCCTGGATATAATCATTGATAGTATAATTAGTCCTTGCTAAAGAGGTGAGTTAATTTCCATAATCTAATAACTCTATACTAATATTATTTCGATAAAATAGGGTGATAAATTCTAGGAAATTGTCTAGATAGGCGGTATTATTAAAATTTTATCTTTCCATATCCCAACCTAATATTATACCATGAGAGTGGCATAAAGAGGAAAAATAATTTTGCATAGAGACAATAATCGAGAGATTATTGGCTAAATCATCTGTGCAGTTGATTGATGAGTTCACGTATAATGCAGAAGAACAATTATACTTATATCCGATAGGAGTATGAATGCTTTGCTGGAAAAGATTTGCATAGTTGTTGAAAAGAGCAGAATTTGCAATATATCCCTTAAAAAGAGAGTTATTCAATAATGGAAGCCACTAAGGAAGATACATTGACAGGCCGATGACATTTTAATGAGGACTGACTTCGGTGTCAATCACACTTTGTTGAAAATCAACGCTGCTGAGAGATATTCCTTGACCTGTGGTAAATAAAAGAAGAACTATGTAAAATGTGAGAAATAAATGGTGCATTGGTATTTTATCAGACCGGAGGATATAGATAATATATTGGTTGTTATCATGCAGCTAAACTTAATTACATTCAAATAATATAATTAATGCTATTCAAATCATAAAAAAATGAAGTTAGAGATGTTTATTTTATAGTATGGACCTTATTACTACTCGCTTAACACTTTATCGACAAATTATATTTAATAAGATAATGTAAATATCATTGAATTTCAACTATTTACACTCTACTTATTTTTAAAATAGATTCTTTCCCGATTAAAAAGAATAGTTTGATTTATAAATTGCGACTTATATTAAGATGAATCTCAATGAAAGTACAGAATCCTCCAAAACACAAGAGTCCGTAACCGGAATCAATTTCAAGAACTAGATGACAGATTAAATATCCATACGCCCATAGGCTGCCACTCACAAAAAATATGGCAAAATGCTTGTGCTTATCTAAACCGAACGCATCCTCATTACCCTAGGACCAGATTGTACTTCTGTCTCATTTAGATCTCTTTTTTGTTTTTACATTTATCGGCATCTTCATTGCGGGTTTCTTTCTCACTGTTTTCGTGAACGAAGTTTTCTAGAGTTTACTGGTTAAAATAGGTAATTTTGTGTTTGTCGCAACACAACTAACTTCTTTCCTATTAGTGGCTGTCTCTAACCCAGGAATTGTTCTGTAGTAGAATCTACCATCTGATTAAAGTCAAGATTAAGGAGATAAGAAGTACATTTTGTAAGAGTTAGATATTGTTCAATATGTCAACTTATGGTAGTCAAAAGCGTATATCACTGCTCGAGATGCGATGTCTGCGTTCATGACTATGACCACCACTGCCCCTGGACATCAAAATGTATTGGAGGTAGCAATATAAAGCGTTTTTATTTCTTCATGGGTAGTGTTGATGATATTCAGGAATAACTCCATGCTATATCATGTACTACATGATCATGATCTTTGTTTGCTTCGCCATCTACTCAATCAACGCCGCTGCCAACAACAATGTAAACACAGTGCACTGATAATGATCTTTATATTCAATTTCAATGAGTATCCTGAATATGTATACTTGAAATAGGAGATAAGATACTGTCTTAATATCTTAGAGCTATTACAACAATAATGAACCTCACCAGTTCTCGCAATCATTTTTATCTATGCAAAATCCATGAAACTTAATGAAATGACAACGCTGCCATAAAACTTAAAATATTTGTTCAATACTAAACTCGGCATAATAAAAAAAAGTTAATTCATACATTGATATAGGCATCATTTTATTCCTTTTATGGCCTCATAGTTGTCCATAATTGTTTAACCCATTAATAAATTTTTACTTTCAAATAAAGGATGGGTTTGCAAGTTAAAAAAAGAGATTCGACTCTTTACTCTACCTAAACGATAGTTGCTATGTCCTATTTCTGCGTTTAAGAGGCAGTTGAGAATGCTTTTGTTCTGTATCTTCTGTATTTTCGTTTGAACACTCCACTGTTCGAATTCAACATTGAGTATCGCCAAAATAAGTATACCTAAATTGTGAAGGAGCTGAGCTTAATAATCTTCAGGCTCATTTTCTTCTCTATTTTCCAAAAACTGTACGTTTTTAAGGATAATCTTCAGTCCATTGTTAGCAATCTCATAGTCACTTAGAGTAATAGGCAATTTTGGTAAATATGAGCTCATCAAAAAGATATCATAGAGTGATTTATAGAGCAGAAATACCCAGTATTTAAATATTGGAGTTTCCTATTACAGTTGTATTCTAGCCTACGTCAGAAAACTGCTTAAATTAGTGCCATCAATGTATTCACTGAAGTATAAAAAGCAATGAGCATCTGCATGACTGTTGTACCCTAGAAATCTGTTGAAATGAGCAGAAAGCATCAGTTATTTCTTTGCGTTGAAGGTTAACAACTGTGAATTAACAGCATTAAACTCCAGTGTCTTTCTTGATTAATATAGATGTACTTTGGAATGAGAGTAACTTCAACTGGCTCATCATTCTTGGAGTCAAGCCCAAATATAGTTTAAATTCTGACTACTTTTGAAGTATTTTTTCTCTGTTTGAAGTGTACCTCCCTGACTCTCAATCTGTTGAAAGTCTGGTCAATAAGTTTCTGATGATGTGCTTGATACTCCTGATAGTTTTTGAATGGTTCTATAATTTTTTGCACTTTGATCCATTAATTAAGGGAATCTATCATTTGAAGTTACTGCTCGGATATGCTTTAAAGGATTTGCTTCTCCTTGACGAGTTGATCATAAAATTATCTCATTTTTGAGTTGCCTCGCTCAAATATTGACTACAGCTCGTATCTTTCTTTCTTGGTCATACCCTTATCTTTCCAGATTGTGAGGACCCCTTTTGTTTGTCTAAGTTTTTCTTTGATAGTTTTCAAATTTTAGAGCATATTTTGCGATTTCTGGTCGCCAAAGTGAGTCACTGCATGACTAAAATGGTACTGATGATGAGTTAAAACTGCTGGAAGGTGATAGGAAACTTGATTTAAGGATTATTGCTAAATTTATTGATTAGTCTCTTGATCTATTCTGGATGCAGAAGCTTAATGTCGCAGAGATGGTTAACCAAATCATGGAATTCTTCTACAGTCTAAATCTCCTCTGAGGGGAGTTGATCTTTAATTGATTCGCGAAACAATTCCAGGTTGTTTTTCATGATTACAAATGATCTGTTTTGGTAACTATAATATCTATTAATTGATCTTAGCTTTACAAATGAGTTTGTCGATAAAACAAAATTATAAATAAGATGATGATTTCGATATTTTCTTCAATTATTTAGAGTATTTAATGAGATTAGTATTTACCATCACTTCGTTATCATATGTTAATTTCAATAATTTCGGCCAGATAACTCATCTATTCGATCTATCTTTCAGATGGATTTTATCATTTTTCATTATTGGTTTTAAATAAGGTAAATTGGAAATTAATTTCTCAGGTATAACTGTATTTCTTATTCCAAAAATGGAATATTTTCTGCACACACCCCTCAACACCCCAATTTTCATACCAAATCACTCAATCCCTCGACCATCGTGCACGACCACCCACAAAAAAGTATCAGAGAAAAGAAGAAATTATTTTAATGCTTATTTGTTGTTCTTTTTATAGTGTGAGTGTGTTAGAGTATTAATCAATATTTAATAATGGCATAGAAGAACTTTGGTCTTTAAATAAATCTATCTAAATTTGTACCCAAAAAATAGCAAAACAAATTGGTTGGAAGTTCCATGATCCTCAGTGGGTATCCTTCATCCTCTCGCTCAGACCGATACAGCCCCTTTGAACATCGATAAAAACGTTTTCTCTAAACAAAATCTCGTGGTTTCTATAAGTTGAAATAACCAAAAAGCAGCAAAGGTGGCATCAATAGTCTCTATAAGAAAATAATTTAGTCCAAGGAAAAACCTGCCAAAGAAAATACATTTCTGGAGATTTAGACCAAATTAACTGATATCAAGGATTATTACAAAAGAAAAGACAGAAAGTTTTTTACTCTCAAGCATATTGATGAAGAAAAACCCAAATTGAGAGAGACCAATTCCACTCAGTGTCAAAGCCCCAAAGCCAGCTCTTGTCTTCAGCAGCACTCTAAAATCAAAGATTTAAAAAAGATTAAACTATTGGGGAAAGGCAAATTCGGAGAGGTTTATCTCGTCAAGTAAAAAATATTTAATAAAGGCACAGCAAAACTGGGTTCATCTCTGCCCTAAAAATCATTCATAAACGAGACTTCCTATGCTCAAGCTAGGAGTAAAATCAAAAGGGAGTAAATCAACTGATCCGATAGATTAAAATCCAGTCCTTCTTGAATCATCCTAATCTCATCAAACTCTATGACTTTTTCAGTGATGAAAGCAACATCTACCTGCTACTTTAACTCGCATGCGATGGCCACCTCTATGATTGCTTGGAAAGGAGACACCATTTTTCGGAATAGTCCACCTCCATCATTGTGAGGGAAATAGTGGCGGGGGTTGATTATATGCACCACAGAAACATTATCCATCGGGATATCAAACTTGAAAATATAGTCCTGTGTCATGTAACCATTAAATTATGCAGGGTATGGCTAAAATTTGTGATTTCGGATGGTCTGTTCACTGCCCTATTGATATTCGGTCCACCCTTTGCGGTACTCCTCTTTATCTGTCTCCGTAAATTCTTAAAGGACAGCTCTACAGCAAAAAGATTGATAATTGGGCGATTGGAGCTCTCACTCACGAACTGTTCACCTGTTAAAATCCGTTTAACATCAAAACCAAATGTGATTTATCAAAAATAATCACAGAAGATTTCGAAATGCAGAAAGGATCCCCTGAACTAAGAAGTTTTGTAACATTTATCCTTCGAAAAGACCCTTCGAAACGACCTGACACAGATACCATAAAGCGTCACCCATTCCTCTAGAAATATCGCGACCTTTAAACATCATAATAGCTATGCAAGCAAGCCTCCCTGGCACGTGATCATAGAATGAAAAGTACCTATTGATTTTTTATTACCTTTATAACGGCCAAGCTAACATGAGTATCAACTATCAAAGATCAAAGATCAAGTCCTCCTTCTATTCCAACTCATCGGCAATTTGAGTGGTTTCGTCATCTCCCGTATTCTGCGACTCCTCTTTTTCTTACTCTGCTTACTTTGAGTGAGCCTTTTTATTCAGTAACACGCGCTGGTATTATTCATAGGCAGGGCTCTTTATCAATTTATTGACCTATCGCCTGGTTTATTCAGTAGAATCGTATATCTCATTCAGCTTGGGGATTGCTTCGTATATCGTGGTCTATCTGTAGGCAATAGTAAGGTAGCAAAAGGCAAAATAGGCAATGGGGATGATTAGCAAAACCACTACAATGATGATGTACTCATCAAAATTGAAGCGATAGTAGACTGCAATGCAGAATATCTCCAAAATAAGCAGCACGGCCAGGATTATTCTGACAACAGGCTTTTCGAAGTTGCCCGGCTAAAGCATCAGTTTAACTATAATATGAATAATTTATATTGCTTGTTAATATTGACAGCAATTCCATTGAACAATCATCTATTTCCAGCCGAACCTCATTATCATATGATTAAAATAAGATCAAGAATCAGTAGTAGCCAAGCTCCACCTTTATGTTGTAGTAGCCTAGCTCATCAGTTGCTTCATCAGTTATTGCCGTCAGCGGAAAATGCTCATTACAATTCAAATCCTCCGTCCCGCACATTCTTCTTTCGCCATAACAGAGAGCGTACTCGCAATCGATCAGATATACTTTCAGCCCTTTTGGATTCGGTACAACGATAACATTGGAAGATTTAATATCACAATGAGCAACTCTAAGTGTTTTAAGAGCGAGCCGGATGCTTTCAAGTTGATTAGCGATCGATATTCTGTCCTGCAGGGAAAGTACATTTTAAAAGATAAGTCTGAACAACGTAATTCCAGGTTCCATGAGTATGACGCCCTTCTCGTAGCTAAAATAAGGAATGTTAACTCCAATTTGCATCTATTGAAAGTAGAGATATTTCTGAATTTGTTTAGGCGTGAGGTGCCTCTTGAGATAGTAGTAGTCTCCATTGACGGTGATGTAATCGACGCTATCGTTGACGGTGTAGATGACTCTAATCTGCGACTGATCTGCCTACTTAAGTGAGACTTACCACTGCGAACATTCACAGGGTTCTACTTCCATCATGACTTGATTCATCGAATGAAAATATTTAGTAATTCACTGAAATGACAACATTTCTACTGCACTGCTTAAAGAAATCGATCACCCCCTAAATATTATCCACTATTTATGGATCGAGAGAAAGTTGATGCATTATTTCAGAACTTATTTTCATTCTAGCCAAATATCAATGAGGTAGTATAGGCAGTCTAAATTTTACTTACTTCCATTGAACTCCATAAAATAACAAGTAAACTTAACAAATTCAATGATAACAATTGGAATCAGTTTATTTATTTTCATCATCATAAGGAGGCTCCTTCCTACACCAGATTCAATTTTATTTACTCGGATTTTGATTGACCGACTCGCTTCTACAACGGCTATAAATTTTTCACGAATTGCACGGGATTACCTGCCCACAATGAGTTTTATGGCAGTCGACTACCTGCAGGCACATAGGAGTTAGGAGCAATCTCCACCCTGAATAGAACTCATGTTACCCTCGTTCGATTTGAGCTCCTTCCATTACGACACTCCTGAAACCGATATGGACGTCGTCATCGATTAGAGCACCGGTCACACTGCAGGAATGTTCAATGTTGACATTGTTTCCAATATTTGTCGAAAGGGGAAAAGCATCATCAGGCACCCAGAAGGCGGATTCCACTGTCGAATTATCTCCTATTTTGGTGTTTGCTCCAATTCTCACTGGATTGTTGAGTCCATTCACCACTGCTCCGAAGCCCACATAACTATCCTGAGCAATTGAAACATTTCCATATACAGTAGCATTGGGGGCAATGTGAACAGATTTGGAGAGAGCCAGATCATAGTTTTAAATGTTCAGCACGTTTCTATGACGATTGATAGGCTATAGGCATGCGATGTCCCTTTCCATGATGGATCCCTTTCGATCTAATTCGAGGCCAGCTTCTCTGAGGGCTCGGCCTGTGCTCTTACGAATATAGAGTCCTGCTTCTTTAATGACTCCCCACGAAAATCTCACTAAATTCATCCCTCTTTTGATTAATATAAAATATCAATAAATCCATGATGTTTCCTCCGTTGAATATCAAAATATTGCTAACCTATTAATCGAGTATAATTGTGCATGAAAATCAATAGTGTGAGTTTGATTATAAATAATAATAGAATACTAATGAAGGGAAAGTAAAGCCACGACATGATGGCCAAATTGATCATCATTGGAGATAGTGGGGTGGGCAAGACTAATATTATTCTTAATTTTGTGGGAGACCCCTTCAAGTCAAGCTATGTGGCCACCATTGGAGTTGACTTCAAGGCAAAAACACTGGAGCTGGCTGGAAAACGCATCAAACTGCAAATTTGGGATACAGCAGGCCAAGAGAGGTACAGAACCATCACTTAAACTTATTATAAGGGTGCTTCAGGTATCATCCTTGCCTACTCCCTCATCGACCGTCAATCCTTTTAAAACCTTAACTCATGGATGCTTCAAATTAGATAAAAAGCACCTCATGGAGTACCAAAACTCGTCATAGGTAATAAGAAAGATCTGGCGGATCAATCAAGGACTGTAACAACAGAAGAAGGTATAAAACTGGCAGATAAGTTTTCGACTTAAGATAATAAGATAATGTTCATGTAAGTCAGTGCCAAAACTGGCGAAGGAGTGCAGTAGGCTTTTCTTTAAATATCTCAGCAGGTAGCAAAGGAATACTCGGACAATCACATAACAAAGCCAGCCATTCGACTGTTGGAAGGCAGTCATCTCGGCGATCAGCCGCACTCTAACTGTCATTGCTGATTTTATTCACCAATATAGGCATGAAATCATTGATATACTATCAGTTAGCCTCGTTATAATATTCACAAACGCGTGCCCATTTTCCTTTGATGCGCTCGTTTATATATTTTTAACTGATTTCCAACATAAAGCTATTTGCCACCTTTTTATAGGCATCACGAATGAAAGTCGCAACATAAAAGTTTTATTTCCCCATGCGGGTTCTCAAAGCGTCGAGAGCCACTTTTCGATGCTCCTCTTGACGCTCCTTCACTCGCTGAAGTATAGTTCCTACATCAAACTGCATGCTGCGAATGAAGGATACCTCTATAACAAAGGCACGCATAAAACTATCAAATACCTCGCTTCCCTTCTTCTCAAGGTATACTGTCTCGTACTCCTCCAGATCGCGAAGGATCTGATTATGAGTCATCGTTAATTCCATCATTCCATCGACTTCGCTTTCTAATTTATCCTCATTTGACTGTTTCAAATTCTTCAAATCGTTATACTTCTCTCCAAACTTCCGCATATCCTCCTCTTTGAGATCTCCAATTCTTTGTCCTAACTTCACCTAACTGGTGACAACCTGCAATTCAGTTTAATTATCTTTGATGGTTCTTTTAATCTGAATAAAGTAAGGAAAACGTTCAATATCTTTTATTGACACTCAGTCATCTTAGCGTCAAAGAATTTCACTCGGCTAATCAGGTCTTCCTCCATTTTGGATTCCTTTGCCTTGAGCAAAAAACTTAGAATTTCGTTGTCATAGCCTTCAATCAATGCATTCTGATTTTGGTAGATGACTGTGACATAGGACTGGAACGTTTTGACTATTTAAGTAAGAAAACCATTTTCTTGAACGATATACTTTTAAAGTTAGCGATTGATGGCTTCAAGGTTGATCTTGTAATCAGACTCTGCTTTACGTTTCATCTGCATAATTTTCCAGATTGAATCAATCAGTGTATGTTCAAACTGGCTTGCCGCCTTAATGCTCTCAATCTTCTCGAATAGTTGTATTCGTTTCATCAAAATAATAATCTGCAAATGCTCCTATCAATGATAAGATATTATTCATATCAATTGACATTAATTGAGATTCTTTTATTAATTATTGCGTATACATGGAGAAGAAAAGACAGTATGTGCTTGGCATCGAGGGCAGCGCAAATAAAATCGGAATTGGTAAATTCGAAGTGAATCAGGTATCGTCGATTATGAAGGGAATATTGTTGCCAACCCAAGAAAAACATTTGTGACTCCACCTGGAACTGGATTTCTACCCAGAGAAACAGCTGAACATCATGCCGAAAAAATCATACCTTTAATTAAAGAAGCATTAAAGGAAGCTAAAATATCCCCTCGTAAGGATATCGGTATATCAATTGCCAATTAGGATTGATCGCTTATACAAAAGGGCCAGGAATGGGTCCGCCTCTTAATGTGTGCGCTCTTGTCGCGAGAACGCTTTCTCTTTTATGGTAAATTCCTCTGATTGGAGTAAATCACTGCATTGGTCATATTTAAATGGGGCGACTTGCGACTAAATTAGTTCATCCTACAGTGCTTTATGTAAGTGGAGGAAACAGCCAGGTTATTGCCTATGCAGGCGGTAGGTATCGCATTTTCGGTGAAGCTTTAGATATTGCAGTAGGAAACTGTTTGGATCGTTTTGCCAGATTAGCAAACATATCTAATGACCCAGCACCCGGACTGAATATCGAAAAATTAGCCCGTGGAGGTAATAAATTGATATAAATACCCTACACTGTTAAAGGCATGGACATGAGCTTCACAGGCATATTAACATACGTTTAAGAAATATTATAGCTATTTCCCCATCTTAAACTGTCCCTTCCAATTACCTAAGGCGATGAAAACGAGTAATAGATGTAAAAAAGGAAGAGAAAGAAAGGAAAAACTACAGGCCGATAAAAATTAAAGGAAAAACTTCCTCAGGATATGACCCTTGAAGATTTGTGTTTTTCTTTGCAGGAGACTATTTTTGCCATGCTGGTGGAAGTTACAGAGCGAGCAATGAGCCACTGTGAATCTAAAGAAGTCATAGTTGTTGGAGGGGTTGCTTGTAATCTTCGTCTCCAGCAAATGATATAAGCTATGGTTGAGGAACGTGGTGGCAAAATGGGCGGAATAGACGAAAGATATGCAATAGATAATGGAGCAATGATCGCTTACGCAGGGGCTCTCCAGTATAAAGCAACTAAGAAAGCCACAAATCTTTAGGATTCGTGGATAACTCAAAGATTCCGAACAGACGAGGTGTAAGTATCATGGCGAAGTGATTGATACGTTAAACTCATATTTTAATTTTGACCTCCCTAATTCCAGTTAAAACCTTATCAAATCTGAATACATGTAATATTAACCAATCAATAAAAATTCTGATTCCAAATTGCACTAAAATTATTGTGGAAGTTATAGGCAAATGAATTCTAATTATAGTATGGTTATATTCTCAGAAATTAACATTTCTTATTATAGAAATCATAATCTTTAGTAATGAACGTCGAATCAAACTCTAATAGTCTTTTTCAGCCCATCGTTCCGGAGCTCGTGGCTGAGATTGCAAACAAAATTCCTTCCATATCATCATTGTTTGCGTACTTACCTAATCAAAGTCTGAAAATTAATCTGAAGCTCATCAATAACACCATAATTCTGCTTGAACCTAATAGTTTTGATACGTTTTTAACTCTCTCTTTCGAAACTAAGTTCTAAGTGATCTATGAGCAAGAGGTACTTACTCTTTTATATAGAAAAATATCTTTTCACAAAAAATTGGCATCCACCTCTACGATGAGGAACTAAAATCAATCAACCTTTACTCGAGTTAGCCAGTCATCCTAGAATGGATCTTTAAACTCAGCAAGAAAATCAATCAAAAAGGCTTTCACTAAATGTTTAAGCCCATTAGAAAGCTAGGCAAGGGCAACTTCGCAACTGTGTATGAAGCTGAAAGATTGACTGATCATCAGCATTTTGCAGTTAAAGCCTTTTCCAAACAAAACTCCTATAACGCTAAAAACGGAAAAGCCAGTTTAATAAACGAAATAAATATCATGCGATAACTTAATCATGAGCCTCATCCGAATGTCCTAAAACTTGAGGGAGTGTTCGAGTCTTAAAATTCAATATATGTGGTCTTGGAACTATTATGTGGTCATACTCTCTTCCAAAAAATACAGGAAAGAAAGGGGGATTTTAATAAGGAAGAGGTCAAACAGATTGTGGGAGGTCTTCTTAGTGGTGTTCACCATATCCATTCACATCGCATCATGCACCGTGACCTGAAACCCGAGAACATTATGCTGCGAGGTGAGTCATTAGAGCCAGTAATTGTTGACTTTGGATTGGCTACAAATGCAGATCTGAAAGAATACCTGTTTTTCAGGTGCGGGACTCCGGGATATGTTGCTCCTGAAATCACACAATTGACTCAATGTGCTCATATTGAACCAATATGCGACATGTTCTCTCTCGGAGCTATTTTTCACATTTTGCTCGTAAAAAAGCCTCTTTTCGAAGGAACTAAATACGATTAAGTATATAGAAACAATAAAGAAATGAAATTCAAGTTATAGGGTGATACTTTTAAGCAAGTTGAATCATCAGCCTTTCAACTACTGAAGGAAATGCTTGTTATTATACCTTCAAAGAGAATCTCCGCAAAGGATGCTCTAAATCATTCTTTTTTTAAACAAACAGAAATGGAGATCGAAGTCAATATCAAAACTAGTTTGCCCTCTTCGACTGATGTCAGTGCGAGCGGATAGAAGAAAAAAAAGAGGACTTTCTTTATATTTTGATCTATGAGTAGAGTATATCTATAATCAATCTTTTATTAAGATGTGGTTGAAAATAAGTCCTTAAAAATATGAGTAACGTTGAATAGGAACATAGTTTACTTATTTATAAGCCTCATCAATAATAATATCAATAAATTAATGTCCAAACTGAAATAAGGATATACGAGAGTAGAGCGGACTTAACTCAGACAGGTCAACTCTCATAATAGATTCTATACTGAGGAAGTCAACACCAAAGTCAAGGTCGCCTCTTCGTCCAAATATCTTTTAAGCAATATCAGCACGACTAAAATTCGAAGAGATGCGCCAGGACCAGGATCATACTGTGTAGTTTCTATGTTTGATGTACCATCACTTTCATCTAGAAAAAGAGAGGTTTTACCATGCCTCATGCTTCAACGGATACTCAGTCTAAACCATAATAAAAACCAACTCCATGGAGCTATTCTCCAAAATAACTGGATTTCAAAGCGAAATCTCCTCGGGTGGTGATAGGAACATAAACAAAATGCGACAAGCCTTCCAAATTGCCAGGTCCAACCGATTATAAGGTTAATTTTAAGTTTTTATTTCGCAGTACTAGAAGGCCAATTTTTGGAACATAACGGAGGGGTAATCTCACATAGTTAAAGATATCACCAGGGCCAACTGACTATAACACCAAGAAAGGAGTATAATTAGCTAACAGCAGCAATGGAATCGTTATGGGGACTGAGCAAAGGCCATCAGTCAATGGAAATCGTTCTCCTAGTCGTAATTACCTCTTGACATAGCCAATTAATATGCTGTTCCAGGAAATTTTTAAACTAATGTGAGGTTAAAAAAAGGTTTTTCTATTGGCAAACGATTGCACATAAAGACCGAAAACGATTATCCCTTAGACAACCTTAGATAGTAATTATGAATTTAATTAGTGATAATTTTAAAGATTTAACATTGACTAAAGCTCCAGCTTTCACTATTCAAAAATCATAAAAACAGATCAATTTCGAATCTGCTTCTCCTGGTCCTGCAGCCTATCTTACTCCTTCAGTCAGATTGGATCGAGGTCCTATCATGTTTAGATCTTCGAGGACTCCACGCGAAAATAATCCGACTCCTGGCCCACTAGATTATGATGTTCCACCTCTTCGATAAAGTCCATCCTTTTCGATACCTAAAGGCGCCACAGTTTAGAAGAAATAAAATAAATTTCCTGGACCTGCCAATTATAATCCTTCAAAGCCATAAAGTCATCGTTTTAAGTCGGTGAGTATGGGCTACAATGGTAGAAATAGTATTGTGCACAAAGATACTGCTCCAGGTCCAGGGAAGTACAACCTATAAATGCCAAAATAAGGAGGTTTCACAATAAAAAAATAAATTCGAAATCATTAGTCTTATAAAAAGTAGGGCCCTGGTCCAGCTGCCTATAATATAGATTTTTCAGCCATTAAGAAGCATATATCAATAAAAAAAACATGATTATATATTTACTTGCAAAAAAGTTTATTATTTAAAATTAGGGTTCGATTATTCTGAATTTTCATTCAAATTTATTGATTCTTCAGCTCAAAGACTTTTATTTCAATCAAATATTGACAATAAAACCGAGTATATTGATTATAAATTATTAACATGAAACAATTAGAAAATTTACGATGATACATTAAAATGGAAATTGGAATTTAACAGTCCTAACAAAAATGAATATTTTTAAATTCCTATTTTTAAACAAAATCAATTCATATAGGACAGAAATTATGGAAGAGATATTTTTTTTTTATTATTAATATCTTTTAATTTTGAATGATAATTGTAATTTTATTAACAATCCAAACTCGTCTTAACAATCATCAATGAATTTATCTAAGAATCCGTAAAAATCTAATACTCAGTATCAGGATCATTTGAATGGTTCGTCATTCGACTGTCATAACTATATTTTTCAAAACGAGAAGAAGAATTAGCTTATATCAGCTCCTATAAAACGTAAAAACGAGTAATCAACAGTATTTATATTAAAAATAGAATATTGTTGTCTAAGCTTGCCCGAATGAAAAAATTGATCAGTATAGTCAATATTGGCTTCTAGAGGAGAAACCCTCTTACAAGGATGCGAAAGAGATGGGTTTTTTCTCATTAAAAAGTGGTCCCGTGAATCTTAGTTGGCAATGGCAGAAGTCGGCGGATAGGTCATGATTTGTCAGTACAATCATTCTAGTTTCGCTGTATTATAATAAATTAGAAAAATTAATCATTTATAAAGAATTTATCTCATTTTTTTCAACCTGTTGCGAAGTTCCTCCAATTGCGGTTCCTGCGGAAAGATCGATTCTGTAAGTTTGATGATAGTTTGAAGCTCATTTTATGATATTTTTAAATCAATTATTTTTGTCAATATATTTGCCAATGATTTGTGAGCCTCTTCGAAAATAGGAGACGTCGAATAGTTTAATTTGCGCATTTATTTAAAGTTTTTATTAAACTGAAGGATAGATTGTCGATAATTATCCATGGAAAACAGATTTTAGGCAGTTCTCAGCAGCAACTCAAAATATTTTTATGGGTTTTATGACTCTTCCAGAATTTTTAGTCCTTTCATATAGTATTTATCGGCTTCTGCATATTCTTCCTCTTTGTGAAAGATATTTCCCAAAAGAAGGAACAGGGTTTGCAACAAGGCGGGATCCTAGAAAGAATACTCTTGATATTTCTTTAAGGATTTGAAAAGATAGTCTCTGGCTAAGGGTATTTTCTACTCCTTGAGATAGCACTATCCCAACCAGTAGTATATCTATACAATCTTAATGTTCTAATTTTAGGGCATGACGATTAGTCTCAAAGCTTTGATGAAACTGTCAATCGCGTTGGAAATAGCTTTCTGCATAAAGAATATGCAGCCAGAAAGAAAAAGGATTGAGCTTTGTAGAGGTATATCTTATATCGCTTGATTTTCTTAAAATAATACTAGGCAGTTTTACAGAAGGGATTTACTTTTTTATAGCTAAGCTACTTCGAGATAATGTTTTGCCAAATCAAACTTAATTTCTATCATAGACTTTTTATCAATATCTTTATCCTTAAGTCTGCTTTAGAGTGATTCTATCTTTTATTTGCTATTATTTTAATGATGATCGATCTTATGTTTTTCCGTTCTAAAATATTTACTGAGAGCTATCGAATTCTCATTCCCTGAAAAGCTCAGATTGTTTTTTTAATTAATTTTAGGAGTAACTTATATTTCCCTGTCTTAGTTCTAAAATTGAGAATTCATTTCATCCGACTGACCATCGAAAAAGAAAGAACTTCTTCCAAATTGAGATGCATTATGAGAACTATCCTCTTCATCCATAGTTGAAATCTTATTCAGCTGTGGTTTGATCCTGCCTTTGATTTTACTGTAGTATGTTGAGTGATCTTCGCCTTTTTATCGCTCTATAATCTGATTTGCTCCTCCCTTCGGACCCATTATTGGAATTAAATTGATTTCAAGAGAGTTTTACTGCAGTTTGAGAATTTGATTTTTATTAAAATAAGCAGACTATTGCTTTTGAAGAGTTTGAAGCTGTAGCTGTTTTTTCATTTTTTTATTCTTTATACTGGGTTTTGCTTTTACTTCAAGTTCCTCAATCACCGCCGGGGTGCTTGTTCGACTTAAAGAATCTTAACTTCGATAGTTGTCGAAAGAAAAAGGACAGCAATGAGTTACAATCTGGCCCATTTGAAAGTATTTATATATTATGGCGAGCAACTAACTTTATTGATAAGATAATTCAAGATTATATTCCAATCTCCACAGAATTACAAACTAGAAAATACATATATTGTTTTATATTTGTAATAAAAATAATGGGGTTGGGGTTGGGGTTGGGGTTGGGGTTGGGGTTGGGGTTGGGGTTGGGGTTGGGGTTGGGGTTGGGGTTGGGGTTGGGGTTGGGGTTGGGGTTG
>Ga0302188_10000497_pt1 | contig 33086 bp, 25 predicted proteins | sample II_Bog_E2_1_FD_198783 | JGI IMG/M metagenome (GOLD analysis project Ga0302188, IMG submission 198783) | Peat permafrost microbial communities from Stordalen Mire near Abisko, Sweden - II_Bog_E2_1 | ecosystem: Environmental > Terrestrial > Soil > Wetlands > Peat | place: Sweden: Abisko...
CCAACCCCAACCCCAACCCCAACCCCAACCCCAACCCCAACCCCAACCCCAACCCCAACCCCAACCCCAACCCCCAACCCCAACCCCAACCCCTTAATATTATTATCAAATAGTGAGTTAATCATATGCAAAAATAATAATAATACAGAGTGGAGAGATTTATAATACTTCTTTTATCGAATATTAAAGTTTTATCAGCAAAATTAACAAAAATTAATTATTTATATTGGTTCTAAGGAAAAGATATTGAGAATAAATAGCAATCTCCAATAAAATGAATCTAGTCAAATTTTGATGCGACTATTGAATTATTTTAATTATATTATTTCTTTTGAACTTACTGTATGCTCAACTAAAGTTTGATTAAATATAATAATGTAATCCTTACAACAAAGCTTAGTTCCCAAAGATAAATTCATCTTGTTGATAGACAACAGAATGGATCAGAGACTAATCAAAATTAACGATAATAAGTATCCCTTCTCCTAAATAGACAGTTCAAATGGAGAAAGACTCCTATTCCTATTCAATTGATATCTAAATATCCTTACTATCAAACTCTTGAAGTGACAAATCACAACCTTACTCCTGTTGATTGGGACTTCGGGTAACCTGAGGCAAAGGAAGAAAACTAGTAAGCTGAAGAAGTCAACAATAACAAGGATATTTTTGAGATAGAATAGGCTCAAAAACTTCAGACTGATGACATATAACGAATGAAAAAAGAACTAAAACCAAGTGAAATTATTAGCGGCTTGATATAAAACAATGAACAATTCAGCAAGCGTACAGGATACTCTAAATAAAAATATCTGAAAAAAAAGGAAAGAAAGTATATGTTTCGATTTCACGCTGAACCTGCGACTTTGGACGCAGTGCACAATTACTACTTTAAGAACGAGTATAGATCAATAGGATCTATCAGATGGGACATGCTAGGTTTGATGCTGCTCAATGCCTCACCATTTAAAAATGTATTGTTAGCTGAACAGACTAAAGGAATTCTGCTTGGAAGTGTTTTAATTCGAGGAGCAAGGGGCGTGACATCAGTATCTAAATAAACCAAAAACTTTAAAGCTTTCCCAATAGTTGAATAGCTTAATATACCTTAACAATAAAAATAAAAAGTGAAGTTTACAACATGGACAGATCTGATATCAAACAAATAGCCAAGATACGATAACTTTGTGTTATTGGGCAATTATAACTTTTAAGAAATTGTAACTGAAACTTAATCATTACTTGTAGAGGGTTGTATAATCACTTTTTTTTGCCTTACCCTCTAGCCTTTAGAAAAAGCTGCTATGTAAATGAGAAAGAGAGGATATCTCAATGTAAAAATCCAAGATGTTTGGAGTAGATAGTACCAAGTCCTATAAAATCGAACTCATCCAATGATGTACATGGATAGCTGCTCAGGCTACATCCTAATAGCTCTTAAAGTGAAATGATGTCTATAGAATAAATGTTAATAAATTTGTTAATCTAATTATTCCTTCCCTCCTTACAGATTAATTAAATTATAACTTAATTATTTTTAAATTTATATTCGATGTTTTTACCAAAACCAAATAAAAAATTAACCCTTGGGCAGAAATATACTCCCACTCTATCCTTTCTATCGCCTGCAAGCAAATATAATCAGCGATCATTTTCGACTTCTTCTTTAGCACATAATTACCCTTGCTCAAACCCTATCAATAATAGTCTCAAGGATCAAATTCGCCTATAATCGTTTAAACGAAACATGTTGACTGATTCCATGTCAAAATTAAATAAAACAGCACTTCACAGAGCAAATTTAAAAGTTCAATCCATTGAGTACTCCCGATAATAAGATATGAAAAAGGAAGCATATTAACTCCAAAGACAAATAGGAATTCTGCAAGAGTAAAACAAATAGTATCAAATAAAGTAATTTAGGTTAATTCAGCAGCGTAATTAAGATCTTCTACTTATTTCAAGACAAAATGAAATCATCATTCGAATGGAACAGTAAATGAAGCAGCCTGTTTTTATGTAACAAAAAAGATAGAATTCTTGTAGGTGTGATCTTACTGATCAATGCCTCGATACAATCAAATTTCTTGAAGGAAAAATTCAGCATCTATAATAGTAAAAAAGAGATTTTAAACAGTATATTCAAGAATTAATTGCTAAGCAAGAGCAGCTAAAACAAACACTCTAAAATAATAGTAAAAACTTAAAGCAAGATCGCAAGCAAATCAATAGACATTAATAACTCGTGTTCAAAGCGTAAAAAGACACAAAAAAGAAAAAATAATAAATTGAAGAAAATAATAAGATAGAGCAAAAAGAGAAAGATTCAGGAGTACAACGTTATTTATAATACTTAAAAAATGTTAGAAACCGGTAAATCGATCATATTTAAAGTATTCTCAACAGTGACTGATATTTTACTTCTTATATTAAATGAAAATCAGTATAATTTAGGAGTACTCTTTCTCCTCTCATAGGAATTAACTTCTTTTTATATCACATTTTTCCAGTTAATAGCTTTGGGTGTTTTTAAGGAATGAGTATTAGTCTGGTCTGGCATGAAATCTTCCTTGGTCTACATACCAACTCTAGCAAAATCATTGCTTTGAGTAGTATCAGAAAAATTTTTGACTTTGTTTTTGTTCTGAATCTCATCCATCCATTCTTATGGAAGCGATTCACATAGGTAATAGTGTTGACTTGGCAAATAAATAAGTTTATCTTCAGTTGACAGGATGAGACGAGACGTGTTTACTTCACCCTCAGCACGTACAAGTCCTATACTACCCTCTAGGCCCCATCCATAGCCTACGGATTCGACATCTAAAAATTTATAAAATGATTTTTTTCCCACTGAAGTCAAATACTCCCTCATGTCCAGATTAAGTGATCCAATGTTTCTCTTTTATCCATTCTGCCGGTTTTAAGTGATCAGATTAATTTTTAGTGTTTCGTTTTTATTCATATATTCCAGTAAACTTTTACTCTAATTATTGGCTTGAACAAAGAAATAGCAAACCCTTAGTTTTTTGATGGGTGTTACTTTGTCCTTTGGATGAACATCGATCTTGAGCTTGAATTTATTGCCAAAAATAGAAAATTCAAAGAAGTAATTGTGATTGTTCTTGACTCCAATCAATTCATCCAATTCATGTAAATAAATTAGGAAGCGGTAACGAACCATCTGGTGGATCGTTTCATCGTTCCTGACTGGATAGTCATTTTTTGTTATGATGCTTGAGTTTGGACCCAAAGATATTTCTAAATAAAAAAATAAATACATTATGGGATTTATGTCTTTAAGTTAGGGATTTCTTTGTCTTTTGATTGCATTTACAGCTACTATTTATTTGTTAGCTTCATTAGCAAATCTTTTGGATCTCCTTCAATCTGAAATCCTAGCCTTCTCAAAAAGATTCCTTCTGTATTGAGTAATCCTTGAATTTAAAGGTAAAGTCGATAACTGAATAGTGCTAAAATTACCATCTTTCGCAGATCTTAAACTCCTGATAAAGACAATGTGGATCGATAAGGGCATCACTACGTGAAAGCCACTCATAGTTCTTCCCAATATGGAGTAAATATCTGTCCATTTAAATGAGCATTTTTCTAGTCATTTTATGAGTTAGTTCTGATTAAAGATATGACTTCTAACAGTAGCGACATTCCTTAGTTTTTTGATATTTTTATTTATCAGTCAGACGATTTTCCTCTTGAGTTTACCCTGCCTATGTTGGCTTTAACATTTTTTTAATTTTTTATTCAATCAAAAACGCTTTGATATTAACTAACCACCAATTACCTTGCTAATCCTTTACAAAATCTCCCACGAGCTACTTGAAGGTAATTCCCCTTTGGAAACGCATATATTTTACAATTTACTGGAGATAAGGAAGAGTATCCCTCAAATTTTTTCCAGAGGCTGATCTTACAATCGTCGATTTCTTGGTTGAAATACTACTATGCGAATTAGTAACTACAAATCGCTTATTTTCAGGAACTTCTTCATCATAATAAGTAGCCTTATTGGTGATGAGAAAACAATGTGGATGTGTTGAAGTTGTATAGACTGTTCTGCAAATAAAAGCAGTATTTCCGTGACTTTTGATAAATTTCTGCAAGCAGATTACTTGATCTCCCATTTGCTGGAGTGACAGATTATGCAGATAACGTGAATTTACTAGTTTGATGTCATTACCAAAATTGTTATCACCTTCTTTTGTTGTCAATCTCTTAATAGTGGCTGTAAGTTCATTAGGGGAACAATAGTTAGTTATCTTTGTGACAAAATCCTTAAAAGATATGTTGACGTTCTTCTCTATTCGACCCTGATTATTTGTATATATCCAAAGCAGAGGTTGTTCTCTTTCATTAACGATGAGGGTATCGGGTATAAGTACGGAAGGGGTGTCTTTGCAGGCTACTAATTCCTTCCAAAAGAAAGTGCAGGGCTTGATACCTGACTCTTCGTATTTATATGTGGAGAAAATAGTATTAGCTTGCTCCTCGAGACTGAGCATAAAATATTTGGTTCGCTTTTCCATTTCGAATTAAGATTAAATAATACAGAACGATAAAAATCAAGTCTCATATTTTGAAGGAAGAAACAGAGTTTGATCATAAAAAACTGTTAAATTCCATTTGTTTAATGATATTGTTTCCTTCTCTCATTAATTTTAAAAATTGATAATTATCCAGTAGATATCTATCTCTACAATCATGAGTCATAGTTTTTATAAATTTTAGCAAAAGTATATTCTTTTATCTGCAGTTTCAGATTTCATTATTATTGATTTCCTGAACAATTCTTGCGGTATCAGCATGAAAGGATGGAGAAGATTGTTTGTTTGTCTCTCGAATGAAATCTGTCAAAGCAAATCAATTTATATTATTTGATTTTAGCTGAATGTGTCATATTTTGCCTTTCAAATAATTAACTGCAAAATACTATTAAATTCAAGCCATAATTAAGAACTACAAAGATTAAAAAGTAAAAGAATCTGTAAATTATATTAGAACACACCATAGAAATCGAATTTGAATACATTTAAAAATAAAATAGTTTTAAAACGCTTATAATTAAAATTATTACCATCATCGAACTAACGTTATTTTTTCCTTTATTCAAAAATAAAGAATTTCTTCGCGGATACAGGGCAGTCAACATACAGATTATATTTTTTTGATTATTTTCATGAAGATTTTAACTCATTTACTATATAGGCTGATCTCTCAATATAAATTATAGATTTCATGATCACTGCGATAGAAAATATATAATAATTTGTTGTGATTAATGGGGGAGTAAAAAGAACCTGTGGACGTTTCTGACGTCGAAAATGGTCCTGTAACTGAAGCCAACCGATAGTGCAGGGATATTATTTGCTGCCTGCTTTTTCTGGGTGCTATTGGTGCTATGGTTTACCTCACCATATACGGTTATGTGAATGGAGATCCAACACAAATATTCAGGGGAAGCGATATGAGTAACAACGTCTGTGGAGATAAGAGAAATCCCATTACTTCAAATTTCCCGTACCTATATTTTTATGATCCTCTTGACAGTATCACGTATCGCATGTGCGTTGACTCATGTCCGACTTACAGTTCTTCTGCTGCGACTGTCTCCGTTCCCAACGCCGCCAGTGATACTGATGTTAGCTGGTCATCTTCTTGGAATGTGGTATATGACACCTCAGGGGGGCATACTGGTACCCCTGGCACTGCTGGACAATTCAATGGCTATGACTCTTATCTACTATTGGGCCGACTCTGTGTGCCCAACGCAAATATGTTCAGCACTGCCTTTACCAATATCACTAGCACTGCGTCGTCAGCCTTTCAGCAAGGTGACTTGGGTAACTTCATTTCTGATTTAAAAAATGTAACTGCCATATAATTTAGAACTGGATGTATCTGCTTGCTGCTCTTGGTTTGGCCGTCGTAGTAGGTTTTATTTTCATGTTCCTTTTGAGATGCTTTGCTGGCTGCATCGTTTGGATCTCTCTGATTGGCACAATAGGTGTGTTAATTGGAATTGGCCTTATTTTCCTTTATAATGCAGGTTACATGGGCGCTGCATCAGGAGTGGCCACTTACTTAGGCGTGCCGTCTTTTGGTAGTACACAATACAATCAAATATATGGATGGATATGCATTGGAGTTGGTTGCCTCTTTATTATAGTAGTGTTGTGCTGTTGCAGCAGAATAAGGTTAGCAGTGGCAATTTGCAAATCAGCGGGTGGGTTTGTTTCCAGTGTTTGCCTGATTGTGTTTGTGCCCATTATACAAACTATCTTTGCAGGTGGACTCTGGGGAGGTTGCATCGTGGTTATGGTATACCTAGTGTCAAGTGCATCATTCACCACCTCTTCTTCTTACTACTTCTCTTACATTGCTAACTATGGTGACACAAACCTTATAAGATTCTACGTATTTGTGTTTTTCACCCTTTGGTGCAGTGCTTTCATAGGAGCTATGACTACTTTCGTGGTCGCGAGCTCCTGTTGCATGTGGTACTATTCTCATGGGCCAGGACAATAGCTCAGTCTGCCCATATGGCGTTCCTACAAAATGGTATTCAGGTATTATTTTAATTAACATAGATATCACTTTGGAAGCTTAGCCTTCGGTTCATTACTACTTGCGATTGTCCAATTTCTGCAAATGGTAGTTGAGTTATTCAAGAGACAAACTTAAGCAAGTGGAGGATCAAGTAAATGTTTTGAGTATGTGATTAAGTGCATTTAATGCTGTTTAATGTGCGTCGAATGCATTGTCAAATTTATCAACACTAATGCTTACATACAGATTGCTCTGAAGGGCAAAAATTTCTGCAGCGCAGCAAAGGATGGTTTTGAACTTGTATGGTCAAACGCTATGCGCTATGCTATCGTAGGAGGAATAGGCACTGTTATTATGTTCCTTGGCAAGCTTATTATCGCTGCAATTACAGCTCTTGGATTTTACCTCCTCATTACTTTTGTGACAAGCATTCGTCAAAATTACCTCCAACCACTTTATCAGATCATCGTAATTGTCTTGTTACTTAGTTAGTGGCTGTCATCGGATTTTTAGTTGGCATGCTGTTCATGTCAGTATACGCAACAGCAATGGATACACTACTACAGTGCTTCATTGTTGACGAAACCAATCAAAAGGGAAAAGGCAAAGGTGCTGCTGTCTACGCTCCTGCTGACCTAGCGGAGCTCATGGACACTGATTGATCTTCATTCATTATCAAATCATTTTTCATTATTTAAAGCGGTATATATCATAATTGCGCCAAAATTAATATATATCTGATGGAGAAGGAAGAGGACATAGTCATCCAGGTAAAGACAATAATATGCAGGGACATAAAAATGTCATAGACTCTGATTCCGAAGACGAAAGAATTCTAGAGCAAATTAGGAATACCAAGGTTAATACTACAAAATCTGAAATTGTGACACCTATGGCTCAAGTCAACTCTCGAAAAAGACTACCAGGGGAGATAGAGTCAACGGCTGAGAAGGATAAATCAATGGATATCGAAACAAAACAGGTACGACAACTTAAGTTTTTTGAATTAAGTGACGAAATCATCTTCTATCTGGTGGATATCTACGCCTTTTTAGGAAAACTTTTCATTTCTGGAGTCATGGACAATGGACAAACCATAAACATTGTTGCTTCATAGCCACAAAAGGAGATATATTTCTGTTTGAGGAGTGAGTATTCAGATGCTGATGTCATTTCAGAAGCATTTATGGCGAAGGCCAAAAGGTAAATCGATCAAAGGCTTTATCAGAGTGGAATTGGTAAGTTTGCAGCAGAATTTGAACAGAAGGAGTACGTCTTTTAAATTGAGGGCGTTCCTCGCCAACGCAGACCCTATTATAAAGTTAGGTACCCTTTCAAAGCATAACCAAGAGAAGAACCTCGTCCTGATTGGGAGGGAGATACGTATAAATTTGTATTCGGTACAACCTACACCCCAATGTAGTTGTTTGTGATAAATTCCGGCATAAAGGGTCCGGGTTGGGTCAAGATTTAGAAAAAATTCTTAAATTAAAACAACCGTAGTGTATAATCAGGACTATGTGTATAAATACATGACCCCGAGCTTATTTAACCTATTAACGAGATGACCAAACCTCCCAATCTTCGTGTGATGAGTATCTCAATAAAAGCTGTAATTCCTTCACAGGTCAAGCTAAAAAAGTTATTTAATACAAATCGAGTTGAAGATTTGCATATCTATGCGATAAGCTATTATATTTGCGAGGACTATCTGGTAGAGCTTAAACCTAACAAGTACACAGGAATCAGTAGAACACTCTTCCTTAAATAATTTGGAGCACAAACAAGGGAGAGATAGTTTATTGTTTGTGACAACTAAAAGCAAATGATTGCTCTATTCCAAGCTGATATCAGGAAATATGACCCGGATGTACTTGTCTGCCATGATGCTTCACGTATCTTGGATACTCTTATTCAGCGAATGATGCGTATCAGCGATAAGCAAGATCGACCAAGATTGGGCAGACTAGTTTTTGCGCATGACCTTAGCAAAAGCAATCAATTGCATCGCATCAATTCGACTATTGCAGGAAGATTGCTTGTGGATACTTTCCTGCATTCAAAAGATATGATAAAGTCAGTGGATTATGAATTGGAGTCAATGGTGGCTCACATTAGACCTGAACGAGTATTCAAAGGTATGGCAGAGGAATAGACTTTACAGTACTTAAATGATAATAAAACTTTCCATGTAATAAAAAAGGCTAAAGAATAGGCAGAGTGTACCTTTGCCTTGATGAATCATCTCTAAATCCTGCAAATGACAAGGCAGTTAAGTAATATCTGTGGTAATATTTGGAAGCGAAGTCTATAAAATCAACGAGCAGAGCGTAATGAATATCTTATTATGCACGATTGCGTTAAAAGGGGACTTATTATTCCCGACAAATTTAGAAAAGATAAAAATTTGACTGAGGAAGATTAAGAAACAGACAAAAAAAAATATCAGGGTGGACATGTCCTTGATCCACTCAAGGGATTCTATAAGGATTTCATACTTTTGCTGGATTTCAACAGTCTTTACCCAAGTATTATTAGGGAGTACAATGTATGCTTTAGTGTCATTGAGAGACCTAAACTACCTATGAGCTACTACTATAAAAATAGAGAAAAGAATGGAGAGAAGAAGAAGGATAAAACTATAAAGGAGGAGACCATCGAGGAGGAATAAATGGAAGTAAAACCACCACCCAAGGAAGAGTGCACAAGATAGAAATGGGGCTTCCTGCCGCAACTTATTGACAAGATTGTTGAGCGCAGAAAGAAGTGCAAAAAGGCAATGAAGAATGCTTCGACTTAAAAATGCATCATATTGGATATCCAGCAAAAGTGCTATAAGCTTGTTGCTAACTCTATTTATGGATGTCTTGGCTTTTCTATTTCTCGTTTCTATTCCAAACACCTTGCAGCGTTAATCACAAGAATGGGAAGATAAGCGCTGCTGCGTGCCAAAGACATTGTCGGTAGTATGGCAGGAGTGAAGGTTATTTACGGTGACACTGACTCTCTTATGATTCAGCCATTTGGATTGGAGAAAGAGGATGATCGAGAGAAATTGTTTGAAATCAAAAACATCGCAGAGGAATTAAAGAAAAATATAAACAAGGAATACTCTAACTTGGAAATTGATGTTGATGGAATCTTCAAACCCCTTATCCTCCTAATGAAGAAAAAGTATGTAGCCAGAAAACTTACAAACTATGACAAAATTATTGGAGGAGTTGACAAGACCCTAAACTTTACCATTGAATATAAGGGTATTGAGGTTGTCAGAAGAGATGGATTCGAGTTAGCCAGAAAGTTTTTACGTAAAACACTGGAGATATTAATGAACTCTACCAAATCATAACCCTCATAAACTTATGAGGAGATATACGCTTATGCCAAGTAAGTGAATGAGTAGTTTCCCAAATATAGCTTTAAATAGTTTTTGTTTTCAAAACAATTAAATAAAGCTCCGAAAGACTATAATAGAGGAGAAACAATTCCTCATGTTAAAGTGGCTATGGATCGTATAAAGGCCGGCGAGAGATAGTAGACCCTGATTAATCACACCATATACTATATCGTCTGCAAACCTAAGGATAAAAGTCAAGACAGTCTGGCGAAGCTATGCTTCGATGATCGTGCCTTTGAAAGATCTCAAAGTAATTATGAAATCATATAGAATTCTCTAAAGAGGAAGGGCCATTATAAATCGATGATGAATATTATAAGCGATAACTTCTGCAGCCTGTTGGCAGAATTATCCAACACTTGGAAGATTTCTCTATTGAAAGATTTTTGGAATAAATCGGACTATCTGATTAAGGTCGAAAGAAATTCAAGTAATTTAGTTTCTATCTAGGCGACAGATGGACTCAGAAAAAGAGGAGGGATAGGCGGTTCTTGAGGGTTGCATATCTCATAACAACGTTGAGAAGTCTAAGAAGTTCTCTGAATCATTAGGCGAATTGGAGTGCATTTGTGGACAAAAGGTATTAATTGCGGATAAGGGAATACTCTCTATGTTTTGCCCCAACCCAAGTTGTTCTCGTAATTTGGTTCCTACAATCCAAAATAAGATAACATCTTTGATAAAGTAAAAGTTGAATGAGTACTACATGAATCGTTTAAAATGTCGATGCGGTAAGCAATACAACCTGAACCCCTTAGGTGACTGCTGTAAGGTAAAGTACAAACCTCGCAGTAACATTCCATTTGAGATACATGAACTGGTATATGTGGCGAAAGATATGTGCAGTATCAGTCTCAAATAATACTTGCTTAAATAAAAATAAACCGCAGATCTAAACAGAAAAATGGCAAATTTGGAGAAGAAGCTAGATGAATTCTTATGGCAGTCAGACTTCTAGAAAGTTACAGGGTTGGCCAACATCTTCAAATTGTGATTATAATTCAGATATTGCTTATGAAGATTGGTTAAATAATTCATTATCTAGATTTATTGAAGTAAATTAATCATTACTTTTAATCTACTGATCATTATCGTGCTTTTTCAAAATATTTCATCTTTTAACGTTGGGGAGATAAAATTTATATTTCAGATGGATAGAAAGAACTATCATAAGAAAAATGGCAGTACACTGCTTACTGCTAGGACGAAAAAGAACTCGGTAGATGGCAAGTCCAAGGAGAGAGGGGCATCGAGTAAATCCAAGGAAAAGCCTGCTGATAAGGCTCTTCAAGATAAAATTTCAAAACGCATGTCCTTCGAGTCGCCCAGCCGAAAGGATAGTTGTATATCTGCAAGAACCCCTTATCAAAATCTATCACTACTGAACTACATGCTTTTCAAAGAGAAAAAGAAGGATAACGGGCCCATGATTGGCCCAAATGTAACTCTGAGCAAGGAGCAGTTCTCAGTGCTGTAGATTTTAGGAAAGGGAGGCTTCGGGAAGGTCTACAAGGTGTAATTTCGCAAAAATAAACAGGTATACGCGATGAAGGAGATGTCCAAGACTGTGTACAGCCCCTGCTATTCAGAATCATAACCAAAAAAAGCATTCAATCGGTATTGAACGAACGAGAACTGCTGGCTTAGCTCAAGCATCCCTTCATAGTCAACATGGTGCTGGCCTTTCAAGATAGGCTTAACCTCTATCTAATCATGGATTATATGCCTGGCGGAGATCTACGATTTCAAATTGGTCGCTACGAGAGGTTCCCTGAGCACATTGTAAAATTCTTTGTGTGCTGCATTGTATTAAGCCTGCAGTATCTACACGAAAACAATATAATCCACCGTGACATCAAGCCATAAAATTTAATTTTCGACGCCAAGGGATATCTGAGGTTAACTGACTTGGGAGTCGCCAGGATATATTCGCATGATAACTATAAGGATACTTCTGGCACTCCTGGCTATATGGCTCCAGAAGTCATCAATAGAGAGAATCATTCCTTTCCTGTTGATTTTTTTGCACTTGGAATCATCGCCTACGAGTGCATGCTTGGCAAGGTATATATTATAAGATGCAGAGACCTTACCGCGGTTATAATAGACAGGAAATACGCGAGCAAATGCTTCTGTTTGAAGCTTCAGTTAAACCTCATCAAATTCCCCAAAACTGGAATCCAGAGTCGGCTAATTTTATAAATGGATTGCTTAAGCGAAAGGTAAACGATCGACTTGGTCATCTGGGTATACACTAAGTAATGAATCATCCATGGTTTTCCGACATTGACTGGAAGGCAATGCTGTCCAAGAAGTACCCTTCTCCCTTTATGCCAAACCTAAATAACCGCAATTATGACACAGTGAGCGAATCTTAATACGGTCAATAAACATAGTAGCGTTTTGCCGAAAACGGATTGCTGCTGCGCAAAAAATCAGTTCAGGATTTGTTCGGCGGGTATGAGTACCAATAGGTCCGTTTATCGTGACCCTTGATGTTTTTATTGTAATATCCCACTTTTTAAGGTGAGCATACCGAATTATCAGGCGCCAATATCCTACTAAATGCTGGAGTTGGAGATTACGCATAAAAGATATGTAGCTTTCGACCAGCGAACACAATGAAAGTCGTCCTTTCATTGCTATTCCAACTTTGGTAAGCAGTTAGTGGAAGATGGAGGATGGTCTTGTTAAATTGTAGGACAACAATGAATAGAAACTCAAAGAACGTGACCCTTCCGAAAAGGAGTTATGCGAATGCATTATCATGATCAAAGATAGATTTCCATATTGCAAATTAGATCGGGTGATTCAACTCCTCCATGATGTCTTACTAAAAGAGAAGAATTAAATGAGAGAGTAAGAAAAAAGAAAAATAGCAAGCGCATTGCTTTATCACGATGACTACCTTAGCGATGAGTCGGAATCGGAGGTCGAAAAGAAGAAGATGCAGATGGACTACGCTCGGAAATTTTAGAATAGCGATGCTAATCCTCGCTTTTACGAAGAGAGATAAATAGCTAAGCTATTTTGTTCAAAAGGATATGGGTATCCTACAGCCCGCTAATATCTTGGCGACAATATGTAAATTTCATCCTATATAGAACACCGAACCGTTACAATAACGTTATTACAACAATTGTCCGTCTATCATACAGAAAGTTGGAGTACTTTATCATAAAGACAATGAACCCTAATCTTAACTTGATAACACGATAGTAACTCAAAATGATAAAAACTCCTTTGGTGAATTGTCGTAATTGGATGACTCCTGAGCAGGCAGATAACTTTCATAGATTTGTTAAACTCACATATAAAATTCATACTAGATAGCCTGAAAAATAAATGGCTTTCAAAATACACGAGTAGATTATGATCAAACTTAAAGAAAGGAACATCAACTATAAGCACCATCGAAGAGGAGAGGAGTACTCAGGATGGACAGTCGATATGGAGCAGCAACTCATTATTCATTACATTAAATACAATTAAATTCGTGATCTACAGAGGGAAATGATGGCTCAATATCCTAATTATCGAACCTGCTTCGAAATCAACAAACTTAAATCCAAATTAGCATGGATGGTCAGAGAAAGTTTAAGAAAGGTCTATGCTGATAGAGAAAAATTCGGTCTGCAGGACACTCCACAACTAAATGAATTTATTGCTAATAAAATTTTACGATCTCCGAAGGCTTACGATGTGAGGAAACGTGCTCTATCCTACTATCTCGATAAAGATACCAATGCCAAAAAACTCAGATGGGTAATGGAGGTTATCAGTGAATACACAATCGACAGTCGCAAGTAGGTAGAGTAGATAGAAGACTCTTCTTGTGAATATCTCCCAAAAGAAGAGTTAAAAGCAGAGATAAAAGTGAATGAATAAAATACAGTTCCTGGCAGCACAAAAGAGAAAATACTGGTTGATATTGATGGAAAGTAGCCAAACAAGAAATAGTAAGAATGATTCTTTGACATCTTATTAGAGATGAAGTTTATCATTATTCATTGAGATTCGGTGCACAGGCAGGGTTCTGGCCATGTATTCATATTTTTAACTCGCTACATACTTATTTCCTTTTAGCCGTAGTAGCTGAGAGTAAAATCGTACTATTTCTATTGGCAGAGATGAATTCTCATCTAATATTCTCCTGGGAAAAGCTAAATGTCCTTCCCTGATTCGATGTAATCACCTTCCTCCTATTCTTTCCCAATCCAAATTTTGACCCTGCTGAGATGATATTCAATATTGGAGCCTAAGTGTTTCTTATAATAAGCTGGGTTATTTTGCCAAACTTAGAAGTATCCCCTTGTTTTGACAGGAACCTTTATTAATAGTATGGAATAAAATGTCTTTTTATGTCTGAGTTTTTGAGTAATATATCTGTAAGTGGGTTCTATCTTATAAATGATGAGCTTGCTAAATATCATGCACTACTCAAAGGTCAATTTTGTTACTAGTTAAGGCTCAGCATAGTTTCTTAGCTTTAGCCCACTTTTCTTAATTTATAAAACTTTGTAAGCCTGGTTAATGCTTAAATTTCTAATTGCAGCTGTCTATTGATGCTATTAAGGAATGGCTTAAAGTGTGACTATATGTTTTCGCTTTAGAGCAGTGTCGATTATTATAAGATATGACTTGATTTATTTTATTAAAGAATAAGGACTCATAGGTACTCCTGTTAAAATGCGTAGTATATCACTCATTCCATCGCTTCTGACCATGGCCAAATCTAAATATGTCCCATATATTTTAGCCATTGCTTTTTCTATTAATGAATGCCAAATCTCAATACTACCGTCAACCTCACGTCCATGAAGGAAAAGAAGCTGTTTTTTGCCAAAAGTTGATTTAACAGGCACGAAATCATCAATGACAATGTATCTCCAGACTCCATCCTTACATAAATTAATGTAGTAAATTCCTTCTTAGTTGGCCTATTGACTCCCAAATAAACTAAGAATTTTAGCTGGATCCTCAGCCAAAATGGAAAGAGCACTATAAAGATAAGGATTGGTATATTTGCCTAAACTGATATAGGTTGGCTCGCAAGTATTGACTATTGCTATATCATTGTGATATATCCTTGAAAGTCTCTAAAATTTAAGTCCTTCTTCTTGATAAAGTATTTTTTTATTAAAAACAATCGTTCTTTAAGGAGGGAAGAATTCATCCACGTAACTCTGATTTCCAGTGCGTTGTTCTGATACATAATTATCTATCCACTCTAGCATGCACTCTCTTGGCTTATATGGAGACTGATGCCTCCTTGTCTGAGGAGGTGCTAAAATGACATCCAATTTATCTTTATGCAAAGTTTTTTTATATATAACTTTGGGAGGAGATTCCATGTAAACTGACTCTTAATTTTCTTTAATTGGTGATTATTCATTAAACATGGCTGCTGGTGTGGAAAGTCTATTTACTTATTGAATTTTAATGTTGATTGTTTTCAGCATGGGAACATTTTCCTTCGCTCTGCTAATGAAGTCTCTACTGCTTTGAATTGCAGCTGGAGATTAAGGAAATTCTAGAATGGAGGGAGTGTTGTGGCGACTTATTTTTTGTGATGGAGAAATCAAATTTATTTCAGGTTTGTGTTCCAATTGATGTGTCAATGAACTCACGGTAAACTTTCGTGGCTTTTGCTTGAGAGAAGTTTACTATTTTTCGCTCTGATCTGGCCCTTGCACTTTTTTATTGAGAATACGATCACGAGCTTTTGAAATTTCACTCATTTATAACGAATATTAAATATAAATAAAAGCTATATCTATGATAAATTCAAATTCAACTTCTTCTCTTCAAATATAACAGCAGAAACTATTTCGTTGAGTATTCAATTCTTGTAACTTTAGCATTACTTTCTCTGCCTCTTGTTACTCCGGTGTAACTGGAATATTTTGCGGATTTTTGTCAATACTTAAAGATTATACTATATTACTGAAAAGTTGAGAAACTTTATTGCCTGATTTAGCCGAGACTTATGTATAGATCATCATCTCCTCTTGAGCAAGTGTATCAGCTGCCTCACCCAATGGATTATAACCATTTGCTAAAAGATCAATTTTACTGCCTACTAAAATGGCTAAAGAGTTTTATTTTTGATGTTCCCTATACAACTGTATCCATCCTTTCACATTTTACAAGCTTTCTTTTCGGCTCACATCATATACAAAAATAGCAGCATTCGCATCTTTCAAGTAGGCAGGTATTAAACTTTTATATTTTTATTGGCCAGCAGTATCCCATAGTTGAAGGCGATAAATATGGTTGTTCATGGTGAGATTTCTTGACAAAAAATCAATACCTACTGTGGGCTTGATAAAGCGGAGAGTACATTGCTTGCGTTGTCAAATTAATCTCGAATAAACCTATCAATTATGGATGTCTTGCCAACTCCCATATCTCCAAGAAACACGATTTTATATTTCGTATGGCAGATGCTTGTACTTTATTATGGGTGCATTTGACTTTATTTTTTTTACTACATCATTATAATAGTAAATGAAATTTAAATGTAATATTGGCATCAACTTAATATAGAAGCATACTATCACGAATTAGGTTACTTTCAAAAAGAATCGCTTAATTTTTAGTAGTAAAGGTTACGACTTTTCAGGTATCGTGATAAATCACCGGTTTTATCTGTCATTATGCCATTTCCTCCGATTTATATTGAGTGATCATAATCGTTTTCGTCGTTAAGAATCCAGTAGAAGGTTAAAATTCCTCGTTTTTTGAGGTGAGGCACGAATAATCGATTTATTAGAGTGAAAAACTTAAAAATTAACAGGATTAAGCAGGCTAAGAATTTTTTACAGCCACCATTAGCAAACTTTTCAATTGTTTTGGAAAAATTTTAGCCAGCCAAAGGTATATCTAAAACACCTTGTCGGATGCATACAAAAGGCAATAGCCCTGTAATGCAAAGCAAGAATATTTTTAAAACCTCAAATATAGAGTAAAAATTGACAACCTATGGGTTGACTTCTCGCAACCTGTCGTTCATATCATTTTTCATTGCTCCCCATATGGTGAATGATTGACGGCAGTGCCTTGTAACAAGATTATTGAATTCTTGAATTGCTTCTTAAGAGGGGGTTTTTAACTAAATATTCATAGGCATTTCAGGAAATTCAGTGAAAAGATCATCCAAAAGAGGAATTTTATTTTTTTATGATTTCATAGGACCTCCTCCAAAAGATTCATATTCTGATAAAAAATTGGGCAATTAGCTATAATTTAATTCTGAAATTTATTTGTTGACTCCGCATGTTCGACTCAGGTTGATATCATGATGGACTACCAATTTTTTATCCTTTGTAAAGCAAACATCAAGTTCAAACATATGACTTCTGCTAGAATTTGTTTTGAATACTTGTATGGTATTTTCAGGACCTTCATAAGACCCTCCTCGATGACCTATACACAATATTTTGTCAGAATCCAAGAGATGGTTGAACATCTCGTATTGGTATTTGGCTTTTTTGTGAAGTATATTGGGAAAGCACAGAAAGAATAGCGAGATAATAATATAAGCCCCTGGAACAATAAGTCCTAACCATCCTAAATCCATTGACATTTGATTATTTATAATTTGAGAGTTTCTTTTTTATAATTTAATTTACCGATCATAAATTAAAATATTTAATGTCCAATAAACATCCAAAATATTTTATAGATATTCCAAATACAAACAGTTTACTCCATTATTTATTAATAAACAGTTTTCAGTTAAAAAATAAATTAAAAGTAAAACCACAAAATATTATTAAAATAGCGGATATTTTTATTGGATCATTTGCCTGTTTTGCTTTTTATTTTACTAAGGCGCAGAGCTCGTCTGATTTCCGAACGTTTCTTTTTACGTTCTTGATTAATTTAAGTATTCTTCTTCTTTTTTAATGAAGTTTTTGATAGAGGGTTAGGCTTCGTTGATGCTTTTATTTACTTTTTCTATCCTTCATTTTTCTTTTTGAAAAAATTGACTCTGAATACATTAAGTATCGATTCAATGTAGTTTGCTCCCTTACCAACTTTAATCAAACAATTCAGTCTAGTGAGGTTTTATTTCTCATTTTATCTGTACCGCACTAAAAGAGGCCATTATTTGTCTTATTCATGCGCGCATTCAACTTTTAGTTGCTCTCTGATAATAACTTTTGCCTTTCTGCTATGTGCTTTAGCGAACTCTGACCTCCACAGCCCTCCCCGTTTGAACTAAAATCTTAGGACAGATGATTTATCGGTCTTAAGATTATTACTAAGAGCAGTAATAAGATCGTCCGGATCCCTCTTGACCATATATTATATCAATACACCTGTACGTATATTTGGACGGATATCAAAATTATGATAATTCAAATATATAGGTAATAATCTGTTTATTCTAACGAATGTACCTATCATAACTGAGAACATATTCACCTCAATAAAATGCTTATTTCGTCAATTCAGAACATACTGTTGTAGAAATGCATTAAAGTACTGACTATTTGGCCTTCACGACGAGAAGTAATGAGCTAATCCTAAAAAATATGAAGACAGGCAGAGCCTGCATTTTGTATAGATCTGAGCATGGCATTATTGAGATTAAATTTACGCGTAATAATGAAGATATTTAGATTAATACTTGCTGGTAGTCTAAAAATCAGTGCATTAAATTTTAGTGTTTTCTTTAACAAACTAAAAGCTAAAAAAAAAGTTAACAGGCCACCGGTCTCAGATTAGCAAATTGTCCTACTGTAGGCAAAGAATGCTATTTGCTTCAATTTCACACGATCAATGCATCATTTACAATTAAACCAATTTAAGTCGATAAAAACTCTTGAAATGTTCCACGAGTTCCTTCACTGACTGTATATTTTCTTTGTCTGGAAGCGTATTTGTGACATCCTTTAAAGATAGTTCAATTTTCTTCTGGAATTTATAGGACTATAGTCATTATGATATGGGTATTGCTCCAAGAAACCTCAAACTGGCAATCAATCACAACTCTATTTTGGCAGTCTATAATTTAAAAACTATTCTTCTATTTGATATAAACAAATAGGTTTTAAACTTCCAATAGCTCCATTCATTTTGGCAAGGTAATATCCAACAGGTAAATTTTGTCTAAAATTTATTGATAATCAATACTGATCTATGCTTTTATATGGTCTAAATTACATTTGAATCCCAGTTTATTGTGAAGGCAGTCAACTAAATTAAAGATAGTGTTAATTTTTTCACAACCAGCGAGTATCAGTCTTTGCTGCTTTTGCTAACAGGAAAATATAGAAAAATTTCATTGATGAAGATTTAAAACGAAAAGAAAATACTTTAAAAAAAGGATAGGAGTCCTCTTACTAACTAAGGTCTAGTTTGTGCTGGCGGCTACTCAAATTCTCAAGGCTGTTTTTTAGTAAACAACTTGAACACCAATATCAACTACGGTGAAGTCACTCATCAGATTGAAAAAATAAGTGCTGATACCTACAGCAATATAAATACGAACTTTAGTGTATAAAAACTAAGATAATTCGTGAGAAAACATCATTCTCTTCCTTAAAAACACCGCCTATTGGCCTATAAATTTCTTTTAAAATTACCAATAAATTCATCTTCTTTTCGAGCATTATAGAATAAAGGTCGACACTAATGTATTGATTTATTGGATGCAAAATACCCTCTCTAAAACATAAAATTATCTGAGGCGATGAAAAATATTCTCAGTTTGCTTGCTCATTATCATCCAATCTTTGCTTAGCACGATAATATTCCTGCAATTATTTTTCCATTCATCTGTCTCTTCGGTAATGATTATTTCTTCTGCTTCTAATTCCTCTATAGATTGTTTACTCGAATTCTAGCTTTTCTCTTTGATTAGTTTCCAGTTGCCAACAGTAAATATCTTCAAAATATGTACGAAATGCTATCCAAATAGGATCCTGAGCTTCTTAACTATCTGACTAGTAATAACATTTCATTTACAAAGATAGTTTGGGGACTTCTATCAAATTTATTTACATTAAATTTAAATCGCGATAATTTCCTATCAATAGTTGATACTCTTTTGGTCCATCCTCATGAGCCTGAGTACATCATGTTTGTTTGTCTTGGATATTTAATGTACAACAGAGCAAGGATATTTACCGTTCACAATTAAGCATAAATGACAGCATATTTCGAGCAAGAACATACTGTTCATATTGGCAAATTTTTAAAAGTTGTTGATCGAGTATATGAACATCAAAGAGGCAATGTTTTTTATTAGTTCAAAATCATCGATCTAGAGACTAAAAGTTATCTACCTCTCTCCAATGTTCCCAAAGATACCCTTAAAATGTATGAAAATAAAAGAAAAGTTTTAACTGAGTAATTGCATAAAAAGCAAGAGGAGGAGGTATATAAGGATAAAATGCTTAAATAAATGTAAAAAATGATGATAAAAGCTAAAAGAGATGCCGAGAGAGAGATGCTGCAAAAATAATCCTACGCCCTCCACTGTTAAAATTAATCACAGAATAAACTAAATTTACAACCAAGAGACCATTCAGAAAGAGTCCATAAAATTTAAGCTTTAATGGAAGAGCTAACCAAAGCCCTATAAAATTAGAATAACAAAAAAGAATTGATAAACAATTATCTGCCAGCACTTACTAATTTGGACGTACAGTCTAATTAGTAGCTGGACTCTCTTGAAGCAAATCTAATGAATCTCTTAACTCAAATAAATCCTAGTACCTTTAATCATCCCCTCAAAAATCAGCCTTTTGGTATTCTTAAGCCTACAGTCAACGATCAAAAGGCTTTCAAATCTTCTCTTAATTCGCAACTAGCCAATAAGCTTTGGTAATTGGACAATTTATCACATGCAAATCAAGCGATAAAATGGGAAAATAATCTTATTTCATCAATGAAAGTTTGATAATTATTTTCTTTAAAACCAACAATATCTTTTTGGAATTAATCATTAATTTATATACATTTAAATTTAACTTCTAACTCCACAATTTTAAGAATTATACAATTTAATATTTATAATTATTCCTTTCCTTGCATCATAATTAAAATTAGATGAATTTTGTAAAAATATTCAGACTACTAAAAACATCGCTTCCATATTTGAAATCCATTTTCAAAGCTTACAAACACACCACTGGTGGTAAATCACCAAACGATTCTTCTTTCTTTAATCAATATTTTTCTAAAGTTATGAGTCAAAATAATCTGGGAGTGCCGCCCATGACAGAAACAACTGCTCTGCAGATTCTAAATATTGAGAAGCCCATAGAGGAGTTGGAGGCCAAATATGTTCTTTAAGTAATCGATATATAATCTAGAGATATTATGTTTTGTTTAAGAAAAATGATCCTAAAATTGGAGGAACAACGTATTTACAAAGTAAAGTATATGTTGCAAAATAATGCATTATGGCAAGGTTTCCGGATGCAGCAGATGCTGAGCAATTGTTTTATAAGGAAGTAGTTGAGCCCGAATAGAAAGCTGAAGAGTAAATTCGTAGAGCTAAATAAGTCAAAGAAAACCCATAAAAATAGTAACCAAAAAAATAGTAAGAAAAACAAGAGAAGAAGTAATGATTTATCTGTATATTATATGAAAGGTTTATTAAGTTTAATTGAAAACATAGTTGTTCATGCTATTCATAAAATATGAAGTAATGATAAGATGGCACAGATCATCATTTACTTTTTTGAGCTAAGTCTTAATAATATTTTTTAAGCTTAGGCATATAGTTCAAAGGATCTTGTCTAGCAACTCCAAACTGAGCTAAATATTTGTTTTTTCTTTCAATCCAAATTTGCCTCATTTGCATATCACTCAATGTTTAGTTCGTAAAAGTCAAGTAAAATTTATTCATTTAAGGGGACAAAGAGCCTGGTTAAGTACCATAGGCGTAACCTGAGATACCCATCATCACGGAATATAATACAACATAGAAATATTTAAATTACGGTAAATAGCCTTTTTTAACGAGACTTTGATAAGTAATATCGATAGCTCTTGCCATCAGAAATAGCCCAAAGCTTTGCCTCGTTTTTTTCTACAAAAATAGCACTGAAATAAATCCACCAACCAAACCAGCTATGAGAGGAATATATTTTTGTTTTTCCTCGCTAATGCAGCGTCTTAATGCGCAAAGGATACTTCTAAATAGGAATACAAAACTTCCCACGAAGAGTCCAAAATTAATAGCATCTTTTCCTGTTAATACCTTTAATAAATGAGAAGGACTCTTAAATATCTTCTTAATCCCAAATACAGCAGACAGCCCGGACTTAATTAGATAACTTAAGAGTGCTATTTTGGCACTGTCCTTCAGGATGGATTCGATACAACTTCTCTTATGTTTGCATGTGACTGTCTTGGAATTAGGTATGTGCAATGCCTGTAAAATTTGCCCAAACTTAGTTAATGGTTCTTCCTCCACCACGGGAGGAACTTAACTGCTGGTCGGCATCTGTTGTTCAATCTTATTGTCTTATTCAGTCATCTAATTCCTATGTTGATAGTTTAATATAATAGAATATTAATTGGACATGTAAGGGTAATCATAGGAATAATAGTATTCCCTCTTTTAGCATATTTTTCCATGGCTACAAGTTAAACTCACGAAAATGATTCAGTTTTTTGGAGTAGTCAATAAAACCGAGACCACGTCCATAACCATTGCACACACCTCCATAAACTATCTTTGCCAGCAATTATAAAATTTTAGTGACAAAATTTGGATCGTTTTTTTCAATTTCATAGATCTTAATACGATGCATAGACTACTCCAATTCCAATTGAATATACAATTCATCTTTTATTTACTAAATAGATGTCTTATTACCGAATAAAGAAGAAGCTGCACTTTCTTTACACTATCCTTCGAAACATAGTTGTTATCAACTTGATTAAAAGTCCTCAGCAAATGGTCCTTGGTTAACGTCACATAGGTTAACGTACTCCCTGTTTGAGTGAATAATGACAGCTTAATCTTTCGATGCTATTCAGTGAGATCTTTTTGCTCCCCAAGACCAGTCCTGAATAAAAATATTCGAATAGGATACTTACCATGAGCTGATTTGAATTTCTAAATGCACTCTCTGATGCTCTCTTCAATAATTTGAGGGAGTTGTTCGAAAGTGGATATTTTCTGGATAGCTGTAAATTTGTTGAGAAAAAGATTCATAGTGCTGATAAGTGCGACTGACAGCAGCTTCTGTCTTGTGAATTAAATATGCAGGGACATAACAACCATGGGATTATTGGAAAAAGGTATATTTTTAATTTTCCAAGGATTGAGTCTATATTTGGTATACAAAATGGCGATATACTTCAGGGCCATAGCTTAAAAATTGACTTATTTGGACGTTAAATCAATTTCCATATTCTGAAAAAATAATCCATTATCAATGAAAAACTGCCAAATTTTATCCAAGTGTTCCTTTTCGACTTTGTTTTTATCCTTTTGATGTGAAATAAAATAAACTTTGTTTCCGACCTGTCCTGTTTTTTCTTTGTTGATGATATAAATAAGTTAATCAAATTGTTATAAACTCTTATAGATGATAATTTTATTTTGCAGAGATATGCCCATACGATATTTCACCATATCTATATGTTTAGCGAATTACATCATAAATTGTTTTTGATTTTAGCTAAATAAAAACACCAGCTCAGTTTGAAGGTTGTCTTAAAAACTTATCGAGTTGTATAGATTCAGATAACTGTAGAAGAAGTTATATTAGGACATGGGCGTTATTATCTCAGATAATGATTTTTATTGGTTGTTACGGAATGATACATGTCCAGGCTGGATGAAATTGTAGCTGTTTTACACCAATCTACTGTCGAATTTTATCCCCCATGATACGCAGAATTATTTACTTGATTATTTTACTCTATCGATGTAGTGATATAGCTCAGAGGCAAGGGGAAAACCATTTATGGACTTTATAGTGATTGGATGCAACCCCTGTCTTTTTATTACAGTACCATTACGAAAATACACATCCCCCTTGCTTTTATCAATCCGCACTATATTCTACTTCAGGAAGAAATTACCAGTGTAATAGTCCAATAGTACCTTAGAAAATTAGTTGATGTCTTCAGTTACATCAAATTGCAAAACCGTTGGGATAAAATATAAACCACAGCCCTGTTATGGCGCCATTGCCTGAAGTGAAAATCCTGGAATTTATCTTACTTTATCGTTGCCTTTCTATTCAAATGGATTGAAACATGAATCCAATTCTTCCGAGTAGAGGAGCTGAGTTGTTAACATTAATTTATGGGCAATGTGTCCGATGATTAGTTTGCTATCTTGATTGTTGGCGCGTTGCACGATGATCAGGTTAACTAAATTCCCATTAGAAAGATAAAGAAAGTATTCCAATTTAGTGAGTTTTTAAATACTATACAGAAAGGGATATGCGAAAACAGCATTGGGCAGAGTTTGCTCCATGTATGTATCAATTTCGCTTTTATATGTTTCTTCAATGGAGAGTTTGCTGACTATTTCGACTTCATAGAGGTTGTGTGCGTTGTTAATTTAGAGGCGAAGGAGATTAGTTTTGATGCTAGGCATGCAACAACAATATGAACTAAATGATATATTAATATTAATATAGGTCATTAATATGCAGTTGTTAAGGCTAGCGAAAAACATAGTTCGGTTTGCAACCACCCAAAGACTTAGAACTTAAATATTTACACCCATGACCAATAAGTAATTGGCTACTCCTTAATACGTTAAAAAAGAAATTCTAAAAAGGCTTCCTTTCCACAGCAAAGTTTCCCTGGTCAGTCTATTTCACAAAAAGAGGGTTAGACACGCAGTGAAGAGTTGTTTCAGTGAGAAAAAGTAATTATTTTCTCTATGCTAGGTCGAACCGATTAAAAAGAGTACACAAAATTAAAAAATATATGTACTCTGAAATACTAGGGAAAAAACTTTATATTCGGATGTCAAGCAAGGCATATCGATGCATTAGAAAGTTGGGCTCTTTTGATCGTTACATCTTGCTGACCAAACCTAAAGATTTGGACTCAAAAATAGGAGAGTATTATCGTGAAATCATGCTTCGTAAAATCAATGATCCATAGTATCGATTACCATATATTTTGGGAAGTGGAAGAAAAGAACTGATTAAAAAACATCAAAAATATTACTGGACATAAAAAGCAAGGAAATTGGTAATTCCCAAAGAGTACAAGAAAAACTTGATTACCAATCAGAGAAAGTTTGGTACTTCGGTTGATGAATTCAATGATGATGATTATTAAAAATATTTGGAGGTTGAAAAGCTAAAAAAATTATGGGGAAAAGACGCAAATACAAGGCATCCTCTCCTCTTATAAATATAGGCCAAATTAAATCCTCCTCTATCCTCCTAATAAGTTGAGGCAATGTAATAAAAATCTGAGCAGTTCAAGCAGTAATATTTAAACCACCCCAAAAACACATAATTAAGAAGACAAAATTTCTAAATTAACGAGATCGAGGCCTAGAAATAAAATGTTAAAATCAGATAGGCTTGGGTCAAGCATCATATGTTTACTGGAGAGGAGAACAATTCAAATACACCTTGATTTTAAATACCAATCAAATAGCTATGAAATATATTGATAATTTAACGATGCAAAAAAAGAAATTGGACCTCAACCACCTATTAGCTAAATATTAAGGCACTCCCTCTGGCACCAACTATAACAGTCGATTTCAGGAACCAACTAAAGAGATTCCTATCGAGGAGGAGTTTTATCAGTATAAGACCTATCAACAACCACCCGTTGAAAGATAATTTTTAAGGGAGAACAGAGATGCAGGATACAACAGTCAAACTACTAAAAACTTTAAGGGCAATTTTGTAATGTCTAAATCAGAAATTGAGCAATTCTTGCTGTCAATTAAGGATTAGCTGAAACTATAGCAAAGGGAAATTAGTTTGCATGGAGACAACGCAATTAAACAGCTTCATTAAAACTTTCAAAAAAGTCACTAAAAACTAAAGAGGGAGATCTTGGATTTGCTTGATAGAGCATTTTTCGAGAACGAAAGAACAATCAAATAAGAGCTGACAAAGCAAAGCAAGATAGATCCTCCTTAGTTTGCTGCAGTATATCGCAAAATAAGCTCAATGGATGAAGACATCAATCGACTGCTCGCAACTTTAAAAGGTATACTCCTATTAATTCAGGTGCTTAATACAGAAAGGCAATAGCTGAGGTAGTTACCAGAGATTTTAGTGTTGAGTTAACTTAGCTAAAGGTTAACATTTCTGGAGCTAAAGTCAACTATATCCAAAGTTTGGGAGAAGTAGAGCCGGATAGAACACGAATCGACAACATTAAATAAAACTTATCTAAACTTTTTTATTTCAATAAAAAAAACGCGCCCGCTCTAGTTAGGCCTCCACCTGAAGAGGCTAGCAGTGGCATCTTCTCGATTTTTAAGGATAAAACTCAAGTGCAGCCCTAGCAGCCACCTCCGCAATCCCAATCGAGAACAAGAAAGAATTTCTTTAATTTTGGAGGAGATTGATTATAACAATAACTGTTTTCACATCATGCTCATCAAAATAATCTGACAGATTATATTATCACTTTTTTGCCATTTTTGCCACTCTTGACTTTCTTTGTGTTCTGGCTTTCCGGCTGATTGCTTTATTTGATTATTCTGTTGACAATGGATTGTTTTTATGGAGCTTATTAATTGGGAATGGATTGAACTTCGTTTGCTTGACGAGGAGATTCTTTTGGTTTATTGCTTTGTTTTGGAATCTTTTTTGGTGACTATGGTCTTTTTGATTTAGATTTAAGCTCGGAAATGCTTTCAAATTATTCATGATTTAAATATACCTTTGGTTCTGCGTATATTTCTGTGCGAACATAAGGTTTCTATTTTTGTTTGTTGGAAGTTTTGTTAATTTTTATCTCCTATTCGCTGTCAGAGCTGTCGACTTTAAATTTTTGTTTCTTGATTGGTTTTTTCGCTATTTATGCTTATTTCTCAATTTTTTCAAACAATAAATCAGTTTATTTGTTTGGCTCTATAATTTTTTCATTTTTCTCAATCTTTTTATTTTTGTTTTTTTTCTTATTATCAGTTTCATCGATTTTTCTTTATTTTTTTGACATCAACATTTTTTATTTTTATGCCTCTCTCAAAGATTAGTTTATCGCCCATTTTAAATCTGCATCCTATTAATCGAAAAAGGAGGTAGGTGTCTATCTTTTAAATTCTGATTTATCTAAAATAAACAAGTTTTCAGGCTTCATTTCAGGTTTGACATCCTTTTGCATATTCTTTTTCTGTTTAATTAGAGCTTGTTCAGCCATTTCCTTTTCTTTCTTGTCCTCTTAAATCTGCTAAAACTTTTATCTCGTCCTATTTTAATCCCATTTATTATTGGTTCTAGTTTTGTTATTAAACGAAATGAAATTATTAATTTGTGTTTTCTATTCCCCTTTTGTTATTAATTTGGGACTTACAAATTTCTCATTGAAGTTGTACACAGGGAACTCTTACTATTACTTCCTCTTTATTTTTTATATTTACTTTTACTATTTATCATTTTTAGTCAACTTGCCCGATAAAGTGGGAAACTCATCATCATTTTTTATTGCCTTAATCTTTACTTCAGGCTTTTTACGAAGCGATTGATCTTCGTTCCAAATTGGTAAGCGACTCTTACCGATGCCGACCTCGAGGGTCTAAGGAGGCTTGCGTCTTTAAGGTGGTATATCAGTTTTTAATGTCAACAGAGAAGGACAATCATTTTCATCTATAATAATTCCCTTTTTCGAAATCTATTTATATTTTTTTTCAATTCCTAATGCATTGTCTTAAAGTAGCCTCATTTATTCAAAAGTCTTATTTGATATCTTTGCCGGTCTTTTAATGTTATTTAAAAACGAAGTAAAGTAGTGAGCCTTTGGATATTTCTTATTTGCTTAAAAGGTATGTCCATCAAGAAGGGCTTGCAAGCAGATGATGGCATAAATATAGATCAAAGATAATTCTTTGATTGTAAAATGTTCGAAAATGTGATTATCGCACTCTTCCCTCGTTCTATAATAAACTAAATAATCTTATCTTTACAGTGTTTGATAATAAATTGATAAGATTGTTGAGTGAATCCTATCTTGAGCAGCCAATTCATTTTCAGAAAGTCTTTAGTTTTGCAACGTTCGATCATATGGTATAGATTTGTAATCTTTTATTTTGATACATAATATATGACATCCTGATTCTACAAATAATAGTTTCCATTCATCTCTTTCAGAAATTTGAAGTATTTTTCGATTTAGATCAACCCTTTATCACATCGGGAGATCATTTACAGCTATATTTGAGATTTCAAAAATTAGAGTACATTACTATAGCGATCAAATGTGTGAAATATGAAAGGCTTGCTAACATTTAAAGTTCGTAGCTTCATTCCATAGTAAGTATCCATAGGCACTTTATTCTTGTTCTAATCCTTCATAAATCGAATGAGTTGTGGAAAAGCCAAGAAGAAGGAAATGTTTGAATAGGCCCTCATCTTTCTTTATATGGCTTGAAAATAATCGTTAAATGATGTAAATTCATTTCTCTTTGTGAAAAATATATCACTAATCCCTTCAGCATCTTTTGGCGGAAAGACTTTTCTCAAAAATCTCTATAGCTAGGCTCTAGTTAGACTGGACATTTCCAAAGGTTTAAACAAAAAAACATCGTTGAAGTTAACCTATCTCATTTTAGTGCCGTATTACTCATGCAGCTATCTAACTCTATCAACTATATCCTCTATTCTAAGATGAGTGTTTGCCTTGACTAGCTCATGATAAAATTCTCTGATGTCGATAAATTCATCATCATGCTATTACTTATCAACTTTTTCCTCCCTTTAAAATATGGCAATTTATTTTTCTATACTTTTACCGATTCCATCATAGGCAATGACTTATTCTTCGGCTGTTTTGTTGAATCCCATAATAATGTTTTCAACTTTCTCATTGCGATCTCCTTTGTATTTACGATGGCATCTTTTCTTATGCTATTCAAGTATTTCCTCTGAGGCAAACACATTCTCTAATTTCTTGGCGACACAATCTCCAACATCACAAACAAAATGAGTCTTTTTATGATGTTTTTCTAGATCGTCATAATTTCTATAGTAGATGTATTTAAGTTTTTGGCAGTTGCGATCACAGATGTCACACTTCAAATGCTCACTTATTTTGAGATGCATGCGAAAAGTATCAAGATCGTAAAATCGGCGCAAACAAAATTAACAGTTAGGATGATAAAGAATTATTTATCCAGTTTCACTAATGTCTCCTTGCTTGAGATGAAACTGTACCTCTGAATCAGTGTAAAGTCTTTGCTCTGCAATAATACAGCGACGGTTATCGAGACATACTTCACTAAAATAACATGAGTTATACCAGAACTGTCTTTTATGACAACTGTAGATATGTTTCTTAAGCGCATTGATAGTTTAATGAACCTCTCCGCATAGTACGCAATGAAAAGAGGTTTATGATTCGATATACTCTGCTACTTCTTCGTTGGAATAGTAGTAAAAAGTGTTTTTCTACTTTAAAGATAGCATACATTGCTGCGGAATGGATTACTTTTCATTATAGACTGATAGTCTTTTGTCGTCATTTCATTTGTTGTTACAAAAAGAAGTTGCGATTTAATTTATGGTTTATCCTGAATTGATCGGTAAGTACCTTACAAAATGGGCAACTGAAGATGCTACCTTCGACGAGCTTCAAGCAGCATTTCCAACATATGCCTGTATGGTTGCATGGGGGTTGTATAAAAACTGAACTGTCTTCATAACAAACTAAGCAAGTTGAAGTCATTTTATAATAATAATCTCCCTTTATTTGAGGAAAGCAATTAATGTATAAAAGAGATGATTATATATACACATTCTGATAGACTCACTTTATTTTGCAGCTGAAGTTCATTATGTCTCCGTCTTTTACGATGTATGTTTTCCCTTATTTTTTACAATATTTTGGGAGTTTATCTTTGTATGATGGGTTTTTTATTAAAGTATCAGCATGGATCACCTCAGCATTAATAAATGCACGAGTAAAATCAGAATGAATTTTCCCTCCGGCTTCGGGAGCGGTTTCTCCTCTGCGAATGGCCCAAGCTCGAACTTCATCACTTCCAACAGTATAAAAATGAGCAATTTCCAACTAATCATAGCCTGCTCTAATAATATTTTGTACTTCAGACGGCAAATCCTTCTTTTCTTTGAGCTAATTTTCATATTCAATTGAAAAAGGAATCATTTTAGTCAAGAACTTACCATTCATAGTGATGACTTCTTCAATTTCTGGTTTGTTGGGTATATGTTTCTTGAGGTAGTCTTACTTGGATAAATTGATGAGATAAACCATTGGTTTCGAAGTTAAAAGATTTATTTTATTGAGTAATTATATTTATTTTGTTACCCAGTTTGCATTTCTGATCTCAAGTCTATCCTTGACCAGAGTATTCTCAATCTTCAGCAATATTTAGTATTACTCTCTGATATTCTTATCTTGTGATTTTGCAGCCTTTTTGCCAAATTATTTTGCCTTTTTGCTAATAATTTCGATATCTTTTTGGATCAATTAATGTCGAATAATTTTTATATCTCGCACTGGATCCATGCCTCCTTCAGTATGAGCAATCTCTTAAGAAATAAATGCCCGCACAACGTGATATAATGCATCCACCTGCATGATGTGAGATAAAAATTAATTTCCGAGACCAAAACCTTCAGACGCCCCCTTCACCAATCCAGCGATGTCAACTATTCTGAATATAGGCCCAACATTTTTAGCGGGTTTGTAAAGTTTGACCAACTCCTAAAAGCGATGATCTTCCACTGGAATATTTGCACTGTTTGGATCGATAGTACAAAAAGGAATATTTTCGGCAGGCACACTGAGATTAGAAAGTATATTAAAAGTGCTACTTTTGCCAATATTTGCCATCCCTAGTAGTCCCATTTTAAGAGAAGTGCCTGGGCGACCCAATCTAACTCTCTTCATGATGTCTGCAAAGCCAAAAATAGCTGCCTTTCTTAACATAATTATAATCTTATTAACTGTAAATTAGCTATTGGTGATAGTATGCATATCAAAGTGTCATTGATCTGAAAAAAATATATCGGTAGCTCTTTCATTCGTTATGTCTCCTTTGAAATCTTCCTCATCAAGATCATCATCAATATCTAGGATCTTCTTTTCTGTTTTTAGAGTTTACAATCTTTCTTCAATTACATCTCTTAGAGGAAGCCCTTGAGTTTATTTTAAGCAGAAGGTAAAACATAAGGAAATAAAACCGAAAATAGCAGGTGGAAACCAACTGTTTAAACTAATCAGCTCTGCAATTTGCTTAGTGAAGGGTGATACTGTACTCCCAATCATTCCTACCACACTTGTCCAGCCGAATCCCAAACTTCTGACTTAAGTTGGATACAATTCAGCAACGAAAACGTAGAAAACAGACCAAAAACTGCAAAGAACGAATCGATTAATCATCAACCCTGCAGTTTAAATCCATTTAAATGCTTACTTGTTACCTTCGGTTGTCAGCAGCACTAAAACTCCTAATACTAGGCACATTGATGAAGAAATTGCCAATCCAATAAACGTTGCCTTTTTCCTTAAGCATTTGTCAATAATTAACTCAGCAGAAAGATAGCCAATCATTTAACTGACTCCAAATACTATCTGGTTAATTGTTTTTTCAAAACCAACAGAGTTTTCATTGAGCTGCGAGGAATAATACATTGCTTGTATGCCGAAGAATATCATGGCTGCCGAAATAGATGTCCATCGAATACTTGGATATTTAAACAAATCCAAAAGACCTAATGATTTTTGTTAAGGATGTATTTAATTAGTTTCCTATTCATGCAAATTCAAACTTTTTATTTATTCTAGGTTAAGCTTAGGTTTATTATTGATGACAGCCATGCGGTTGAGAATATTCATAGCCTCTTCAGGGTTTTTCTTGATGACAAACATTGGAGTTTAGTCAATGAAAAATATTATGAGGAGCATACCAGCAGAAAATAGGCCAAAGAGTATATACATTATCTGTCTCCAAGTCATATCAGCTTGAAAAATAAAAGCAATGGTAGTTTAACCCATAGCAAAAGCTACTTGAACTCCCACACAAAATCTTTGTCGAGATTTACCAAGACAGACCTCATTGATGAATGAAAAGCAAAGTGTAATTGCCGGATTTGTGCCGAAACCTATGAGAAAGAGCCCAAGGCCAATCATGTTAGTGGAATCAGCAAGACAAGTTACAAGCACTGCAATTGTTCCAAGACCCCACGCCACTCTCATTCCAAGTCTACGACCATAATTATCAGCAATATAGGGAATTACAAAAAAGCCAAAGATAGCCCCCACGAAAAGCATTGATTGAAGAACTGAAACTGTATTTTCGTAATCTGGGCAAATAAGATAACGGTCGAATTGAAAAACGATTGAAGAGGCATGCCACTCTATTTCGTTATTTCTAAAATCTGATGTGAGACTACAAATATATCGTTGACATTATTGTTTTTCAGAATATTTTGGGTCCTTGCAGGTATAGTCGTTGTCGAAGAAAAAGCCCATACCTAGCAGTAGCCATGAAGTTAGAAACCACATGAATGAGTAGATCAGGAAGGATATGATTTGATACTTGCCCTAGCCATTGACTTTATCGATCAAGGACTCAAGAGGAGATAATTAGCATTTAGGTTTTTATGGGTGCGATTCAACTTCCATCAGATTTTCTTACATTTCAAAAAATTTAGTAATTTAAAAGTTAAATTTCAGCATTGAAATACGACCATCGTATCATAATGCAAAACTGTTATATTTATGATGCGAATTAATTTTTTAAAGCATTAGCTAACCGGAGAGATAAATTAAATTAACATTACATTACCCATAAAAGTCATTATTATTGTTCCTCTTATATCACTAATTATTCCAATTTTAATCCCTTAAATAAGCAAAATTCCAGTTATTAAGAAAAATATCTACTAAGATACATAGCAACTGTGCACCAATATAAACAATTAGTTTTTAAGCAAATTTATTATTTGGTTCGGGGTTGGGGTTGGGG
>Ga0302188_10000506_pt1 | contig 32896 bp, 32 predicted proteins | sample II_Bog_E2_1_FD_198783 | JGI IMG/M metagenome (GOLD analysis project Ga0302188, IMG submission 198783) | Peat permafrost microbial communities from Stordalen Mire near Abisko, Sweden - II_Bog_E2_1 | ecosystem: Environmental > Terrestrial > Soil > Wetlands > Peat | place: Sweden: Abisko...
GCCTTGATTGGCTAAATCAAATATAGCGGTTTGATAATGTAAAGTAAAACAATAGAAAGTACTAAGAAGCCAATACTTATACAGACTTACTTTACATTATCATACACTTTCCATTTCCTTTTTCATTACCCTTAGCAGGATTACAAAACACCGTTTCAAAGCAGTAATGTGCTGCAAATTCTATATATTTTTCCTGACAAACCGCATTCTTTCCATAGCCGCTTTTTACAGCAACTTTTGCATTGTCGAAGATGACACGGCGTGGTACGCCACCAAAAAATTCAAATGCGCGGATGAGTGCATCGAGAAAAGCTTCTGTATTTTGTCTGCGATAGCAAACTACAAAAGGAGTGCAACTGTAGCAAAGTCTTGCACAAAAGAAGTAAATCTTCAGGCGCACGCCCTCCAGATATACATAGCATTCACCCCAGTCAATCTGCATGGCTTCTCCTGGAGAAAACTCAAGTGGAACAAATACATTTTGTACAGAACCACGAAGTTTCTGTACGGTATGCCGGATAGAGCTTTCGGAGCCAGTAAAATTCATTTCATCAACCAGTCGATCATAAATTCGTTTTGCTGTATGATGTTGTTTTTTATTACCTTCCTGCTCATCCGTAAGAAAACATTGTTTGATGAAGAGAATTATTGGGGGCGTAACCACAGAGACAGTTCTATGATAATCGGCCCGTATGCCAGGCATTGTATTTCCTTCGCAATATTTTCGCACCGTATTACGGGAAATTCCTAGCTGCGCAGCGATTGCGCGCTGACTCAAATGCTCTATAAGATACATGCGACGAATTGCTTGATAATCTTCCATCGTGATAACCACCTGACGTCATCCCTTTACGTAGAAATTTCTATTTCTATTGTACGGGATTTAATCGGAAGTGGTTCACTTTTTCGTTGCCATTATCCGTCTTTTTGGCTCACTTTTATATTACCATTTACACAACGACAAAAAACAGCAGGCTGAGGACTATATCGCAGGGCTCAAATATAAAGAGATTGCCGAGAAATATGGAGTCACTCTTAATACCGTCAAGTCATGGAAAACTCGATACAGCTGGTCAAAAAAGGTGTGCATACAAAAAAGAAGGCACCAAAGTCTGCACCAAAGGGCAATCAGTATGCCAAAGGTAATAAAGGTGGTCATGGTAGAAATCTTATTATTGGCTACAATTTTGTACAAATTATTTTAATAAGGGGTGGAAAAATTGAATGAACAAACTAAAAAGAATCTTTATATTGCCGGTGGCATTTGCCTTATTGTTGCTCTTGCCAGCCTCGCATGGTTTTTGTTCCGAGACACATACCAACTAACGGACCAACAGCTGCAGGAATCACAGCGTCAAATAACAAACATTGCAAACGCAATTAACGACGCTCAAAGTTCAAACAGCAGCAGTACAGCAACTCTTGCAGACAGCCAATCAATAATTGTAGAATGCGAGTCTAATCCTTCAAGAAATACGAGTAAGCACAGGAAAAAGCACAGTCAACCCTTAGAACACAGCGTAATATTTGGGAAGGGATTGCAGTATTGTCTCTGGGGTATGCAATAGCTAAATAAATTGAAAGTAAAGCAGTCCATGCCGATATCGCCTTTTTTGCGTTTTATCGTTGCATGCATTATAATAGAAGGAAAGCGACACTGATGTATGTTGGTGGCGGTTTTTTTATGTGTAGTATCTCGTCTACCAAAATAAGCGATTTGTCTACATTTTGTCTACCGTCGTCTACCATTTCGGTTTAAAATCGTATAATACAGGAAAATTAAAAAAATAAAAATGCGAAACCATTGAAAAATCCAGTATTATCAATGGTTCACAGGAGGACAATAAAAGATGACTGAAGAAATGAAAAATGATTTGCCAACGGTTCATTGGTTTCCGGGACATATGGCAAAAGCACGCCGTTTAATTACCGAAAATTTAAAACTCGTTGATGTGGTGATTGAACTTCTTGATGCACGAATTCCGTATAGTAGTGCTAACCCGATGCTTTTAGATCTTATTGGTGAAAAACCACGCGTAGTGGCTTTGAATAAGTCTGATTTGGCAGATCCGGCAACGACAAAAGCGTGGATTGATTTGTATAAAAAACAACAGGTACAAGCTGTTTCTATTGATGCAATGACGGGTGCTGGTATGAAAACTTTAGTGAAGATGGCAGAAGACTTAGCAAGGGTAAAAACAGAAAAATTAGTGAGCCGTGGTGCAAATGCCAGAGCGGCACGTGTTATGATTTTAGGCATACCGAATGTTGGGAAATCTTCTTTGATTAATCGTTTGGCCGGTGCATCGGTCACACGGACAGCGGATAAACCGGGTGTGACAAAATCAAAGCAATGGATAAAAATAGGGAAAAATCTAGATTTGCTTGATACACCTGGTATATTATGGCCGAAATTTGAAGATATGACGGTAGGTTTGAAGCTTGCTTTTACTGGCGCAATTAATGATGAAGCCTATGATATGGAAAAGGTAATGAGTGTTTTTTTAGAAACGATGGCAGCGGATTATCCAGAAAGGCTTGTAGAACGTTATAAATTAATCGGTGAATTGCCAAAAACATCGGCGGAAATTTTAGAGATGATTGGTAAAAAACGTGGTTTCCTTTTAAAAGGCGGTATTATTGACCATGAAAAAGGTAGACGTATTATCATAAATGAATTTCGAGCGGGAAAGCTTGGTTTGATTAGTTTGGATCAACCTAATGCACAACAAGTGCATTAAAATTTTGGTAAAAGCTGTTTACAATATCGTAGACAGCTTTTTTAGTAATAAGAAAAAAAGTACGTTCTTACAAGGAAACAAATCTTTTGCTAGCGAATACAGATTATGTAATGTATTTTTAGAAGAATTTATAAGATGGAGAGTAGAATTAATTAATGGATATAAAAAAAATGACGATAAAAGAAATAGAACTATTCATTAAACAAAAAGATTTAACTGCAGAATCAATCACGGCTTTAACAAATGATACACGCAGCACGGTTCAGAGGCTTTTTCGCAAATGGGAACGTGAATGCAACGAAATCCAGCGAGTCGATGCTTTATATAAATATGAATATCAATTTCAAAAACAAGGTATCGAATATATTGCTGGTGTAGATGAGGCTGGACGTGGACCTTTGGCAGGTCCTGTATTTGTGGCTTCTGTTATTTTACCAATTGGTTTATATATTCCTAAAATCAATGATTCGAAAAAAATATCAGCGAAAGTCAGAGAGTCAATTTATGAATTGCTGTTAAAAGAAGCAATTGCTATTGAAAGATCGATTGTCGATGAGAAGACGATTGATCGGATTAATATTTATCAAGCTACGATTAATGGTATGTATAATGCAATTTTATCATTGCAGCCAAAACCACAGCAGGTTTTGATTGATGCAGTGCCTTTAGAACATTTGGATATACCATCACTGTCTTTAATAAAAGGAGATGCCATCAGTGCTTCGATTGCGGCAGCATCGATTGTGGCCAAAGTGGAACGTGATCATATGATGGATGAATATGATAAAATGTATCCTGAATATGGTTTTGCGCAACACAAGGGATATGGAACAGCTCAACATGTAGCGGCTCTAAAAAAATATGGTCCTTGTCCAATACATCGTCGCTCCTTTGAACCGGTGAAGTCACTTGTGAAAGGTTAATATGGAGGAATAAAATATGGCAATGGAAACGAATGCTGCTGGTGTGAATAATATATCGCCGGTAGAACGAACACAACCTATTTCAAATAATAGCACAGTCAGCAATAAAAAAATTGGTGATCAAGCGAGTTCGCCTTTTCAACCGGAAACGCATGTGACAATAGAAAATTCAGTGGCGGATATGTTGAATGTGTTATCAAAAGCTGCCACGGAGACCACCGATGGAACACAAAAAATACCGGCTGAATTGCAGAAATTTATCAATACGTTACTACAAAATTCTTTTTCAATAGATTCTTCCCTAGCAGAAGGACTTGGTAGTGTGTTGCAAAGTCAACGTTTTACGCTTGACCAATTAAACATCGTAGCCAAAATTTTAAATCAAATGGGAAATCTGGCAGAAATGGATCAATCAAATATTTTATCGGATGATTTGAAAACACTTTTAAGCAATTTAACGCAGTTAGATGGAACTAACGGAAAAACACTTAATTCCGTAAATTTGATGAAAATGGCATTTCAATTATTAGAGGGGAAATCCATCGAAGATGTTCCTGCACAATTACAGCTTTTATTGGGTAATGATAGCAGCTCTATGCCAGCTTTGCCACAACAGGAAACAGAAAGTTTAGGCTTTTTGAAACAATTGATTAAAATGTTTTTGCCGGCACCTTCAGACACGACGACTTTGCCAAAAAATTTGTCAATGAATACTTCATCACAAACTCAGCAAAATATGGGACCCTCTAATATGCCATCAGCTAGTGTTTCAACTACACTGTCGCAGCAGAAATTAGGAATGGGAAGTCTGGAACCTGAAAATCAAACGCCAACAACTAATACTAAACAACTGATGCCGCATGAAGGTACTCAGGGAAATACACCCCAGACAGCAACACAATCCTTAGCTTCAGCAACCTATGCCATGCAGAAAAAATTTGGTACTGTAAATGAAGATTTACTTAATATGATGACTTTACAGGAGCCTATTGAAGATTCAGTAACTGAATCTATGGATAAACAAAATGGAGATAATAAGCAAAATAATCAATCCGATGCGAATCCACAATCAACTGCTTCTTCTGTTTCGCAGCAAAATTCAGGGACGAGAACATTGTCAATTGATATGTTAAATCAGACCATTTCCTCAAAAACTGACCCAAAGCTAGTTTTAGCAAATGCCAGTACTACTGCATTAACTGAAAATGAAGTGGTGCAAGCGCAGCCCAATAACCAAGCTGCAGTAAAGCCAGAACTGCAAAATTCATCAGAATCAGTACTTAAACAATCTAATCCGAATATAATGAGACAATTCATATCAAGCGCAGCTGTGAATCCACAAAAATTGAGTCAATTCTTAGCATCGCCAGTAGAAAATACAGAACAGACGATGCAAACGATGAAAAACTTAGCAAATCAACTAATGAATACCTCCTCATTAGATGGGAAGAGTCTCACTTTATTGAAAAATTTTGTTAATGGCAAGCAAGAAATAATGCCCGAACAAGATGCAAAGCAGCTACAGCTGCTACTAAGGCTCAGTGAAAATAATATACCAACATCTATTTCACAGGCGGCAATCAAACAGAATCTGCCTGAATTACCAAAGCTATGGACATTTGTACAACTTTGTGACTTGAGTGAATTAAAAGATATGCAGGCAAATGAATTAAAAAATGCTAGTAAAAATATGAATGATTTTGCCTCTTTATTACGTAAATCAATGGGAAATGAAAATTCAATTTCGGAAAATCATCGATCTATGGCATTTATGACACCTCTATATTTAGGTGAAAATCAAAAGAATTATCCGACCTATGTTCATATATATGACCAGTCTGAAAATAAAACTGGTCAAAATAATGAAAAAAAAGAAACATGGCTCAGACTTTGTCTACTTACCGAAAATATTGGTGCGGTAGAAATGGTATTTCGCTTGTATGAAAAAGAAAATCTAAATGTGCGTATATCTTTTTCAAATAACTCTATGGTAGAGTCGTTCAATCAATACATACCAGAACTAAAAGCCTCTTTTGAAAATTATCCTTTAGTTGTAAAAGATTTTAAAGTACGGGCGATAGGTGAATAAATATGATTGATGATGAAAAAAGTGAAAAACAAGAAGTAATGAAAGCTGTTGCCTTACAATATAGGGAAGATGAAAATACAGCACCAAAAATCGTTGCAAAAGGTAAAGGGAAAGTTGCCGAAAATATTCTGTTGACTGCACAAAATAACGCGGTACCTGTCTATAAAAATAAAACGTTAACAGCCATGCTTATGGCACTTGAAATTGATAAGGAAATCCCACCGGCTTTGTATTCCATGGTTGCTGAGGTCTTAGCGTATGTATATCGCATGGATCAAAAAAGAATGAAAGATTTTAATTTATAGCTTTGTCTTAATTGTTTTATTAAATTGATTGAAATGGAAGCGTTTTTATGGATAACAAATGTTTGGGGGCACTTGGTGAAGAGATTGCTGCAACATATTTACATAGAAATGGGTATGCTGTTTTAGTGAAGAATTTTAAAGTTAAAATTGGTGAAATTGATCTTATTGCAAAAGATAAAGATGTCTTTGTTTTTGTTGAAGTAAAAACAAGACGAAGTTTGAAATTTGGTAATGCGGCGGAAGCTGTCAATTATTATAAACAGCGAAAAATCATTAAAGTGGCGCAGTGGTATCTGCAGCAAAAGAACATGTTGGATCAACCATGTCGATTTGATGTGGTTGAAGTTTATTATGAAAATACAGAAAATTATCGGGTGCATCAAATAAAGAATGCATTCGAAGTGTGCTGAAAAAGAAAGCGAGCGAGGTCTAAAATGCGTGTTATTGTTGGTATAACCGGAGCAAGCGGCTCTATTTATGGAATTAGACTCATTGAAGTACTTAAAGAAAAAAACTGCGAAGTACATGCTGTTGTTACAAAAAGTGGATTGCAAGTCATGGAATATGAATGCGGTATTTCTAAGGCTGATTTTGCGAAAAGAGTAGATGTATTACATGACGTCGATAATATTGGTGCATCAATTGCCAGCGGATCTTTTAAAAATGATGCAATGGTTATTGTACCTTGTTCTATGAAGACGGTGGGAAGTATTGCGCAAGGGATAGCTGATAATTTATTGACTCGCGCAGCAGATGTTACGTTAAAAGAAAGCCGCCCGCTGATTATTGTGCCAAGAGAAACTCCTGTTAATGCGATTCATTTGGAAAACATGCTGAAATTATCACGTTTAGGCGTTCGGATTATTCCGGCTTGTCCGGGATTTTATCATCGTCCGCAGACACTCGCGGATATCATTGATATGCTTGTTGGCAAAATTTGTGATTCTATGGGAATAGAACATACCCTTTTCGAACGATGGCAAGGCAAGTTATAATTTAAAATTTTTTGCTTATTTCGTGCAGGATTTGAAAATCGTGCAGCGAAGTTTTTATCATTAATAGGACAATAAAAAAACATGTAGTTCATTTAGGCAAATGTGTCTAAAAAGATAAGAGAAGGATGATGAATTTGTTATATACAGGCAAGACACAAAATGTAGGACTTATTGGTTGTCCAGTGGAACACTCACTTTCACCATCAATGCAAAATGCAGCGTTGCTGTGGGCTGGACTTGACTATGCTTATATTGCGATGCCCGTGCAGCCAGAATGTTTGCCAACGGCTGTTGCAGGAATTGTAGCATTAGGGTTTCGCGGCTTTAATGTTACGATTCCCCATAAGGTCAACATCATGTCACTTTTGGATACAATTGATGAAAATGCCAAAATAATTGGTGCCGTAAATACCGTGGTGATTGAGCAGGGAAAATTAGCTGGATATAACACAGACTCTATCGGCTTTATTGCCACATTAAAGAAACGAAATTTTAAAATTGAGCATAAAAAAGCTGCTCTTTTGGGTGCTGGTGGCGCAGCTCGGGCAATTATTTGGGGTTTGATTTCTAATAAAATTCAGTCAATTGTCATTGGTGTTCGCAACATAGAAAAAGTGAGACCGCTGGTTGAAACGTTTGAGCGTTTTATCGATATAGAATTATTCCATTGGGAAGATCCAGTGTTTCAGAAAAAATTAGGTTCAGTTGATTTATTGATTAATACTACACCTCTGGGGATGTATCCTAAAGTAGATGAAAGTCCGACCGTCAACTGGCAATATATAAAAAAAGATACATTTATTTACGATATTATTTATACACCTCAGGAAACCAAATTTTTAGCCGAGGCAAAAAAACGCGGCAATCCTACTCTGAACGGTGAACAGATGTTAGTAGAGCAAGGTGCAGTAGCGTTTGAATTGTGGACGAAGCAAACTGCTAACACACATATTATGACAGCTGAATTACAAAAATCCCTCAGTCAAAGCCTATAATGCTTTGCGGATAGTTGCCAATGTGCAAGTTTTTAATTGTTCTATATGCTTTCATAAATTTTTATTTTGAGTAGATGGGGTGATACCATGCCAACAATGCTGGAAAATCATTATACAATGGAAATGCTCATACATAAAATGCTGTATAGTATAGAGGTGGATACAAATCTTTATAAGCCGCCTAAGCCAAAAGCTCCAAATGATGCGCCGGTTATTATGCTTGTTGATAAAATTATCAAACAGGCAATTGACGCTCACGCGAGTGATATTCATATTGAACCAACAGCTGAGATAGTTCGCATACGGTTTCGTATTGATGGACAGCTTCGCGAAATGCATGAACTGCCGATCTCAGTTCATGCGTTTTTGGTTTCGCGCCTTAAAATTATGAGTTCTTTAGATATCATAGAAACACGCATGCCGCAAGATGGTCGTATCCACTATGAACATGGGAAAAAAACGATTGACTTGCGGATATCAACGATGCCGGTTATGTATGGTGAAAAAGTGGTAATTCGTATTTTAGATAAATCGGCATCCTTGCTGCAGACGAGTGAATTAGGATTCTCACCGTCAAATTTTAAGCTGTTTACAGATCTTTGTCACAGTTCCTATGGGATGATATTAAATACTGGTCCTGTTAGCTCAGGTAAAACAACAACTTTATATGCAGCCTTAAACGCACTCAACACACCTAGTAAAAATATCATTACCATAGAAGATCCGGTGGAGTATTGTTTGGATGGAATCAGCCAGATTCAGGTGAATTCTAAAACGGGACTTAGTTTTTCCGTTGGTTTGCGGTCAATTTTGCGGCAAGATCCGAACATTATCATGGTTGGTGAAATTCGCGATAAAGACACAGCTGAAATTGCGGTGCGAGCCGCTTTGACAGGACATCTTGTCTTTAGTACTCTGCATACAAATAATGCAATTGGGGCAATTGTCCGCCTTCTTGATATGGGAATCGAACCTTTTTTAATCGCGTCATCTATTTTAGGTGTTTTGGCGCAGCGGTTAGTCCGTAAAATTTGTCCGGACTGTAAAGAAGCTTACATTGTAAAAGAAAATTCTCCTGAACGTAAATATCTAGAAGATTTCTATCAGCCGGGGTCTATCCTTTACCGCGGCAGAGGGTGTGAATCTTGTGGTGGAACTGGTTATAAAGAACGTATGGCTATCCAGGAAGTTTTGTTGATGAATGATGACGTTCGCGCGTCGTTTCAAAATGGAATATCGATTTCCCTGATAAAAAATAGTGTTTATCAAGCTAAAATGGTGCCGATTTATAAAGATGGTATTCAAAAAGCATTAGCAGGTCATACATCTTTAGCAGAGGTTGTGAGAGTGACATATGGTAATTTATAACGAATCACTTAAATTGGCAGAAGATTTCGTTTATATTATATTAAAGGAAGGCGTGGAGCAAAAAGCATCGGATATCCATTTGACCGTAGGTGCACCACCTGCTTTTCGTAAAAATGGTCTTTTGTATTTCAAAAAACAAAAAGAATTAGAAAAAAGAGAATTAGATGCCATTTTTTGCTTCATGACAAACCAAGATCAGCAAATAAAATTAACAGAAAAAGCCGAATTAGATTTTATCTATGAGTTTCCCAAACTGGGACGTTTCAGGGTTCACGCTTTTAAACAGCGAAACTGTATTGCAATGGCAATACGTATTGTCGAAAAAACAATACGCAGATTGGCGATGTTAAATCAGGCAAATATTTTACAAAATATGTTAATCAAAAAGCATGGCCTGATTTTGTTGACGGGGACCACTGGTTCTGGAAAATCGACAACTTTAGCGGCAATGCTGGATTGGCTCAACCAGACAAAAGCATATCATATCATTACCTTAGAAGATCCTATTGAATATATTTATCCGCATCAAAAAAGTTTGGTGAATCAGCGAGAGTACGGGCTGGATTTTTTTTCGTTCCATGAGGCACTGCGAGCTGCTTTACGTGAAGACCCTGATGTAATTATGGTGGGTGAACTGCGCGATGCGGAAACCATGTTTACGGCGATTACAGCCTCGGAAACAGGGCATCTTGTTTTAGGGACTTTACATACATTTGATACTGTAGATGCAATAAATCGTATAATTAGTATGTTTCCCGCTCAGCAACAAGATCAAATCCGCATGCAGTTAGCAATGACTTTGCAAGGAGTTATTGCGCAACAACTTATTTTACGCAAAGATGGAAAGGGGCGAGTATGTGCCATGGAAATTCTGGTTGTTACCTCAGCCATTCGTAATTTGATTCGTGAGGGGAAAGTACAACAGATTTTTTCACAATTGCAAACAGGTAGGAAATTTGGAATGAATACGATGGCTATGGCATTGCAAGAATTGTTGGAAAAAGATATTATCACCAAAGATGTGGCTATTTCATGTCAACGAGATGATGCATTTTAACCTTGGGAGGGGATTTTGCTGGATCGATATAAGTATGAAATACGGAATATAGCAGGAATTGTAACGGTGGGAGAGATTAGAGCCGAATCAAAGCAGGAGGCGGTGCATTTAATCAAGGAAGATGGCTATTATATTACAAAAATAAAAAAAATTACAACAATCAAAAACATAGTTGCTCATAGCTATGGAGTTAAACACAAGGAGATCGTTATTTTATGCCGACAATTGGCTATTATGGTAACAGCTGGAATTCCGTTAGCTGATAGTTTGGGAGTTCTGATGAATCAAACAGGGTCTACCGTCTTAAAAGATATCTTGCGTGTAATTTATATGCAGCTGCAAGAAGGGCAAACGTTGTCACGTGCCTTAGCTTCCTATTCATCGGTTTTTCCATCTATTATGATTTATATGATTGCTGCAGGAGAGCGTGGCGGAGTTTTGGATATTGTGTTAAATCATTTGTCAGTTTATTTGGAAAAAGATTATCAACTGAGTGAAAAATTGAAATCAGCGATGTTATATCCATTGCTACTTCTGGCATTGTCTATAATTATACTGGTTTTTATTCTGCTATTTATTATGCCGCTTTTTGTGACACTATTTGATAATGCAAACATACAGCTTCCTCTTATAACGCGTCTTTTACTAACAGGCAGCTATTTTGTTGTAAATTATGGTTGGACGCTTATTTTGCTTTTTAGTCTAGTCAGTGCAACAGGATATTATGTTTATCAAAACCCATTTTATCGGGAGCACGTGGATCAATTTTTGTTAAAAATACCATTTCTGGGCGAATTTTTTACTAAGATGGCAGTTGCACGGTTCAGTTCAACATTAGCAACTCTTCTTAAAGGTGGTGTGCCCATCGATAAGGCGGTTGGGATTGTAACAAAGATTATTGATAATCTGTATTTAGCAAAAATTTTTACACGTGCAAAAAGTGACTTACAAAAAGGTATTTCTTTATCGAAATCATTGCAAGATCAAAGTGTGTTTGAACCTATGTTTTTACAAATGCTGCTGGTGGGTGAAACTACAGGGGAATTGGATCAGATTTTACAAAAAGCAGCGCAGTATTATGAAAATGACTTAGACCGTATTTCTGAACGCATGGGAACCTTACTCGAACCCCTAATGATTGTTATTCTAGGGATAATCATAGGCAGTATTGTATTGTCGATTGCCTGGCCAATGTTTGATTCGATTACATATATCAAATAATAAATTTAAGTAAAAGGAGCGTTTTACATGTTTAAATATATTAAAAAGAATCAAAATGGTTTTACTTTATTAGAACTAATGATTGTAATTGCCATTGTTAGTATTTTATCGCTGATTGCAATTCCTAAATTTAATGATGCGATTGCTCAAGCGAATACAGCCCGTATACAGTCTGATTTACAGACCATTGACACAGCAATTGTAATGTATCAGGCGCAAAATGGTAAATATCCAAGTAATATTGGTACGGATTTGAATTCTTTTATTACGGGAGCTGAAACATTGAAAGCCCCTAAGGGGTTTTGTTTTGTCAAGACCGATGGTACCGATGGAAAAGTGAAAATCGAAAATACTGCCTATGAATTAAATGCGGCTGGTGATCATGCTTTGTGCCAAGGCAAAATGGCAAATGAATTTGGCAGCAACTAAGAAAAAATAAGCACGTGCTTGGCACGGATCAAATAAAACGATAGGAGCTAGTTTTATGGAAATCTGGATCGGTATGATCGGCTTGATCTTAGGTAGTTTTTTGAATACTTGTATTTATCGAATACCACGTCAGCAATCTATTATATGGCCTCGTTCTTATTGTATAAGTTGTGGTGGGCAAATTCGTAGCATTGATCTAGTTCCACTCTTTAGTTGGATTTTTCTTCATGGTCGTTGTTATTATTGTCAGGCGCCTATCTCCTGCCGTTATGCAGTGATTGAAGTTTTGACAAGTCTTGCAAGCGTGATTGTTTACAAAGATGTAAACGACAGTGCTGCTTTTTTTTCAGGAATCCTATTAATAGGATTTTTGATTAGTATCGCCTTTATTGATTATGACTGGCGTTTGATTTTTGATAAAGTTTTACTTAGTTTTGCTTTTTGTGGAGGTGCTGTGCAAATTTTTTTAGGACAACTTTCTTATTTGAATATGCTTTTAGGATTTTTGACGGGTGGTGGCTGTTTGCTTCTTTTTATGATTTTAAGCCATGGTGGTATGGGTGGCGGTGATGTTAAATTTGCCGCGGTTCTTGGAATTTGGTTTGGCTGGCAGCATATTCTATTGATTTTATGGATTGCGTTTGTTTTAGGCGGTTTAACTGGGATTATACTTTTAGTGACAGGCAAAAAAGCACGGAAAGATTTTATGCCATTTGGACCATTTTTATCACTTGCTGCGTTTTTAATTTATTTATATGGAAATATTATTTTATCTGCTTATCAGGTAATCACTTATGGATGAACACGGAACATCCTATGTTGAATTATTATGTATTTTATTGATTATCAATATCACAGCCGCCATAATTTTACCTAAACTTACGATGCTGGATAAAACCAGTTTGGATTATGAGGCAAGATATCTGGTTTCTGATTTACGCTGGATGCAGGAACAGTCGATTTATCGAATGAATGGGAATGAAAAATTCGATAAAATTGAGTTTGATACCATGCCAAAGCTGGTGATCGATCAGAATCCAGAGGCTGGTTATGTTATTTTTCAAGGTCCGAATATAGTAAAACAGCATACTTTTATGAAACCCATTACAGTGCCAGCCAATTATGTGAATGTACGTTTTACAATTGATGGACGAATGAATCCGCCTCGAACCATCTATCTATATCAGGGACATGAACGGCTTGCAGTAATCATTGATGTGGCAGGGCGGATTCGAATAGAAAAACCATGAAGGTTCTTTGAGTGAGGTTATATTTATGCGTAATGATGGATTTTTCTTAATAGAGGTAATGGTAGTATCGGCTATTGCTGTTACGATTGCGGCACTGTTTAGTTTATATACCATTAGTGGAAAATCAATGGAACATACAACGATGCAAATTACAGCGGGCTTCTTAGCACAAAAACAATTAGCATATATTAAAGGTGATACAACAATATTACAAAAATATCAAAATGGCATAATTCCTTGGCAAGATATAGATGAGCCTGTGCCTATCAAAAAGAATGGAGTATCTTATGTTGTAAATACCACAGTAGCTACTGTGCCAAATAATGATGTCTTGAAAAAAATAGTTGTCGTGGTTTCATGGGAAGAAAATCATATGAATAAACAAGTCAGCATGGCAACGCTGGTTTCCTGCCATGGATAAACTGCGCCAGATCATACATAATAAAAATGGAGCATCACTGGTTGAAATGTTAGTAGCTATGCCCCTGCTTTGCTTTTTATTGCTTACGATTGGAGCGGCATTTCTTTTATTGATGAAATTCTATAGTGTCTATCTGGGAGATTTAGAATTGCAGCAACAAATGCGATTTGCTGTCTTGAGCATGACACGAGATATTGCAGCGGCAAAGGCAGTGAAAATAAGCAGTGATAAATTGGAAATTACCACAGAACGTCATTTGGAGCAGGAAAAGAAGATTCTTTATGAATTAAATACAGGACAAACGATCAGCCGATTAATGAAAGAAAATCAACCGTTGACGGGAGAAAGTCGAGTTGCTGCTATTTCGATTACAAAATTCAATTGTAAAAAAGTTAAAAATCATATTATCAATATTGAAATCGAAGGGATAAATCAAAATACGGATAAAAAAATCTCACTGGAAACAGCAGTTGTTATGCTGGCGAATGGATCATAAAGATTTATGAGGAATAAGGTGAAAGGATGCAAAAAGGTTTTGCTTCAGTACTGGGATTATGTATCATGGTCGTTCTTTTATTTTTAGGAACAGGATTATTTCTTATTAGTCAGAATGAACAACGTATGGCAAATGATTTTGTGGCGGGAATGCAGGCACAAAATTTAGCGGAAGCAGGAGTACAAGATGGTCTGTGTTTTTTAAAAAATGATTCGGACTTGTTTTATCGAGCTCAAAAAGGTTTACTGGATAATGACTCGATATTGAAATCACCTAAAGACACTTTTGAGGAAGGCACGTATGAAGTTTATATGACGAGTGCAGATGACCAATTACTAGTAATGTCCATTGGACATGTGGGCAAGATAAAAGCTCAGCTTGTTGTTTATTTACAATTGAAAAATGATGAATTTGAGATTGTGCGCTGTGAATAATATGGTTTAATGGGGAGCTTCAGGGAAATGCATAAAAATATTAAAGTTTGGCAGAAAAAAATATTCACTAAAACATATGAAATCGTATTGGGTATTGTTATCGAAGAACATGTAATACAGATCGTAAAAGTGGATTATAGCGGCAAAATACCGATTTTATTACGAAGTCTCGAGATTGACATTCCACAAATATATGAAGAAGCTTCATTGGCATTGCTTTATAAAGCTTTGCTGCAAAAAATCATTGATGTCGAAGGGTTAGCTAAATGCGCAGTTGTAGTCGCTTTTTCAGCGAAAGATATTTTTTCTTGTTTGGTAGATTTTCCAGTTTTAGAAGGGGCGGCTTTACGGGAAGCAATTAAATGGGATGTCGAAAAATATATACCATTTTTAGCTGGTGAATATTATTATGATTTTCAGGTTATTGAAAAAAAAGAAACGAAGATTGCCGTGCACATTGCTGCGGTGGATAAAGTACTGTTAAATACGCTAGCGATACTTTTTAAGGCAAATTCGATGCCGCTTTTAGGAATTCTGGAAGCAGCTACCCTGCAAGCAGAATTTATCGAAGAAAATGAGATAGGCTTTGTTTGGCAAGTTCATGCAGCCGTAGAGCAAACCATCAATATTTCGCCTTCACTTGATACACAATCCATCCTATCGCAGCATGATAGGCTTTTACCAGCCATAGAGACGGCATTTTATAAAAAGCTTGATCGAAAACAAATTAATCTATTGCCGTTTGAGCAATGTGCCGATGAAGTTGTATTGTATAGATTATTTGTGGGTATTTTAATTTTATTGAGCTGCTGTTTTAGTAGTTGGTACGGTTATACTTGTGTAAAAATCTATAATATGGAACAACAACTAGCAAAAAATGATGTCGCATTAAAATTACTTGATGAGAGTATCAGCCGCCGGGATAAATTGGCTGAAACGAAACAGAAAATTGATGATAAAAATTCGATTTTAATCAATTTGTCGAACCAAAAAATTTCATGGTATGCCATGATGGTCCATTTAGGTAATTTAGTTGTTGATGATGTCTGGCTTACAGAAGTATATCTAAGCGATAAAAATGAATTAAGTCTGCAAGGTAAAAGCTTAGATTATCAAGGTTTAGCATCCTTTGTGAAAAAATTTGAAAAAGATACGTTATTTTCTGAGGCTGCGTTAATCAATTCAAAAAATATACGCGATGAATCTTTTACAAAAGATATTACAGTATTTGAAATTACAGCAAAATTTAAATAAAAATAAATGTGGTGATAGGATGAAGTTTAAAAAGTTGATTTACCAGGTGATTTCTTTTTTGCTTGGTGTGATTTTTTTGAGTGTTACTATATATACATTTGTTTATGTACCTCGCCAGCAAAAACTATTGGATTTGGCAGCAACTGTTAAAGAAAAAGAAACAAGTGTCATTTCAATTGAGAATTTTATGAACAAACATCCAGATCTGCCTGCTTATGAGCAAGAACTCCAAAAAAAAGCCGACTTCTTGTCACAGCTTTTACCAAATAATATGGAATTAAGCAGCTTTTTAAGCGAAGTTGAGAAATTGGCTGCAGCAAGTCAAGTTACTTTATTACAGATAAAACCGAATAAACTTATTTCAAAAGGTACCTATCAAGAAATTCCGATTTTACTTGAGTTTCAGGGTAATTATTTTCAGATACTTCATTTTTTACGGCAAATAGAGGCTGCACAGCGCTTTAATGCGGGCAGTCATTTAAGTATCCAGAGGCAGGATGATATTTTAGTTTGTAAACTTGTTCTTAGTATTTATTCGTTGTAAAACTATATTGTTTAGAATTTTATAGCATAATCCACTACAATGAGACAAATTTTTCTTTACCATACACTTGATTTGTACTGCTTGATAGAATAAACTATTAAATATGTGTAATTGAAGTGTTGATTTACATATGGAATAATTTACGGATGAGGTGCGTTACTATGTTTCGTTTTTTGACGGCTGGAGAGTCTCACGGACAATGCTTAACGGCAATTGTAGAAGGTATGCCAGCGGGACTGACAATTGATGTTGATGAGATCAATAAAGATATGGCACGCCGCCAACAAGGCTATGGCAGAGGTGGACGTATGTTAATTGAAACAGATAAAATGGAAATTCTTTCAGGTGTGCGTTTTGGCGAAACAATGGGAGATCCGGTTACAGTCAAAATAGCCAATAAAGATTGGGAAAATTGGATGGGGCGTATGTCAGTTTCAGGCAAACCAGATGGACCTGCTGTAACAGCGGCACGTCCGGGTCATGCAGATTTGACTGGTATCAAAAAATATGATCGCAAAGATATTCGTGACATATTAGAACGTTCCAGCGCACGAGAAACCGCAACCCGAGTGGCTGTCGGTGGTTTGGCAAAACAACTTTTAAAAGCATGTGGAATCAAAGTCGTGTCACAAGTTACGAATATTGGCGGAATTCAAATTGATGCGGCAAACACCGCTTATGATACGTGGGAAAATAATTCTTCCGATTTAAATTGTTATGATGCTGTCGCAGAAAAAAAAATGAAAGAGAAAATAAGACAGGCAAAAACCGATGGTGATACCTTAGGGGGCATTTTTGAAATTGCCGTCTTAGGGGTTATGCCGGGTTTAGGCAGTCATATCCAATGGGATCGACGTTTGGATGCAAGACTAAGCGGCGCCTTGATGTCAATTCAAGCGGTTAAAGGAGTAGAAATAGGTGCTGGATTTGAGTATGCAAATCTACCAGGAAGTTTGGCTCACGATGAAATATTTTTAGATGAATCGCAGCATGTATATCGAAAAACGAATCATGCAGGTGGAATTGAAGGCGGTATGAGCAACGGTGAAACGATTGTTGTACGAGCAGTAATGAAGCCTATACCAACCCTGATGAAACCATTGCGTTCGATCGATATTAAGTCAAAAGAAGCAGTTCTTGCTTGCAAAGAACGCAGCGATGTTTGTGCAGTATCCGCAGCGTCTGTAGTGGGGGAAGCGATGACCGCGATTGTAGTGGCGCAGGCACTTTTAGAAAAATTTGGCGGGGATTCTTTTGGTGATTTAAAAGCAGCGATTGCACATTACCAAAAACGAATTTAAGGTACGTGCAAATGAAAAACATTATTTTAATTGGGTTTATGGGAACTGGTAAGACGAGTACGGGGCGCTTACTGGCAAGCCGTTTGGGTTACTCTTTTATTGATACGGATCATAAAATTGAAGTAGATCATCAAATAACCATAAAAGCTATGTTTGCGAAATATGGAGAAGTACATTTTCGCAAAAAAGAATCTGAAACGATTCAAAAAGTTGCGAAGTATCGTAATGTTGTCATATCGACTGGTGGTGGTGTTGTTTTAAATCCTGCTAATTTGCACGTTTTGCAAGAAAGCGGTCTTGTTATTTCATTAACGGCAGAAATTGATGTGATTTTAGATCGAACTGGTAGAAAATCATCACGCCCCTTACTGGCACTTGAAGATGTTACGCAACGCCGAGAAATGATTGTAAATTTATTGGATAGTAGAAAAGATCTCTATCAAAAAGCTGATTTTAGTATTGATACAAGTAATTTATCGCCATTACAAGTGGTGGAGCAGATTCTGTTGTTTCTGCGGAAGGAGGTTGGTGCTCATGTGTAAGGTAATGGTCGATCTCGGCACAGAGAGTTATGAAATTCTTATTGGTACAAAGCTAACAGAAAATATTAGAACATTTGTTTTGCAGGCGGGTTTTTCTAAAACAGTTTTGGTCATTTCGGATAAGAATGTTGGGATATTGTATGGAAACGCATTGTTAATTTTGCTAAAACAAGCAGGATTTCAAGCAAAAATAATTTTTGTGGTTCCTGGTGAGGGTTCAAAATCAATGGCTGTAGCTGATGGGATATATACAAAAGCAATTGAACTTGGACTTGACCGCAAATCACCAATTGTAGCTTTGGGCGGTGGCGTTGTTGGTGATCTTGCTGGTTTTGTGGCCGCAACATATATGCGTGGAGTACCATTCATTCAGATTCCGACGAGTTTACTGGCACAGGTAGATTCTAGTGTGGGTGGTAAGGTTGCCGTCAATCATCGGCTTGGTAAAAATTTAATTGGTGCATTCTATCAGCCGAGTGCAGTCTTTATAGACTTAGAGATGCTAAAAACGCTGCCAAATCGAGAAATTTATACCGGTTTAGCTGAAATTATAAAATATGGTATTATTTATGATCAAAAATTTTTTTCTTATCTTGACCAGCACGCGGAAAAAATACTTGCATTAGAATCGACGGTTCTATCTCACATCATCCATCGTTCTTGTGAAATAAAAGCCGAAGTAGTAAGCCAAGATGAAAAAGAATCCGGTTTACGGATTATTTTAAACTTTGGTCATACATTGGCACACGCTATTGAGAGCGAAACAAACTATGAACTCTATAATCATGGTGAAGCCGTAGCTATTGGAATGTATGGGGCGGCGCGTCTCAGCTATAAACTAGGCTTGATCCAAACAACAGAGGTGGATCAGGTAAAGAAAATACTGCAAAAATTTCATTTACCGATACAAGCACAATGCTGTACAGTGGCTGGTTTATTTAAGAGTATTTTTCATGATAAAAAAGCCGTGAATGGTAAAGTGAAATGGGTGCTGATGGAATCAATTGGGAAAGTCAGAACGATGTCGGATATCTCTGATAATTTAGTAAAAAAAGTTATGGCTGAAATTATCTTGCAAGGAAAAATATAGATTGACAGAACACATGTTTCGTGATATCTTTAAGTTAACACTAACTCAAAAAACTTAGTTTATTTTAGCTATACATTGGTAACACATGTATAGCTCTTTTTATAATATATTTTAAATTTTCAAAGCAAAATCTAAGATTTTACAAGTATAATAAGGATTGTAAGGTAACACTTTACACCTACCCGTATCATAACACAAAAAACAAGGCTATTGCTGTAGCCTTGTTTTTTTGTATGCTGTCAAAACTGTAGAATATATAACAAATCACCACTTTATTATCTTTTTTTGGCAGACGAATAAGCAACGATATGTTTTGCTTAATTCTGTATGTATTGAATAAATTTAATTTTCTAAATTTTCATTGACAAAAATATATGGAACTGATATCATATCAAATATGGAACCGATTTCACAAAGGAGGACTTATATTATGCAGGATATTTGTATTGAAAGCCCACTTGCCGGTGAGCTGATTGAGTTATCAGAGGTCAAGGATCCCGGATTTTCAAATGGTGCTATGGGAAGAGGTGCCGCTGTAAAGCCAGCTGATGGTAAACTATATGCACCTTTTGATGGTGTCGTTGAAGTCCTGTTTCCAACGATGCATGCGATTGGATTAAAATCGATGACAGGTATAGACATACTTATTCATATCGGTTTTGATACTGTGAAACTGGCTGGTCAGTATTTTACAGCACATGTGCAACAAGGCGATAGGGTAAGAAAAGGACAAATGCTGCTTGAATTCGATCTAGCAGCGATTAAAAATGCAGGTTATGACACAACAACTCCTATCGTTGTAACCAATTCATCTGATTATGCTATGATCACACTGCTGATGGGGGATACAATCATAAAATCAATGGGAGGGGAAACTAAGGTGAAGGACAGTGTACCGGAAAACATGGCAAAGGAAGAATACGTTGCGGCAGAAATATTGAAATATATCGGTGGCAAGTCAAATATTCGCTCCGTAGAACATTGTGCCACAAGATTGCGCCTTATTTTGAAAGACAAAAGCCAGATCAATGAAAAGTCTATTGAAAATATTGATGGCGTAAAAGGACAGTTTTTTGCCGCAGCACAGTTTCAGATTATTTTAGGAACAGGCTTTGTTGATAAAGTTTATGCGGTTATTGTACGTGATTCGGAAAGTTTAGCTGGCAGCAGTAATAATGAAACAGCTTATCAGGAAATGACAATACTACAAAAAATTTCAAGAACATTGGGAGATGTTTTTGTACCGATCATCCCCGTACTTGTAGCTACTGGTATTTTTATGGGATTACGTGGTATGGCGCAGAGTTTGGGGATACAGTTCAATGAGAACTTTTTACGAATGTCACAAATTCTTACAGATACGGCTTTTGCTTTTTTGCCAGCACTTGTTACTTGGTCTACAATGAAAAAATTTGGTGGCACACCTGTTATCGGGCTTGTGCTTGGTCTTATGCTTGTTGCGCCACAATTACCGAATGCATATGCTGTAGCAAGCGGAGATGCACAGGTTATTTCAATGAGTATTTTGGGGCTTACCATTCCGGTTGTAGGTTATCAAGGGTCTGTTTTGCCAGCCCTAGTACTTGGAATTCTTGCGGCTAAACTACAGAAATGGTTTAAATCTTTTGTGCCAGATGTACTTGATCTTATTATAACGCCATTTATGACATTGTTCATTTCAATGATTGTTGGCATTCTTATTGTTGGTCCGATTATGCATTCTGTTGAATCTGGTATATTTAGTGCTGTTAAAGCATTTCTAGATTTACCATTTGGTATTGGCGGTTTTGTTGTTGGCGGGTTGCAGCAAGTAATCGTTGTAACAGGTGTACATCATGTATTCAATGCACTTGAAATAGAACTTTTGGCTACGACAGGACAAGATGCTTTTAATGCAATTATTACTGGTGCGACTGTAGCACAAGGCGGGGCAGCTTTAGCAGTTGCTTTGAAGACGAAAAATCCTAAAAAGCGTTCCTTATATATTTCATCCGTTATTCCAGCCTTTCTTGGTATTACGGAACCAGCTATCTTTGGAATCAATCTCCGTTTTGTCAAACCTTTTATTTATGCACTAATAGGAGGAGCTGCTGCTGGTATGGCCGCAAGTCTCATGCATCTTGCCGGTACCGGAATGGGAATTACTGTTATTCCAGGAACACTTTTATATATGAACCATTTACTCGAGTATTTTTTTGTCAACGCAATCGGTTTTGGTGTAGCATTTACCCTTACATTCATGCTGTTTAAGCAGAACGAATAATTTATCAAGCTAAAATTTTATAGAAACGGTTCCTTTACCATGTATTCAATAAAAAAATATTGAGTGGATTAACAGATGTTCAAAAATGTATTTTCAGGCAGCGGCAACTGTTTATTATACAAATGAACGATATTGATCAACTTTAACGATTACTCAGAGAGTGCCGTGAAATTATAAAACATGAGGGGTAATGAAAATGAATATGAGAAAAAATACGATATGTGTCCTTACAGCAGCAATTTTTTTGGCAACAGCCGGAACCGGTTCCGCAAATAAAAATCCATTTGCGGATGTGCCGCAGGGTGACTGGTCATATAATGCAATTGAAAATCTAATCCATAAAGGGCTGATTCGTGGTTATGATGATACGAGCTTACCTAAAGACCAGATCCTTACGCGTAATGAAATGGCTGTACTTGTAGCAAAAGCCATGTCGAAAGACAATATTGCTGATGCGGATACAAAAATAGTACTGGATAATTTAGCTAAGGAGTATGCCGATGAGTTACAAGCAATTGGTGTATCAACTGACAAAACACAAAGCACGACTGTCAAAGAAAATAAACTAGACCGCTTGAGTTTTTCTGGAATTGGACGGATACGTTTTGATAAAGAAAATACGGGCGGCTTGACTGTACAAAGGGGAACAAGTCAAGGCGGTTATACACCAAACAGCCATATCAATATTGATATCAACTATGCTTATAAAATTAATGATGCTTGGTCTTTGAACGGTGAAAATGAGTATGGGCGGCAATTTAATTATGGTGGCGAAAATGAGACGCTGCAAAATTCCATATTTGAGCAGATGTATTTAGCAGGACCTATTTTACCAAATGTAAATATTAAAGCTGGTCGATTCAGTGCCTATTCGCCACAGGGGTTGGTATATGATGATAAGGTAACTGGTACACAGATTTCCTTTGGAAAAGTGGTGAAAACTACATTGGAAGGTGGTTTGGCAACTTCAACAGACGATAATACAGTCGTTACAATTGACGGAACAAATTATGACTATAAGTCTGAAGATTATCAGGCAGCATTATTGGATATACCCTTGAGTAAAATAAGTAATATCCATTTAGGTTATTATCGGATTGGTGGTAACATGTTGCAGCATCAATCTTTGGTCAATGGTTATGTCAATTATTATACAGTCGGTGTTGACAGTACTATTGCTGATAATTTGAATTTTTGTGCAGTTTACGCCAAATCAGATGCGGAAGGGGTTGCCTCTTCCGGTATTACGAGTACAGATACTAAAGCATATCTTATGAGACTTACATATAAAGCCGCTGATTTGACACAACCAAAAAGTTTTGATGTTTTTGCACTATATAGGAAAAGTCCACAACTGGCAAGTTACAGCAATACCGACGATTGGTGCCAAAATGTAAAAGGATTTCGCCTAGGGTTAGATTATGTGTTTAGCAAAAATATGGGGATTACAACTTGGTATACATGGGGAAAAGATGTAGATACAAACGAAACGAATGATATGTATAGAGTTCAATGGAATTTTTTACTGTAAGATAAAACAATATAGCCGTTCTATTGCCTTTTGGTAGACCGGTTCCATATAAAGGCTTGATGAATCCAGTAATAACGTAATTCTTTCACTTTAAATTCATGCAAAATCCTTTTGTGCAGCAGGGCTTTCTTTTTTTATGACGAATATTTGTAATAAAGAATATTATCAGATTTTTGGAAAAGCACAGGAGGATTTTCATGGATAGTAAGTATACGATTCAAGACATAGCGGATATGGCAAAGGTTTCTAAAAGCACTGTATCACGTTATTTAAATCAAGGATATATAAGCGAAGAAAAAATGGATAAAATAAAACAAGTCATTAAAGAAACGGGTTTTCAATCAAATTTTTTTGCCAAACGTCTTAAAATGAAACAAAGTAAACTTATTGGTATTATTTTGCCTCGTATGGATTCTGTAACGGTTGGCAAGCTTCTGGAAGGCGTAAATCGTATTCTGGAACCGGAGGGATACCAAGGACTCATTCTAGTAAGTGATTTAAAAAAGCAAAAAGAAATTTGCAATATAAGCAATCTACAGCAACAAGGTGTTGATGGTATTATTATTGATTCTTTAGGTATTACCCGGGGGCATTTGCAGTTATTAAAAACCTTTGATATTCCAGTTGTTTTTACAGGACAGCAGCATACTGCTGTTCATTACATCAAAATTGATGATGCAGGAGCTGGTCGTATTATGGGAGCTTATATACGACAAAAAGGACATCATCATGTTGTTTTTGCCGGAGTAACAAATATGGATCGTGCGGTTGGTATTGAACGTAAACAGGGGTTTATTGATGCATTTATGGAAAATCATCCAAAAGCAAAAGTTGATTTTGTCAAAACCGGTTTTAGTTTTGAATCAGCTTATGCAAGTGGTAGTGAAATCCTCGCCTTTAAACCAACGGCGGTGGTTTGTGCTACCGATAATATAGGTTTGGGTGTTCTGCGCTATTTGCATGAACAAAAAATTAAAGTGCCACAGGAAATATCAATAGCTGGTTTTGGGGGATATGCAGTAGGCGTGGTATCTTATCCAGCACTTACGACGGTAGCTTTTGACTATGAACTTGTGGGTATGAAAACAGCTCAAGGGCTGTTGGATCTTATCGCAGGCAAAAAAATGGAATCAAAAAGTAATTTACCGTTGTCTTTTATAGAGAGAGAAAGCGTTTGTGGGAGGCAAAGAGATGGTGTGGACAAATACAGAATATAAAGAAAAACTCATGGCAGCTTTGCCGATGAAGCATCCTTGGCACAATCGATTTCATATAGAAATGCCATTTGGCTTAATTAATGATCCAAATGGTTTGAGTTTTTATCAAGGAGAATATCATATTTTTTATCAATGGAACCCTTATAGTTGTGAACATAAACACAAAAGTTGGGGCTATATAAAAACAACTGATTTTGTACATTATACGCTCCCCTGTCTTGCTCTAGTACCAGGCAATTCTTTTGATCTAGATGGATGTTATACAGGTTGCGGTTTTGTGGAGCAAGACAAATTACAATTTGTTTATACTGGTAATGTGAAAAACGATAAAAATGAGCGTGAGTCTTATCAATGTCTGGGCAGTTTGCAAGCAGATGGTACGATAAAAAAAGAAGGTGTCCTTATTGCAAAACAGCCCAGTGGATATACAGCACATTTTCGTGATCCTTATATATTTTATCGGGCGGGCGAACAATATATGGTTCTAGGTATTCAAAATGAATCGCTTAAAGGTCACGTGGTTTTATATCATAAAAAAGCAGGCAGTTGGGAATTTGCTGGTGAAATCAAGACAAACTTAGGTGATTTTGGTTATATGTGGGAATGCCCGAATATGCTGCGTTTTGCGGATGTAGATGTATTGCTTTTTTCACCACAGGGACTTCAATCAACGGAGACTAAGTGGCAGAATCTCTATCAGACTGGGTATATAGTGGGGAATTTTAATTTGTCGACCCTGGAGCTTAGGCATGGAGACTTTGAAGAGGTTGATATGGGATTTGATTTTTATGCCCCGCAGGTCTTTGAAGCGAATGGTCGTCATTTGATGCTTGGCTGGATCGGAATGCCAGATCGCGGTGAGGATTATCCAACAAGCGATAAAGGCTGGATGTTTGCTTTGACGATAATGCGAGAGCTTATTATGAAAAATGGGCACCTTTATCAAAGACCTATTCATGAAATTGAAAGTTTACGAAGTAATAAGACAGAACTTTTCAGGCGAGATTTAACCAACTATCAAGGTGAATTGCCGCGTGGTTCAGAAATTTTACTAGATCTAGTACTTGGTGAAACCAAACAAATTAAATTCGAGTTCCATTTTGGCTTGGAAAAAATTACTTTTACGTATGACCGACAAAAAGAAGTATTATGCATCAATCGTAATGCAATGAAGCTTGGTGGAAAAGGCATCCGGAAATTTAAATTGGTCGCAAAAACTAATTTACGCTTGCATTTTTTTATAGATCGTACGGTAATTGAACTATTTTGCCAAGCTGGAGAAAAGACTGCGACCTTGATGTATTTTCCCGAAACAGATTGTAGTCCCAATCTAGTAATTAAGGCAGATGGTCTAGTAACTTCAATAAAGGCATCAATTTGGCAGATGGGTGATATTGAATATAAATAAGGAGGATTCCCTTTATTCGTTATGATTCTTTTTTACGCAACTAAAAAATCGCACAGAGAAAGAATCTGTGCGATGAAAAAAGGAATTAAACTTACAACTTCAATACTTTGAAAATCGAGATTAATATATGGAGAAGTATCAACCTCAAGATTTATAATAAAGCATATTTGTGATGATTTTATGAAGAAAATATGAATATATTATGAATTTTAAAGCGAGACTTACACCACTATATAAAACTTCTCGTTGATAATGCAATCGTGTGCCATATAACAATAAAAACAGATTAAAAAGGTGACCAGAAATGTGGTGCCCCCCATAAATTAGATTTAGGTCTAACTTATGGAGGGCAGTTCAAAAAGGTCGCCTTTTTAATCTGAAATAAAGGTAAGATTTTGATCTTATTGGTATTTACAGGAAAATGTCAGGATGTTTTTTTGCTTTGACGATATTTAAACTTTACGAGATTTTCATTGGTTTAAAATAAAATAGGGATTGGTTGCATTGTTTGGGGTGGAAATATTTAAGATAATCAAAACAATAATAGAATAACGCGGCGATCTGAAAGGGGCGTTTTTTTATTTCTATATAGAGCAATTGCTAATCAAATTTATACATCGTATAATGAGGATGATTAAATAAGGTGTCCACTACGTGGCAAACTGGAGGAATGTTATGGTAAAGGCAAAATATCTGGAAGGTTCAGGAAACAAATTGGCTGTTAATGATATATACGAGAAGATAATAGAAGTATCAAAAATAAGATCCGAGAAATCAATGGAAAAGAAAGAAAATATTAAAGCTCAAGGACAAGTCGCACCAATGATATTACGAACGCTTACAAATGAAGAAAAAGAAAATAATAATATTCGAAAAGATATTGTTTATGGAGTATTGAGTGGTCGCACAAGACTAAAAATTATAAGAGAATTAGGCTTAGATACTGTTTTAGCAATTGTATCAGATGTGCAAAATGACGATGATGATATAAAGACAGCTGCTATCGAAAATTTTGCTAGAGTGGAAATGACAAAAGAAGATAAACAGGCTGTTATACACTGGTTTCGAAAATCAATAAATCAAAGAACAAATAAACCTTATACAGTTAGAGAAATTGCCGAAAATTTGGGCATATCTAAATTATACGTTAACAAATTAGATAAGATGATATTAGAGAAGGATAAGAACACTAGCGAAGGAAAAAGATTGACAATCGAAGAAATTAAAGAAAAAATAATTAAAGAAAAACTGTTTGATAAGATTGCAAAAGTTATGGATAATACGCCAGCGACAGAAAAAATAGCTATAGCTGATGAGATAACATTGATTATAAATGGATTGATGGCTGAACGCACAAAGCTCAATAAAGATAAAGAAGTGCGTAGCAAAAGAATAGAAAATGCACAAGCTAAAAAGAAGAAGCATAAAACCAAATAAATTGTCTACAAACCATCTATTTAGAGAGATACTTAAATAAGTCAGTCGTTAAATGATAAACTTAATTTTTTGTATAAAAAGAGCCTACCCCATTAGCCGCAGAACTGAAGGCAGGCTTTTGCATTTCGGTTTGCTTGGTACACATGAGAAATGCAATTCCATTATAACATACAAATAGTATAAAACAATAGTTACTGATAGTTAATTTTTCTGAAATTTGACAAGTATTCGTAAAGTTAATATAAAACAATCTTTGACCCGCAAGCCGAAAGGCAAGATCCTGTTCGATTCAACTGGTGGGAAAATTAAAACAGTAAAGGCAGATTATTATAATAACAGATTAACGCGTTGGTTAGCAAGGATCGCCTTTCTTACGAGCCGTATATTTCATAAAATAAATTTAATTTGTTGTTAAAAGATGTAAGGAGAATGTTATGAATTTAGATCAATTATTCAAGCTGTTAAAAGAATCATTGATTGCAAAAATGGTTTGTACAGTTTTACGAATTTATGTCGGCTGGGAATGGTTAAGTCGGGGGTTTGATAAAAATTTTAGTGCTGATTCTATTAATTGGGTCGGCTCACAGGCAGGAAGTCATGTAACTGCTTTTATGCAAGGCGCTTTAAATAAAAGTACAGGTGCGCATCCAGACGTTCAGTGGTTATATGCTGATTTTGCAAAATATCTTGCCCTGCCGCATGCTACTATTTTTAGTTTTCTTACAGCTTGGGGAGAATTAGCTGTAGGTATTGCTTTGATTTTTGGCTGTTTCACAACTTTTGCATTGCTAGGTGCACTTTTTTTGAATTTTAATTATTTATTTGCTGGTACAGTCAGTATGAATCCAGTGCTTATTTTAATAGAAATGATCTTACTTTGGATAGGAGCAGCTAGCTATTATTTGGGAATTGATCGTATTCTTTTACCAAAGCTGAGAAAATCCTTTTTTGTGGTAGAAAAATATGAAAAAATTTAATAGATTAACGAGGTGGTCATCATTTTGGATGGTCGCCTTTTTTATTTTGTCTTTGAGTGATATACTGGGAATAAAATTCATATATAAGGCGGACCTATTATGAAAATTACAATGTTAGTGGATAATCACACTATTATAGATGCATATTATTTGGGAGAACCTGCGGTATCTTATTTTATTGAAGAATCTGGTCATAAATATTTATTTGATACTGGTTACTCTGATGTGTTTTTACAAAATGCATTGGCAATGAATATTTCATTTGATGATCTATCCGGAGTCATTTTGTCACATGGACATAATGATCATACAGGAGGTTTAACATATTTAAGCAAACAGAAGTCTAAAGGAATGTTAGCGAAACCAAGCTTAATTGCCCATCCAGAAGTCTTTTTAAAAAGGCATGAAAATGGTGCGGCGATTGGATGCCCAATTACAAAAAGTGTTTTGGAAGAACATTTTTCTTTTAATCTAAGCCGAAATCCACTTTGGCTTACGGATCGCTTGGTTTTCTTAGGAGAAATTGAACGGACAAATGATTTTGAAGCAAAAACTCCATTGGGGACTTTTCGAAAGGATAGTAAAAATATTCCTGATTATGTTTTGGATGATAGCGCACTGGTTTATCATGCTGAAAATGGCTTGGTTATTGTAACTGGCTGTTCACACGCTGGAATATGTAATATAATTGAACAGGCAAAAAAAGTTTGTAAGGAAGAACGAGTGATTAATGTTATCGGAGGTTTTCATCTTTTGAATACAGAACCTGAGCGAATGCAAAAAACCTGTGATTATTTTAGAAAGTTAAAAACTACCGAAGTTTATGCAGCACATTGTATAGACCTTAATGCTAAAATAGCACTTTCAACTGTGACGTTAGTAAAAGAGGCAGGCGTAGGTATAAAATTATACTACGCATAAAACATTTTCAGGAGGGACGATTTTTTGATTCAATACATCTTTTATTTTATTATTGCTGGTATATTTGAAATTGGCGGTGGTTACTGTATTTGGCTGTGGCTTCGAGACGACCGTTCATAGGAGTAGGGACGATTTTATACGCACCACGATAATAGTACGATATCATGAAAATAAGATGCTGTATTTCCTTATCAAAAAATCAAAATTAAGTTAGATAAACAACTTGAAGAAAAAACATATAATAATATCAACAACTATGGATAAAAAACATTTTGGGAATTACGCCCCATATTTGTATGCTATACTAAGAAAAATTAAAAAAGTTGCTTACAGAACAAAGCCTGTAGTACCTAGAAAATATTATTGTGAGTTATAAAATTATTGATATGGAGGATATCAACTGTTGTTATTGAAATGGGACCATCAAAAGTAGATGTAATTGAAATTATATGTAGATGAAGATGATGAAAACAATATGCCGGAGATAGGTATAGAAATGAAGCGGATAATTTTAACTCAACAAGTTCTTTTGAATTCGGCTAGTATGAAAAATTTGATGGACGATTTTGTAAAAATAAAGAAATCACAGACAAAGTATAATTATTTATTATACTTCGCTACACATGATAATTTTTTAATCATTAATGCTAGTTGTTTTAGCTAAAAACCTATGACCATGCCTTGCTCATAGCGTTTGTCCATGGTAGGCAGAAACTGCTCACTTGTTTTGTCTTTCTCCTCGATATATAATTTCAGTAAATAACTGGTATCGGGGTGAAAATAAAAAACCACAGTACGAGCCCCCTAGAAAAGCACTCGCACCGTGGTTACCAAAAATCGGTATGATTATACTATCACGTTACGAAATAAATTTCAATCCAAAATCGCATATTTTTAGTTAAAAGTAAGGATTTTTCCATCTGTCCTTGTTGTGGTGATCCGCTTTCTGGATATGACCATCGCATTCGGTTTGTTCGTTTGAAATCTGGTATCCGTGTCCGTTTGTTTGTGCCGCGTGCTTACTGCAGTCGTTGCCACCGGCTTCATACTGAGCTTCCAAGTTTCGTCCAACCCTACAAGCATTATGAGGCTTCTGTTATTCAGAATGTCATCGACAAAAAGTCTTTGGATACCTGCCCTGCAGAAGATTCTACCATCCACAGATGGACAGCTATGTTCCAGCTTGCAGCGCCGTACATTGAGATGATGCTTCTCACAATTCAGCAGAAATTGACAAAAACATCGCCTCTGCTATACGGTCAATCCTTACTTTTTCTTCTGCATCAATCGAAGCGCCGCTGGTTAGGCTTTGTCACGCAGTTGCTCATTTCTTCTGGGTTTTCATTACCCACCCAGTTTGCCTGTTTGCCACCGCAATGAGGGTGTATGCTTTCTTTATAAAAGAAGGGAGTGTATATTAAATGAAAAAAACATTGGAAGATATAGCAGCAGCAAGGTTTGAGATCATTAGTCCTTTGCTTGATGCCTCGCTGGATCCTGTCTTGCTCATTGAAAAGCAAAAAGAAATTACCTGGCACAGTGGTAAGTCCTACAGGACAATCGGCCGTTGGCTTACTTCTTACCGAGCATCCGGGTTTGAGGGATTGAAACCCAGGAGCTCTTGTTCACAAAAAGAATCTTCCTTGCCGGAAGGATATCCGCATATTGTAGAGGTGGCCATTTCACTTCGCCTAGAGTGTCCGTCCCGCAGCGTGCGGGACATCATCCAAATCCTTGAACTTGAGGACATTGCACCAAAAGGCATACTCAGTCGCAGTACGCTGCAGCGTCATTTGCAAAAAGCCGGTTTTGGCATGCGGCAATGCCGCATGTATGCAAAGAAAGATTCAGCTTCCCGACGTTTTGCCAAACTGCACCGCGGCATGCTTTATCAGGGAGATATTAAGTATGGTCCATATCTGCCTATTGGCAAGGATGGAGCCAAAAAGCAGGTGTATCTTGCTGCCTGGATTGACGATGCGACACGCTTTATCGTGGGTGCAAAATTCTATGAAAATCAGAAAGTGGACATCATCGAAGATACCTTGCGCGAGGCCATTCTGACTTATGGCAGACCAGATGCAGTTTACGTAGATAATGGCAAACAATACCGCAGCACCTGGCTTAAAAATGCCTGTGCCAAACTTGGCATTAAGCTTTTGCATGCAAGACCGTATCATCCGGAAGGCAAGGGGAAGATTGAAGCCTTTAACCGCCGTTTAGATTCGTTTATGGCAGAGATTGCTCTACAAAAGCCGCAGAGCTTGGAAGAGCTCAATACCTATCTTACCTTGTGGATCCGTGAGAAATATCATAAAGATCCGCATGCCGGTCTTTCGGGTACATCACCAGAAACAGCCTATCTTACAGATAAAAGGGCACTTTCCTTTCCCGACATTGAGGTCTGCCGTGAAGCTTTCCTACATACGGAAAGCCGTGAAGTAGATAAGAGCGGCTGCATTAATTTTGCCGGCAATAAATATGAGGTCGGTGTAAAGCTCATTGGACGCAGGGTCGAAGTCTTTTATGACGCAACATGGAAAGATGAAGTGGAAATTCACCACAAGGATTTTCCGGTATGTATGGCCAAACGGTTATCTATCGGAGAAAACTGTGGACAGGGCGAGCTTTTTCCAAAAGAGACACAACCAATACAAGCGAAACAGTCTCGTTTGCTGCAGGGTTTAGCCAAAAAGACGTCTGGTAAGCGACAAACCACAGCGGTTGCTACGAGCTTTTGCAATATGGCTAAGGAGTTGAATGCTCATGTATGAGAAATTTTTCGACATGCTGCATACACCTTTTACCAATAGCATACCGACAAGCAGTTTGTATCTTTCAGATTCTGTTCGTGAAGGCCTGGGACGTCTGTGCTATACCGCTGAGAACCAGCTGTTTGCTGTAGTCACAGCGACCGTTGGCTGTGGCAAAACAACATTGATCCGTCGCCTCAAAGACAGTCTAGATCCTGAAAAATATGTTGTCCTTTATCTGTCAGACTCACAGTTGACACCACGCTGGTTCTATAACGGACTTTTGCAGCAGCTTGGAGCAGAACCAAAATTTTACCGTGGTGATGCCAAACTCAGCCTGCACCAACAGCTCGAATATATTCGACAAGCCAAGCACCGAAACGTCATCACGATCGTCGATGAAGCGCATCTTTTAAAGCGTGAGACTTTGGAAGAAATTCGGTTTATGCTCAACTACCAAATGGACTCCATGAATCCGATGGCTTTGGTTCTTGTTGGACAAAATGAACTTTGGGACAAGCTGAATCTACAGAGTTATGCGGCCGTTCGTCAGCGCATTGATCTGAAATGTGAATTGCCCGCATTTGACCGGGCACAGACAGAAGCATATATACAAGCCCATTTGGCTTATGCAAAAGGGGCAATCGATATTTTTACCGACAAAGCAATGGATGAAATCTATACCTATTCAACAGGAGCAGCCAGGGCAATCAACAAGGTTTGCATGCATGCTTTGCTGAGTGCCGCGCAGCACAATAAAAAGCTCATTGACGATCATATGGTTCATCTCGTTATCGAAAGTGAGCTTCCATAAAGGATTAAAATTTGGTACCGTAGTCGGTGCCAAATTTTAATCCTTTATGTGGCGAAACCAGCAAGCAGATTTCGGCAAGAATCATGAGCAAGGCATGGACAAAATCGGAGAGCAATAACA
>Ga0302188_10000507_pt1 | contig 32885 bp, 32 predicted proteins | sample II_Bog_E2_1_FD_198783 | JGI IMG/M metagenome (GOLD analysis project Ga0302188, IMG submission 198783) | Peat permafrost microbial communities from Stordalen Mire near Abisko, Sweden - II_Bog_E2_1 | ecosystem: Environmental > Terrestrial > Soil > Wetlands > Peat | place: Sweden: Abisko...
AAATGATTAGGAAGCACATGATTTTCGTCGCTTCATCTGGCCCAATTTACTATCTGCACAAAATACAGCCTCCACCTTTCTTAAACGAGCAAATGTCTTAGATTTTTATCTTCCCCCCTCTCCGCTGATCGATTCGCGTTTATTGTTTCTCTGATTTGACCCATCAGAGGTCAGTAAGCTGGCTTTTAAATCACTTCCTGGAGTTGAAAACTTAGTGAGATTACCTTGCATGAGTTTATCTTTGGTAATTTGAGCGATGAACTTCCGGGTAAGATCCTGTTCAATCCTTATCTGTTTTCTCAACCTTTCCACTTCGCCATTCTTTTCAGCTAGCTGCTACTTGTTGTCAGACTTGATGTTAGAGACATTAACGTTCTCTTTGTTGAGTGAGCTAATTGGTGTTTTGTTCTCTTTTTTGAGATAGTCAAGTGTCATTTCCTTCAGCTATGTTTCAGTGATTCGCACTTTTATAAATCTCATCCGCATTTTGAATTATTCCTGCATCTGCAGCAAAAACTTTTACAAAGTTTTAGTGTTCTATTGGTGGCACCTCATCTGTTCAAATTTAATATTTAACTGTTAGAAATATTTGGACAAAGATTCAAATTTATAACAACACAATTTGGTATGGATTTGCTTGATAAAACACTATTAGCACTGTGACTCATTTTAAAGAGCTCCATTCAGTGACCTTTTAAATATAGGCAAAATGGTATGATTTTAGATGAGAACTAAATTCGATCAATTATGGGCTGTTTCCAAACTCTCTACTTTCTTCAAGTCAACTTCTTCGTAATGTTTATAAAACTCGGAAATCATCTCGTCCTTTTCCCTCATTTCCTACGGCACTTTCGAGAGGAGATGAAAGATAAAATGCTCCAACGGTTTTTCTGGTCGATGGGTAATCAACTCCTTATATCCGGAAGCCAAGGATTTGGTGAACTTTGAATACTCAGTTTCGTTCATGAATATTATAACTTACAATCAGATTATAAATGATGTAAGCCATACATAGATAAATAGAAAGATAAATCAAAATGGTCAAATTGGTCAAATGGTGGAAGAGACATTTGATCGATTGCAATTACTTTTGCTGTTGCCTGTGTGTCAATTAAATTGATATTGGCTGATTTGATTATTAAATATTCTTAATAAGGTATTATAGAAACTGCTTAATTGAGAATTAAACAATCTGTTTCATTGTTCAAACTAATATAAATTAGAGCATTGCCAAATATAGAGACTCTTCGGAGCTATTAAAGCCGTAATTGTTTGTGAATTACTACTCAATCCTTCTCTCATAACACTTTATTATTACTTCAAAACAATAGGCAAACACAACTAAAGACTTCCTTCTCATACTAAAACTCTTACTGCTGCCTTAAGTACTGAGAAAGCATGAATACACTCCCTCCTCCCTGAAATTATGCCCAATTAAATTATTTATTACATATTAAATAGTAACAACAATAAATGAGTCAACGTCAATCTACAATTGCCAAATCAGTATTCTATAGAGGAATTTCCCTCAAAGAATACCTCAGAAAAAGTACCGAAAACTATAAATAAATGCAATTCAAAGACGAATAGACTATTTTTTTGGACTAAGATCGACACCCAATTTATATATCCGACGATTTTATTCAACAGGAAACAGCAAAGAATCTATGTTTGAGTCAAAAATATCAAAGATAAACTACCACCACAAGCATAGGCCAATAGATACATTTTCCGGAGATATCACCAAAAAGACCCTTTCAGACCAAGAAAAAAAGCCTCATATCGGAAAGATTTAGTACCGATGTGAGTCTTCCTCTTGGATGTGATATTAAAAAGAACTAATTACCATTTATGGAGTGCAAAGAGAATATCCGATAAAAAAAACACATGAAATGCGAGCAGTCAGAGAGCAGATGCTCGTCATTTCGAGAAACTCCTGCCTTTATGGGGTTGGATAGCAATATTTTTAACGACTGTAAGCAGACTCCCCCAAAGGGAAGAAGTCTCAGCAATCGCAGGCAGGTAGAGGTGATACAAAAATAGATTCAAATGAAGCAGCGTTATAACATCACAGATAGACCAGCAAAGAAGGCAGGGAACAAAGCTCTCTATTTTGCAAGAGTGAAATCTCAATTACAATGATATACATTTATTAAATTTATTCGATTTATAGCATAATCATAACTATAATATAGGCAGCGGATATCAGAATTAGAATTGGAACTCACCAGAATTTTACAGCTTTATCGACTCTTTTATGGATTGACGTATCGATTGGCGCAGGGCGGGGACAGGCTGAGGCTCAACTTTGGTTATACTTGATTTAATGCTTTTTGAGATCAAAGGAATGTGTTTTTTGGGCTTTTACTACTCGACTGTGATGCTCTACTTAATAGCCAGCTGGGAAAGAAAATTTTTCTTTTCAGGTTTATCAGATTTATCAGGTTTATCAGTCTTATCAATTTTATTTTCGTACGTCGAAGCAAAGTTATATTTTTGTTAGTAAATTTTAGGTGAAGTAATTTCCGCTTTGGATGGGCCTGGGACATTTTCACTCTTCAAAGGCTGGAAATTGGAGACAAATCCTCCATATGTAGCATTTGGAGTTGTGTCTGACTTCTCATACGCTTTTGGGCTTATGAAAGTTATTTTACTTGGCTAGTAGGCTCCGTAATTTCCATATGAGGGAGTGCATGTGCTATAAGTTGCGTGAGTACTAGTTGGCATGTAAGTAGTTGTGGATGGGTTGTATTTGAAGGTGGGCTGGCCGTAATTATTTTGATTGAGGGTCGAAAAATAACTAGGAGACTGGACATTTGCTGCTATTGGCTATTTTTTGGGTTCAGTGGGAGGAGAAGAGAAAGGCTAGGCTTATTTCACTTGGAATGTGATGGAAAACGACTCTTTTTATGTCTTGTTGACCAACTCCTGTTTGATTGGTTTGGGACTTTCAGCTTTCGGAACTACTTTTTCTGTTTCGCTCGTTATTTAATTTTATGCTTTGGGTTGTTCCAAATTGGCATCAAACGGTCTGCTGATGTATTAGTAATTATTTGTGGGTTCTTCGTTGACCTTTTAATTGGAAGTGATTTGAGTGATGGTCTTCGGACTCATTTTAATTGTTAATTTATCTCTACAATTGGCAAAATTATAATTTCCATATATTTATTTCTTTGTAAAGAGCACTTCATAGTCATTAGCTTTGTCGTTTGATGTTCTATAACCTGATATCTATTTTGATTCCTATTTTTTAGCCAAACCGTTTCTGTAGGCATTGTCAGAGAATTCGTAGTTGTTAGGAATACTAACAAATAGTTATGGTTTGGATTCAATTATTTCTTATTGAGTTGAGGGGTATTAATGGGCGTTTATGCTGCATTGCTAGGTTTAACTTTTTCGACCATTGGAGTTTATCAACTTAACCTCAAAAGACAGGTTGGGAATATTATCGCACGCCTTGGCCTACTCTGCAAAATTATTAGGGTCATTCTCATTTTCATAACCAATTGATTCTATATTCTGAATATGCTCCTCAGAAACTATGGCAGGCTCAATATTAATATACTTGTTTCGAAAGTTCAGGTCTTCGGATTATTAGAGCCTCTCCTCTTTGGGTTATTACTCGGGTTATGGTTTGGCCTTCAACTCACGCTCAATAGATTCATCTTTGCGAGTATCATCAATAACGTTGCTGGCAAAGCTGTATCCCACGTCAAGATACGAAGGGATAGGATTTGTTTCACCTTTGCGGTATTCAGAATTAATATTAGTCTTGGGTGAAAGAGTTGAGCTATGATTTTGATTATGGATGGTATTGAATTTGACTTTGACCATATTTTTTACGTAGCCTTCGATCACACTCTTTGCTTCCTCCATTCGGCGTTTCTAATCATCTTCATTTGTTTTCATCACCTCCGAGTATTAATCCTCAAAACGAGTTTATCTCTTGAGCTGCTGAATAGGAGCTCTTTGAATGGATTCATCAATAAGAAGCTCCTCATCTTACTCAGTATGATTTGGATGTCTTTCTCGAACATACTGATGGGCTAGATCTGCAATTTCTTCATGGATGTTTTCAGTGCAAGAGATTATTTACTGTAGTTTAGTGGCCTTTCGACAATTGACTTCATTTTCACTCATTGGCTTATTTACCTATATCAGCTTCTGCTCTGAAATCAAATTAAAATCTCTATTTGAGATCTAGTTTGTTCGAATTTTACACTCTTCCTTGGGTTGTCCTTTCATCATGACTTCCTAAATCTCAAGGTTTAAGTCTTACTCCTCCGGCTTGTAAATTTTAGGAGATCTCATCCCTTCAATCCTTGGCTATTTTTAATAAAAGTTGTTCTTGGGAGGAGGAATTTGCGTGTTTGAGTGAAAATACTTATTAGATCTATTGGATTCATGTATTTGATTGGAATCATCCAAGTCAACCACCTCCGTTTGTCGCATCATTTAAGTCATAGTGCGAGGTGCTGTATTTTTACTGGCATCTCTGCCCTTCGAGCTGAGAGTTATCTTGACTGCCCCTGTGGTTACAATATTCTTCTGAATCTTCTTGGGCTGTATCCCTATATTTTCTTTATTATTCGTAATAAAGGATTGCCGCTAAATCCATGAATCAAACATTTCCTCTTGATCTTTACTCACATTTTTTGAGCAGAACATGGGTATAGTGGATTGATTACTCTTTTGACTGAATCCAAAATTACCCAAACGTAGAGTATAGTCCTCATTAGGATAGACTTCCCATTACTGCATCATTTCCACCAGTCTCATGCTACTTTTCTGTGGCTCAACCTGCGACAGTTTCCCCTTCTTCTTCAACACCTGAGCAAATGAAATATTTTTTGCTTTCATTTTCAAAATATAACGAATAGCTATTCAATAATGATAAATAATGATAGTGCAGCTTCATTCATCATCTGATGCTTCCCCAGGCGTTTGATTGCCTCTGATTACCCATTTGACTTCTTTGCTGTTTCAACACTTCTGACAGGTGAGGAGTCTTGTTCTTTTGGGTCCGGTGGGTCTACATTGATTGGCTCATGCTCATTACACCATTTTCGGGGAGAGAGTAGTTCATCAATTGTATAAAATTTTCAGATCCGATCTGATTGAAGATGAATATGCAGATATCTAGGGCACTTGTTCTCAAGTTGTTGCGTTTACCATCAATGAGGTGGCTCATGCCTTTCATCAGAATTTGAAGAGTATTTGGATTTAGTTGAGTAAGGGCTCCAGACACGTTCTGTAAAATAGCTGCCAGTAGTTTGATGGCCAATTCGCTGGTTCCTGCGTTTTTATCGCAACTCAGTTAAGTAGCAACTAGACTAGATTCAAGTGTACTTTCAATAGTGCTGGGATAACAGCAGCTTGTCGTGATCACCATTAATGTCTATTGGTAGGTCTACTTAATATGACCTGTCTAGCTTGCTGCCTTTTTGACTAAGACTGGCAGGAAGGCAGAGACACAGCCCTATACGTTGACTGTTGTCCCGCAATGGAAAATTTATTTAAGGAGTTTGAGGATGTTTTTAATGAGGAGAGTGGTGCTGTGGTTGAGGTGTTCCATGATGGCGGGTCCATACTTGACAAACAGGTCTGGAATGTACTCAGGATAGAATTTGGTGATGGATCGTATCATGGTGATGCATTGATAGCTGGCCGACCAGTGCGTTCCCTTGATGTGCGAGTCTAACTGGAAGAGAAGATTTTAATCTAGAGTTGGTGGATTGGGTAGATTCTCGTATTCGACCATGGTGGTGTCCAGTGAGTTGCTGTTGCCTTCCATTTTCAATTCAAATATACCTCACTTCAATTTAAATTAAAACTGACACTCAATTGATATCTTTTTTACCCCTTATTATCAATTCAAAAAGAATTATTACTGATAGCGTATATTCATAAGCATAATACTATGGGCATCATAAACAACACATCACCAGAGCTATTCGTTTGGAGGGTTTGATAACTGCTCGATGAAGAAGGTAGAAGCGATTCGGCACTGGGTGTTGATGTTGAGTTTAATTTACAACAGATCTTTTTAGAGAGAACCCAGTAGACTGATGATCAAATCGATTATGAAATCTTTGTTGTATTTCTACAAAATTTCGTGAGTAATTAGTAGGGTAATATCGTAATCCTAATTTAAGCGATTTCTACTTTTATGGGCTTTCTCCTAATTATTTAAAAAGCCTCGGCCCTTGCAGCCGCCATTGCTGAAAATTTGCCAGCAATCAGGCGATCAATTTCATCATTTTTCTTTAGAGTAAAACTAATCTATATTGGTTGATAACTACACGGCAGGAGTTGATTGATGGTTAGATCAAAAACTGTTATTTTTTATTTCTGGCCAGGTAGATAGGCTTACCTATTAGAGGTTCGATTTTTGCGTTGTATCCTGCCAACTAGACGTAAGGTTTATTATCTTTTTAAAAGAGTTGGGAGGGGAAGTCTCGGAGACAGAGGGAGATCTCTAAGGCTGAGCGAATGGTTGATAGGTAGGATTATTGTCCTTTCTGAGTAAGGGGATTTGTACCATTGACGATGTCTAATCAATTGGATATTATCAATATAGATCATATTAACAGTTCATGGCTGAAGCTATATTATCTTTATATCTTTGACCATCGATATTTCGCGGGTATTGTGAAGATACTGAAATGGGTATGATAGAATTGATCGATAAGACAGGATAAATAACGATAAAATATTAAAAATATCACAATCAATCGGCGTTGAATTTCAAGTATTGGTGGGTTCTGGTCTATTCCACAAATTGGCCCTTACTCTCCGTTTAAATACCTTGGCGCTGCCTTATTGGTGGAAGGATTTCTCCAGCACTTGTTTGTTTTCTTTCTCCTCCACCTGTTCTATCTTTTTTAGTTGTTTCCTGTAAATCTTATTGGCAGGATGCTCTTCGATGTATGAGTTATCCACAGTCTTTTTATATAAGGTGCTATTTTTATCAATCTTAGCAAGAGAGTTAGCAGCTATTCGGTGGAAAGGATCAGGGTTGCTGCGCGATTTCAAGGAGTGATAGGCTCGATAGATGCGAGGCATGGGAGTCAGTTTATTTACGTCAGGGTATCTCCTTTCAATATCTTTATAGATAAGTCGACGATAGTCGTCTAGGCTTAATCTTACATTATCGTCCACTTCAGTCATTATAAACCGATGACAGATATTTTAGGTGGATTTTCCTCTAAATTATTGCAAGCAAGGCAATTCTAAAACCTACTCAGCAGTAATCCTTTTTTACGGGTTGAATTATAGCATTTTTAGGATGATATCCTTGATCTATTTGTCACAATCTGGAAAGTAACTTTTGAGTGACTTTCTTTTGATTTGCAGTTGAGTGATGATTGATTCTGCATTGGGCGCGTCTATTGCTTGTAAGGTTTAAGATGTTGGTATCCCTGTGAATTAAAGAATCCTTTCGACTTGATCCAAGGTTGAATTTCCTAAATCAGTGGACTTTTACCTGGCAGAAGAGGCTACCCATTCACTAATTCGGCAAGTATGCATCCCAAACTCCACATGTCTGTAGGTTTTCCATAATGTTGCGAGCCCAAAATAAGTTCCGGAGAGCGATACCATCGCGTTGCAACATCTTATGACAGTACCAAAGTGGACTCTTCCTCATAAATCAAACTCCTCACCAATCCAAAATCGCATAGTTTAACTGTATTCCATAAAAAATACTTTCGCAGTTAGAGTTAATTAATATATTACTGGACTTAAGATCTCGATGAATTAACTGTGCGGAATGCAAGTACTTGAGCACTTTACAGATTTGGTAGATGATAAACCGAATATGGGCAGTTCCCAGTATATTTTATCTAGATTAGCCACTTTTTACCCAAGAATAGAATGTAGATCCGTCTCAATGAACTCAAATACGAGGTATATATCACGTGGGTTGTGTGCTTTGATGACCCAGTGAAGTTTGACTATGTTGTCATGATCTAATTGATGAAGGATGGTCACTTCGCGATAAGTGCGTTGCGCGTCAACATCGTTCTGAAAAGCATCGAAAATTTTCTTCAGAGCGTATTACTTGCCCGTCTAGCGATGGGCAACTTTCCAGACGTGTCCATAGGCTCCACTGCCAAGGAAAGTCTTGATTTCGAAAATATCAAGCACGTGAGTCTCAATTTCTTTGCTCATTATTAATAAAAATAGAACAAACTAAATTAATTTTGCATGGAGGGTCATATCAAAAATGCAGAAGCCCTCAAAAGGATATTTAAGTTGGTTGAGGATTGGCAGAAGCAATAAAATTCATAAGAGGAAATGGAAGCAACAGCAAAAAGGTGAATGACACTATTGGATTCTATTGAAGAGGATTATATGTCCGTGGGCACAACGATATATTAGATAATGTCATTCCCAAGATATTTAATTGAGAAGATATTGATTATAATTTAAAGCACAAATAAGGGACGATTATAATCAGTCATTAACGAAGATCACTTCCACACGCCTCACAGGTTGAATTAATCACACTATTGAACAGCGTGCAAACTTTGCAACTTATTTATTGTTAGTAATCGAAGGGACTCGGAATTGTGCTCTTGCCTTCGAATTCGCCAGTATTAATAAAATTTGAATGGCTGAGTTCCGGTCCAAAGGGGAAATTTTCATATGGATTATATTATGTAGGGCCACTACTGAAAATGAATTTTGTAGGATCGATTTTATCTCCGATATTAGTGCCTTTAAGGAAATTATTCAGATCGTTTCTCGTTACGACGGATAACTTTGTACAAACAGATGGTTGGCTGGTCATAAGAAATTGTTAACCATGTTATTATCTCATGCCTCTTCCTTCTTATCTATCCTATATTTGTTGGTGAACTGTTGGCACTTTCGAGTCTTATATTTGTTGGAGAAAAGCGAATTTATCTAGATTGTTCAAGATAGGAACGAAAGTTTTTTCTTATTGTTATTCGTCTTTCTGATCATCATTTTCCTCTTCCTACTTAATTTCAACCAAGTTGATGATGTTCCCTTCATGATAAGGACAATTTATAGAGTAGTGTTTTCCTCGGACTAAATATATCTTATACTTGAAGAAAGGTATTTCAAATTTGATGGATATACTTCTCAGCGGTTTTATCATGAAAGTCAGCATTGTTAGATCTTTATTGATGCCAGCCTAGTCGCTGGGCTATTATTCATCAGATGATTTCAGGAAATACTTACTGATTGTTGTTTTAGTGCTACCGAATGAAAATTACTCATCAGGCAACTAAAAGTTACCAATTCCATATGGGCGATTCTTCAGCACATAGGTGAAATGGCTCCACATTTAAATTTAGTACAGATCGCTCGTAATGCTATCCTTGAGCATGTATTGGTAGTTTTTACCGATGATGCGCCTGTTAATGGGAAGATAATCATACTATACCTCATTCTTAACCTTCTCTTTGTAGGCGGTCATCAAACTATTGATCTGGTCGTAAAGGATATCTTTATCGAGAGGCAAACTATAGTGTTCTTCATGCTTTAATCTTAAGGTATATGTCTCTATCCAGTCAGTGTAAGATTTATGAGTATAACCTAAATTATATTACAAATACAAGGTGAAGGTACATTCAGAACATATTCGCGGATAGATTTGGTTTCATTCAGAAGTGAAAGTAGAGTTATTATACCATAAACGGAAAATGAGTTAAAATATTTTCGTTTTTAGAAGAGCACGCTTAGATATGGTTTATGGTTTTCATCCTTGAAGAAGATGGTGCTTGTGTAGCTATACACTTGAGATTACGAACTTGTCATCATTCCGAATTCATACCCGTCGAATTTAATGCTTTCGAGTTGGGGAATTCCCAGAATCCATTGGATTCTCTCGCTTGAAAGGTTGTCATCGACTTGAAGCAGGGTTTTAATGTTCTATAATGAGCTGACAATTACATTAAAGACGATGTTTTTATCATACATTTAGTCAGAACTATTCATGGCTTTCAGTAACACTTCCGTGATGAATTACGAGTATTCTCGATTGTTAAAACTTTTGTATTTAATAATGGGACTTAAGAGCCCTCTGTCCAATTTATCTTTTATCATTTTGTTATAGAAATTGGAATTCTTTAGAAATGTAGCGTCATTGGAAGTCAATTAATGAGATAGTTATAGGCCACTGTTTGATTTCTCCTTTATTTAATTTTGCTGCCTGATTGGAAACTACATTATCTTTATTATCAATTAAACAAGGGAAATTGCTTATGAATGGGGAAGGTCCTGTCTTTTTTTAGTAGATCCTGGAAGAGTGCACTCACTGCCCATCAGAATCTCCAGCAATTGATTTATATCACTTTGCAAAAAACGCGAAATTATCATATCGGGAGCTTCATTCATCATTGATTTGCATAGTTAAAAGAATTGACTGCTCTTTAAGATGTTATTTAGAAATTCATTGTCTGCAGGCAATCCTATGATTTTCTCCATGAGTTGTTCTAAGAGTGAGGTTTCACGCTTATGCTCTTCTGGTACAAAGTAAGTCGAATTTTTTAATAACATTTCTGATGTTTTCATATTCTATTTCCATATTTTATAAACACTCTGAATGGTAAAGCTAAGAGCCTTTGCTAGTATCCTTTGGTATAAATCTCTGTAAACGGCATCGTTATGCAAGTATAAATTATATTTTACAGTGTCAAATTTCTAATTCATTTCCTATAATAATTTGAATCGATGATCTGGCATCTTTTATATCAAAGTAAAAATATCGTCTCGAATTTGATTGAGCACTTCCAGTTTGATGGAAGCAGTTATTGCAAGGTGGGTCAGGACAGAAAAGTATATAGACCACAGTCGATTTATGCTTGTATCATTTTCCTCCTTAAAAGAGGCGATCTATTTTAGATATAAGTTGTGGAGAGCAGTGAAGAAGGATGGTTGATTGAATTTTAGTTCCATCGCAAATTATTTGTTAGATTGTAAAACGCTTTCGATTAACGGATGAGAGGCATCAATGACGTGTTATTCATGAATTTATTCATCAGGTTCTTTTGTTTTTTAGTAGAACAAGATATAAGCATTTGTACTTGAAGTCAAATCACCCCATTGGTCGGTGTTTTCATCACCACCGAATGCCTACCTTCCGATGTCACTTTCGTTGAATATAGTTACTGTTTGATCGTTAAATTTATACCACTTTCCTTACATTTTAATCAAAGAATAGTAATGCCCTCCCTCTGATGTTCCAGCGTGTATAACGATTCCTTTAAGTTCATACGGTGCTGGTTTGTTGCTCGAGCTGAAATAGTTATGGATATCGAGAGTCTGTTCAAATTGGAATCTTGTATGCACCTTAACTTTAAGAAATGATTCCAAATCAAAAATGATCCTCTGTAGATTAATAATGAGAATTTCAGGGGATTCTTTAATTAACATTTGCTTTGAAATTTTTTATACTCTTTTGTGACAGTTTTAACAAAAATAGTCAGTTATTTATTCAGGCTGAATGAGCTTATTGAAGCTTTATTTCAATGTCTTCAAGCCATTGACTTCCACTGACAAGTGATAAAAATGTTCAATAACTTCATTTTTATTTTGACAGGTCAGACAAGTAATTTAAGTGACAGTTTTTCCTCCAAAAATATGCTACAGATCTGCCAACTTCTCTTGCTTCTTAACATAATCTTCTATTTTCCCAAAGACTGTGTTTAAAAACTCATGTGCATCTTCTTGCACATAAACGTTGATAGGATTATTTTGCGGATCTTTTATTGCTAAACAAAATTTAGTGGGATCATAGTATTGCTTTTGAGAGCATTTGAGATAAATATACATTTCTTGGAGTTGAGTAAGAAAATCATCAACTAATTGCACATCTTTAATCTCTTTAATCTCTGTACTGGACTTAAGACTCATTACCAGGCTGTAGAATTGTTTAATTGTGAAGAATTGCTGCAGAATGGAGTTCATATAACAGATACTACCTAAGTTCCTTATGCCTACATAGTTATTACGGGGCTGCATCTATTTACTGATCTTGTGACTTGAAATTGCTTGTAAATCACTGAGCAGTTACTAAGAGTAATCTATAATGCGCAAATCATAGACTAGCGAGCGGTTTTAATTCGAAATCAGCTTAGGTAAGAGCTAACTTAGGGTTTTATTTAGGATTGTCTTCTCATCTATTGTCAATGTGGCATAAATTTCTTTGATAATCTTTAGATTTCCATGGATGATTGGGTTGAATCTATCCAGCTCGAGGCTTTCTTAACATTTCTATAGCATTTTAATCTTGGAGGCAAAGATTTAGTGTAGATCAAGACGATAACTGTCAATTTTGGTAATAGAAGTCAATAAATTAAACCACTCTTCGTTGTTAAAAGGGCGGATTTATAGGTTGAATAAATTGATTTGATTATCTTTACTTTTTAGCAGCCATAAATACAAGAAGTTACAAGTTAAAATTCGGGTGTCTTTATCCTTGCTGAAACTTGATTCCTCAATCCACTAAAGGGGAAGTTAGGACTGAGTTAATTGTAAAGCAAAAGCTGGCTCTAACAGGTTTGAGTCTCCATGTTTGACTCCATCTCTGATAATATCAATGAAAACATTAGTTTTTCTGAAGCTGCAAGCAAGAGGAGGAAACTAATGAAGTGAAATGGTCTTTAAGTTATCAATTCCCAGCAAAGATCTTAGGATATGCAGGCAAATGATCAGGCAGCTTTGATCACTCTCTAATCTCACTCCTTTCGCATTTAAAACGCAAAGATGCTCAAATATGGCCTCGTGATTCGAAGCTTTTATAAATTTCTCTGATTTTTCACGATTATTTCTTAGCTAATTTTGAAGAGCAGCCAACAGATATTAAATCTCAAAAGAGCTCTTGTTTTTAAAATCGATTTCATTGGTCAAGGACTCTGAGATCTTGGAGTAAGTTGGCAATCTCAGCAACAACTTTTGAGAAAGAGCCGTGAGGAGAGGATCTGATTGATGCGATAACTTAAATAGGTGTTCGTAAATTTCCTTGTTAGTCCAAATGTAATATCTGAAGAGTACCTATTGATTGAGAAAATCAAAGGACTCGTCGAACAGTTTCAAATCCCTTCTGTAGCGGAGATTGCCTAAATTCTTTTCAACGGCTTCTGCTTTTTCAGGATCGAAGAGACTCTCCTTGTAAAATCTTAAGAAATCATCGAGAGTGATAATTTAATCTTTGTCAGCGTCGTATTCCGCAAATAAACTGCTGATTCTACTATCATAGATCGGGCAATATCCCAAAGTTACAGCTTCGATATAACTCCCACATTATTTTTTTCCCATTTTACCATTAGGTGCAAATCGGTTGAACATGTCAGTAAAGACTTGCTTGGCCCTCGGGTTGACTTACCCATCTATCAGCAAAGGTTCCTTCTTAACTCGACTTTGAGGCAATTTAAAAGCATTAAGCTATTGATTGTTTAATTTCAACTATTCAAGGGTTAATCCATTATGCTTAATGGCAAGATTAGAAGGATATTCCAGCCCGATGTCCAATGGCCCAATTTTGAACTGTTTTGCCACCTCCACAATCACCTCAAACAACGTTTTATTGGAGGGAAACTTTTTTTAAAAGATTTTCAAAACATCATCACCATAAGTGATATTGTTATATATCTTAAGAAGAATGGTGGAAGTTGGAACTTGAGAATTATGTGCTCGAAGATTTTAAACTCCGAAATATTCAGTGTCGAGCATCAGCTGCTCCATTAACTCAAGAGTGCCCATCATTGAGGTGGATGAAGTCTAACCTGCAAAGAATTGCTGGAATTTATTATCTATGGTCACTATCATTTTTTTCATGAATTAAATCAGATAAAGCTCGCCTTCCTCTCTAAAATCATCGCTAAAGTTTGTGTATATCTCTGTTAGTAGTTAACAAGCACCCCTACGGACAGACTCTAACTGTGAGTTAAATATAAGTTATTACAGTATGTCAACTCCAACAAAATTTGATGGGTTGTCAATAGTTGCATGGGTAGCAATCATATCCGTATACTATTTTTTAATTGGTCTAAGACCCTTGCGATTCAATCGAATGAAAACCCATTTTATGCAGCAGAAAGGAAATTATTTTTTGGAAGTGAGACCAACCAACTCTTTCAATAAATCTTAAAGTTATTAGTTTTTCGTTAGTTCCAGCATTTCCTCGAATATTTAGGGGAAGTTTACTCCCTCTCGTAGCGTTTACCTGGACAGACTGCTCGTATCATTTTGTTTTCTATAGTTTTTAAGTGCCAAGCGAATAAACGCCATCAAGTCGCTTTTGTTGCGATGGAGTAAGTTGAACAAGCCTAAACTCTTTTGTATGAACTTCAACTCATCGATGATGATTATGGATAATCTTTGCTGGTAATACAGATCTATCTTAGTTTCAGTCATGTTTTCAAACAGAGATTTAATCATGATCAGCTTATTCTCACTTGGTTCAGATAGAAATTAATTTACAGCGTAGATATAGGCGCTCAATCTATCTTCGGGTTATTTATAAGTCAACAATCTCTAAAAAACATAGGCATAACATTCAACAGATCTCTTTCGCACCATATACGACTCAAATTTAAGATAATGTTCAGCGATAATTGATTAGACAATTGTTAGAGTATTTTTCAGCTGAGTCTCCGTTGAATAACGGGATAGACCCTCAATGAAGTAGAAAAACTCATCGTCGTAGAACTATAAACCTCGAATTGTTTTGAATATCTCCAACATAGATTATATTTGGTAGAAATCGACCCGAAAAGGTTCAATCAATCTAAACATTGCCTTGCGTAAGTCGGAATCAGCCTTTTCCAAAAGTAAAAAAAACTTACAAAACTTTTCCTTTGAGATCTGACCTCTTTTCACGAGTAACTTAAAGGTGTCTTAACTCGCTTTAATGAGACTTGCCTGACAGTGATCTTCGAATATCAACTCAAAAAAATTATGTTGAACCACCCACTAAGCATAAAAGGCTTAAGACACATAGATACTGTTATGATAGAATATTTAATACGAGTATTTACTCAGTATTTTGCATCCCACAAGTTTCTTCTCAATTGAAGGCAGAGCGATCATACTAATTCCGAGTTGGGCTCCCAGCATATGCACTCTTCTCTTACTATCATCGTCGTGAACAAATCGTAAAATCTTGATGATGTATTAAATGATCTCATCTAGACTTTACTTCGAAGCATTAATCATAATCTCCTTGGTTGGATTTGTAAAAAGAAGTTAGAGTGCGTTGATGTTGGCCTTGATGAGTGTTTCAAGTTTATGCTTGATGAGATAGTCGTCCATATAGTAGAGCAAACGCCAGTATTGTCCAATAACCTCTAATCTCATTTAGCTAAATTTTTAGTGGAAGGATTAGAGATTATGCATGATGATCTCGATGCAATTACTAAAAAATTATGTTTTGTATTTACATTTCTAAGTCCATTGCTTTTTATCAGCTCCCTCTTGCTATATCTTTGCCTGTTTCACCGGAGAAAGTCCATGACACGTTTCATCTCTCTAAGACTATTCAATTTCAATCTTCTCCTCCACAAAGAGGCGACACTCACTGGAAAGGAATTCTCGTATCATGACTCCGCAACCAATGGGGTGATAAACACGATAGAAGGATGAACAGAACTGCGAAATGGCAAGTAAAAGTTGCTTGATGGCCTCTTCTATTTTGCTCATTGTGTTATTTTATTTGCTGTTTGGCTTTTCCAGGAAAGTGAATATGATTTTAACTGTGTTCCTTAGTTATTCATAAACATCGTTTGGTGTACTTGTTTCTCGAGTGATATCAACCTGCTACAAAAAGACAGCCATTTAACGCAGATTCCGAGCAATGACTCCTTGCTTATTTTAGGACAGGAGCAGTTCTTGAAGTTAATGAAAGCGACTCTTAATAGTATCTCTCTACTTATTCATTTAGATATGATTGTTAAACATATTAAGAGAGTTAATTTAGTTCTATAATTGTCAACAAAATAAACTATCTTTATCATATTTAGACTGCAAAGGCGGCAACTATTTTATATGATCGAATCAACCACGGTATATTTTTGAGCCTTGTTTAAAGATATAATTTAATTGATGATGGACTCCAAAGTTATCGATTTGATGTCGAAAGTATTTAAAACGAATTAACAATAACTGCAAGATTATGAAATTATGGCGGAAAGAAGACCCGAAGCTTTTGTTTATGAGTGCTTTAACAGCTCCAAAAATATCGATATTTTTGGCGACTGCTTGAAGAAGAGGAACTACCTGCTCTAAAAGATTAGAACTGAGTTTCCCTTTAGAATGCAATATTTCGTTATCACTGGCGGGTAATGCCTCTCACTCGGGAAAAGCGTCAAATAATGCCATGACAACGCATCTAAAGGCATAAAGGAGATGATCTAGAGCACAAAAGTTCAAATTGGTCAGCTTTGATAGCATACAAATCTGTCTAAAAACCCTTTTATTTCCCTGAGTCGCGTTCATGCAAATATGGTGCCAATATTAATAATTGAAACCTTCTGAATATCATATTATTATTGTTGTTTCTTCCTGGATTATTATGGTGTATTTCCATTTTAATAAATTGTTCTTATTCCATGAAATAGCATCAAGAAAGCATAAATGCTTGCTCCAACAGCTCCAACATATACATTCAAACACAATTTAAAGATCCAGCAACGCCACAAACACCTCCACCGCAAAATTTTGTACCTTTTCTCATCAAGTCGCATCGGTTTGCTGCGCAAAAAAATGGTTTATCCATACCTCCGATCGGTATTTCTTCTTTAATACAGGTGCATATAACCTTCCCTCCTGCTTCGATCGAAAAAAATCACCCCTCGAGGACAGAATTTCTCATTTCATGTTGGAAGCTGAAAGGAAAAAATAGCAAATGGGTATTTTCAAATCCTCCCTAAATCGTTTTTCGAAAGTGAATAGCTTCGTTCCTGGTCCAGCCACCTATAAGTAACCATCACAACATGCAGTCTCTTTAAAATTACTTCAGAATAAAGATAACAAAAATATAGGATAGTTCAGCATAAAGAAAATGCAGTTGATTTAATGAAAACGTGCCCCTCAATTCCACATCAACAGCATAAGTACGGATACGCTGTTGTCAATGGGCAGATGAAGAATATTGAAAAAAGCTTAGATCAGTTGGAAAAAGAAAAGGAAAATAGGAAAATTTATGCGTCCACTTTGGAGGGGGAACAAAATTTTCTGCAATAACAGACCTATAAAAACTATCATGACTCTGACTATAGAAAAAAGTTGTATGATTCTACTTAAAAAATTGTTAACAAAGAGCCTGTTTTGGCAGAAGGTTTAAGTAGCGAAAGAGTAAGCAAAAAGCCTCGATATGAGCATCTCTATCATTCGAAAGGAGTGCATGCTTCTCAAAGTAGTAACACTATTGGACCTGGCCAATATCAAATAAATGGATCCTTCAATACCAATGACAAATAATAAAAGTTTCAATTCTTTTCTTCTACGGAAGTCAGGTTCAAGGATAAAATAGACACATCTGACAAAGGTTATTCGTTAATTGAGATGATTAAGTAAAATAACAGAAAGTCTATAACTGAGGTGATGAAAGAAAGGAAATCTCCCTTCAAGAAGATAGCCAGTCCTTTGAAGATAAATTAATAGTTTTAAGGCAAGATCGTGAATCCAGGACCAGGGTCGTACGATCCTATTGACGATATTGCAAAGAAAGCAAGAGGAGCAGCAATCTTTCCATATGAAGAGAGATTTAAATAAAAGTCTCCCTATATTCTTATTGACGATGTGGACTAAAATTTAACTCTGAGTAAGGTCGCTGCCAAAAAACTTATCAACTCTGGAACCTTAAAAAAAAATCGGTTTAAACCAATGCATAAGACATATGATCCGGTTAAATCCGAGCAGATATGTGGTATTTTAAGTGAAAAATGTGAAGCAGATGTTGGAAAATAAAATAAGCTGACCAAATCAGGTTTTCGAGGAAAGCTAAAGAGGGATACAACCAAGATGCGAAATACGGATTCTCAAGAGATCAGCTGTTGGAGTCGCGGTTCTGGCAAGTAGAAAAGCCACTCTAAATGTTACATGAAAGAGTTAAAATAATAATTGGCCATTATAACCTATTCGCCGGCTGGAATATCTCAGCATCAAATTGAATAATCCTCCAAAAAGAATTCAAAAAAGAAGTCACAGTTTATACAGGAGGGTCTATCGTGATGTATTAATGATAAGTTACTGCTATTTAGTTCTCAAAACCTATCGTCAATTAATATATAAATGAGGTGTCTTCACAATTTTTTACGAAAGGAAATGGTTTACTCCTTATTATTTGCATATATTTTCGTGCTTGTTATCTATTCACTTGGAGTTGTTGTTGTCAACTCCACTATTTTAATCTCTTCCCCATCTTCTCGTTCGCTGGGTCTCGAATCCGATTCTCGACTTACTTCGGAAACCCTCACGTCCTTCAGACTATTTTTTAGTGCCTACATTTTGGCCTCTCGAGTCAATTTAACTGCAATCTGCTTCGCCTTCTCTTTGGATTTTTCAGAGTAATGCTGAAGTTTGCTTTAAACAATAGCATTAACTTCCTCTTTACTTTTGCTAACCACTCTATAAGCAGTGGCAGACAGGTTTCTCCTGACAATTTTTTTACGCACAAAACTCCTTTTGACATATTAATGATTCGTATCAACTTGCATCTCTTCTTATACGTAGTAGGGAGGCTCCAACTGCTGTTCAACACTCATTTTACGACTGTTGGCTAATTGACTACTATTAGTTAATTTGCTTGCTTATAATTCATGCTTCAGTTAATCAATTTCCTTGGCTAGCTTTACTTATTTATTTACTGGTATCTTTTTGCGAGATTGGATGAGCTCTTATTTAATTCTCATATTTTCGTACTTTAATTGGGCCACTTATTATTACAGACAAGCACTGTGCTACTCTAAACTTCGAATAATGCTGTCTTCTTCGGCTTTTTGAACCGAAAATTAGCTGACATTGTGATCATCAGTAACTTTAATCTCGCTTTGGATGGTCCACATGGGCATTTTAACGGTGGACCATGCTTTCTTTTCGCTCAACTAATATGTTGCAGTAGGCTATTAAAAATTTTCCCTTTCAGTGTTATCTTTTTTCTCCTCTTCTTGATTGGATTCCTCTCTTGGAGGTTCTTCTAATTATGTCTTTGTGTTAATATTTTCCAAGATAACATCGACCTTGCCCATACTCTCCTCAACCCACTTCAAAATATCCTCTATTTTTTAATTTATATGTTTTTCGGACTCGTCATGTTGATTGTTCTACTCTACTCCCTTGATTTTAATCATGAGTTTATTGTAGATCTCGTTTATGGACTATTCGTACTGGGGCATTTTCTTTAATTTTTATTTCAACTTGCTTTCAGATTTTACTGTCTTTTATAACTACCTTTATTGCTGGGATATTTTAAACCTCATTTACTTGTTCTGGGATTAAGACTTTTCCAGTTCTTTCACCATATCGTTCTTAGCTTTTTGGATTGCTGCAATCCTCTGCTTAAAAGGATCTATAATCTAAAGAATTTAGGCCTATTTCTTTTCGGGTGGGGCTCGATACACTGCATTTAACTCTATTTATTCGCTCATCTTGCTCATCTTGAGTTTAGCCTTCTTTTTATCCCTTATTTACTGTTATGTTATCACATCAAAATCTAACTTACTTCCATTCATAGACTCGCACTCGCTATATTCTTTGCTAAGCCTCAAAGAGCGCTCAGAATTCCTCTATGATTTAAATATTTATTCTGTTTAATTCATTTTTGTAGGAGTATAGTCCTATCTCCCCTAATTATCTCTGCTGCGTTTAGAAGCTTGATGATTCAGATAGTTGCGAGCTCTCTCATTAATCTAATGCTGGAGTTTATTAATGGTGTGCTGCTGCTTCTTAAACTGTCTCTGCAAGTCCTAATACTTCCTCTTATAATCTTCGGTCATAAATAAAATAGATAATGGTCAATAAAACAATTCGCACCTGATGCTAAGCTCTATTTAACACTTGCAATTATATTATTATTTTTGAGCCATTTACCCTTATATTTAGCTTAATCTAGATGAACCTTTAAAATAAAGTATCTATTGCAATTTCAACTAAACTTTTATTTCAGGAAGCATATAATTTATTAATGTTCCTCTGTGGCCAATTCTGCAACAATTACCAGGATTAACCTGAAATAGTAGTCAGCAATATGTGCACCACGTCCAAACCCAAGCATTAATCTGCCAATAAAAGCGTCGAAACTGTCGGTAACTCCACCTTCAAAATCAAAAAATCCAAATATGATGAGTATCTACAAACATGCAAAAAGACTAATACATCCTTTACTGATAACTAGTTTCCTCCCAATCAGAAATCGCTAAGCTTCAAAATATAGGGACGAGTCATTGTATGGAAACGCATCAGCGAAATCATCAAAGATGCACTCATGGTCGAAAACAATATTTAACCTGCAGACATTCAGCAAGGCAATATTGGAGACTGCTACTTTCTCGCATCAATCTCAGCCTTAGCAGAAATACCCAGTCGAATATAAAACATATTTTTTGGAAACTTTGAAGTTAATGGTTATGGTATCTATAAAGTTATCGTGAACTACCAAGGATCACTAACTGAAGTGGTTATTGATGACTATATTCCTGTTTTTTCGACAACTGACCGTCCTGTATTCTGCAAACCGAAAGGCAGAGAAATCTGGGTGATTCTAATCGAAAAAGCTTGGGCAAAGATAAAGGGATCTTATGGTAACATCTCGTCTGGATGTCCACATGAAGTGTTAAATACTTTTTCAGTAGCTCCATGTTTCTATTTTCAAATTCATTAGCAAATGAGTCCTGACTTATTGGAAATTGTATGGGCATAACTATTAAAAGCTTGTAGCTGGAACCTACCCATATGTGCAGGCTCTAAGCCTGATGTTTCTTTAGTGGGAATCAAACCTCAGCACACCTACACTATACTGGATTGTGGAAATGTGCCATCAGGAGGTAGGAATCATAAGATTATGCGAATGCGTAATCCATGGGGTAATACGGAATATACAGGCTATGCCAGCGAGACAGACACCAAATTTTGGAACCAAGCTCCAGTAAATTGTAAGCAAAAACTGATTCCATAAGCTGGCAGTGACGATGGAGATTTTTCGATTCCCTTTTCTGAATTTATAAAGAATTTCGAAAGTGTTGATGTTTGCATGATTCGACCTAACTTTAGTTATCAATTTGAGACCCTCAAGCTGAAACATAAAGAGCCCCTCTTTATTCGTCTCTAAGTATTTTAAGAGCATTAGGCCTTTCTAACCATATAAAAATCATTCAACAAGCAATACGGTAAATAACAATCGAAATACATATCAAATTATGGCCCTAGTAGAATGATAATAGCTCATGAAATTGACAGTTCAACTTATGAGTATTATTCCTCCAAACTATAAATAAATTTTCCGGATCTATCGATAATGTGTCCCAAACTAAAGCCAGGGCAATATTTGATCATGCTCTAAGCTGATTTTCCTCAAGAGGAGTTCATTTCTGTTTTTTCTTACTATTACTCGACTCTGACAGGCAATAATAAAAATTATGAGGTTGTCAAAGGAATGCCGAATGAGAAGTATTTGGCATTTATGGAGTCAGTGTTTAAGAATCATGCTATTAGGGTCAACGGGGATAAGATCAGAATTGGACCTAAACCCGATGATTGGATTAAAACTCATTTGATGTATGAAGAGGGAGGCTATGGGTATGTGGCGTGCCATTTGGAGAGTACAACCTCAATCAAACTACTAATTACTATTGACAAAGGGTACATCTAATAAAATTCAGAGTAATATAAGCGAATGGATTCGAATTAATTGGATATAACGATTCCTAACACACTGTCGAACCGGGTCAATAATTTTTAGTTTTGTTTAGTTATAACTTCGGCAGTAAGATGATCGATAACATCTCCTTCCCTCCCCCTGGCTTCAAAATATCCAGAATTGTATGATTATTCTGCTAATTTTCTTTAATTTATAAAATAAGCATTGATATTAATATAATACTCTAATCAACAGTAGCAATGCGTTTGCTTTCCCATAATCTGCTCATTTGCAACGTCGCTAAGTGCGAAAAAAACAACTTTCCTCTCATCATTGAGGTCGAAAAAAGCATCTACAGAGGCAGTGATTTTAATAAAGACACCATTAAAAAGCTTGTTAGGAAGTTGGACTGGTTTGCATTGCATAAGACTGTGACTGAAATGGGGGAGACTAACTTCCCCAAGGATTTGACTGCAGAATATCTGTAGAATGAAGACAATCTTCGCAAACTTCACCGCATCATTTTGGACGTATAAAGTATATAATGCAGACTCACATAGTGGAGGGAAAGCTGATTTGTCCGAACTGCAAGAGATAATACCCCATAGTTAACGGAATTCCCAACATGATCCTGAACTAAAACTAAATATGATCTAATCCAATTTCTATTTTATGAACTTTGTTTGTAATTGAAATCAAATGATATAGAGGGCAATGTATATGTCTAAAGATATAAAGCTATATGTTATCATCAATTTGCTAATTTGTTTAATCTAGACCTATATTTTCTATTAACCAGCATCTCTCGTTGATTTTGTACTGTAAACCTTGAAATTTGAAATCCTTTACTCAGGTTTAATCAAGATTCTGAGATAATTTGATTAAATTTAAATTATATCCATGATCAAGGGTTAAATGGGCACTGACTCTCTCATACTATTATTCCTCTTCTTTTCACTTGCAGTCGCCATAGTTATCAAATCACTACAAAAGATATGGAAGTTTATTCCCTTCACACCCACTCTCTTCGTCGTCAGCATACTCATGGGTAAGTTCTCTGACCACTTGGGCATCATCGGAGAGTCCATTCATGCGACTTCTGGTATCGACCCCAGAGGTATCCTTCTGATCTTTCTGCCACCACTCATCTTCGAAAGTTCCTTCAACTCTGATTGGTACGTCTTCCGCAAGCAAGCTTCACAAATCTTCATCCTTGCCTTTCCATCCGTACTCATCAGTGCTTTCATCATCATGATATCTATCAAGTGCATAATTGGTTACGATGACTCCTACTATACCTATTTATAAGCCTTCATGTTTGGATCTGTGCTGAGTTGCACTGATACAGTAGCAGTACTAGCTTTACTAAAATAAGCCGGAGCTCCTAAAAAGTTTAGTTCTTTGATTTAGGGTTAGAGTTTACTTAATGATGGTACCTGCATGATATTGTTTACCATCAGTTTGTAGCTTTGCAGGGGAGGTAGTATGGGAATCATAGATATTTTGGTCCTATTCGTGGAGTTGACTGGAGGAGCTATAGTCTTGGGAGTTATTTTTGGGATCATTGCAACAGAACTCATTAAATTGTTTAAAAATGATCCTTTACTTTGCTATAACACTACTCTAGTAGGCTGTTATCTGCTTTACTTTACCGCTGAATACGTGCATCTTGGCATACATGTTAGTGGAATCATGGCGCTGGTATCCATGGGCCTATACATGGCAGCTTTCGGCCGTACAAAATTCACTTCATAAGCCCGTTAGAGAGTCCATCAAATCTGGAAAGTATACGTATTCATAGCCGAAACGGTTATTTTCATTCTGGGAGGAGTTATCGTTGGGCAGCGCTCTCTCAATAATCCAAAACTTATCAATCTTATTGGAATAAGTGAAATCCTTTCGCTCATTGGATTATATATTTGCATGAATTGTGCGAGATTTATGTCTATTGCTGTCTTCATGCCTAAACTCAAGAAATTAGGCTATGGACTACGTTGGACTGAAGTTATTGCTTTGACTTATGGCGGATTGAGAGGTGCAGTAGGCATCGCTTTTACTCTCATCCTCGCAGCAAACGAATTTCTCCCTTAAAAGTTTCGATCAATCAGCATATTCAACATCGCTGGCTGTGCGTTTCTAACTCTGATGATAAACGCTCCCACATGCAGTTCTTTTATAGTTTGGTTGGGCCTCTGTGTCAAAAGTGATACAAAAATCAAGCTGTTTAACAAATTCATGAAGATATGCAAGGTCTAACTACAAGAGAAAATATCGGTAGCAAAATTAGATAAATATTTATGCAACTCTAACTGGGATAAAGTTGAAGAAATGTCAGGCATCGAGGAGTTGGATCATCATATCCGCATAGATCACACCGAAGCATCGCGAGCACATTCAGGCAACGATATCCCTTTAAGGGATATCAATCGACCGTTTATGGAAGATAGAATACAATCTTAAGTCTCATAAAGTGTTGACGCCAATGTTCTGATTGAGATCCGAAATCGCTTCGGAATAGCTCTAAAAGGTATTTTCTGGCGAAAATTCTAAAACAACGAATGCAGTGACTAAACCATCAAGAAGTTGACGGAGTGCGTGGACTTAGACTTAGACAGCGTGAATGAGCCCATGAATAGCTGGGACTACCTCATTTCAGAAGAGCAAAGCACAATATTTTCCACCATTCTCTTTTGGCTCAGACAGTTTCCAATAGTCAATCACTATGCCTTTTCTCAGATCTATCAACGGGTAAGTAATATCTATGACTTGGTTTCTACCTATATCGAAGGGATCAATGAATGTGAGTAGTAATCCCACAACTTTCCCTTCGACAAGCATGTGCTCTAGGCTCTTTCTGAGTAAGCCATGCACAATAAAAAGCTAGCACAGGCTTACCTCGACTCCTAAATCAAAAACAGCTTTCCCGAAATAATGAAGAAAATTCAAACCTCAAAAATCTCAATAGCCCTTTTGAATTACCAACTCGAATTGCTTGAGAGGAATCACAAGCAGGGCCGAATCGATGAACTGTTCTATTTTCAGATGCGGGTCTGTATCGAAAACAACGTCAGAAATATTGAAAATGACAACTTTGCTGTTGAGGAAATGCCACCCCCTGAAGGCCTCAAAAAACATCCACTCTTCGAAAATTTAGATCAAGCCGATCTTGATGAGCTGATGTCTTCGAAAATAGAAAGATTAATCCAAAAGGATGAGTTCATTGTTCGTAATTACGAACGGATGAGATATATCTTTTTCGTTGCGAAGGGGGAAGTGCACGAGGAATGGAAATTTCCCAACTAAACATATTACAAACGCAACATTAAGGATAGATAGTTCATTGGAATGAGTGAAATCGCTATAGCCCAGAAGAATGAAGTTTAGTACAGCGCGTTGGCCACATCTGTGGCCTGTCTCTACGGTCTTCCTATTCTAAAGATCAAGGAGTTAATGAGTCGCAACTAAATCTTCGAGGCCGAAATGTATAAGTAAATGCTGCCTGTGATTGTGCAGTTGACTAAAGAGATAGATATCCCTTATATCCCTCATGATATGTGGATGAGACTTAGAGATAGAGTGACTTATCATAAGCTGGCTAAGGGCAGCAGTGTTAGATTGTAGCGCAATTACATTATCCTTTTTGATGGAATCATATAAATTGATTCCAAGGAGAGCGGACCAGGACATTATAAGCTGACATCCAAAGGCTATTGCAAGATTAAAGGACCAGCTAAATACTTCTTGAGTGATGAGCCCTTCTCTCTTGAGGATATCCGCTAAAATTCTAAACGAGTGAGCGAGCTGATCAGTCGGGGCATGAAGATGAATGAAGGGCCTACTCTTTTCGACAAGGCTCTTTTCGCAAAAGAGTGATTGCATTAAATTTGAATTTCGTTATGCTTATCTAAATAAAATGAAAAAATTAATATGGTAAATTATTATAATGCGAGCAAACTAATAAACTAGTAACTATTTCTTAATAAATCTCTGATTGTAAAGAGCAATCAAAACATGGTAATCTTACTATTTGTCTCTGTTCAAAAATGAGTAAATATCAAATCGATTAAGAGGGTAAAAGGAAATGGTTGGACTCAACTTCCACCCTATTTAAATGTACAAAGTTCTAAGTTTGTATTGTTGTTTTTTCCTTTAAATTGTGATTATTTACTTTAATTTGATATAAGATATAATTAATAGGGCATGCGATCATTTTTTTAAATTTAAATGCATGATATCAACATTTATCATAATACAAGTGAGCATTTACATTGGGCTGTTCTGTTGTGGTCAATGGGTAGAATTGGGGCAAAATGTTTATAACATCTTTTTTTTTGCTAATTTTTCTTCCAACCCAATGACATAGGATCAATATACAATTAATTAATGGTCTGCAAATATGTAAATGCTAATCTATCAAAATCATCTATTTAAATATCATTTTATTTCTGCTGTCACTTGCCAAATCATAATTAAAAATTAAAATATGGCCAGTTTGAAAGGGATCTCCAAACAGAAGTTTCAATACTTATCTAGAATAACAAAAAGAATTAATCTGTTTTATTATTATTATTATGTTCGTAGGCGAATAGGCATTCCTAAACAAATCTCTCCTTACCGTGGGTGGCAGCTAGTAAAGGTAGGAATCGACTCTCTCTGAGAAAATGCGTGGATATTTAATTGATTTAGAAGGAGAATGCAAAATATCCAAATTTTAATATATCAAAGTAAGTTATTTAAAAACCTTTTTTTTCGTGCTGCCGGTTACATTGTCCATAATCGGACTGATCATTGTTTTCCACTTTAAAACAGCAAGGGCCAAACTTTTCTACTCTCCAACTAACGATTAAGAGGCCTCACATGTATACGTAAAAAGTTAAGATGAAATTTCTTCTATATGCCAATTAATTCATATGAATATCAAAGGGAGGAGAGCAATGGTGTTTAAGTTTGAGGAACTCACCTATCAGATTTCACATGGCAAATATCTTCCTTTGGGAATGGATCTCTAAAACTAAATACCCGCCTTTCTGACTAAATAATTTTTAAATAAAGGATTGAACGAAAACGAAGCATCAGCCAATCAATCAATCTACGGCAAAAATAACCACCTAGTCAAGATACCTACGTACCCTTCGTACATCCTATCAGCTCTAACCCAACCCCTGATCATTCTGCAATACATAACTGGGATTTCCTACTACTTTGAAAATGCAGCATTTTTCGCAGTCATGCTCATCTTTCTTAGCTTTATCACCATCAATATCAACTATCTTCTAGTAAGAAAATCTTATTGTAAAATTAAAAAGCTAGCTGAGAAATAAGGCGTGGTTCAAGTGCTAAGAGAGGGTAAAGTGAGAGAGGTATCCAATCATGATTTGGTTCCAGGGGATCTATATTTTCCGCAGTAGGATACTCCGTGCGATTCAATTCTCATCAATCGAGATATATTTGTCAATGAGGTTAATTTTACTGGGTAGAACACTCCCATTGGAAAGTTCGCTCTTAATTCAACCAATAGATTATTTTAAAGTGAGCACTGGATCTATGAAGGTTCTAAAGTGATCTTGGGAAGAGACAATGCTTTGGCATTGGCAGTGAATACGGGTTATAGGAGTCGTAAGGGGAGGATAATTAGAAAAATATTGCATAAAAAGAGTCAATCTTTTGAATTTTTCAAAAACTTAATGCTGTTAGTTGGTTAAATTTAAATTGTAAACCTTTGCCTGTATGTAATCTTTTATCAATACATGTTCGACGATATTCCCAATTCAAGTATGATTTATCTGAGATTTATGGATTTTACAATAAATAGCATCCCCTCCGTGCTAACGATCTACCTCAATTTGATGAATACTTATATTGTGGGCAGACTCAAATCGAGTGAGATAATCAGTATGGAAGGAGAAAAAGCGATTGAAGCATCGAGGATACAAACAGTTTGCTTTGATAAAACTGGCACTCTTACCGAGAGCACCCTCGATATTGAAAACATTATTATTTTCCGATAAAATAAATAAAAAAAGATTAAACCATCTAAAATTAATGAGCATTCCTTAATACATAAACTCTTTGCCAGCTGTCACACAGTGATTGATTCAAGGAACAAGCTTTAAGGCGATGAGATGGATATTAAAATGTTCAAATCTGCCAATGCAACAATGGTTAAACCCGAAAAATAAGGTGTAATACTGTAAATAAAATGCGATCAGTTCACCCTATAAGTATGGAGGATTAATCAATTCGAATCGAAATATCAATCCATGTCCGTTCTTGTAAAAGTAAAATAAAGTGAAGAAATGTTTGTTTTTGCTCAGGGATCCCCTGAAGTTATTGGATAGAATAGAACTGAGAAAAGACTCAAACTTATTAAAGATTTATCTCTTTAGGGGTATCGGACTATATCCATCGGTTATAAATAAATTGCCAGTGAGATTTAATTTAGCTCGTATTTATAGTACCATAGAGAGGAATATCTGAAAAATGTTATTCCGTTAGCACTTGTCACATTTAAAAATAAACTTAAAAGTGACGCCAAGCTAGTAGTAAAAACTTTAGCTGAGGCTGAAATAACAGTTAAAATTATTACAGGAGACAATATATTTGTAGCCGTGCAGACTGCTCTTGCCCTCTAATTAGTTCCTGCTCAACACAGAGTTTTGATCCTCTAAGGAAAAAACATGATCCAAAAAGATAAGATGAAGGTAATCGGCATACGAAAGGTAAATTAGTCTATAACTGAAGAAGAAATCGTTATTAATATCGAGGACCCTAAATAGGTAGAGAATTAGTATCTCGCCATGGATTTAGAGTTCATTAACAAAAGAGAAGACTTATTCTTTAGTAAAAAGGCTATCATATTTGCAAGGGCTACTCCTGAAGCCAAGGCATTCATCATTAAACAGGAAAAGGAAATGTTGAAAACAGAATTATCACATCGCAATTGGAAGGACCGCATCTTTGGTGGATGCGTTCGTAAAGTTGCGATGGTTGGAGACGGAGCCAATGATTTAATGTCTATAAAATAAGCAGATATAGGCATCGGTATTATTAACAGCGACTCGATGTACAGTTCTAATTTCACTATAAAAGACCTTCACCAAATTGACCTCATTATTCGCGAAGGAAAATGTGCATAGAGGAGTCAAATTGAGATCGTAAACCATACGAATATCTTCTATTTCATGCTGAACATCGCCTATATCTTTCTAACCCACGATCAAAGCAATTTTTCATCGACAAACTTTATGTATCGAAACTTTATGTGCATGTATCCCCTAACTGCTTTTATTATTTTTGCGAGACCAGTGGAAAAATTGAGCAAATATTGTCCTTCCAGCAATCTTATCGGATTGGAGAATCAATTGGTATTCTGGGGGACTACCATCGTCAACTCCAGTGGTTTGATTTTAGCTTTTATGATCTATCAGCGAAGCGATGATTTTTAATAAAACCCGCAGAAATAGACTCTAAGCTATCTCACAAAAACATCGACCTTTCTATTCTTGACCTCTATGATCATAAGCCCTTTTCTGATACTGAGTTTTTGGCAGAGTTATCCATGGAAGAATCGTATTTGGAGAACCCTTTTGATGAGCTTCACCATAATAGTGAACATTATTCTCATTCATGTTATGGTTTTTAGCACGGATGCTCTTTCCTTTATGGATCTGGTCACTATTGATAGAATGTAAATGCTAAAAGCATATGCAATTTGCCTGTCCACTGTCATCATTAGTATTGCTTACAATGCCTTGATACAGAGCTGTCATCTGTACCGTTATCAATTTCCAGGAAGAAAAGAGTCGCCTGTCAAAAGTACGATTCTTTAGGAATCTGATTGATAGTAGCTAGTATTGATTTATTTAATGATAAATCAACTAATTATAAATGATATATAATCTTATGAATATAATTCTATCCAAACAAGCTTTTATTGATCAAAATTTATCCCGATGCCACAATGGATAAAATCAATGCTAAATTTTATTTCCTTACTCCAATCACCAAAATACAGTCACTCCTTGCTCTTTGTATGATTTATGCCTTTAATTCTCCTCCGGTTGATATTACCGTTAATTAGGTCATCGATATTATGATTAATATTTCTAAACACAAATTCCTGACTATAAAATAAATAATATATAAGGTCATTTGTTGAGAAGACTGATATCTTTAGAAATCAACTTGTTTTGGATGAAATGAATCGAATTATCAAACTTTACAGTGATTTTGGTTGGACCGATAAATAAATAAAATTGATATTTAAAATGAACAGTGCATAACGGATTGATTTTATCATCAAATGAATCCCGTCGAACAGTTTCATACTCCACCTGCTGTTTATTCATCTGATCACCTATAATTCTTAATGTCTAAGATGAAACTTCGATAGATGGCTGATATGCTCTTTAATAATAGATTTTTAATAATTATTACTGGCCCAGTACCACATCCTTCAATTCATGCCCAATCGCCTGATAGAACGAAACTTGATAAATTTATCTTCGCATTTGTTGGCTATCTCCTAAAATAGGGGAATAATTAATTTCAAACATATATTACCTTAATTTCGTCAAGCAAAAATATGAACTTTATCAGCAGTATGGGAGGATATCCATGTAATTACTTACGCACCCCCTAAATTTATACCCATCCTGAACAATTCATGTTCAATCAAGGATATTTGGAACAGGGGATATTCTTACAGGAGAAGTTGAACTCTGAAACGGCTTTTTTAGAACTACAACAAAAATACCGTCAGTTGCTATAGGACTACAATTCAGTCAAGGGAAAACTTGAGCAAATTATGGTAATCATAAATATATTCAGAATAAACAGCCTACTTCTGCCCAAAAACGCAAATTTATTCGGAGGAAAGAGGACCAGTTGGAAAAGAAGCATCTGTGTTGCTATGACAACTGCAAAAAGGAATACGCTTCTGTGTTGGCTCTAAATCTTCATATTAAGACCAAACATCACGGAGGCACTAAGAAGCAGCGCGATGATCGCGCGGTATATATCTTCTTATCCAGAAATAGATCATACTGGCTGAACAACAAGGAAAGCCAATACCAAAAGATGGTATAAATCTCCCCGCAGGATACCTTGAAACCTATCGATTGGGGCATAAAAATCTTAGAGAAACTGCCCCTGAGGCCTAATCTCACTCTGATTGATATTTTAAATATATCATTTCTTTCCTCAATATCTTTAAAATAAGTGATGGCTTTGACGACTGAGTCGTTAGTTAAGGCAATGAACAAGTTTGAGGTTATTAATTAAAGGTTGTTTGAGATATTTGAGTTTTAACAACATAAATATATTATATATCATTAATGATGTTATCAGAATAATATAACAAATATTGATAGCCTTTCAAGCTTCATAATATTTAAGATGGCTGATGTGGGCACCTCTTTACGAGTCAATCTACTAAAAACACAGCAGTTTGCGTATCACATTATTGAATGCAGCATTTAAATCCAGGAAAAGCAATTTGATGATTCAAAATGTTATCAATACTCAAGGGATTGTAATATTGATTCGATTTTGTCCTGTCTGCTTCGTTTATAATTCATTTTTATCATGCATCTTTGTAAGTTATTTATCAGCTTCATTCTCTCTTCAACAACCTCATCTCAATTTTATAAATTTTGGCATCAAACTACATTGGATGGATGAATGATAAAACCCGATCATATTACTGTTTGCTGGATTTATCATTTATTCGATTTGATAAGCCATAATAATTGTTTTATTTATTAATCTCAGATCAAAATTATTAACCGATGCACTCTCTGCGTGAGCTCAAAGTGGGAGATTATACAATCAAAGCTGAACAAATTCAAGACCAGTCGGTCGATGGTTTTGCCGCTATCTACGATCAGGAGGGCAGATTACTATTTTAAGGAGAATATCGAAGATCCAAAAAGAATGGATTTGGAGTGGAATATGATCAAATGGGCAATGTTATCTTTGAAGGAGCTTTTAGGGACGATAAATACGATGGGTGGGGTCGCACATCATGCTATTAAGGAGAGTATAGAAATGGTTATTATGATGGATATGGTATTTACTTCAATGATGAGATATATTACGAAGGGTTTTTCCAGAGAGGACTTTACAGTGGGGAGGGGATACGCTTCACTGGAGAGGATGTTAATAAAGGGGTGAAGGATAAAATAAACAATCAAAATGTTTATGATTTTTTAAGTGAACAAATGAAAGAAAACTTGAAGGGGCTTTGGGAGAACAAAATAAGTGAGGTTTATCTTGGAGAGTGGAAGGAAGGGTCCAAGCATGGCTTTGGCAGATTATGGAAGCTAAAATATTGGTATTCTGGTCAATTTTCTAATGATTTGCCTCACGGTTTGGGAGCGGAATAACATAGTTCTGAAAAAGAGAATAAGGTTGTCCAAACCATCTACCGAATGGGCAGTAAAAAATAAAAATGATTTTTACAACTTTAATAAGCATTAATAATCGAAGATATGTGCCATTTAACATGTATAGCTTTGATTATATCATTTAAATCACATTTATTATAGAGTATCATATGGAAAAACAAAAACTTAAGGAAAGCGCCAAAGATTTACTGTTGAAGGGCTGCTACAAGATGGCCATGAATCAATATGCACGGCTGATAGAAATGGGATCGGAAGGGTTTACGCAGAGGGAGTGGGCTATCATCAATGCTAACCATGGGATATGCCATCAATTTCAATAGCAATACATCGAAGCCCTTGCAAGCGTACCTATATAACCATTTAGATTAACAGATCCATTCAAATTGATCCCACCTACGAAAAATCATACTATCGAAAGATGCAAATCTTACGATAGTTAGGCAGATTCTAAGAGGCCATAGCATTAATTCCAAGTTGGCTGCACAATAAATAAATCGACTAACTTCACAAATAGATGAAGGAGTAGTATCTGAACTCTTTGGGAATTGATCAGATCTTATAGGATTTGCTGAAAGGCAACCATCATCCGATAACCTTCATCAAGGAGAGCCACTCTAAATTTTATCAGAGGTACGATAGACATCATTTAGACT
>Ga0302188_10000508_pt1 | contig 32870 bp, 19 predicted proteins | sample II_Bog_E2_1_FD_198783 | JGI IMG/M metagenome (GOLD analysis project Ga0302188, IMG submission 198783) | Peat permafrost microbial communities from Stordalen Mire near Abisko, Sweden - II_Bog_E2_1 | ecosystem: Environmental > Terrestrial > Soil > Wetlands > Peat | place: Sweden: Abisko...
ATAAAAAATTCATGCTGTTGATTTCATGGGGATTCAAAAAGAATAAAATAATTAGGGATCTTAAATATATTTGCCAAGAACAAAAATTAAATCAAATTAAATACAACTGCAAAGAATCCCATGCAGATAAATAATTATATTAGAATACAATAACTTTAGAAAGAACTAATTGTGTAGGTATAGAGATAGAAAACAAAACATAAAAGATTGAACTCAAACTTTAATAATAATAAAAAATAGCCAATAGAAACAGAAAAAAGACTTTCGGAACACCAGAATATAAATGGAAAAAATGTACATCAAGGTGGCATAATAATTTCATAATTGCAAAAAAAATTCAAAGTCTCAATTAATACAGCAAAGACAATATGTGGATGCGAGCCAAAGAAGAAATATTTCAAAGCAAACATTGAATTATCTTTAATTGTTTAATTTTAGTTAAGATCTTTGATCCTTCTTAATCATTTGAAAAGGATTAGATATTTATTATTTGGCAAATATTATATATAAATTAGTATTATCACAAAATCAATGAATTATCAAATTTATGATGACTCACAAGTATCTCACAGTAATTTGCCTGAACACAGGAGGACCTCTTGGTCTCTCCATGTCTCGACTACTTGACAACGGTTGGAATGATCCAATGCTAGGATTTTTCAAGAATTTCAACTATTCCTTCTCAAACATTTTATCTGATGCTTTAATATAGTTAATCGAAGAATTTTTGCTGGAATTTGTACTGCCTTGGCTGATCTGACTGGTTTTATTATAGTGACTTTGATCAAGGCTCGAAGACTGGGGCAATTTATTAAATTGCGGATAATTTATCAATCCTTCTTGAGGTTATTTGGGAGCAAGTAATTCATTAGAAATGTTTTGAAGGATTCGACCTTGAGGCTTCGGGAAATTGGGCAGGGGAGGTCTAGAATTTGAGTAAAATTTAGGAGTGAGAGGAGGGGCATAATGATTTATGCTGTTTAAATTGGTATTTTATCTGGAGTTTTAGTTTCTTCTTTTGAGGTGGTAGACATCTGATAGATATTTCATGCCTGAAATACTCATTCTCTCTTCAGTCTGATACTTTAAAGATTTTTATAAAATTTCCTTGACATTAGGATTGAGTTTAGTTTCTATTTTCTGGGGGATGTAATTGCTATTATTTTTGACTAACTCAAAGAACTCCTTGATGTTCATTCCATCATCTAGAGTCTTTCCATGTATCATTTCATAAAGGATCATGCCTAGTGACCAGCTATCACTCTTTTCACTGTATAGAGTTCGGAGATAGGCTTCAGGGGACATATAGGAAGGGGAGCCAACATTAAAGGCCTTAATCACTTTTTTGGCCCTGATAATTTAGCAAAAACCAAAATCTATTATTGTCGGATTGAGATCTTTGGAAATGAGAATGTTTGCTGGTTTTAGGTCTCTATGAATGATGCAACTTTGAGTAATGGCATTGCAGCCAATCAGTATTTTTTTGAAAATTCCCATTGATTCTTCTTCAGTGAGTCTTCCCTTTTACAGAATATAGTCTCTAAGAGTTGTCCCTTCGCAAAGTTAAGTAACTATATAGCAAAAATTGTTGAGTTCGATGATGTCAAAGAGTTTAATAACGTGCTGACCATTGATCGATCTGAGGGCATTTTTTTAATTTTAGAGTAGGGAACGAGTGGCTTCATCCTTAATAGTAGCAAGGTCTATGGCCTTGATGGCAACAGGACTTTTGCATTAATTTCTATATCCTAAATATGGAGCTAAATACCTCTATAGACTGTGCCGGTTGCTCCTTTGCCAAGGACAGATTGTTTGCACATTGTGTAGTTTCCCAAATCCATAAAAGGTTGAAACTGGTAATTGTTTTGGTTCATTTTCTTAATTTCTAACTGGATAATTATACAGATTATAACGCTAAATGCTACTCTAATATGGAAAAATCAGGTAAAAGTATTTTCTATCAAATTGTGAAATAATACCGAAATATTAATAAAGTATAGCAGCAATATTAAATATATGATAAAAAATACAGTTATCTAAAAAATCAAGTAGGTCTATAGGAGCTTTTAGTTCTAATGGAAGCATAGTTCGTTGGAGAAACACTTCGACCAACATATTTCCTTTAGAAAGAAGCATCTTGCTTAGAATTAATCTTGCTTTTCCTGGCTTCATTGCCACCGTTCTCCTCAGTTGATTTGGCCTAAAACGAAGCATTAAAATAATTTTCCAGTCCTTCCAAAGCAATCATGACGACTGTTATATTGTCTAAGGTCTTTTTGTTAAAAGCAAGCTTCATTATGTTTTCTACAGCTTTCCCACAAAATTCGTGAATATTTTGAAATAACCCTTTGTCTCGATTGAAGGTGTCCCATACAATGCTGATTATTTACTCGTTATTCAGTTTGTCGTAAATACCGTCACCTAAATACACTTTCAGTTACAGGCCAATAGAATGAAATCATCGTTTTCTGTGATAGTAAAAGAATATATTTCGGGCGAGCATACAATTGTTTTAGGATTTCCTCCAAACTCAGCAAATTTGGCCTCAATATCTCCAAATGTTCTAGTCACTGATAGTCTTCCAGGAAAGGCTCTGAAGGGTCCAAGGATAAATTGATGCTACTCTCCCTCATAAAATATTTTGACGTTAGGATTAGCGTTGCTGAGTTTGGTTCTAATTTTTATAAGAGTTACTGGTATATTTTGCCTCCGCTTTCTATGATACGTTTTTGTTCAAACTAATCGCTGGCTTTATGATCAAGCGATAACTACTGAATAATTTTTCCCTTTCGACAGCTCATGATTGCTCTACTATCGCCAACGTTGGAAACATAACATTATTTTCCATAAAGAAAGGCGATAATGGCGCACGATCCAGATTTATCAACCTTTCCGATGTAAGACTGATCCAAAAAGGATTTTTAGCATTTTTAAAATCCCGTTCGAATCGCTTCTTACATTTTATTTGGAAAACTGCATTAGTAACATCGTACCTTTTTTACTTAGATATAAAATTATGAAGATTATCTCTGAGAAAATCTGCACAATCAACACCACCGTGACCATCAAAAACACCAAAGTAGGCGGCTTTTTTCCAATCTACACAATGTTAAGGCTTTGCAATATTCAAGATAATTGCAACTCTGTCTTAGTTGTACTCTCGGATAGGTCCCTGATTTGTTGAAGCTGAATATGCTTTGATATTCCCGCTTGGATTTTTTGAATGTTTTGCAGGCTCAAAGTGAGTGATTGGTACTAATACTTTTGGAAGAATAGGATTTTGATACTCGTAAGCCTTAAATTTTCGGTCTTCGGGTCTAAAATATTTAGTCTGTAAAAATATTTCCTCTCTAATGATTTAGTCCTGCTGTTTGATTGGAGATTTCGACTTTGAACGTGGCTGATACTAATAGGCGTTTTTAACTGTTGTAGGTTTGCTCATCTACAGTCTTCTATTAGAATTGTAGAACGATTTTTTCTCTTTGTTTTCTTTGCTATGAAAAAATTGAGTGCCTTAATTGCTATTTTTGGTGGACGCGGGCTTGGCTAATTTTATTTTGGCAAGATCCGCCTTCATAGTCATTCCAGTTTTGAGACTTGCGAAGACAGGAGATATTTTGGGAGAATATTTAGAAGATTTAGGAGTGAGATCTTTTGTGTAGGTGTCGTCTATCCTGGGCTTAAGATTAGCAAATCTGTTCATGGACATTCAAATGAATAATAACTATATAACTTCGTTTATTGTATGAATTCTCAAAATTATCAGATATCAATACGACAATTAACTGTTTAAAATACTGAAAATCAAGGAACGTATATATAGCAATCCTTATTCTTTTAATCCACTTCTGCAATTCCTTTATTGATCAGACGTTTTAGGGTGAGTTCAACAATTTATTGGGAGTACGCTGTTTGTTTTACAATATTATCAATGCTTAAACTTTATTTGTGCCTTTTAAGTAGTTTTACCAATTTGGCTTCGATAATAATATTATGTTATTTCCTGATTTATTATTTAGGTTTGGCTAGTTCCTCCACAAAAGGCTTATAAACCTATCTGAATGAAATATTATCAATTGGTTTGTTTTATTCAACATAATTTTTCAACTGCTAAAAGCTAACTGTAATGTATACACCTCGATCTTTCAGATAGATGAGGAAGCTGCTAAAAGCTAATTCTACTTTTTTATTTTTTTGTCCGTATTCTTTTAATTTCTCATCATAAAAATCATTGAATTTATTGATAAATTTTTGCAAAGGTTTATTTTTAACAGTTATTTTAAAAGGATTTTATTGCTTCCATATTTTCGGTGCTGAATTAACATTTATCACGATTAAGTTAAGCTAATGATAGGAATGGCATTGGAATATACTGCGATAGACATCCATCCAACTTTAATGAGGGTATGAAGCAATTAAGCGATCCTATTTGTCGAATTAAATGCGTTCACTTTAAAAATAGTGATAGAGATATTTTATAATTAGAGATTATGAAAGCTAAAATTATTTATTGAGGAGTTTTCCTAATTTTAAAATCTCTTCTTTTTAGTTAAAATTATCAATTCCGTAGTGTTGATCAACAACTTTCCAAAAGTTATGACCTTCATTGACCCATTCCTGCACAGCTGATCTAAAAATACTATTAATTTTGATGTTTTTCGATCCCATTTTCATCACATTATTTTCATTAATGATCTTCTTAATGTGTTTAATAAAATTTGAGCTCATTCGAGGTATATTTAAAATGAGATAATCCATAATTTATTTATTGCTGTCAATGTTTTGAACTAATTCAAGCACCTTATTCTCACTAAATTACAACATGTACTCTATCCATTTTTTTATTATTTACTTCAATTCCACATTTTATGTTTGAATAGTCATACATTTCGAAATACTGATTTTTAAGAGTTGGCCCCAGTCATTATATTTCTTCTTCAATTCGGTGATTAAAGTTTCACTATCGATAAGTGACAATAACTTAAAAAGGCTTTTTTTAATACCTTCTTCTAAGTTATTTTTTTTAAGTAAATAGCAGACAAAAATATTAACAATTAACTATTTTCTTACTTTTGGCGATATCTTCGCTACAATTGTTTGAATATTTTGATGAAAAGATGTCCATAGGCAGAAGAGAAGATACATTTATTGTGATCTTTTTATGTGAACTGACAGAATAGACTAAAGTTTACTCACTAATTTTGGATCTGCAAGACTAACACTAACTATTTTTAAGGTTTTTAATATCATATTTTTATCACTATGTTCTTGTACAAATAGAGATTCAATTATCTAAAGCATGCTGTCAATTTCATAATTGAGAGTTGACATACTTTGAATATTAATGCTTACTAAGGGAAGTTTTGTTATTCGAATCGCTTTTGATTCAAGTTGTGACGATGTATTGATCTTTTATATCTTAAACATGTTTAATCATAACCAAAATGATAAAATATTTTTGTTATAAAGATCATTGTTAATTTTATGTGTAGGGTGATTCAGAAATAAAGGGATGAGCCATTAGTTAATTAATGGAGGGTCTATTTTCAATTTTTACAGATAGACACTTTGAAATAAATTATAAAGCTAAGGCTGAAATTGAAGTACTTAGTTCCATACCAGGATGGGCTTCAACTACGATGTTCTTTTATTAGATTATTCTTTGAACTTTTTATAGAAGAAGGATAGATTCTGTCAATTCCTTATTAGCTAAATTTTTATTATAAGGATGATACTTATTGAGTTTTATAGATTTTGGGACAAGAATTTGTAAAGCAATACAACCGATAGCCCAAATATCGTTTTTTTAACTACTGTAGTAATTTTTGGAAAGGAGAGTTTCGGGAGGAAAGAAATAAAGATAAAGGGCTTTTTAGGATTCACTTAGGGGTAATTTTGAAGATCTAAAGCAATTAATGAACAGGCTTCCCATTTTATCATGAAGAATATTGTCCATGTTTAGCCTGTTATGAGAAAATCCAAGACTATGCATTTTGCATAATCCATAAACAAGTTGCCTCATGTATATTTTCGCAGTTATTTCATGTAAAGATCCAAATTCAACAATTAGATTTCTCAGACTGGAGCCTTAGAACATATCAGTGACATAATACTTCTCTTGATTTGTTTATAATGTCCATATACCATAAGTAGGAAGAATATTTGGATGTACTATGACCGTATTATTATCATTTTGGCACTTATATAAACTTACATAGCATTTTAAATTTTGAGAAAATGCATAAAAGTTATCTTTTTTGCTAGAATAAGATTATTTGCAGATAATTATCTCCTTACTATCAATCAATGGCAGCGATAGATGTGTTTTAGATTACTATAAATTTTACAACATTTTTTATTTTTTTGCAAAGAAAGCAGTGGTAGGAGCAAAATTAGTAAAATAATTTTGAATGGTACTCGATCCTAGTTCTATCTTTTAGGGATTTGCCACGCGAATTGTCTTCAGCGGGCCAATCACTCTTTTCCTCTTATCCAAAGAAATATTGAATCGAGTATTCAGTTTCATTCCTCCACAAAACATGAGTTTATCGAGTTCCAAATTATTGGAATGACTGAATAATCGGAGTTATTGTTTTTTAGTGGGCGATTAATTTTTAATTTTGCTATATTCACTATTTTTTTTTAATTTTAGGAGATTGATGGGTGAAACTTTTGTCTTTCTGTAGGTTCGCATGGGATCCGAGCTTTCCCTCTTCTTAGTTTGGGGCAATTACATTATTCGATTATAAATAAATAATAATGGAGAATAAAAGATTAAACATACAGAACTGAACAGCCAAACTATAAAATTATTGATTTCAGGAGATAAAATGAAAAGTTACAGCATAATTTGTATTGAACTCATTGATTAACAGAGCACTATTAATATTATTATTATTTTAGTGGTTTGTTGTAATCCTTTAACAATGAATGTTAGAGATAACCAATCTTGAATCTAGTTTATATTGGTCAATGATGAGATCTACAAAAGATTTAATGCTCACAATTGTTAATTATAATTATTCACTATAAATTGATGCAATAACAATCAGCAATAAAAATATAGATCATTAAAATCGGTTCGGCTCAGTAATGCGATCTTACTAATCCTCTGATTAGTTTTCCTGTTAATTTTTACCTGCTTCCATAGTATTAACTCCCAAAATATTTCTATCACTTGGAATATTAATGAGAAATCCATAAATTACCAACATTATTTTAGTGATAGTGCTTCCATTGTTGGCCCATTCCTCATTGAAATGATACTTCTCACAAATTTAAAGAGGAATAATAAATCTCTTCTTGCAATCAGAAAGATTGTTAATTAATTCACTCATAGTCTTCGCTTGGACAAAGAGCTCATTATCATACTCAATTTTCAGAATTTATTCGAGGTATTCTTTAATTTTCTTTTCGAAGGCAGAATATTCACTTACAGCTTTCTTTTCTAATAGTTTTGTATTTTGAGTCATATACCCTTTGATTTCGATAAAATTGTTCTCATCAATGCAAAGTCTAAAGATTTAGTAAAGAATAACTCTGTTTAAGTTTCTAATATGAATGTGGTAGGTAATGCCCTTGTTGTACATTTTGAACAACAAATACAGCATCATCAGACGGATAGGAAAGAAACAAATGATGACGAGTGACACCAATAGTAGTATGAGTAGTTCTTTGGTCTTTTTATGATGATACCATAGAAATGTATTCTTAATCTTTTCACTGAAAGTAACGAATTCTGTTATCCATAACTGTCCTTTTAGCAATATCTATTGAAGTCTTTTATATTTTTTATAAATGTTTCTCTTATTCTTTATACTCTAAATATTAACAATATATTACCATTGAAAATCTCTATAAAAATAGCTGCTTTTACACTTCTTTCTTTATCCGCACTCTTTATGGTGAATTTAATCTTTTTGTTAACAAAACTGTAAGGATTTGAACAGTATCATTAATTTTTAAAATCTGAATCATTTCCCTATAATAGCTATAAAAAGTGGGATGGCAGTAGATGAGGATAATGCATAGCATAGTGATGAAGTAATGTATAAGAAAATTTGCATCGAAAAGGAGGATAATAAAGAATAGGATGGTGTAAAATATGTAGGATCTCAGAGGGTATTCAAAATTTTTCAGTTCTGATATAAAATTTAGATATTATTCTGTGGAGTATATAATCCTCTTAAGCCTATTTTTTTGGATTCGAAACTAATCTCGAGTAAACTCAATGGGTATTTAATCCGCTTAAAATTTATCCTTGAGCTTGCATGAATAATAGCTATGGCGATTAGATCTTTAGAAGTAATCTAATTTGATTACATAGTTGCACTGTTTTGACTCCAGCATATGATAACGCATTTAGGGGGTTTTTCTTTTTGGTTTTTAGTTAAAGAGCTGGTCATAAATATTTTGGCAGGGCAAAGTAAAGCTTATACTATTTTCTCTGAAGTTTGGAATAATGCTTGACTCCTTGCATTCGATAACTTCAATCTTAATCGATGAATAAATACATCAACTTTGCCATAGTTATTAATGATGGGCAATTGTAAGTAAGTTGTGCTGTCGATGGGCATGGTAAACGAAATACTTCATTATCATATACATACCTCTATAATTCGTGAGTAACTTTAATATTGAGTTATTTTGCGGGTTTCTTTTCAATTTCAGCAATAATCTTATTCTTCTTATTATTAATTTTAATGCCAACGAAATTATAAATATTTGGCATGCTCTTGTAACTAATTTCTTTTATTGAAGTAAAAAGAGTCAAGTATAAGTTTATACTCGCATGGTCACTCTATATCTGAGCAATATCACTCAGCCTGATCTATATAGGCTTAATTAAAAGACGGTGATTGATAGTCTAAATATTGCATTCGATACAATTTGAGCAAAAGGAGTTTAGATGAAAGTCACCTCTAACTTTTTAAGGATAATTATCTGTTTGGAGTTGTCCTATTTCTCAAAAAGCACCAATGCGTTTTCTGTTAAGCAGTATGTTTTTTCAGTCCATTTCTAATTTTCTTTAATCCATCTAAATGCAAATTTCTGTACAATGTTTTAATGCTTTTAAGAAATTCACTTCGGCGTATCTCATCGCTTTATCTCTTAGGTTTGTAAATACTTTTTAGAACGCCCTTTAAATCCAGCCCTTCACTCCTATCTCTCTCAACCTTTTCGGATTAATTACTCACAATAATAGAGTCTTCTTTCTTCTTTGTTGCACTTTATGATATCGTTTTGGTTGATTTTTTCTCTTCAGTCACCTCGGTCTCCTCTTCAGAAGAATGTGGCTGGTCAATACTATTAAACAGTAAATTATAAAGATAATTTCTGATTTGAATCTTTTTCTGCACCTGCTTTTCAGAATCATTCTCTTTGCTTATCAAATATCCTGCATTGATTTTTCGAAACAGAGTTTCAATCTATCGATACTGTTATGATGATCTCAGATGATTCTCCATGAAGAATTCTTTCATTCCGAATCGATTATCTAACTACTTTAGAAAATGTTAGTACTTCCTCGCTGAATTTTTTAATCTCGTTATACTTTTTTTTGCTGATGACTGAAACTTGGTCGAGTATGATCTCTACCACAAATCGCTGAATGGAGGCAGGAATACGTTGTGATGAATGAGGTTTATCTCAATATCAACAGGAGACACTTTGAGATAATGAGACTCCAAAAATTAATTCCTTGTGATTTTTGAGGGATTAATCATTTTATTATCATAATCCAGTTAATCTTACTCTTACTTATATATACGGTAATTTAAATTGTTTCAAAAATTTTAACGAAACTATATTACAAATAGTTATGAATTTCTGTAGAATTAATAAGTTTTCTTCAAATAAGGCAATACTAAATCTTATGAAGATTAAAGTTATTACGGATGGTACTATTTTAATTAATTATAAATTAATTATACGATATTTAGTATCATCTTGACATTTTTTAAATTTTTGCATTCAGTAAAAATTTAAAATTAATATTTTATCAGCGATGAATTTTCTGAGGGCGGAAACCTTCAGTCAATAAAGGTACTGTCGGGATTAAAGCAGCAAAATGAAGATCCAAGCAATCGCCTTCGCCTGTGCTGTGGTCTTTATGATTCTGTTGGGCATGAAGTTGGTGAGCATCTAACGTGCCAGCAATAGCTATGAGCATCTCTTCGCCTAGACTAGGGACAAGATTAAATCCATATCCTTTGATGTTACAAGCATTGAACAACTCATCAACGAACAAAAGAGTGAGGATGTTGAGCTCAAACTTGAACTGTTCAGTAAGTTGAACAAAAGGGTTAAGATTTTATAAAAACTACTCAAGCAGGCAGATAGGCAGAAAGGCGCAGGTAGATAGGAGATTGAAAAGAAACCAAAAGAAGATCTTTCCATTTTTGAAAGGGTTGAACTGATTGATGATACGATCAGATAGCAAACTGCCATTCTTGAATTTCTTGAAAACAATGCGAAGGAAGTGGTGAGACAGACTAAGATAGCTAAATTTGATGAAATTGTAAAAGGATAATATTTTAAGCCTGAAAAAAGGAGAAATCCTTGGATACTCGAACGCTATAACATCAAAACCCCTTTTATTGATACACTATAACAGCAAAAGATTGACTAATAGCTTTAAAAGGAAGAAGATCGACTGGAACCCATCTATCATATGAGTCAGTATCTGACTGAGCTACCTTTCTGTATTGTTGTTCCTTCCTACAACAATGCAAAGAATTTTAGATATGAATTTAATTTGCAGTCAATTTTTAACCAGGATTATGATAATTATCGTGTGGTTATCGTGGACGATGCTTCCACAGACAATACCACCGCTCTCATTCGTCACTTTATGAAAAAGAATAAAAAGTATTAGGATAAAGTGGTGCTGATCACCAACAAAAAACAAATGACTGCAGTACCTAATATTCATATGGCCATCACAAAACACTGTAAACCCAATTAAATAGGATATTTCGTTGATGGAGATGACTAACTCGTTGGAAGGAAAGTGTTCAAGGTATTTAACGCTATCTATCAAAGCAAAAAGCCAGCAGTTGCTTACTCAATTTCTTTAGAATACTGGGTCTACGATAACTTTGTCAAGGACGGATGGTCTGCCATTTATACTGACGAATAAAAAGCTTTAAATAAGTACAGAGATGTTCCTCAAAAGATTTCTCATTTGCGTTCTTTCCGAATCGACCTTTATCTATAGGTTCATGAAAGAGATTTGAAAGATATAAATGGAGATTGGTTCAAATCAACCTACGACGAGGTAATATGTTTGCCAATGCTTTAAATGTCATGCGGAAACATAGAATACATAGACGACTACTTCTATTTGTATGTTTATGGTACAGGCTTCAATGATAGACTTATCGATTCAACCCTTCAGTGGAGTATAGCCAATTACGTCAAGACTAAGATGCCTAAGTATACCTGCAACTCGAAATATGGAACAATGCTTCCCTTACCTCCTGCTAAGTCAGAAGAAAAGAAATAGAAGTGATTACCATGAATCAAATACATTAAAATATTTATCAGAGCATTCACTTTTATGCTATTTTGAATCAGATAAATTTTTATTATTTTTCCTCTGCTGAATAATGAGGTTCTTGCAATAATAATTTGAATTATATGGAACTATCATTAGGAAGGTAACTTGACAGCTACATAAATCCTGTAACTTTGAACATGGATGATTCCCTCAGCAGCATTTAAAACTATTAAAAGTTATAAAACTACTTCAAAATATAAAAATAACGAAATGCCAAAAGAATATATGTAAGTCCTTCTTTCACTCAGGACCTGGAACAGAGATTATAATAGTGCATGAACGTCTATTCATCACTCGAGAAAAGTGTGGATCAGACTTACAGTCGAATCAATGAAGAAAAGAAAACAATTGACATGGAGAGGTATGAGGATTTGCTCCATTATACTTTTAAAGAAATATAGTGGGCAAAGTCATCAAGAATTATGATAACAGGTGATGTCAATATTGCCAAAAGTGTGGAAAAATTTGAAAATGATTTGTCATGCTTCTAATCGAAAAGAGCGTCAATGGAAAAATCCTATAATGAGGTAACTAACTAATAACTAAGGCCTTCCAGTAATTTGATGACAGAATTGAGGTAGAACTGAACGAAATTAATGAAAAAGCAGCTGTAAGTCATAAATAATCCATGGATATCTTTGACTCTCTCTAAGTGTAAATACAAAAAGTATAATCTGAGTTTGATGAACAACTTCAGTAGCTAGAAAAAGAATTAGGTAGCTCAAATACTGTTTGTATTTCAATAATTTCCAATAGAATCGGGGATATAGAACAGTAAATGGAGGAATTAACTCGTCATCAATCGCACTTAAATTGATATTCGTTTCCTTATATAAGTTTAGTATCAAATTATGAGCCGAGACTGTGTACAGCTTTTCTGCGGTTGCGAGTACTACTTCGGCAAAGATGAGGAAGTGGATACCAAAGTATATATCGCTGTAGGCTTCATGCTGGTGGTTGTTACAGCTGCAGTACGAATCGGGTCTGAGTGGTTTATCTTTAAGGACTACTACCCGATGAAAGAACGCTCGCCAGTGCTTTGCATTCTGATGATAACATTCTTTGCTATTCAACTTCTTCTGTACCCTTTGGTTTACACCTATAACTATTTTACGTTCAATTGGGGCGATATAAAGTATGCCTACCGTACTATTTTCTATGGCCTGGATGGCAGCCTCTATTTGATCTATCTAATTCGTAGTCTGCGACTGGTGTATGCTCACGAAATCGACACATCTCGAAGCAAGACTTGGATTTTCAATTTCTTCAAGAATGAGTATAACCTAGTCATTTTTATTCTAGTGACACTAGTTATCAAAATAATACCCATCCTTTGTACCAATTTCGATTAAGATCTTTTTCTTACCTATATTGATGTGAACTTTTATACTTATAATTCTGATAATTAAGACATCAGCCAGTAGTTGGGCTTTGGAATCAAACAGATCATTCATTAATTCGTATGGCTGAGTGTTACAATCTATTGTCTATGGCTACAAACCCTAGTTCATAAAAAATATTCCATGAAAAACGAACTTTTGATGGTGTTGGGCATAGGTTTTGGCTTTAACATTGCTTCTATCGGCATTTTCATTTCTCAAATCGGCGAAATTTCAATAATTAAATCCATCTGTAACATGTAGGCAGACTATCCGATTTTACAGATGATGAGAGATATTAATGTGCTAGGATTATTTGTTATAAGCATCCTATACCCTCTTTTTAAAAAGAGAATCTATCATATGCTTCTGCCAACTGGCAGACACCACGATATAGTTAAAACTATGAGGGATTTTCTCATGGAAACTGAATTCATTGATATCTTCACTGCTTTTTTGTAGAGTCAAGACCGAGAGAAGGAATCCCATTCCTACGTATAGACTTTATAATATTGGAAAAAATTAATGGTAATAAAGTATCAAGTAACGACCAAACTGACGGAGCAACAACAACAGAACTGTATTCATTCCATCAAATAACTTATTCAAGATATTGAGGATAAGCCGATAAAATAGATACATGCTAATTTGCTGACTCACTTAAAGCAGTCCATCATCAGCTTAGAATAATGCTAGCAGTAGATTGAAGAACGGGATAGATTTATCGACGAGATCAACTAAAAAATAGAAGAGCTGTAACTAATTTTCCTTTAGAAATTGGATCATATATATAAGTCAGAGTACAGACAAACGAAGTCCTACTATTATTTGAAAATGTACATTCTGCGGAACAAGAAGATTAACGTAAACATGATTACGATGGGCATGGCAGTCATGGTGGAGTCCGATGATACTTTATGATTTATTCACTGGAATGAGGCCATGTGAGTGTTATTTGGTTACAGAATATTGATTATGAAATTTTGAGAATATTGAACAAATTATTTAATATGAATCATTAATCGATACTTAGTCTACGCTTTTCTTCATTTGTGGACACCCTAAATTAATAAAGTATTACGACTATTACTTATCGGAAGAAGAGTTCAAAAACTGACTATTTAAAGCTTATTCTGCGCTGTAACGAGCTACGGGATTAACAGCTAATAAATTTTGAAGGAAATGCAAACAGTTCTCACTATATTTATTGATAATCGCTTCTTCATTTAACTCAATTCTGCATTATTTGTTTTTGGCAAGGGTTTAATCGTAGGTCTTACCTTTGAGAGGATTGAAACCGAGAAGCATCATATGAGCAATAATACCAAAGCTGAATATATCACATTTTTAATGATAAACCTTGCCTTGCTCTCCATTTGCAGCAAACACTTCAGGAGCCATATAACCCAAGGTTCCGCATCTCTTATACTGACAGGTTTCCATTGATGATTCCTAATGAAGTGATAATCCAAAATCGATAATTTTCAGCTGCATGTTATTTTCGATATCAACTATGATATTTTGAGGCTTGATATCTCTGTGAATGACCTTTTTGGCATGACAGTCTTTCAATCCTTGCAGAATGTTAATAAATAATCTTTTGAGTTATTGTTCAGTGAATTATAGTTTTTATTTGAAAATGGACATGAGGTCCTGGCCTGGAACGAAGTCCATTAACAGCACATATTCATCATTCGTCTAAAAGAGCTATTTAAATTTATAAGTGTACTCACTATCTTTTACCAAATTGACAATAGACTTCTCCTCAGTAATAAACTTTTTAGCAAAACTCCTCAGTTCATCTGATTTGAAAATCATCTTGGCGGCATAGAAAAGGTTAGTGTCCTTATTCTTGACGAGATAAACCTATATTAGTTATGAGATTACTTTAGAATAGCTTCCCTCTCCTAATTATTATAAAACATCATATTTATTATAAAAGTCCATTTGGATGACATACGGTACTATGAATTTATTCTGCTAATTCCAAAATAGTTAATCTTCGAAATAGAAAAATGATGCTGCTGAGACGTTTGATATTACCAAAAGATATTTATCATTGCTGAGAGAGAACCATTCAACATAAACATTTTCTAAATGACAGTAGCCTATGTAATCGTTGGACTCCATCTACTGAGTTAAAGGCAATATACGTCAAAGTAGTAGAGAAATCCTTCGTGTACACTCAGATACCTCGTAGTTTCGAATCCTAAAGTTTTGCCGATTTTGGTAAAGGCATATTTCTTTAAGAAACATTCGGTCTGGTGCTAAAAAATGTGATTCTTTGATTTTTTCCACAGGCATTCGGACTATTAAAAGGTCAGCCAGTCCATTTTTTTAGGGACTTGTCCTTTAATTTCCAATGCTTTGCATGATTAAATGCTCAACATTTTAGCTGTTGGTTAATACTTCAAAAAATTATTACATGTTAATCAAATACAGCAATTGATAAATAATATATATTATCAATTTCTATTAAGAGGTTGATATATTCACCAAAATTAAACATATCGATTTATCTATCATCTTTTACTGCTATTTTTCATTGATCGGCAGAATGAATTGGATCAATTATCATATAAACAACTTATTAGGAAATTATAGGCAGGGCATCTAGCCATAGATTTGATCATCATTTTTATTTCAAAATAGGTCACTCCAGATCAACAAAAATATAATTATCAGGTATAGCAGAGATAGAAGATTCATAATCAATTATTATCATTTAATGCTAGTCATTATTTTATGTTTGATCTGGCAACTATTATCCCAAACCTAGGCGAATCTGGACCAACCCCCTTACATCGAAACCAACACATACACTTTACGCAAGACTTCAGCTGCAATAGTTTCTCTTTCTGCCAACATCACCTACATGCAAAATTACAATACAAGACCTCAAGTTTCCTCTTCTTTAGCTTCCTTATATAGCTTTACTCCACTATCGAACTCTTCTTTCACTCAATAAATAACAACCATCGCTGATCAATATTTTATCCTCGAATATCAATTCTCATGCAATGTACTGCTAGTCAGTTGCACATTTACATAAATTGATATCGTATACGTTGCCTACGATTATAGTTCGTATCCCTTCATCCAAATTTTTACGCTGGTTCATACACTTGATCCCACGATAGAACTGAATAATCAATACTATCAAATGTATTTAATGAATCCACTTCAAAGTAATCATAATTATGAGCTGAACTTTATCATGGCTGGCTTTATAAATCTACAGTTGACAGGTGAACCAACTCTATACGTGGACGCTGTTTAAAACGATACTGAATCATATATACTCCAAGTACAATTCTAAAATTTGACTGTCACTAGTATTCAATTAGTAAGAATTTTGCTTGATATCACAGCCATGAATAATGCATGGACGAGTGTATCAAGTTTAACCTGCCAAACGGGGACAATCTATCTCTATTAAGATCCATTAACGATTGAAAATAATCCAGTACCGGAGTATATACCTTTTGGCCTCTTTTATGGAATTAAAGGATTCACTGCCTGGAATATTACCTTAGCTCAAATGCCTTATATCTTTACTAATGTAATACCAAGAATACAGGCTAATATCGGCTACACACTCTTCTTAACAAAATCCTGCCCTGCTAATCAGCTCTATGTTTCAGATTAAAATCTATGTTACAGTCTTTCGGCAGCATTTTATTATCAATCAAGTCCGACTTCTCTCCAAAGATGCCCAGCCTCCTGCTTTCAGTGCACTGGCCCTCTAACAACATCTTGCAAAACTTGTGTCTAAGGATATAATCGATATTTATCGGGAGGTAGATGCCTATGTTTTCCTGGATTCTATGATCCCGGAGCTGCAGTTTGCTTGAATTGTACCGCAGCCATATCAGGCTGTTATACATGTTCCAGCGCAGTAAATTGCCTCACCTGTCTTCCTGGATGCACGGCTATTCATTTCAACCCAATATACTGTGACTGCCCGAATCACGTGCAAAACTCGTCAACCAACTGTCTAAAAAACTTTTATTTTGAATATGACATGAACACTTGTGTCTGTTATCCTCAAACTTACTATTCAATTGATACTGGACTGTGCCTACCCTGCAAAATCGGTTGTTATATCTGTGCAAATAATGCAACAAATTGTCTAGTTTGCATAGACGAATATACTCTTGTTAATAATACTTGCATGTATTTCTATATCAGCTATTCTTTGCTTGGACAAAGCAGCAATAAAAATTCGCCTCAAGTCCGATGTCTACGTTGGAGTGCCGATAACTCCAAATGCCTTTCAACTTGCAGATATTATTACTATCAATAAAATTGCTATTTTCTGTGCCCAATCGGAACGTTCAATATTTCATTTCCTTGGCTTACGTGTCAACCCTGTAAAATAGACTGCCTCTTTTGCTATAATTTTAGTATCTGCTATAAATGCAGTCCTCAGTATTATTATTTTAATACGACTATTAAAACATGCTCTAGCTGTTCAACGAATTGCATAGAGTGTGCCAATAACACTTATTGCAATTTATGCTAGAATCATTATCAATTAAGCAATGGATTTTGTGAACTTCCCCAGCCAAGTTATCCTTTATGTCCCGAGGCATGTCTATTCTGTTTAGTTTCACAAGTTTGTCAAAAATGCAGGGCGACTTATTATCTGAATGAGAGTAGTGGAATTTGTATTAATTGCACAAATTCCTTAGGATTAGTCATAGGATAAGGAGGAATATGCAAGGAAATATGCGGGGATGGACTTATAGTTAATCATGAATGCGATGATGCAAATCATGCTTCATCCGATGGGTGCTCAAGCTCCTGTCAGATTGAGAATCATTTTTAATGCCCAAGAATCAATAATCGGAGCTATTGTTGGAGTACAGATATATCCATTTTTTGGACGGTTTCAACGGTATTTGGAAAAAATTAAATTATTATCGATGTTTGGAGCAATATTGTTACGTTATCTCAAAACCTAATTGAAATCAGCTGCAATTTTAACTATACCTCGCAATCAATAAAGACCAATCAAGATGACTATCTGATTACGATTTAGTATCATTAGTCCATCTTGATGTCCTCTAATTCAAATGACAATAACACTAAAAATTATTTTTTAAGTGGAAATGCAACAAATATGTGTCAATTAACTGTCAATCAGGTACAAACTTATCAGATCATCATCAATGCTTTCCCTGAAAGTTTGTATATCACTTATAATAGTTCTATGGAAACAATGATTCAAAGTAGTCTTCTTTGCAATATAGCAACATATGCCGTGATAGTATGTTTATGTTTCAATATTATAGGACTTGCTCCTCTCTCTTCTTTTTCATCTCTAAGAGTATATATTCTTATTTTAATCTCTTACATGGATTACTCACAAATTCCTATAAACTCTTTTTCTCCTTTCACAGTTTTGCAAACCCTTTTATTCACGTCAAATTCCAATTCAACATCATATTTATCCTAATTTGATAGTAACTATTATTTCGCTGTTCTTTGGAAATTATTTGTCCTTTATGCAGGGATGATCTTAATTCACTAAATTTTCAGTAGAATTTTAATAATACTTTTTAAAAGAATAAACTGGAAATTAATGAACAAGATCATGACTCATTAAGTTTAAAATAAGCCCTTAATCTATCAAACCTTATACTCTTGCTATGAGATCGTTATCTGCATCATATTCTTTAAAACTATGGCTAATATTAGTTCATCTTCAACCTCTCTCATTGTTTTTGCCTTTCTTCATTTGGTCATTCTTATTATTGCTAAGTTGCATTTCTATTTTACCAAAGAGACTATCTTGAAAAACAACTATCGTTTTTATCAAGCAATCATTATCGACAACATCGAAAATGTTACACTCGCATTATTCATGCAATTTTCAACTCAGTATGCAAATTATACCTCACTATTAATAATAATATACGCTGCCTTATCATTATTGTCACTTTTCCAATCCTAATCTCCAGCTTACTCCAGTCTCACTCATCGTCAGTCATTTGTAAAAACGTAGACTATCTGCAGTTGGCAATACAGATGCAATCTTTTTCTTCTCATTCTCATCCAAATAGTAAAATTAATCAATATGTGGAGAGGATCATTCATGACTGATCATAAATATTATTAATACCTTGGTGAAATAGATGGAATAATAATGGTGATACTAGTTTATGTGCTGATATATTTCAGTACGCCTTGCACTCTCATCGTGCAAATTATCCGTATCTATGAAATAAATTCCGCCAAAGAGGAGGAATAACTATCAAGCAACGACCCCATATCAGCTGACGCTTCATCTTTGACAGAAATGAATAATTGAATATTGATTATATTTTACTTTTTATGCTCCGATATTATATTATCATCTTATCTTGCAACTCAGATGGAGATAAACACTAAAATTCAATAATTTAGCAACAAATTCAGAGAGTTAAAACAGTGCTAATTCCCAATCATCAAAAGAACTATTATCGCTGAACTGAGGAAATTGGCTGCTGAGGCTGAAGTTATTATGCAAATGAAATAATGCGCTGAAAACTCCAAAAGGAGAAGGCAAATCGAGGACATTCTAAAGAAATGTTTATTAATATAGTCGTAGATCTAATCAAATCCTGAAAGATCAAGCGTATATAATGGAAGAAAAGCGGTGAATAATAATGGCACATAAAAAAATGAACTGGACACCAAGAAGGCAGTGAGGTCAGTAATTATGTACACAATTCGATCATCAGAACTAAAAATATCACCGGCATAAATTGACGAAATCGCCAAGAAGATGGAAAATAATTTAGAGGTGATGAAGTAAATTCAAGAAATGGTGGAAGAGCAAGGAGAGAATTTATAAAAACTTGATGAATACCTATAAAAAGCAGATTAAAATGTGCAAGACGCTAATGTTCAACTGGATTAGGCCAAACAAATACAACATAAAACAAGAATGCTGAAGTTAAAAGTTGCAGTCACTGGATTTTTTGCAGGGTTGGGCTATAAAATATTTGGATTGCCTGGTCTTGTATTCGGAATGCTGTTTGGATACAAATCATCTTCCTGATTTAATAATCTTAATTTTAATATCTGTTTCAGATAGTCTAATTGGAATATTAATGAAATAATCTTATTTTTGTTGCGTCAGTAAATTTCACTGTTATCTTCTTTTTTCAATAAAAAGTTATTCTAATAATTAATAATAATCTTATGATTAACAAGAAGCTTAACATACCAAAAGGACTCGAAAAAATAAATGAGGCCAGCTGTTCTCTTTCCTCGTCACTTGGAAACAAAGAGCAAGCAAGTCCACAACGCACAAATCCCTTATTCCTTATTCCCACGCCTCCAGTCAAGCAGATAATACTTTCCACTCTCGACTAGAGGTCTAACAAACTCACTTCTCTCCAAGAATAAATAATGTAAAGAAAACGTCGTCTGAACGAATGGTCGGAATCTCAACACCAAAGATAGTATAGATCATCTAATTTGGCTGAGCTGTTCATAAAAATAGTTTAAACTATAGCGTGTATAGGGAAAAATAATATTGAAGTAAAACGTAGTATTTTAAAGGTTGTAAAACAAAAGAAAAAAGGAATCATGGAGTGGGTTCTAGCATGGATGAGGTAGCTTTTCTGGCTGATCAATCTCGCTTTAACACAGCGTCACGTTTCTAAAAAATGATTTGTATTATTTTATTAGTTATGCGTCCAGACGATTTTGATCAATCATTAGATGCTCAATCCGAATTTATCTATTTCAAGAAAAATATGGATGAATCATTAGTGGCCACCTCCGAAAAGGTTTACTTTCAAAATACAAGCAAAATTAATAAGTCAGGCGTCGATAAGGGTAAAAAGAATTTATCCACCCTCAAGGAAGATGTCGAGGAGGAGTCACATAATTAATTTTTGGATGTGGGAAAATGGAAGAAATCAAAGGAAAGTGTGCTGTGTAAGGAAATGGCAACTGTCAAACAGGAAGTACAATAAAATATAACACAAACACGATGGAAAAAGTAATAAGTTACGGCTGCAGAAGAAGAAGTTATTGCAGACGAGAGTCAAGTTCCGGATGAGGAGGACAAATAAGAACTCGCACGAGAGGAATAAGAGATTGAGGACCAAACTCAAGAACATGATTAAATTGAAAACAAAAACAAATTAGAAGAAGGTGAAGATGAGGAGGAAGAGGAAGAAGAAGATGAGGAAGAGGAAGAGGAAGAATAGGAGTAAGAATCAGAGGAATAGGAAGAAGAATAATAGGAATAAGAATAATAATAAGAGGATGAGTAATAAGAATAAGAATAAAAAGAAGAATAATAATAAGAGGAAGCAAAGGAATAGCCTATCAGTGAAAGTAAGCATTCAGAAAAAATTTAAAAATTGTCCGAACATTCTCAAAGAGGATCGAATGTAAAAAAGGAGGAAGAGGAGATTAGTGACACCAAATCATAAATGAAACGTACTGAGTATTCTCCTTCTAAATGGTCAAAAAAGACAGGATCGCAGTACGCGAACAATTCTCAATCTGAGGATGAAGATTGGAAACGAAAATAAGTAATTTTAAAGAGAATCCTAATATTGACAAAGTGATCATAATGTATCCTAAATAATAGGAATAACTAATCTTATTTTCATTATTAGCATGCTTAAAACTTAAAAATCTATCAGTTCTTGCTCAAAAATAAGTTACTTCTTTTTTTTATGGACTAGCCAACAATTATCTTGAACCTATTAATTCTTATTATTTAGGATTTTCAGGAATCGTCGACAGTTTAGTCTATTTTTCTTTGCAATTTGAAGCTGTTTTTGATTATTTCACTTCACTCTTTATAAGAAGGGCCTAAACTTAGATTTTTTCTGAAGGCTTTGTCACCTTCTTTTCCTTGGGATCGGCTTTGAGTTTTTTCTTAATTTCTTAAATTTTCTAATCAAGTTAATCACCCTACAATTCGCTTCCCTCAAGCAGAGTAAATGATCGTTTTCGTCCTACATTTTAAATTTGTTGAATAGCTTCCTTAACTGGTTTATGAAGATCAATTAACTTGTCAAAGTCTTATGTTTGATTAAAAAATCTTTTATATTTTTTTCTGAGTTGAAGATATCATACGTGAGCTATATGAAAAAACTCTCATCCTAGTTTTGCATTTACTGTTTCTTATCATTTATCTCTTCGTAGGCACTGAGGATATTGCTCATACTTTTATAGGAATTTGAACGCTGCAAACTTTGAGGAATATTATTCAGCTCATTTTATTACATATGATGATCCTCCAGCGTTTTTTTAAGATTCATAAGATTTATTTTGCCTAACTTAAATATCATGTACCCTATTGCTTTTATTGACGTTTTATCAGAGAAACTAGTTCCATTGGGGTGCAAGGCGTGGCTTCATTATTGATCTAACGCTAAAAATCCAGCTCTGTCTCTGAAAATTCAGCTTGCTGATGAGTGTTCCTGTGGTCTGTGGGCTAGGCATCTCCCTTTTGTAGTTTTCCAAAAAACTTTTGAGCATGTGATCTGACTTGCGATCCTGTTCTGGTCTTAACATAGTCCTAAACTTTTTTCCAATCCTTTCCAAACTGCATAATGGCTATGTAAGATCAAAGTTTACCATACATAAATCTTTGGTGTTCCTCTTTGGACCATCTTCCAGTGTTCTTGTTTTATGATTCCTGATTATTTTCCTGCATATCTAAATCTTAGTTATATGTAAATGATTTATCATAACCGACAATATCCTCGTTACAAATTCATTCAAAAAATAAATATATCATTGGACACTCCTATCTAAGATTTTTTTGCACAAATATTATATTATGTTGATCTATATTGACCTGCAATTTTAATAATTTCCGAAGAATAAACATCGCTATTATTTAACCAGAGTACTATAATAGTTTTATTTGACTCATTTCTTTATTTGTTTTGACATTAGCGTTTAACTGATAAGATAGTTATATACTGATAGTCATATGGGTCAGCAGAATAGTGATGGGCATAAATCAAAGGCCATCCTTCTAAGTGACTGGATTGAAGCAGTCGAAGATAGCAATAACTCCCTTTTCGCCAACGTCAACCCCTACCGCAAACGACTACTCATTAATAGAAACACACAATAACTTATCGAATAATATGAACTGCAATTCCTTAATCAGGAGGATTTCAATCGGCACAACGACGAGTTTGCATAGCGTAGAGAGGATGTAAAAGTCGATAAAAAAATAGAAATGTTGTGTAGCGGCACAGGGGAGACCATCAAATAGTCACCCTATATCTATAAAATACGGTATTTCACTAACACGTCTATCGAAGAGCTGTGCTCGACTATCTATAATGGACTCTTGTATGTGGAGAAAGTGGACTTAAGATTAAAATAAATTAACGATATCCCTTTTTTAGATCAGCTCTATCTTTATCAAGCATGTTTGGAGGGTTTCAAGATCCTTTATGAGAAGGTGGGCTTTTTTGACATCACATAAGAAATGATATTCTTCAATCAGTAGGGTGCAGCCAAGGTATGGATGAACCCTAATCTATCCAAACATCAGCCAAACTATGTATCAGAATAGAGTCGAGGAATTTTTAATCCGCTTGAAGGTCAAGGCTCCCAATCCTAAATGCTAAAAACGCTGATTAGTTTAATCGAATCAAATACAGACTCGCATGTCATCAGTAATATCCCTCATTTTATTGAGTATCTAAAAGATCGGGGTTTGATCGAAAGACTATCTTTTTATAAGGCAATTGATGAATTTCAGCAATATTGTGAGGAGAATCGGCTCACTCGCAATCGGTACATGAAATCTATCTATGAACTATATCACACGGATGATGGAACTCTTTATCGTAGTCAAGTCCATAGAAGTTATGTGCAAAGAGTTGGAGGCAAAAAATAGTATGAAAGCTTGAAGAATAGTCAACTTTAGCAACGATCTTTAAATGGATAAAATCAGCATAGAGATAGATCTACTCCAAATGTAAAATTTAATAAAAAAAAACTAAGTGGAAGTAAAGTATCCAAAAACAGTGCTTTAATCTAAAAAAATCCTGTTAATGGCAATCAATATCTAATAGTCCATTAAAGACCTTCTAATCAATTTTCACCCTAAAGAAGAAGTTTAATTAATCACATCTCAAATCAATCGCCTTACATTCTTCCTGAAGGAAGAGTCAATAATGCCATTCCATTGAGTTTAAACAATGACCCCAGCTTTCAAACTTTATCAAGCAGGAAAACTATCACTTATTATGCCCTTTAAGCTCAGCAAAACTCAGGTCATCCATCTTTAATTACAAAATATAAGTCTTTATAAAAAACACAGAGTGGAACACCTTTTTCCTTAAATCCAAACAGGCCAATAACTTTTAGTTATCAATGTCAAGGAGCCTCTCTTCCACCCCGACCACCACAAGTGATCTCAAATAATAATTGCTCACCCCAACAGCATCAACAAAAATAATCGCTAATTGAGAAATTAAGCACTCCTCCTCCAGTGATAAGAACAGTGGATTCAATTAATACAGATCGTGGAAGCCAAGCAGTTCAAACCCAAAAATAAATGTAGCTCAAGAAAAAGGATACTAAATTAACCTACTATACAACGAATGCGGCTTATACTCTCGACAGTGAGATCGCAGATGATATGGAGCGATATTTAGGAGTAAATCCCAACCTGATTTGATTGATATTTCCAAATTCATTCATCTATTACAAGTAATAAATTGTTGATGGATATTATTTCATCGAACGATAATTGATGCATGAGCGATCACTCACAGGAAGTAGTCCGGAACACGCTTTTTTAATACTTCGTCTCCTTTTCGGGGAGCGGGGTCGTACTGGATGTAGGTTTGCTTCAGATTCTCGTCCACGTCCATTATTGCAGCTAAATTGCCACAACGGTAGCAGTAGTTAGGAGCAGAGAATATTGTCGCCACATTTTTATTGTGAGTGTTGGTATAGCCCTACATAAATAATCAGATACCTCCATCATTAGCTGATGGGCTCTTGCAATCATTTTTAGATTGTTTGCGTGGTTAAACTGTTCTGCAATGTCCTGTCCAAAAGTATAGCCAGCTCCACGAGGGTTCATTCCCCAGCCTGATCGGTCATCAGGATCAGACCAAAGCAAGTCGCACATAGGGCCTTCGTGCGGTACCTCTTGAAATCTTTTTAAAGATCGAATATTATCCAAAGTTTCGATACTTGGAGAAAGTCCTCCATGTAGGCAGAAAAATTGATTTTCTACAACGGCAGTGAGTGGTAAGAAGTCAAATAGTTCAGTAAGACACTTCCAGACATTAGAATTGCCGTATTTGCGGCAACATTCATCATAAAATCCATAAACTTGAGTGATTTGTCTAGATTAATGATTGCCTCTTAGGATTGTAATTCGATCTTTGTAACGTACTTTAAGTGCAAGTAGGAGGGTGACTGTTTATACACTATGATGACCTGACTAAAAAATACCTTACCGCGATCAACATAATCTCCCATGAATAGGTAGTTAGACTCTGGCACTTTGCCTCCGATTTAAAAAAGCTACATTAAATCATGGAACTGGCCATGAATGTCTCCGCAAACTATGACTGGAGCCCTCACAGGTACGACGTTCGGCTCTTCTGTCAATATCTCTTTAGCCTAACTAGCAAGAGCCTTACCTTTTCACAGAGGAGTTTAACTTCTGCTTCTGGGAGGGGTTTACAGGCAAGCATGTCTTAAATTTGCTTGTCAAGATTTGTGTAATCAGATGCAGTTTTCATGCGGTGGATAATAATTAATTGTGAGGCGTTATCAGATGTATAATAGAAGCTCCAATTTAAAAAATATGCGAATTGGACCGTTATTATCAGTGATATTCATGATTCTGAGTTTGAACATTGTATCTTCTTCAGCATAAGGAAATTAAATCAACTTTCTAAAGGAAGAAAGGTGCCAAATATGCAAAAATAAACAGATCTGTTGGTCCCTAATACTGAGGATTAAAATATCAGAAATCCATCTCAATAGTTTAAAAACATCAATAAATATGACATCCCTCATAGCATTTTTTTGATTATTCCTGCACTTCCTCGAAGCTATAATGACGTTCATGATGGGATTGACTTAAAGAGTTTATTATTTTGGTAGGAGATTCGTTATTGCGTATTGCTGATTATCGAAAATGAAGTTTTCTCTTGTTGCTGTTTCCGATCATCATGTAGACTTTGCTGCAGATGGCAGTGGTTTGTTTGCTGCTGGAATCAACTGAATTTTTAATCTATGACATCTTATTTTTATAAAACATAAACTATTAGACGTTTCTACTGAAAATACAATTCCAAGTTTATTCAAATTCAAGCCATTTATCAGTTAATATCTATTTGGATTGATAGTAGCATAATAAAGAAAATATAATTTATTTCAAATCATGGGTTGCGATCAATCTAAAAATCCAAATAGGTTTCCTGGTAATGAAGAGGAAAAGGCAAAGATGACTGAACCCTACTCTTTTGCCAGGTGTCCAAAGCAGTAATCAGTTTTTTATTGAGAATAAATTTATAGGTGGGAACATAGTACTACTACTGCGCCTGCGGTCTTTCAAGAAAGCAACCATTTTGTGATGGATCTCACAAGGGTACTAAGTTTAGTCCCATTAAATTTACTGCACAAAAAGTTGAGAATGCTCTTTGCCAATGCCGAAGGAGCAAGACTTTGCCCTACTGCGATGGAACACATACTACTCTTGACTTTTGATCAATATTATCAGTAAATAATAGGCTATTATTCCTTTTCGATTTAATGAATTTGAGTAGATCATTGATGATAGCCTACAAATAAAATTTCTGGATTATTAGCTTCAAATGTCCAAAAATTTTATTTTTATGTGCATGCCTTATTATACAAATGATATAATTCAATTGATAATAATTTGACTGATTTGAAGTATGTCTGAATAATTTTAGCGGGAAGAAGAACTGCTGGAGAGAGTAGAGATAGTCGTCGACTACTTATTTGATCTTTTAGCATTGAAGCAGTATGGAGAAGTGTCTCAAAAACAGTTTAAACTATTTCTCAAAGCCAATGCCATCAAATAACAAATCACTGCTCAAATATAAAAAAGCAAGCCAAGCAAATAAGAATCAATCATTAAAACCATTCAGGACAATAAAGATCAACTCAATGAATTTAAACAAACGAAGGAAATATAAAAAATATTTTTGCAAAAGGATAAATAGAGGCAAACTCAACTCATAAAGCTCATTCAAACATTGTATGTAGCCACATGTTAAATCAAATATATGGAGTCTTTAATCAGGAGCAATATTATATTGAAAAAGCAAATCAATTAGCTTCGACAAATTTTTTCTTAGATGTAGTAGTAGCTGGAACTTGCAAGACAAAACAATCACTAAATAGCTATTCAAGAGTCAGATACCATTACTAAAAATGTTTTAGAGGAATTTTTAGATAATATGAAAGAGAAAAAACAGGAAAAATAGCATTTTGAGTAAGAAAACAGGAAGATAAAGATCTAATATAATAATTTGATGGATTATTACAAAGATATTTTAAATGAAAGGAATGAAGAGAAGATAATGGATATCAGAAATAACTTGATATTTGCAGATAATTACGAAGAAGCAAGAGATTCACGAATTCAGATTAACAAGAGAGAACCTAAAGTCAGTGATGGCATCAGCAATCAAATGCTGAATATAAAAGTGATACCCTAACAGTCTAATTTGCGTATTGAGCAGATAGCAACAATGGTCCTCCTGCTTGCCACTGTATTTATTGTAATTTCTGTTGGATTTAAATGATGATAGATGTATCTTATAACTCTGCTTTATAAATAATATTTTTCAAAAACAATTGATGAATTTGACAAAGAGACCAAGAATTATAAGTCTATAATTGACATCATTGCAGAAATAATAAAGAGTAATCACTCCATCAGTTTGATATCGAAGTTTTTCAGTGTTTAAACATACTACAGCATGTTTCCCTATCGTAGTTTGAATTTTAGGCAATCCTACTCTGAATCAACACTTTCGATGTTGATCTACATTACCAATTTTTAGGATGTTTCACCGTTTATTATTTTTGTCAGCTCAATTTGGCCATCTTTAAAATTTAAATCACCCTCGATAACTTGAAGGAGGGCTTATAATTCACCATAGTTTTTTAGGGAAGGAACAAATCTATCCGATATTTTGGCTGTTTATTGATGATACACCCTTTTCTCTATTCCATTATTAACATCAATAGTTTCTGCTAGACTCCTATTTGCCCCATTTTTATGTGGGTGTAATTGCCTTCCTTGCAGATTTTTAAGAATGGCCTTTCTTTTCTTCTGAACTGTCTCTATTTCTATTTTTTTCATTTATTTTTATAACTCATCATTCATTAATACATCACCAGTCATCCAAGGGTGGCTAAGTATCTAGGAAATACTTAGCCTATGGGTTGGATCGAACGCTAACATCGAGTTGAGCAGGTCTTTTAATTCTGCTGAAAATTTTACTTTCTTTTAGTGGGAAGCCCAAAATTTTTAAGAGTAGTTCAGTGCTAAAAATTTATAAAATCCATTATTAGGAGTGGCTGAAGCAAAAGGCGCTTTGGAGGAAACAAGAATAAACAGAGTAACTCCAGCAGCGAACAGATCATTCATTACTCCATTATAATTTTTGCGCATCAGTACTTCTGGAGATTTGAAGGCATCTGACCCACAGATGGTCTTGGGCTTAGATTAATTAGCTACCTTCACTGATAGACCGAAGTCACAGATTTTGAGGGTGTAATGTGAGTCGAATAAAATATTTTGAGGTTTGATATCTCTATGGATAATGTTTTGTCCGTGAAGGTAATTAAGACCATCTAGCATTTGATGAAACAATGTTCTTGCAATTATCTCACTGAGAGGACCAAACTAAAGAATTTCTCCCAAATTATAAGGGGCATATTCAAATATCAAACCTGATCGAGGCTACTCTCTTCCTTCTTTGCGGTAGGACCCTTGCTTGATAGATTAGTAAAGTTTAATAATATTAGGATGTGATAGCTCAGATACAATCTGAGCCTCTTTGTCGAAGATGTTGCTTAAGACTTGTGGCGAATAGGCGTTGTTGCGAGTGGTAAATTTAATGGCAAAATATTGTCCATCATGTGAAGCCAGTTTAACTCTAAGTTATGGTGAATTTACTTGCCAAAGGTGCCCTCCCCCAAAGTTTCAATGACCTGATACTTCTCGTAAAAACACATTTTATATATTTTATGAATTGAGATGGAGAGTATAACTGTTTAATGGTTAAAGAATAAATTCTAATCAATACCTTTCTCTTAAGATTATTTTAACTAAATGATATTGTTGATAAATTGTCTTTTCTTTTTAAATTAGTGTTAAAAATCACCTTCTAAAAAACGGCAAGAGATTATTTAAAATTTGAAAATTATTTAAAATTAAAATTAAACATATTAATTGGGATTATTAAAATAATTTGCGATTTGAATACAGTTTCAAGTTTCAACTCAGTCATTTGTTTTGCATTTTAGTTAAAAATCAATGATTTTTGAACTGTTATCCTTGCCGTCAAAGGTTAAATCCACTTACTATGATTGCAAAGGCCGTTATTTTGATAACTTTAATATAAGGTTTTATTAGCCATCTTTTATTAAATGATTAAATTAATAAGCAAATAAAGCGAGGCATCCACCTCTTATTTCACCCTTAAAACTCAACTCCACACTCCCAACGCCAACAAACATCCCGTCACCCCCATCTATCTCAAACATAATTCAAAGAAGAAAAGATTCAGCAGCAGTCAAAATGACAGAGTTTCAGATCAAAAATTCAAAGCACTCAAATTGACGTTTATCAACTCAGCCAATAAATCTGAATAGAACAAGCACTTGGATAATTTATCATCTATGCTGGAAGGAAAAAAAAACGTGAAAAGGATACAATTCGACGTTTCTCATCAGGAAACGAAAATGATCAATTAGATGGAGCAAACTCGTAGTATTTTTACAGTAGGTTCGAGCTATATTTGCCCAGGTTAGGACTTCATCGAAGATTCACCCCGCCTTGCTGACAAGCGTGAGATAATTAAACTAAAGCATCATCGTAAGCGTGCTGTCTCACCTATCGATAAGTTGTTTTTTAATGAAAACAATGACACTTAATATACTCCACTTCAAGGAAAGTCATGAATTTTTGATGTTTGTCTATCTTTAACAGTACAAAAAATATTTTGATTGACAGCTGATTAAAAATTGTTTGATTCATCGTGAACTAATATATTAATGAAATGAATCTGATGACTGATCTAACATTTTTAAAAAATAAATTCTACCAAACATTGATTGAGCATAGTAGTTTTTTAAAAATAAGATATGAATATTTACGTATCCCTTGAAGACATTAAATGCCAGCGACAATTTTATGGTTCTTGATTCTTATTATATCTTATATTTATCTTACACATATTAATGGAGGGTAGAGTCATAGTTATTTTTACTCTGCTGGCATTGTGCAGAACCAATCTTCTTCATGTCAACTTAGAGTCTTCGAATAACCCATCAGAAGGTTTAAACTTTAGCTATTGCAAGATAAAAAATAATTTCGACGCATTGACAGCTAATAATCAACAATATTTTCAATAAATCCGGAGTGTGATCCCTCAAAAAGGGTAGCTATAATACTATTCAGATAACACTTTGTATCAAAAATGGCTGAATTTTATCTGAGTACTGGTCAAGATGAAAACAGTCACAGTTTTCTTTATGATAAGGTGGGGATCTTTAAATTTTCCGCAGCTTCCGCAATAGGAATTGTTCTACTCTTATTTTTTGCAATTCAGTTTGCGATTGGGATCATATTCAGCGACGAAGGCTCGTCAGTAGACAATAAAAAAATATAATTCTGCTTATTGTTTATTGGTATCATTGGATTCGGAATATGCTCTGCTTTTGTTATACTTCACTCAGTGGAAGGTAATTTCAAATTTATCTAGGACTTTCGCATATACCCAAAATTAAGGAAGGGTTTGATCAACTAGCATGCTCCAATAATTTATTGACAAATTTTCACACTATGAACAATCGGACTTACTCAGTGTACTAACTTCCCGATATTATTTTAAAACTTGAGACTACCGCTCTGGGGTTAAGAATGAAGGCAAACAGACTAATTTGGAATTCAAATAGATTTCTCCAAAACCCAAAATTGATGAATTAACTGAGTGAAAAGGTGAAAAACATACACCTCAATAATGAATTAGCTCGTAAAGACAAGAATTCGTAATTTATAAAAACTTTAACTAAATTCAATAAATAATACTCAGCTTTGAGCAATGGAATGACAAAAGATGCCTAAGATGACGGTATCAGTCACTGGGAAATTCAAAAGGTAACATTCAGTTTGTGGCAATAAACTTAAGCCTACAGAACGAGTTGGCTTTATATCAGAGAAATTCTCAAGAACTCCATTACAGTTTCAGCTGAAATTCTTTCAGAATAAACCAAATATCAAGTTATTGAGTGGCTTAAGATAGTGTATATAGTCCTTATAGTTATTGTCTTCGTATCGGCATCCGGAATCTATTTCATTCGCCGCCATAAGAGCAATTTTCTCAAAAATATTTTGATAGTTATCATAATAACTGTCAGCTTAATCGCTCTCGTCAATGCTCTTATCCTCTCTGCAATTTTGCCCTATATCGCTTGGGGATGTGAAGGCAGCAACTTCGCCCTCACCAGCCAAGACAACTTTATCGGTATTTATCTCATGATTTAGGCGAAATAAGTCGCGGACATGCAAGTGACGATACATCGAAAACTATGAAGTTATTTAGCCCATATTCAACTAATAAGCTTGCCAGCATCATTAAACAAGATTACAAAAACTATTTCTTTTCACTAAACAAGACAGTTGGATAGTTTCTAATATGGCAGTCCACTGCCCCTAAACTTCTTTAAAACTTAAAGGAATATTACTAAAAGTACGACAACAGTTAATAAAACAAAAACAAAATTAAGGCAATTGCCTTGGGACTTACCAGTGGCTCTTTTTAAGGTTTGCAATGGTTTCATGCAAAACTTTAATCATTATTATAAATTATCGATCCCTAAACAGGGGAATTTGGTAGTTTGAATCCTTCAAGAGTAGCAGGGGTTTTACAAAATAATGTTGATTCAATATGCGTTGCGAACTTTAATAGTCTGTATGAAATCAGAAAAAGAATGAACCAGATTGGATACGGACTACTTTGCGCTCTCCTTTTTCTCTCAATTATCACGATCAGAAAAGCATCGATGAAAGACTTTAAATTAGATGATCTAGATGAATCTAAAATTGAGAATATGAGTTAACAGACTGACGCAGAAATAAAAGCAAGCCGCATATACGATCCAAGTGATGCTGATAATTGAAAATATGACTTTAAATTAACTTGCTTCTCCATGACAATGCTGTTTAAAGTATATACTTTTTTACATTGATTGCAAGGCAAGTAGCAATAACTCGCTTTTATCAAATAATTTGATAGTTTACTTTATTGAAATCAAATTTAAATGATAGGACCGCATTACGAGAGGTTGGCGGAAATTTAACAAAGGATGACGGCCAAGCAAATGCTGGAAAAGATTAAAGGTCGTCCTGATAACCCCTTGACGCGTGTCATCGACAAACTTAAAAAATAATTTAGTTAATATGAAACAGCCTATGATGACCCAATTATGGATCATCAAATTACTTCCTTAGATCGCATTCTTTCAAATGACAGCAAACTAGGACCTATCCTTGATGCTCTCGAGAAATAAAATTTGTTGTTGAGAAGATAATTAGGTACTTTATAGGGACAACTTTCAAACACAGTTGGCATTTGTGAACAGATTCTTAGCTAGAACAACGAACTGAAGATCATTATAAAAAAGAAGAATGAAGATATTAGCAAAATTATTGA
>Ga0302188_10000510_pt1 | contig 32850 bp, 9 predicted proteins | sample II_Bog_E2_1_FD_198783 | JGI IMG/M metagenome (GOLD analysis project Ga0302188, IMG submission 198783) | Peat permafrost microbial communities from Stordalen Mire near Abisko, Sweden - II_Bog_E2_1 | ecosystem: Environmental > Terrestrial > Soil > Wetlands > Peat | place: Sweden: Abisko, Stordalen...
CCAACCCCAACCCCAACCCCAACCCCAACCCCAACCCCAACCCCTATCAGCACATTGCATATTACATATTTACTTGACAGTTGTAATTGATTGTTTATTATAAATATTAAATTTACAAATGACTTTAATAGATACTTTGACTGATTGTGTTTAATATATTGATGCTTTAAGAATAAGAGTCACTATTTAATATCTCATTCCATAATTAATTACTATTAATATGAGCTATTGAAAAATATAAATAATCAGTATTAATTAACCCCCTTATTGTCATTTACAATCTTTTTCTCTTTCTTATATATTTACATCTGATTTAATTACATGACTCTCTTTAGATACTTATCTAGATTAATCAAATAAAGTAATTGAATTGTCCAAATTATTTAAGCCCATAAGATGGCATTCATAATATTTAATTTTTGATGTCTAACAGTTTTAATTTTAAAAGTACTCGGAAATGCCTTGAGCCAATTTTTTCATAAAAAGCTTGGAGTGATTAATATTTTGATTTATATCTCCCTTATTGTCTATGCTTAGATTTAAAATCAGTTTTATTTGATTCTTTTATTGCGAAATTCTATAAACATTCATCAATTATCCTCGAACTAATTTTTATGCTGGTTAAAACATTGGTTGGTTAAAACTTTTGTCAATGATAAATATCACATTATCGCTGTTTCTTATTACATGCCTTAGGTAGAGAAAATCTCTACGACGATAAAGTCTGTTATAAGATTAGTGCTGCTGATAATTTATTGTTGCACTCTACGAGTAAATAACTGCTTTGATTTCTAAAGAATGAATTATTTTATTTATCTTGGAAGCTTTATTCGGATCGACCATATAATCCATTAATGAATTTTGATCAGGCAATATTTAGGAATAAATAACTGGGCTAAGATAAATAAATTTAAAATTGTTTAAATTGGCCATATTTTGATGGATACTTATTTGTCCTACTATTTGTCCATTGAGAATGGATGAAATTTATAATTATTGAAAGTTATCTAAATTATCCATTTACCATAAAATATTGTTTGGTATCATAATTTAGTAAAAGCTTACCTTTCTTTTTAATTTTTTTATAAACTCTTTTTATATTTGCAATTCATACTGCAGCTAGGAAAATGACCAGGCAATTTGTTAATTCAAGAGTCGATTGATATACGATTGACTCAATAATTTTTACTCTTCTATTTTTTGGTCCTATTATTTCATACTTGAATTATGGATGTTTTCTGAGAATCTATACATTTTTGTTTATGAAAAAGGAAAATATACTTAATCTTATTCTTTTAGATCATTTTATCTTGAAAATTCTATTGAACTAGCCACTGCAATCATTCGAGGACTTAGATTTTAGATATCACTTGAAAGTCTTGAAGAAACAGTCAGGCTAGTTCGAGGAAAATTCATTTTGTAAGAAATCTACCCGATTGTGTTATTTAATTCATTGTCAATTTTAGTATATTTTGTCTTATTCAAATATTTTAAAAGATACTACCATTGTTTAAACTAAATTGATTGTTTGATGCTCGTATACCATTCCCTAAATATAATGTTCTCTTCGAACCCTATATGTACAGTCCTACTCTTCTCATGAGGATTATTATTAATTGCCTCTAGAACAAGGCAAAAATAATCATCAGTGTGAGATTTGCGAATGATAAAATCACCAAGATCATAAATTTTAATCTTCTTATCCTTTTAGCAATAAATTATATGCTTCTACCGATCAAATCGCATTTTCTTTTAATTCCAAAATTTAAAATAACTTTGGGTAAATACTGAAGCAATTAAGAATCCTTTATTCTCAATGGTCGGCGGTTAACAAATATTACTTTGCAACTGATTTAATTGGTCAACCAAGATATTGTAGTAGTACATTAACTCGCTTAAACTCAATGATCTCAGAGCATGAATCAAATTTTCATTTAGCTATTTGAGATTTTTTATTTTTTAAAGGCTTGCTTCATGAGATTTATGCATTTGGGCTTTAACTAAAAATTCACAATAATCTAAGGTGGTTTTAACTACTCCAAATATATCCAGCTGTTTTCGGATTTCGAGATGGGAAGTAAAATTGGAAGCAGTGCTTTTGACTTCCTATTGTTTATCTGTAGTATTTTGCATTCTTAATCAATTATTATAATTTTACAAAATAGCTTATTATAAAGTGAAATTTCCCTTAAAATGTATAATAAATATCTTATTTCTATCATATGAATCTTCAAATCAAAATTAAAATATGAATGATAAGGAAAAAGGTCATTATTCAAATCTATAAGCTTAATAATTGGGTTATTTATTGGGATCATGTGATATTTTGAGAATTTAAGCTTTCCTGCAATTCATAAATCGAAGTATTGCTCGACTTCAATCTACATATTCCTGGCTTATTATTTGCTAAAGAGGGGATTCAGAAGATAGATAGTCCTTGCTTTGCTGCTGTCAAATATATCATAACGGCTTAATGTCTTCGATATATTCGCTTCGATAGACTAAATCAAAAATAAAGTACTTTTTTTCGTTCTTCATTCAAGGCCTAAGTTTAACGTTCTCCTTCTTAAAACAATCCAATGTAAGTATCCACTAATCCTTTAAGATCTGATTATGCGTTTGGACAAGAAAGAAATACCTGAATAACCTTATCTTTAAATGTAAGTTTGGATTGATCTCCTTCATTAATATTTATTGTTTTAAATAATTCAGGATTTAGAAGTTTATGTTTTCCTCTTATTTTGATGAACTCTTTTCGACTTGATAACAACTGGCCCACACTTTTTTACCATTGACCTCCATAACCCATCTCATAATTTTCATTTACTTTTTCAACTATGGTGTCTCGATTAAGACCCTCAGGATAAAGTTTTAGAATTTAAATAGCACGTATCAATAAGGATTATTCCTGTGTTTATTCTCCCCTTTTGGCTTTTGTAATCTTTTGGATTTTGGAGGAAATTGATGTCATTGATCGATTAAACTGAGCGGCAAGCTTCTTTAGAACTGATTGACTGAAAATAATATTTGAATTGATTAATTGCTATAAAATTTGAGTTTATTCGTTTGTCCAACCTTTCCTCTTCTCCTTTGACCCCATCGTATTAGTATTAGAAGACTCACTTCTAATATCAGAAAAAACGGCAGAGTCATTGTGCTCCTGATGCTACTCCTTTTTAAAAAAGTTTAAAGTATACTTTGAACTATATTTCCAGATTTAATTGACAAAATCTTTAAATGATTTCATCCAGCATTCATAGATAGTAGCGATTAAATCCATTCCAGGCCCCTTCATTTTTTTAGCATTGCCCATCATATTCAAAAGATTACTCTAAAGTTCATGCATAAACGTGGTCGAATTGAAAACCATACTAAAATTTTAGAAATGTTAATAGAAAGGGTGAGATATTGTTTTGTTCAAATTAATATTTCCTAATGTTCTATGATTAATCTCTTCCATCCTTCTATTGAGGGCAAGCAAAGAGTTTTTAATTTGCTACTTATAAGGGTTTTGAGATTCGTCCAGAAAAAGTTTGTCCAGTTCAAAATTTTTGTTGTTTGTGGTGTTTCCTAAAGCATCAGATTCGATATTTTCGAGAAAATCGCCGGCAAATTTATTGGAATCGTCAAGTCCGAACAAGTGTTGGATTCCGCCAAATTTTTTATAGTTTTTAAACATGAAAAAATATTCGTTTTGCTTATCTTCAGACATATCTTTGAACCTATCAAGAGGATTATATGCTTTAAAGAGAGCCGGCTTAAATTACGAATCAGCTTGATGAGGATTTTCTTCGATATTACAATCTGACTACCCCTTCACTAAAGGCAGCAAATGACTGTTGATTGCAAAGGAAATATGATCGTTGTTTTACCCAAAAAAATCGCGCTAGTTTTCATAGAAAAGACTCTCTTCTTCGTCCATTACCTGCTAATTGTTGAACTTAATAATTAAATCAGCAAATTAATAAAAGAATTTGTACTGTTTAAGTAGCAAGCTTGTAAGACTTTGAAATCGTCAAAAAAAAGTATTATTCTGAACTGTTATAATTAAGTATGCAATAATGAGCAAAGATTGCCTTTTATCAATGAGATTAAGAAGCATAGTAGCATGCTCCAATTTTATAATTACAATTATGTTCTTATATTTAAATTTATCAAGGAGCATAGTCATTTTTTATTGAATATTTCCATTTTTATAATATCGACTATGATCTAAAATGAGTTGAAATAAAAAACAAACATCAGGAACGAAACCGAAGGTGTATCTTCGAAAATTATCCAGAGTCAAATTAGGTTGTTTTTTACGCAATGGCTAAATTAATCTATTGTTACGCTACATGTCAGGGCAATATTTGTAGTTAATTTACTATATCAATTGCTATAATTTAGACTTACACGTTTTCAATAAAGCTTATTGCTAGTTGTTTGATTTAGATGTTAATCTTAGCTCACTTTCGTCAGCAAAATCAAATTCAATCTCTTCCTCGTCATCTTCTCGAATATTTAAATTCTAAAAGATTTTATTCAAACCTTCATTTATTTCAGGTAATTATTTTTTTTGGAAATTTATCAATTCTTTAGTTAGTTATTACTTTGACATTGTCATCTCGAAATTTTATGGTTTTTATGTCTATTAACCTTTTGTCATTTTTAGGTTACTAGCGTTGAAGGTGACTTTGCTCTTTTAGATTTTTTTTGGTTTAGGGAGCAGGGGAGGGGCGAGCATTAATTTTTTATATTTTTCTTCAATTTTTGGCTCTTTCTTTTCTTCATCAGAAATGGTCTCAAATGTCTATACTCTACCTGATTTATGAGCTGAGACAGTTCTTTTCTTTTTTTCCGTACTTACACTCTTCTAAAATTTACTCTTGCTTGCCATGGTCCTTTTTATGATTGGAGTTTGAATCATTTATTTTATTTATTTAGGTTTTTCGCGGCTTATCATTTTCCTTTCAATTTTATTGCTCTGAACTTCAATTTTTGGTAGTAGATTCTATCTCTTTTAAACTCCATTTTTTTATTTAATAAGTCCCTTTTTGATTTTGATTCTTTCATATTTAGATTTGTGAATTTTATATTTTTTAATTGGTATTTTTTCCTATAAGTTAATGTTTAGTGCCTTATCCTTGATAAACTTTTGGATGACCTCTAAAAAATAACTTGTTTTTAGCAATTATTGAGCTGAAAGGCGTTCAACAGGGTTTCTTTTCATGCACTTATGATATACTATGTTTAGTTGCTTTGAGTAGTTATAGGGTAAATCTTATATTTTTCCTTTGCCCAGCTTATTGAGTAAATCAACTAAATTCAACTTGCTAAAAGATGTTTTTAAAGAGCAAACTTCAAAAAGAACGCAACCAAAAGCCCAAATATCAACTTTTTGGTCATATGCCCGTCCTTCCATTAGCTATGGAGTCATATAATAAGGTGAATTTAAAAATGTTTTTGCATAACTTACCTGAGCTTCTAACATTTTACTGGCCTTAAATGAACCAAGTTTGATATTTCCCCCAGAAGTGAGGAATATATTTCTGGGTCTGATATCTCTGAATACAAGTCTATATACCTATGAATGATTTTAAAATAGTGCAGGTATTCGACGGCTAACAAAATTTGCAGCATCCACCTCGCTACTAAATCTTCAGATATTAATCGTTTAGTTTTGAATTGTCTTTTAAGATAAAATTACAGATCCCCTTATTAGCAATATTACTCAATTATGTATGCCCACTTATCTTATTCAATGAGTTCGTGCAATGCGATAATATTTGGATGACTGAGTCCTTTCATCATTGATATCTATTTTATAGAAGATGTACTTCATGCATTGTGCGTTCATCATTAAGTGGAACTTTTTTTGCGATATAATACTTGTTCTCTTTATCTCTAACGATTGAAGTCATTTCTGGTTAGGGTAAGAACTACTTTAACTGCTTTTGCCGATTGTTTCCATTATTATGTACTTTTGTTCGAACATTCAGAACTCCAATTTTATTAAACTAGTAGCAAACAATAGGCGTAATTCTAATATCATATAAATATGTTTTCAAAATAATAAAACATAGAAATATACAATTAAAAGAAAGGTGATTATCCTCATATTAAATATAATATATAAACATCAATATCATTTTACAATTGTTTGATCTTTTATTTGGCATCCTGTCTGTGCTTTCAAAGTCAGATATTATCATTTATCAATTTATAACTTTTTTCTTTTTATTTAGTAATATAAAAGTCTAATCTAATGAGCTAAAATTCAGCCATAAGCTTGCAAATAAATTCATACACTCTAATTGCCTCACTAACTGAAGGAGTGCTCCGACTCATTCTTGATCCAAATCGTCATAATTAATATATCTACATTTCCTCCAAATTTTATGCCGACCATTTTCCTCAATAATTACAAATTATTTTTGAGAACGTTGAGGGGATATACTAATATCTCCAAAAGATGGTTGATAAAAATCTGACAGATAGAGTGATATTTCGAAACGAACTCTTAATAATTAAAGTTTTTATCGACGATAAAATTAGATAAGTACCAATCAAAATGAGGAAAATGAGATAGGATAAAGAAAATCGTTCCCAGTCAGAAAAACAGTTTTTACTTACTTCAATTTCCTCATAACCATCGGAATCATAGTCCAAGGTAACTTATAAAATCGATAAGGCCAATCTTCCTGCTCCTCGTTTAAAGCTAATGATGTTGAGAGAAAATAATAAATTAAAAAAAGCATTAACAAAGGTGCCTGAGTTGAGTTCGGCATCAGTTAATCAAACTCAAGTGATAAGATAATATCCTTATATAAAACCTCAAACTTTAGGCCGATATGATACCCAATCAAAGGCCTAAAATGCAAGCTCAGTAAGTCGTAAAAGCTACTCATAAGGAAAGACTCATTATAATTCATTAAAAATAAGTCGAAGCTTTAGTCTTCGAAAAAATGTGAAATAAAACAATATGGATCTCAGTATTTTTGATTTAACTAGGGTAATAAGGAATTAAAATATCAGGATATCAAATAGATTGTTAGTTTTGATTGGTCAAGATTAGTTCTTCTCAATGTGGGCTACAATAATATAGGAAGTTAAGGTTTAAGACTGCTGACTTCAATAAAATGGCCTTCTCTAAAGACTCTTTATGCTTGTAATAGTGCTACTATAAAGGTTTTAATAACATATTGAAAGTAGAGTGGACTCCAGTCAATATTTGCTTCTTAAAAACTCTTTCCCTCAGTATAAATTTACCTATGAAGGCGGCAATAAGATTAAATAGATTCCCAAGGATATAATCTAACTATAGTTTTTGCAATAATTTTTTATTTGTATCTCAGCCCTTATTTTAGACAACAACAAAATATAAATTTTACCATAAGAGCTCATCTTGATGGAATAATTAAAAAATCTTTCCATCTGTAAGAAGTTATCGATTTAGATGGCAATAAACTTGACACTGCAAAGAATAAAAAAATACTATCCAAATTAAAGTCGAGAAAAATTCAAGTTTGGTAATGAATAGTTTAATAATTTATTCAAATTATTTTTAAACTTTAATAACTTTTAAGAAAGCTGGCTTTGGATTGTCTGCTTAAATACTTCCCTTGGCATTTGGATGTTATTATTGATAATTATTAATATCACTGACTATGGATCCAATCGAGTTTGCAGCCAACTATGATTAAAAATTCAGAAGAAAACTCAAGGAAAAAACAGTCTTGCATTGCATCTACGGTCAAGTTCTTCGCAAATGTCTAATTTTGAATCAAAAAGAGTTGAACTCAGAGTAAGATAACTGTTTGAAAAAAGAAGTATAATTATTGAGGAAATATATGGAGAAAGCAAAAACACTTGACTGAATCTCAATATTGTTTTACATTGTATTCATAGATATATCCAATAAGAGTTGCAACATATATTTTCAAGTATTTAAAGTACATCCATTATAATCATGAATAAATATCTTCCCTATGTATTCTTTTGTATTTAACAGATTAGTTGCGATCACTCCAAAATTTTTGCAATTTGAGCAAATCTTATATTTAAGTTGATTTTAATTAACCATTGATTATAAATTGCATAAATGAAAGAGCTGAACACTGAACAGGATCATTGCGATCGAATCAATTAAAAAGATGACAATAAATAAGAGGAAAAGCCAATGAAAAGCCAAATTTATAGGAGCTAGTCTTTCTTTGAATATCCTCTCCTCAACTAAACCATTGAAGCTGATATAACCAGCAATAGAACTTTTATGTATACACACTTTAAAATCACAATTGTGCTCATCATGATTGTAATCCTCTTAAAATTGCTTCCCTCTCCGATAATTATAAATATTGTAGAAAACGATCCAACTGCTTTTACAAAATTGTGCGATTATGATGGCTGTTCGGATGTGGAGTAGGGTTTCGAAATAGTCACTATTAAAAAGATCAACCCTCTTTATCGATAAATAAAATATTTTGTGAAGTTAAATTAACAGCAAATGATCAATGTCTAAGCCCTTATAGATAGGGAAGAAATGGATCTACTGTAATAAATTACTTGGATTTAAATATATGCGGCAAGAAATAATGAAATTTATGGTGATGTCATTTATTAAAAGGCAGGAAAGGATGCTTATGAGGTCGTTGTTCAATAATAACCGTTGATCTTTATTGGAGAAGTACATTTATTAAATGAAGTCAGCTATATTGTGAAGATTTATAAAAGAGTATGGTCGTATAATACAACGGTTCCTCTTCGATTTTTGTAAGACTTTTCATAGGGTGTTCAGAATATCACTTTTGCTAACTAAACTTTTTAAATGATATAAAATAATACTGTATTCTAATAAACAAATACAAATCAAGCATAAATGATACTCTCAGGCTAATAAATAAATGTTGAACAAGAAAATAATACTGTTGTAGAAGAAGAAAATTTATAAATAAAATAAAATAATACTTTGTCTAATCAAGAAACAAATTAAAGTTTATCAAACACTACTTCCTTAGGATAAGGAGCAAGTTCCAATTTATACAATGACTCTTCATTTGAAGAATTAACTGGTCATATTGATCTTAATAACACTCGCTTATAAGAATAAGCTAATAATACTGGCTTAGAAGAATAAGTTAATAATACTGGCTTAGAATAAAGTAATAACACTCACTTAGAAGAATAAAGTAATAGCACAAATAGTACTAATAGTAATATCAACAACAATACCGTTCAAAATATCTCTGATTTTGAAATGCAAGTGAATGCTTCTGACATTTAATCCAATCCTGAAAAATAAACACCTATCTAGATTCTTACCAATTATATTTCAGTACCTCTAACTGTATAGATTGTTAGATATTCATAATTTTTCACAGGAGCGGAACTTTTAATTCGCTACATTACATTTCTTTACATTCTATATGTCAGGGCGGACACCACTGATAGTCCAAACATTTTTCATTTCATTTTATTATTCACAACCAACCCCTTAATATTTACAGAAATTGCTTTTCCAAATATGGGAAGTAACATCTTATCCACCATGTGTTCATCAGTTTACATTTTTTATATTGGTATCTTTCTCAACTACACCCATAATCAATTGAAATCCAAAAGAATGGACCTTTTTATGAGAATAGTAAAAGCATTAGGTCTTTTAACTTTGTATATTGTGAATTTGTTTCGGCAATTACATTTAATCGATTAAACATACAGCAGGCTCACACTTTATGTGCTGATAATCTTAGTGCTCATTCCTCTTCTTCAGTATATATGGGATATATATTTTTTTGAGGAAAAGACAATCCTTCATCGGAATATTCTGTTCATCATTCTGACAATATATTACTTCCTTTTACTGATCTTCAATAGTTACTTAGTTGAATACGGATGGCGAAAGATCACCTTCTACCTCATCATATTAGCTTTCGGAGTTAGTCTTTGCTATTTGACAAGACCCTATCACAAATTAGACAAAGATAAAGTAAAGAGTTATCTAAAAAGTTTAGATAATCTCAGAATCCCGGAAGCTTCTTAACCCGAAAATCACGAAACATAATAAAATTTAGGGCCTGAGTTATTGCAGCAGTAATAATAGCAATTATAAATATTGGCCAAAGTGTTGTGATATATTGTATCTAATATCGTTAAATTAATAATAAACACATTTAGATATCAAAAATATCAAAATGATTGAGAATTTGTTTAATATAACAATTATTGGTTAATGTTTGAAATAATAAAAATAATCCATCCAAAATTATGCTTGATAGATAAAATTATAGTAGATCTCAGCCGTCGCGACAAGCAGAAAAGTTATGCAATAAACTGGCAACTCCAAAAATTGGCAGCTTTTTACTTGCAAAAGATAATAAAATAAAAACACACAATTTTAGATATTTACCAAAGACACATCGCGATGAAGTAGGCTTGAAAATTTTTTATGGAACACAAGTTGAATTCAAATCTAAATATCCAATGAGATACACGAGTTTTAGTAATAGAGAGGAGTCTAAGTGCAAGCCTTAATAGGCTTTAGGCAAACCAATGACTGCTTTATAAATTATGGATGCGGATTTCAATAACCGTTTCATGCATTTTGTCGATAGTGAACGTTATCGTTATCTGATGAAAGGAATTTCTGAGTTAAAACGTGGGTCAAAATTAACAGATCTAAAATGTTAGGTTTTTGATGTCAATAATCAAGGATAGGATTCAATAAATCTCTTAAAGCTTGATGAGAAATTTGTTCATAACTTTAGAGGCATATATAGAAATAGTCTGCTGAAGAGACAAGAAGGTATTAAAATAAAACCATGGATAGATATTCAAGCAAATGAAAGTTTTTCCAGCCCAAAAATTATTAACATATCTTCTGAATTTAGCCCTATGAGAAATTCTTAAGAAGTATTGGGTCCTAAAAAATTTAATCGATAAAATAACTTCCAAAATAATTTTAAAAACAAAAGTAAGCTGCGAAAAAGGTATAAAAATAAGTAAATATTTGATGAATTATAATTTTAAATGCAATTGATCGAGAAAGATGAATTTAAGATAAAAGGCATAATAGAAGGGATTGCCAAAAATGATCCTAATTTGAAACAAAATTGATTCTTACTATTTATTACTTTAAAGGAAATATAAAGATAGATGATCAGCCATAAATTAGATTAAAACTTATTATGATGTAAATATAAAATTTCCTTAGATGTAATATACTAATTTTTTAGCAGCAATACCTTTAATAAATGAACAATTATTATAGTTGTAAATTAATTTTCCGTTTTTTAGAAGAAATAGTCCATAAATAATAAAATTGAATTTGTAATAATGATCCTTATTATTATTATTAAGAGTTCTAGCCTTTCATTATTAATTATTGAAGAGAATGGGTATCTAATATGATATCGATGAATTCTTATTGATTTCTGTTTAATTAGATCATGAAAACTTCATTTTGTATGTAAAATGACATCACTGTGAATTATTGTTGTTATTGAGATGCTCAGCCTTGCAAAAAAGGAAACACTCAAGATCAGCATGCTCTTCTTCATCCTCTTCACCGCCACCAACTCCTTCCTTACCATCCTTACATTTATTTACTAGCAGGCCTCGCTGACTGCCATTGGACCTGCCAATATCTCAATCAGTTACATGGCTTTCATTATTTCTACGATATATGCTCCCTCCTGTAAGTGGAAAATCAAGAATCAAATGCTTGTTGCCACTTTTGCTTATACTATTAATTTTTCAACTGGGCTATTCATTCCATTCGTCTCAACGCCCTTTAAATTTGTACTAACCTGTGCAGGAGCGGCAATAGGTGGACTTTCAGCAGGCTTACTTTGGGTAAGTCAGGGCCGGTACATTCATTTAACATGTTAAAAAGCTGGAGACAGTGAACAAAAAGGTTTACATTTTGGACTTTTTAGTCTCATATATTGCTTATCGCATATTTCAGCTGGTCTGATCACAACCTTCGGGCTGGGTCTTTTCAGTGCTGAGATTTATTTCGTGACTATCACAATAACAGGTATTCTATCAATTCTATACTGCTGGATTTTTATTACGAATGTTTAAAATAATTAAGTGCAAACTTAAAACATTTAAACAACTCCATAGCCTGAATCTTTTGGGGGAGTGTTTCGTTATTATCCAAAAATGTTCTCCATTCTGTTCATTCTCATTATTGATGGGCTTTGCTATGGAATTCACATTTCTGAAATTACCCACATGATTCCTAGAGGAACACCAAAATAATCCTTAAATCTTTATGCAGGTTATTGTAATGTTGCCCTTGGATGTGGAGCTACTTTAGGAGGATATATCAGTGGAAAATTAGGAGATATATTCGGCAGCAAAAAATCAGGAAGTTTGGGAATCATCATGTTTTTACTAGGATGCCTACTCGCTATCGCAACTTTGGAATTTCAAAATTTCTATCTTACTTTGGTATCAGCCTTTTTTTGGGGATTTTTCCTGTTTTATATTGAAGGCTGGCTCTACATTGTCTGCTCAAAGGAGTTCAAAGGGCGTTCTTAATCTTTTTCAGTAAATAAGCAACTGGGATCCATTACATGCTTCCTATTCCAGCTGATAGTAATGTTTACGTAAAATCAGCTCAATTTACAGATACTATTTGCTACGATCTCAATTTTAGCTATTCCTGCTTTTCTCTCTTTGAAAAAGCTTCCAACCACTGAAGTGAGCTCAATCCAAAACACGGAGGACCTAAATAACACCTTCTAAGAGCATTTAATTGTTCACTGATAGTTTTATATCCTTATTGATTTATTATTTTGTCGAATTATCAATAAATAAACTCATTATTCGAACTTTAGAATAATTTATTAATTCTAATTAATTTTTGTATCAAAGATCGATAAATTGAAACTTATTTTAAATAAAATTACCTTTAAGAAATAAGATTTGTAATTTATCGCCAATATTTTGATTTGATTTAAATATGGAAGAGAATGACGCTATTCAAAGGCTTATTGATAAAATTTAAAAAGGATTACCAGAGATCAAAACAAGATCCATTTCTACGCTGCACTCTAAAATTACTTTAGGATTAATTAACATTGAGGATCTTCCAAAGCTCAAACGTCTACCAGGAGTTCTACTGACCTGGATAAATGATAATAACACTCGAAGTGAATTGCTGTTTAAAGTCTTAACCATTTTGAGCTACATTTGTAAGAGTACAGATGGATTAGTTCTTTTATAGCAATATTAGGCTACTTAATTTTTCAAAGAGCTTCGACTTTTCTTACTAGGTCAGCAATCGAAGCATGATGTACAAATGGATTAATTCAGCAATATACAAATATCCTCTAAGTGATGATAAAAAGTTTAATTCCTCTTCATTCTTAAACAGTTTTAATATGTCCATAGTAGCAAAAGATTGAATCTTCTTAATAGATCAATAATAAAAACAACAAAAATAACAAGATGACCAAGGAAATTAACTCAGTATTGAATTAAAAAACTGATTTATCGTTAACTTGGACAATTTCAAGAGAAAGTTTGAGTAAAAAATAAGAAGATTAGCTTTACGCTTTGATGATGGAGCTGAGACATGGAAAAAGATAGTTGCAGTTATAATGGCTAAAAAGGATACAAGAGTTAATCAAATATTGGGGATATAAATGGTTCAGATTCAGATCAGAATTAGTATCAGAATTGACTGATCAACTCTAAAAAAGTAAACTGAAATGGTTAATTAACGATATCTTAAGATCAATTGTACGAGGAATTAGCGATAATGCCAACCAATTATAAAAGGGAGAACTAGATCTCATCAATATAAGCACAACTAAAATTTCCAGGCCATAAAAATAAGAAATTACTTTATCCTTTAAAAGTATTGTATTTTAGAGTATTTACTCCTCTTCTCTTATTGATGATTTAATTTAATTTAGTCAGTCCTCAAAAAATAAAAATACAATTTGGTAATGGATGCTGTATTTACCCTTCAAATTCACCCCTAAATTTTTTGTTAAAGCTCTTAAGGCCATATTATTAGGGAAAAAAATACCAATTAATTTTACGGTGGTCAACAAGCAGTTATAATACTATTGCTCTAACTTTAGTAATGTTCATGGATAGATATCAGATATGATTGGGTCAGCTCCTTGCGAATGGGAATTAAATCCTGAAATGTTTCCAGTATTGATTAATTACTTAAGGTAAGTCGAGAAAAACACCAGCTTTAAATATATATCCAAGTACAATGAAGAGTGGTAACTTGGTAGTAATCTTCACAATATTGTCTAGATTATGAATAACTTATAACAAGGAGTTGATGGAATTAGCCCTTCATAAAAAGGGAACTATTTTATAAGTATGTATATCAATTGCCTTCTTACCCTTGGAATTGCAGTAGAAAAGCAAGATCCTCTGATGAAATACTATCCCCAGATGAAAGATCTCATCATCAGGCTCTCTCAAAAAATAGAGCTTCGTTAAATATTTTATTAATAAATTCTAGCAGCTGTTAACTCACACGCATATATTAAATATGGATCTAAACAATTTATACGAGGAGAAGTTGCTATGATGGTTCTTTCATAGTAAAATTTATTTGATAAAATATTTACCTCTGCCTTTTTTGATAAGAAGTCATTGTCAAATTGGATGGAAGTCATGAGGAGATTGATAGTGGGAGGGATGTTTTCAGATATTGATCGTTATTCAATCATTTTCTATTGTCTTACATATCATAAAGAAGCCAGTATAAGAGAATTGAGCAAATTTTTACTTTAGAAAATAGGAAAAAATGGAAAAACAAAGATATTACTTTGCAAGATATTTAGTAAAAGTTAAGAAGAAAGGAGTAAAATATGTGAAGACATTTTTGGAGATTTAAGCCAACTGGTATTAGTGCAGTTAGTCTCTGCCTCTTAAAAGGTTAATTTATCGAAGAAACCACTCAAGATAAGTCAGCAAACAATCGAAAATTACTCAAAGATTATTTTCAATAAAACATTATAATAATAAGTTCGATTGAGTGGAGCGCAGCAACTGTTATAAACCCTTGAAAGAATTGAATTAAACGAAGAGATAACGAATCAACTAATTGAAGTATCTAAAAATATTTTCTTCTTATTGAAGAATTATGATTCATTGAGCCTCCCTTTCGTCTCCACGCTTGTTCAGTTAAACAATATTCTAAACAATATTTTACCAGAATAAAATCGACTATTTATTAAACTTTAAGAAGCTTTGAAGATATTAAGCATTATCCATTCACCTCGAATTATTCAAATGCTTTTGGAGCGGATCTATTCGGAATGTTTTCAAAATCCTTTTTCTTCAAGAAAAGAATCACATTTTACATCATTATTGTATCCTCATATAAGCTATATTCCTCTTGAAATTTCTTAAGAAAGTTAAAAAAAAAACTAATGTATTGTCATGGCAAAATAAATTAAATAAAGCCAATTGCAATTTCCAAACTATAAGTAAACTGAATAATTATAGCATTTTCTGGAATGGAGTTTGTTTCAACTGATTAATTCTTATGAGATAACGCTGGATGATTCTTTTGTTTCTGTTGTTGAAAAATAAATTGGAGAAATTATACACGCTAGTAAAAGCTACACAAGTATTCATTATTTAGAGTATGTGTTTTCTGTATTGACGAGATATAATATTGCTTTACCATAAAAAATTATTGACTTCTCTTCACCTCTTTTAAATAATTTGTTATCCAAAGATCAATCTTCCTTAAATAGTACTCCCATTGCAATTATTCTATCCATTATAGGATGCAAAAGAGCAAAACAACTTCAATCTATTCTATTAAATAATCCTTCTGGATATTGGAAATATCCTCTCATAGCAAAGATGCCCAACCTATAAGCATAGTTGCTATAAAATATTATTAAGGGTCTATTGGGAATTAACTATGGGAGGGAGGCCACTCAAATATTACGAATAGTCATACTGCATGGAAAGACAGTTGAATTAAATCAATACAGTCAGTCAATACTCTTAAGCAGTGCTTTGAAGTTTATTCGGCAGGATACTGATCAATTGCTCAGAGAAACTGCTTTCTGTTTCTTAATATAATTTTATAGCTCGAAAAACCTTCAGTGTGAAGGTGAAAATGATTTATTTAGTTCTATCGCTTCTTTACTATTAGATCAACCTCTTCCAGCAAAGATATTAATTCTAGCTATTAATCTTATTCAAATCATACTCAGTACTAATAACTAATCTTTCAACCAAGGCAACATCCTCAAAATTATTATTGCCAAAATTACTTCGTTACTCACTATCCATTTATCAAATCAACTAATTTCCTCATCAATTTTTGACGTTATCAACACCCTTATCCTGAATAAAAAACAGGAGTTTTTAGGAGGACTGGATATTGTTGATTTAGGAATGACTTTTATTTCCAATATTCTTGAAAAGAAAGAAAAAGTACTCGAACAATCGAAGATTATATTGACTTCAATTTTTAATTTTATTTATCTTTGGACCAACGTAGAAAAAGATCTGCCCAAATACCTTCTCACTTCAACAAGAATTATTACATATATGCTTACCGGATTTGAACTAACCCATTAAAATGCAAAGCTAAAAGAATTTTATGAAAGTATGAGCAGATTATGGCTACAACTATCATCAGTCGAAGAAGATCTCTTTGTCTATAAGTTAAATCAAGTTATAAATACCTCCACAAAAAGCTTGTTTTCCATAATTTGTTCCTAAATTGACATTGGAGGAATATAATATTTTAAAATGATTGGATGGACATTGATTATATGGACCAAAAATCGATAATAAATTGAAGGTGTTTTAGGCTAAAAAATTGCAAAAACCATTTTAAGTAGTTAAAATTCTTATTTGATAAAATGGATCCTTCCTTTTTCAATCTAAGCGAAGAGGCTGTTTTTGAATTCATCTTTACTTCAAGGATAACTGAAATAAAGTATTTTAAAAGTTGAAAATAGAATTATTCGTGATACTAAATAGAAGAAGAAAAAAAGTAAAATTGTGTTAGTTTAATAAAAATAAGAAAAGAGGTTAATTAATTTCTTTTCTTTGCTGAGTGCTTTATTCTATTGGGGATAATCATCCTAAATTCAGTTGTAAGGCGGTGAAAGCATAAAGCGAATTTTGTTATTTTTATAAAAATTTTATTGTTCTGGGCAATGGTAATAAAAAATAACAAAGTCCTATTTAAAAACGATGACGAATTTAGCTTTGAGCATTTCTTTCGCCAATTGCTGTGGTTCTCGTTTATCTGAAAGTTTGTATTCCGTAACGTAGATTCAGTAATGATCGAATAATTAATTGGAAGCATAACAAAATCATAAGTATTTGATGGAGCTGTAAAAATATCATTAAGAATCATCAGTGTTTTAATACATATTGAATCCGTTAGATCAATGATCTTAAGAGCCAGGGTCATTTAGTAGCTCTTTTCTAGACTTTGCAAAAGTAATTAAGACTTTATATAGGCGAAGAAAGAGGAGATTTAAGCTTAGAATATGCTATGGAGATTATCGATTTCTTTCTTTCTCTTTCTCGATACAAAGATGCAAATGTGAAACTTTTGGTAAAATTTACATTATATAGACTGATAAGAAGATGCTGTAAATTTTATTGCGATTATTGAAATTAGGAAAGTTTTCTTTAATGGAGGAGAAAATTGTGAATTTATTAGGAAATCTGGCTTGCTTTAAGCATAACAAAACTGTTTTTATGTCCAATAGAGACATACACAAAGTCATATTGGGGCTTTTGGAAGATGAGGATATTTCGTATCACCAAGAACTTTTAAATTTACTTTACAACATAATCTATAAAAATTCAGCCGCTCTTAAACTTTATCGCCGACCTGAAGTGCTAGAAGTCATCAAAAAGGCTGCCAAAATTAAACAAAGCGAGACCACAAAATTTCTCTTCGAAGCTTTGTAAAGCGAGTAGGTTTGAAATTTAATTACGTGCTAAATTGATCGATTTAATTAAAAACAATGAACTCTAAATTTTTTAAATCAATTAATGCTTTTTTGAAGCAAAAATATTAATATAACTATTATAAAGAGTATTAATAATATAGAATATCTAAAGTAAAATTTAGATAATCATTCTTTGTGGCTTATTTTTACTTGTTCTGTCGATATTGTTAATTATTGACTTAATTGGCTTGGGGAATCAGCGAAAATTAGTTAGAATTTATTTGATTGAAAATAATCTTTATTAATGTAGTCTTTTCCTTTTCCCTTGCTAAATAATTCAAGTAATATTACTTGGGAGGAGGAAAGAGAGGATCAATTGCAGTCATTAGAACGTTGTCAACAAGTTAGGGTATTAACTTTCCTAAGATGACACCTGATGCTTCAAGGCAAGGATTGGAGTTGGCTTCAATTAAAATAGGAGATAATTTTTAATCTAGCATAAAGTCAAGACCGAATAACTGAATTAGAATAATTCTACTTCAAAAGTAAATTGTTTGCGCTTAATTTTCTGACTGACAGATGCGATCAAATAATATGCGATTTTTTTCATTTTTTAGTATGAATTATCGAAGGACGATCCCACAAATCCTACTTTTGAGATATATTTTTTAAAATTAATGAAGCTCATCTGATTAAATCGACGTTTACCTTATTAAAGTCCTCATATTTGCCATAAGATTGATTATGCTTTTGAACTGCATCGTTTGTGAGATGTATCATTCGATTGCTCACATCGTCAAGATTATACTCCTCCGATGAAGTTCGAATATATCCATCATTGTACCAATAACCCTTTAAACTGCCATTGACTGTTGTGATCAAAATATAGCACCTAATATCAAATTTTCTATTGTAGACCAGAAAACAATTTTCGAGGTATTTTTGAACAATCAAACTGCATTTTCCACTCGCCTGTCTCTTTTGGAGTTATCCAAAGAATTAAGAGCGTTCTGCGTGGACAGATATCCCAAATCCTCTATTCGAGTTTTATCCCGGTTTAACAATCCACATGTTATGAGATTTAGTTTAATTCTTGGTGCTTTCGATTTAATCATAGTGATTCATTATTTTACTTAGCATTGATGCATCCTTCGCCTCGAGATAGTAAGTTATTGGCATAAATTCAAACGGATCCCAGTTTTTTCTAAATAATAACAAAATTACCGAGTCATAAAGGTGTATAAGTTTTTAAATAGTAATTTTTTAGAGTGCAATTGAAGACAGCCATCAATATGGTTGTGAATCATATTGGGAGTTTATATTTATCTTATTTCACTGCTCACTTGCTCAATTTAATTTTTATTGATAACTGCAGTCTAACATTTAAGGTAGTGTTAATCTCCATGAATAATCCGAGGTTTTATTCGACTAAAAGTTGGCTCGTCTAAAATCATGCGAATTGATTGAATTCTCGGTTCTTATTTATCAAATTTTTAACTGTAGTCTTTTTCACAATGAGTTGAATTAAAGTTGGCTTCAGGCATGTTAGCAGTAAAGCCCTTATTAAACCACTAACTCCAATAGAGATGAGCCTTAGTGGGTTCTTTTTACTCAAGATGCCACCACCATCTCTTTTTGACAATTTATTTTACTAGAATACCATTGTTACCTTTTTCAATATAGGCTCGAAAAACTGCTTCAGTTTTCTTGACAGAAATATTGTTTGAAGTATTCACAAGTTCTCTGAATTAATCCCTTATTTTCATTAAATTTTAGATTTTATCTTCTTTTCTCATCTATTTGATGGGCAACAATTCCTTGAATTGAATTTTCATTGATTTACTCGGTGCTGATTTTTTAAAAGAATTTTTTTAAGACCACTCTGTTCTTTCTCCCCTGAATTCTACAATTTCAGGCAGCGCGTCTTTTCTAATGACATTATCGTTTGTCCGACTAATTTTCCATCTGAGTTCAGTGTCATTCTTGCGAATATTTTTTGTGGACGATTCTTCCCTTATGGATTTTAAGGACTGCTCTAGTTTACCGATTTATCTTTTCTTTTCATCTTTAGGTTCCTTGCCAGCACTATTTCTGTATTGAGATTTAAATTGATTTTTATCTAGTTTTCTGATATGAATACTATTCTTTTCGGAGCTAACGTGAAGACGAATGTGAGCGAGCTTTTTGGTGCTGGACTGCTTTTCCTTTTTGGAAATGGGATTATTTGGTTATTGTTAAGTATCCATGTAAGCAAAGATAGTGATTATTCAATAAATATTTTCAATAAATAAATTATTTGTGGAATGATCAATCACAGCTACCAATAAAACTTTTAAATCAAATTAATTAACTACGGTCCCGTGGAATATAAATTTGCTTCGGACAAATTTTACTATCTTTGCGTTGATAAAGGTCATATTACTTGTATTATAAAGGAGAATATAAGTGTTTAGCCAATGAAACTATCGTTCCATTAATTTTTTTTTTTAACAATTGAAAAATAAGGATAGAAAACCATATTTAGCTGTCTCAGCAAAGTAATAAACTATTGTAAATTGTTATGATGCCTATAAGTCTATTTGTGATTTAAAAACCATCTTTATATGTCGAGAGAAACAAAGTAGTCAGTTGATCAACTATTTCTAGCTTACAAGCATGTTACAAAATACTAATCTTTCATTGATCCTTAAATAATCCTGACCAAAATAATTTATGGATAGCGCCCTTGAAGTTTGTTGCCTTTAAAATATTAAAATATATAATATAAACCTTTAAAATATAATTTTAACTAACTCCCTCTAAACTATATATGAAATTTGCAAGTAAATTATAAACTTATCTGAGATATAATAAAATTAAAAGCCTTTGATCAAATATTGGTTAATTATCCACCAGAGTGAGCATGTAAAATATTATTTGATCAATCACTAATTAGAAATAAAATCAATTGATTTTTATCTTGAAATATCAACTTTAAATAGCTAAAATTAATAATAGGAAATTTCCTTTTGTCATTATGATTTATAGAATATTTTTAATATGTTCTTCGTTGCAATTTTGTAATGATGAATACGGATTCCTAAATTCAAAATGCAATACTTTTTTTACTATTTTACCAGTAATTAATATTATGATGGATTCATATTTAAATTTATTATTGTTCTAAGCATATATAATTAAATATTGAGATTTCTAAAGAGATGAGTTTTGTTTACCATCCCTCTGCCTATTATAGCACCTTTCTGCAAAGTTTTTGCTCAGTTTTCCCACAACCAGACCTTTAAAACCAACTAACATCGCTTATTTTGTCAACTTATCAAACTTAAAATTCGACTATCAGAACCGGAGGACAATTTAATCCTATTTTGATATCCTCACCTGATACATGCTCATAGATAAGCTCAAATGAAAATAAAAACTAAGACAAGCCCAAAAATAAGGCTTTTAGTCGCTCAAAGCCGAATAGAAAAGATGAAAATTTCGGATGGAGAAATCAAAACAAAGATAGAAATGTAATATCAAGTATCTTGAAGGGGTATGTTCATTTCATCCTTCAGCATCATGGATCAACTAAATAGATTGAGAGGCTGTCCAAAATATCACAATTATAAAATGGCGTTTCAGACTTTTATTCATTTATGAGTAAAACATTCCAAACTCGAAAATCATATGTGGGTCTGAGATTTATCCAACAGATCATCTGTAAAAACGTATAGTAGAGCAAAATGGCTTATATATTACGAGTAACTCTGAATCATTATTTAAAATCAGTGTACCCTCTAAATATAGTTCAAGATGTAAAAATAAAAAAGAAGACGAAGGTAGTTCTTTTGAAAAGAGCAAGAGCATTAACTCGTGACCTTTTTGGAAAATATTGATTTTTCGATATTAAATATGATTTATTGCTTTCATAGTGAAGCTGTTGATAATAATCACAATATACGTCAACATGGAAAATTAAAAGTATTTTCACATTGATGAAATATAAACTTAAGGACAAAGCAAATTGTAACTATATCGTTTTAATCCAATGGAAATGCCATTATTTTTGATTGTCGTTTTGTATTTCAGGTTGTTTAAAAGAAATTTACAAAAATATTTTGCGGTTAAGCTAAAAAACAAATCAGTTCATATTAATACCATGATAGTCTGAAACATAAAGTCAGTTAGATTCAACTTCATTCATCAAAATAGATATTTCTTTCATTTGTAGCGAGAATTTTAAATATAGCAAATGTCAACAACTCAGCCTGCGTTATTTGTTTTAATTAAAGTTTATCCAGGTAAGATATCTCTAATATATGATTCATTTGATCTACGCCTTTGTTGAACAGGATATTAGTTTTAAAAACTTTTTAAATTGGATAATTATTGATTTCACATACGTTTCAATGAAAAAATAGAAAATAAATAGAGATATTTTCTCTAAGTCAACAACCATTCATTTTTAAACAGCTAATAATATAATTCGTTTAAGAAATGATTTATTGATGTTTAGTGTGTACAATCTTTTAAAGATAATTAAATGTCTATAAATAATGAATGTTGGCTTTTGTAAATGAGATTTGATACGCTTGGTATGATAATTCAGATATTAATTGATTCGCATGAGTTTGCTAATTGTCGGGTCCTGCTCCAGGATAACTCAAAACATCATTCACAAATTAAGCAAGCAGCAAGTTTATCAAAAAATCACTATCGCCGATCTTCTCCCCACCTATGACTTCCATCGTAGATTCTACAAACTCAAAAAGACCCTCAATGATGAGAAACTCACGACTTCCGTCGCTATTAATAAGATTGCTCTAGCTGATGACCTCTATCATCAGATCAACAGTCACAACGATGTCCTTTATGTTACTCACGACTATTTCTAATCAGTCACCTCCAAAACATAGCTCATGGAGCTCACTGCCGAATTCTCCAAAACAGTATCATATTTGATATTCAGAAACCGCATGTTTTGTTTGCTACTCCAGTTGAGTACGATCATTTTGGATTTGCCAATCCAGAGCATACTTATCTCAATAGTCAACAAAAAGTATTGCAGACTAACCCTTCTGCCAGTTTCATTCGATCTGATGTTCAAGATTTCTCTGAGCTCTATTCTTATCTTCACAAATCAAAGGGATTTCTCTAGGAAAGATTGATCTCAGTTCCTGAATCTTTCAAACCAAAAGTTTTGAGTTCCAGTTTCTATGCTGAGCAAATTGTCCAAGCCTTGAAGGATAAAACAAAAGGTGAAGTGACTATACTGAAAGGAGAATCTGAAAAATCTGTACAAGATGTTGTTTCCAACAAGGATATCGAGCATTTCGAGACTGATCATCACAAATAAAACATTCGATTGCTTGTTAAAAAGTATCATGGAGTTGGCCAAGCCAAGGAAGCTAAAGCAGCTCAATGATGATTGATTCAAAATTGTCAAACACTTGACTGACCTTACTGCGTATTTATCAATTTATATAATCAAACTAACTGCCAGCTTTCAAACAATATTTCGTTTATTTTATATCGTTATGCAATTCGTCTTATTTTGATGATGTGATGCTTCCAGTCTATAATATGTATCGTTTTTATAAATAATATTAGTCCTTCGATCGAATGAAATAACAAGGTTTTTTTCAAGATGAAACTGAGCAGCATCTAGAAGACATAAAAAATGGGAATGTGGCGATGCTAGTAGTCATTCGCGTTCGTCCCCTCACTTCTAGATAAGTGGTTATAAACAGCACCGAAACTGTAAAAGTCATAGATGGCAAACTGATTGCCCTATTAGATCCGCAAAATGAATAATCGTAAAGAAAGAGTCGAAACAGATAAGCTCAATTTTCGTTCGATTTTGTATACAATAAAGTAATTCAATGTTAATTCAGTCCGCCAAGACGAAGGAAATATACGATTAATCAATTTCGAATTTGCTTGAAAATATTTTAGATGGGTATAGTTCAACTGTACTTGCTTATGGAGCCACTGGCTGCGGTAAAACTTTTACGTACAGCTGACTAACTTAGAATGATTGGAGAGCCTGGGCAAGAGGGAATTTCTGCTTTGGCCATGATTGACCTTTTGAGTCGTGCAAAATAGATAAGAAAGTTTAAAAACATTATTATCAGACTGTCCTATATCGAAATCTATAACGAAATTATTAAAGATCTGCTGATCTCTGAAGGTAGATTTTGGATTAGGCAGATAAAAACTTAGATCTGAGAGAAGATCCCAAAGAAGGAATACTGATTCCAGGAGTCACCGAAATTGTCATTAATACGATGCTTGAATTGTCAACTGTCATGAAAGTGGGAGCTGCGAATAGATCAAAATAAACAACGACTTCAAATGAAGCTTCGTCGAGATCACATTCAATTTTAATGGTTAAAACTTAAGCCAAGGATAAAGCTCAAGGCATCAAATAAGAGACAAATATAGGGAGATTAGCTTTGGTTGATTTGGCAGGATCAGAGAGGGCTGGCGCTCAAAAAGGAGCAAGACAACTAGAAGGCTCTAAGATTAATAAATCACTGCTTGCTTTAGGAAATTGCATCCAGGTTTTAGGTGAAACTTCAGGCCTGAAGGCCACTTTTATTCCTTATCGTGAAAGCAAATTAACTCGTTTATTAAAGTAATCATTGGGAGGTAACTGCCGAACAGCTATGATCGTGAACATCTCTCCCTTCTTCAGCAACTGGTAGTAAACCCATAATGCTTTACTCTATGCAAGTCGTGCCAAAAATATAAAGACAACAGCTAATCGAAATGTATTGACAAGTGAGGCCCATTTGAGCAATTATCTTTCTCTGATCAATAATTTAAAAAGATAAAATGACTAACTAAAAAAGCAAATGAAATGCAGTAGTAAACCCATAGTAATTTAGAGAATTATTCCCTGCCTCAACTGAAAAGTTTAGTGGCTGTCAATTCGCAGCAAAACTAAATATAAAGAATTCAGGGGCTCATTGAAAATCATTTTGCTTCATAACTTAATTTTATTGAGGAAATCAATTAACTTACCATGAAAATTGACAAAGTTGGCTTTAAGCTTTACAGAATTCAACTTTAAAATAAGAGAGCACGCAATCATAATTAAAAAAAAAAGGAGAAAGGAAAAGATTAAAGAACGGCCAAGACTACTATTGAAGATTTAAGCGAAAAGAAATCAACACTCTAGAGTCGATTATAGGACCTGGTATTAGCAAGAAGCGATTTGGTGGATCAGATTAAATCAGGCTTTATTGGCCAAGATGGAATTCCCTATCTAATGTCCCATTATCGATAAAAGAAGGTGGAGATGGAGCTGCTATAGATAAAACTACGCTAAAAGCGGTTATAGTAATAAAAATCATAGAAATAACTGTTAATTAAAGCCTTTGGTGAAGAGCTTAAGATGCGAGATAAAATAATCGAAGAGCAGAAGATAATAATACAGAAGAACAATATTATTAATCGCATCACCTACAGTAAACTCAACAGCAACACTTAGATTTCACAGAATATATTCTAAAAAGCTACCTCTCGCAGGCAGAGTCAGCCGTCTAACTAACTGGAAAAAGATTAGGTGAGAGACAAGTCTCAAAAAGGCAAGAAAGAGGAGGATCAGAATTCAAGTTGTTAAAAGAAAACATATAAAAAGCCAAAAATAAAAATGCTTAAAAATAAATCACTAATGCCTACTAACCCAGTGGACGCATCATGGCAAAAGGAGAAGCTTAGATATCTTGAGAGTTCTCGAGACGCGATTTCCAAATAGAAAAAATAAGATGTATCCTAAACAAAGTCCAAAAACAAAATATAGAGGCAAGTCAGTAAAAAGAAGAAAAAGAAAATGGAATTACACACTTTGTAAAAGTGATCATGATTGATATATTTTAAGCTATTTTAAGCTACGGAAATAATAAACAATAAATCAAGAGAATAACTTTTTGTTTCGAGTTCTTTCGCAAGCATCGAAGACTTGCCTCAATTTTAAGTAAGAAGACTAATACCCTTTCAACTAGTTAATTTTGTTCTTTAGATAGACATTACTTTTCCGGCAATTCTATATTTATTGCTAGAGATGCTGTTGATTAAAAATTTTAGATGCATATGTTAAGTGTTTATAACTAGGTTTAGAATAATTTTCAATCGATTTCTGGATGAAACCCTTTTGAGACTGCACAATTTTATTTGTTTTCCCCTCTGAAGATTTATTGAATTATAGTTCCTTATTCTCCTTATTCCTTTCTTTAGATTCAGTTGAGAACTTCAATTTTGTCATAGTCTTTTATCGATTCAGTTTTTTTAGACTTGATTCACACCGAAATTGAACTTTCGTCTTACGTTTAGGAGATGTCATTATCAAGTGATTATCACCAATGATTTTTGAGGACAAGTTTTGTCTTTTAGTGGGAGTAATTTCATTTTATCTTTTAAATTTTGAGGGCGTTTTTTTAACAGTTGTTTTTTTGCCTTTTGAACAAAGCGATACGGCAGATCCTTTTTTTTTCTTATCTAAATCTCTCTCAGTTTATTGCCCAGCATCGATTCTAATGTTAAACTCTGCCTAGTTTTTGAGATTGATTAATTTATTTTAAATATTTTGCAACTTGACTTCGATATCGTCAAAGCTTCCCACAGGCGGTGGGTGATTAAATTAACTACTTCCTTGAACAAGATGTAGTTGTAAATCCAAGTATTATTGCAGTTATAATTGTCGTTTAGTATTATTCATAATCAAATTTATATAAATGTGTAAATCTAAGATTATATTAATCATGATCATCGTAGACAATCACTCGAGTACCTAAAATTCCCCTGAATTCGCTTATTGCTATTCCTAATTTTATAGCTACTACTTTGTTTATTCCGATAAGAATTAAAATATTAAATGCGGGTAGTAAGTCTTACAATTGCTGGAAATCCATGACAACCATTCAAGATGAGTTTTTTCATCAGGTAGGTAGTAGCAAAATGAGATTGAGGGGCTCAACCAACTGATTGAAATGCCACGAGGAGTCTTGCAAAAATAAGTTTAAACCTACAGTTCTTCTTAGCTACTTTGCACATAATGTGGATCTAAAATAATTACCTTCTCATCATAACTTCCAACAATATAGAGCGCTTGGCCTTTTATGCCTCCAATTGCGCCGACCCATGTTTCGTGATCCATCAAGCTAAAGTAGTGCGGTCTATAATTTTATGGAATTTAATGTAAGCTTACTCTACTTGACAAACATACCAAAGTGGGGTATTTCTTGTATATTTGGCTTTTTAAACTTTTGTAGATGACTCCTGAGGATAATATCTCCACATCAAATTTGAAGCGTGCCGGATTCTTCTCTATGATCCTTTTAAAAATTCCTAAATTCTCAATAGAACTGGTCCATCTTTCATGTATCTCTCCTTCACGGCATATGGCTGACAAAGAGAAGATTCCATCACTCTGTTCGCTGAAGTATCGAATGATTTAATACTGCTCATTTTATGTTTGTTTTAATTTTAGATTTCTTTTTAATACTTCAGCAAAGAGCATTTGAACGGTTCTTATCATACATCCCCAACCATTATCACTTTAAATCTCTTTGATTCCCTTGCGATAACTAAACCAAAAAATATTTCTAAAATCATACAGGAATTTGTGAGAGCTGTCGAAGTTGTATTCCTTGCCGAGGAGTTGGACTATGGATGCATCATCTCGAATTTATATCTCTTTTCGTTGTATCATAGGAATAAGGCTAAGATCTGCGTTTTTGATGTTATAAAGGAGATTGGTCTTGAGTTCATTGACTTTACTTTTTGCAGTGCAAAAGGCCTAGCTAATTGATTGGGAGATCTCATCTTTGTGCTCTGAATAGGATCTGGTCAAAAATGGTAAATAGCCATATATACTATTAGTGAGACTTTAGTCCTCTTGGCTTGCCATTGATTAATTATAATAAACTTCTTGTTTATAATCCAATAATTGAGATTGAGAAGATTAATGAATTTAGTTATGATGATCATTATCTTTGTATCAATATGGTAGTGTACGGTCTGGTCTAATACACATAGGGATAATATTTATAATAATCTAATATGTCAATGATAATCAACCATAAAAAATGGATAGATACACAAATCCATCCTTTGTTTTTTTCTCTTTGACCGATTATGTTGCCATGCTGGCGCCCTATTTTGTATTAATTTTGGCAGTTTGATCGTAATATAATATTGGAATCTTGCTATTAACTAAACATGTGGTCTAAGTCTATGAACCTTCTTCTTTACTTTGCTCTAATTTTAATTTGATGAGTATGATTTTTACCCTTTTCGTAAAATTCATCCTAGTGGATATTTATTTAATAGAAGGAATACAATTTTTAAGATTATCAAATATTTCATACGATAACGTCAAAAAAATATAATGTTTAAAAAAATAAACATTAAAGCATTGCCTATATTTAAGCTATTTTTTTGAATAAAATAAAAGATAAAATAAAATATAAGAATGGAATTCGATACTTATGAATTGAATAAATTGTATATTTCTTTCGACACCAAATTACACTATTATTTCGCAATTAATCTAACTTCATTTTAAAACCTAATACAAATTAATTTTAAAATGTCATCTGGAGAATAAATCGATGTCGATAAGATCATCAGCAAACTCTTAGAAAACGGAGGGAAAGACGTCAAACTCACCGAATCAGAAATTCGCGGACTTTGCCTTAAATCTCGATAGATCTTTTTAGAACAACCCATGCTTCTTGAACTCGAAGCACCGATAAAAATATGTGGTAATCAAAAATTAACTCAGGAGATATTCATGGGCAGTATCCCGATCTCATAAAGCTATTTTAGTATGCTGGATTTCCCGGAGAGACCAATTACCTTTTTCTTGGAGATTACATTGACCGAGGAAAGCAGTCGATTGAAACCATCTGTCTAATGTTAGCCTACAAGATCAAAAACCCTTAAAATTTTTTCATGTTGAGGGGTAATCATGAATGTTCGAGTATAAATAGAATTTATGGATTTTATGATGAATGTAAACATGATCTTATTAAGGCAAGCGAAAATACAACATCAAACTGTGGAAAACATTTTCAGATGTGTTCAATGTCATGCCAGTGTGTGCACTTCTCGATGAAAAGATATTATGCATGCATGGAGGCATCAGTCCTCAGCTTGACAGCTTTGATCAGATCTTAAAGCTGGTTAGACCTCTTGAAATACCTGATCAAGGGTTGCTTTGTGATTTACTATGGGCAGATCCTTAGAAAGGAATGTCGGGATGGGCTTAGAATGAGAGAGGAGTCAGTTTTATCTTTGGAGCAGATATTGTTTCTAATTTCCTGAAAGATCATGATATCGATTTAATCTGCAGAGCTCATCAGGTCGTCGAATAGGGTTATGAATTCTTCGCAAAGAGGCAACTAGTAACTGTATTCAGCGCTCCTAACTATTGTGGATAGTTTTAGAATTCTGGAGCGGTCATGAGTGTAGACTAATCATTAATGTGCTCCTTCCAAATTCTCAAAGCCACGAAAAAGAAGAAATGATATTGAATGTCATAATATTAATTAAGGTAGCTTAGTTATTTGGTTCTGATATTGATTTATTCCTTACAGATGTTCAGATTATTCAACAGACAAATCTTCTCCTTTTCAAATCGATCCTTTGATCTAGCTATCATAGGGGGTGGACCTGGTGGTAAGATTTTTGATATTTAGGATATGTTGCCGCCATCAAAGCAGCACAACTCGGACTAAACACTGTTTGTATTGAAAAACGAGGCTCACTGGGAGGAACATGCTTAAATGTTGGCTGCATTCCTTCGAAAGCTCTGCTTAATATTTCCCACAAGTATCACGAGTTAACTCACGAATTCAAAGGAATGGGCATCACTACTACGGGCGTTGCTGTGGACTGGAGCAAGACGCAATAAAATAAAAATGGGGTTGTCTCCTCACTGACTAAAGGAATCGAAGGTCTTTTCCGCAAAAATAAAGTCACTTATCTTAAGGGTTCTGGATCATTTGTTGATGCAAACAACATGTATATTTCATGTAATTTAGTGAAGTTGCTGGACTAGACGGTAAAAACTAGACAATAACTACCAAAAAAACCATCATTGCAACTGGAAGCGAAGCTTCCACTTTTCCAGGCCTTCCTTTTGATTAAAAAATAGTCATCAGTTCTACTGGAGCTCTTGCACTTACTCAAATTCCAAAGGATCTTATCGTAATCGGAGGTGGAGTGATTGGATTGGAAATGGCATCAGTTTACCAAAGATTTGGCACCAATGTGACTGTAGTTGAATATTTGGATGAGATTGTTCCTTCTCTTGATAAATAAATTGCCAAAGCATTCAACAAGATACTCGTAAAACAAGGCATTAAAATATTAACTTCACACAAAGTAATTGGAGGGGTTAATCATGGAACCTATGGCTAAATTACTATTTAACCCGTGAAGGGAGGATAGAAGCAAGTATTAAAGGCAGATCATATCTTAGTCGCCACTGGAAGAAAACCACATACTGATAAGCTAAACTTGGATAAAGCTGGAATTAAAATTGATTAAAAGGGAAGAGTTATTGTTAATGACAATCTTTAAACCAATGTCCCTGGAATTTTTGCTATCGGTGATGTTGTTAGGGGAGCTATGTTGGCTCACAAAGCAGAATAAGAAGGAATTTTCGCTGCTGAGTATTTAGCTGGTAAACATCCGCACATTAACTACCTAGCTATACCCGGAGTCATATACACTTATCCATAAGTTGCAAGTGTCGGCTATACTGAAGAGGAATTGAAAGCTAAAAGTAAGAATTGCTTTATTAAGATATTGAGTATAATAAAGGAACTTTCCCCTTCTTAGCGAACTCCAGAGCTAAAGCTATCTCCAATACTGATGGAATGGTCAAGATTTTGGCTGATAAAAAAACTGATAAGTTGTTAGGGGCTCATATAATTGGCCCAGGAGCTGGAGAAATGATCTCAGAAGCGGTTATTGGCATTGAATATGGCGCAAGTTCTGAAGATTTAGCTCGAACCTGTCATGCCCATCCTACTCTTTCTGAAGCTTTCAAATAGGCTTGTATGGCTACTCATGGAAAGGCGATTCATTTCTGAACATGATGAATCAAAATCTTATTAATTCCTATCATCCGCATTATGCATTTATTAATATTTAAATAGATTATAATTATTTAGTTAATTCTAAATTTATCAATCTTAACTTCCGATCAGTCTCACAATGATAGTCCATAATTTGATTATTGTGAACAAGTTATCCAGAGAAACATAAGTGAATGAATATTAAATATTATAATAAATTGAATTTTAAATTTTATCTAAGCGGGTAAACGAAATCATTCTTTCAACTCCAATACACTTGCATCGGATTCTTTTTTTTAGCAGCAAACTATTTGACCAAATGCCGTATCTTTTCGCCTAGTCCTCTGCTATTATCTGTGTAAGTAAAATACTACATATATATAGTGTTTTTAGACTTCCCCATCTGATTAGGCTTTTTGCATCAAACAGAATCATTAAGCTGAGTTCATTATCTTATTTATTATCTTCGTGGACTAAATGACGGTATTAATACATGAAATGGTCAAAGATTCAAGATTTCTCCACTCATAGAGTGATAGATACTCTGCACTGGACTTTCCTATTTTGTTGCATTCTGAGTCATGAATAGCATACCTAGCGATAGACGTTTCAGATCCCTCAAATGGCCAATGTTGTCCACCTTTTCGATCTTATTGTAGGCAAGGGAGAGAACATTTAATCGAATGTTGTTATTGAGACCCTCAATAGATTGAATATGATTGTTATCTACATTAAACCATCGTTACATAGAAGTAGCTCGCGGAGATTTGGAAAATATTCCATACACTAGATTTTTTTAATCGTTCCGTAGCCTGAGCGAATCGTAGTGATTTGCTCTAGAGGAATATCGGATTTTGCTATGTTTTTCAACTATTAAATTTTTTATCTCTCGGCATAGGCCAGTAAAAGCTCACGTCTTTTTTCAGTATTCCCAATCCAGGTTTGAGATTTAGTCGTGGATGGAACATCGTCGAATAGAGAGATTTAGTTTAATACTTTCTGGCTTTTTTACTGGTTTAAAATGAACGAACGGACCATTTTGGGACTTTTAGATAAAAGGGATCCCTTCATATCGTTGTTTGAGATGCTGGACAGCCTGCGTGTTCGTTAAAGTTCATCCTCGAGAGTGGTTGCGTACTTTTTATAGGCCGCAATGATTTCAAATATGGTCATCAGATGCCTGTTTTTTGTGACTAACTTTTTGTTAATGGGCTGTTGGCAGTGCGGACACGAGAGTTGTTTGGTGCCCTCATTCTTGAGAAGTTCCTGCATGCAGGGAGCGCAGCAGCTATGTTAGTTCATGCACATGATCATGGGCGCATATTAATCGCAATCGAATTATCCCATGCACATGAAGCATTCTAACTCCACTTTATTCTTAATAAGGGTCTGAATCTATTAATTCATGTGCTTTCCATCATTTAGTTGCATCACTTTGATTTTAATCTTATAATTGGGAATAAAAATCAATCAGAAATATAGATTAGCCCTTTGTGAAGACAGGTTTTCAACTTTGATTTCCTTTCCTTCATTTTTGTTATGAACCTTCAATAAAGGAAGGAATTCAGTCACCATATATTGGTTTGAGCAACAGATTTAGTTCGTTATATTTTGCGTAAAAAAATATTCCTTCTTTTAAAATGGTGGAATTAATCGCCGTTTTCAAAATAAAAGTCCATTCATGATTTTATTGAAACATATTGCTGGCCATCAAATACAGCTCAATCTTGATTTGATTTAATAATATCTAAATTTTAACATCTTCCAATGATGTTACTAATATTTGATTTTTATATCTCTCACTAAATCCAGGGGTTGGGGTTGGGGTTGGGGTTGGGGTTGGGGTTGGGGTTGGGGTTGGGGTTGGGGGTGGG
>Ga0302188_10000512_pt1 | contig 32836 bp, 15 predicted proteins | sample II_Bog_E2_1_FD_198783 | JGI IMG/M metagenome (GOLD analysis project Ga0302188, IMG submission 198783) | Peat permafrost microbial communities from Stordalen Mire near Abisko, Sweden - II_Bog_E2_1 | ecosystem: Environmental > Terrestrial > Soil > Wetlands > Peat | place: Sweden: Abisko...
CCCAACCCCAACCCCAACCCCAGTGTATTTTATTCAAAATTTTAGACCATGTCTATAATTTGGAAAATATGATAACTATCAAGTATTCAATCAGTTTCGTATCCTTTAAATTAAGAATATTTGTTATTAATATCATCATTACTTACCTTCTTCCTTTTCAAGGGTTGTCTCTATCTTTGTATTTTCTTTCGTAAATTGGAAAGTTTAATCATTGTCCGACACTGAAATCTCACCTTCAATGTTTTCATCACTTTATTACTCGTTCAAGAGCTCCAGAGTAATATTATCCATCTCTCCTCGACTTTAATAACTGTCATAATCTTCCTCTGATCGATTGGCCACTTCTTCTGTCGTCACATAACCTTGTAAATGATTCATTTCATTTTAATTAAGTACATAATGAGGAATATCCGTTCGCCGAGTGTAAAATTTATAGCCTGCAAGTCTTTGAGAGCCGATTTAAATAACTTCATCGTAAATATTGCTCCATCCTATATAATGTACTAATAAGCGAACATTACCCTCAATAACAAGAACTTCCTGCACTATGCAATTGCACCACACGTATTCAGGGTCTCTAACATCGATCAAATCAGAAGGCCTGATGAGTTTTTGATTTATATTTCTGTTATTTAGCCATTAATCAAATTTTTATTGTCTAGACTAATACAGTAATTCAGAGAAATGGGAATTTAATGGTTGATAACGTTTTATAAACCTAGATTCAAGATTTATTACCTGTTGATTACAGCTGACAGTTACGAACTTTGAATAAAATCTTTTCCTCGAATATTATTCCGACACACAGGACAATCTATGTTTTTAGATGTTTTACTCGGATTTAGGAGTACTGCTTCGTCCAAACATTGCCAACAGAAAGAATGTCCGCATAGAGTCGTGACTCCACCCACCAAAAAATCCATACAAATCGGGCACATGAGTTCGTGAGGCTTTTTGTCTTGCATAATTTTGCTTCCCCAATAATGAGAAGATCCTTAATTTAAATAAATTTTACTGCGCAATCTATCGATAACTTACCCTTATTTGTGCCCCTTATTCTTGTTTTTAAGTCCCTCTCTGATTCTTTGAAGGGCATAGTTGCGAGCTTCCTGAGGATTTTGAGCAAGATAAGGATACACAAGTATTTTTTGTAGGTAGGGAGATTATCTTTAGTGCTCGGACGAAAGGTAATTAGAGAGTCTTCTCAATATAACTTGGTATACTTGTGAATGGTGTTCTTGGTAATCCAATTTATCCCCCTTTGAATCATATTTTCTGAATTCTGGGCCTATTTTTGCATGATTACTGAGATTAATTGAGACTACTAACTAATCAATATATTAAAGCTTCTGATACATATATTTATTTAAAAGAAATGGAAAAGCATGATAAACCTAAGAATCGAAAACAAATTCCCCCCAAAAAAATGGAAGAGTTTTTGCATCAGCAGGAGCACCTTCTGGAATAAAAAAAATTTAGTCCCGGTAAAGTTTAGTTTCGCAATACTCAATTTTGTACGTCAAGAATGGTTAATTTCTTTGGAGATATTCATACCGAAGCATTTTCAGTGCGGGTTAATTCTAACGATAAAGTTGTTGGAGTCGGTTGCGCGAATGGTTAGGTTAAAATTTATGATATATACGAAGGAAAGGTTTTATCAATAAGGAATACATCGCGCATGAGTGGATTTCCCTGCACTTCTTTTCGATGGAAACCAGTCTCTACTGATGATTTTATTGCTTGCAATTGTGACGGAACCATTAAATGGTACAACAGAGGGCAAGATTTGGCGGTGGGGCACTATTAAAGAAAGGAAGCTTCATTCTTATGTTCGGATTATCAAATCAAATAGGAATGGTGTATATTTGGTACGGATCAAAATACCATCGAAATATTCGATAATTAAACCATGAAACAAAGCCAAGTATCATTAAATCAATGTAGGTCTACGAAGCAGGAGGACCATCAGAACTGAATCTTAATCACCATACAAATAGAGTATTCTGTGTAAAATGCTTACCGAATGACCCTAAAGTATTTTTTAGTGGGGGGTGGGATTCAACTGTTCAAGTCTGGGATATTCGAGTTGGAAATGGATCTGTTCGTAAAATATGCGGCCCCTCAGTGTCAGCTGATAGCCTCGATTTGAAAAAAGGAGTTCTATTGGCAGGCAACTACCAAAATAACAACATTGTTCAGTTATATGACTTTGGAAGCGGAGAGTTGATTAAAACCCTCAATATTGATGAACCACACAACTCTAATTCCTATTGCTATACAGCTTCGTTTGCTCATCGTTCATAGCACGACCTTGTGGCTGTTGGTCTGACAGGATCCAACAAAGTAAAGATTTTGAAATAGGGCGAATTAGTCAGCGAGATAAAATTTCAAGCTGCTCCTCTTTCTCTAGATTTCTATCGCTTCAACGGTAAGGACTTCTTAATGGTGGGAGGTATATAAGGTACAATTTACTCAATTAGAATTGATATATCTAAATGACTAAATGATGTTGATTTAATAGTCGTCAAATTTTAATAATAACTCAAATAATATTTACTTTTATAACAAACATAGGGAATTCATGTTTGGACCACCCAAGACTGTTTCGAAAAAACCAAACACGATTATCAGATAAAATAGCAGGATTTTTGGGGCTCAATATCCGCCCTTGGTTGTCACTAGAATACAGAAAGATGAAAGGCCTTTGAATAGATAGGTCACCTAGCTTGAGAAAACGAGGAAGAGATAGATTGTTAGCCAGACTATTGTAAAGTCAAAGCCAAATATTCAAACAAATCAGCCACCAAGGCAAAGCGGAGTAGACAGGTACATAGCCAGGGGATCTTCCAGAAATACTATCAATTTTTAGGGTCTTAAATCTGGTATGGGATTGGCTCCAGCAAATCAATTCACCAAATATCTTGTCGATGATCAGAATGTTTTTTATGAAGATTCGAGGAATGTTAAAAACTTGAAAAGGATCAAAATCGCAAAGATCTACCTGTTGTCCATTTTATTCATTTTGATGGGCTTATACTTTTTAATAGGAAGAATCAGACCCTATCCTAAAGGGCAATGCCCAAGTCATGCGGATTGCCAGGTATTTATTCATTGTCACCAGGGCTACGTTAGTGTTGACGATAAATGCTAAATTGATCCAAAGATTCTCAATCAAGCCCAGTAAATCAGCTCTGCCGTCATAGAACAATTAAGTCTGGATCTGGGCAATAGTGAATGCTTATCATTACCCTCAAATTCCACAAATTCCACAATTTCTAAGAAGATAACCTAAGTATTCGTCTAATTTGAAATTGATGACGACCTCTTAAAAGATGAAATTGCTAACTATTTTCAGAACAAGTAATATCAAAAATAAAAGAATTTTACTTACAAGATTAATACAATAATTCCAAAGGATAAAAGATACTCGTTTTCTTGTCAGATGCAGTTGTTTTACTCCACTCCCGCTTTCAAATATCTGCTACTATCACTTCTCATTTCCGCAATTTTAGCTATTTACTTCGTCAGATCGTATCTACAACATGAAAGAGCAAAGTAAATATACAAAGTTTTAAAAGGGTATACTGAGCAGTTTGGGCATATTGAAATAGATGTCTATAAGAAGGAGATTGAGAGCCTGTATGGAAAGTGGGACTAAAGTACGTGGATATTAGTGGATAAAAAACGTTTTGAAGATTTGCGCATAGTTTATTATATTGAATAAGAGCATTTGTATTGGAAGATAGTTGAATGATGCATCATTTTAATTTATTCTTATTAACAATTAAAAATAGCTCATTCCTTACTATATTTCATTCATTGCATAAAGTATTTCGTAAATTTATCTGAGGAGATAATTCAATTCATGAAATGAAGGATGAGGTTTATTCATGAATTTGCACTGCCAACTTTGTATTTTTTTATGATGCTCATTGATATTATATTTATACTGTCTATATTAAAAACAATGGACCAAATTTAGTAGGACACCATCCTTGTCAATCTTATTGCCTCGTGTGGAGTTTAGAGTGTTAAAATCGATTCTCTCTCTCTTCAGTTTAATATAACTGAGATCCGATTCTTAAAGGCAAATTGCGAGATCATAATTCCAATAAAATATATCACCAGTACTGGCAAGAACAAATTATGTCTATTTTTGTTTCTCACTGATCCTCAAAGGATATAGGATGAAGATATATAGTAGTAAGATGATAGTGAACCGAAAGTAAATAAGATGGATCTATTGTTGTTAAAAATGTTAGGCAAAATAAACTAAGGATCCCAATTTATGAATGTCCTCAAGGGATCATTAACCATCGAGCTTCAATTTACAGTCGAAAGTTAATTGATGAAAATAAAACAGCTTATCGAATAGAAGATATCATAAACTGAGCAAATGAACATTAATCCCGTCAACAGTATATAATTTGCCGACGATATGGATGAAGAATAGCTTGTAGAGAACTAACTATGATTATTGAGTTATTGTACAATGAAAAAATCAATTAATGATTTTATTAAATATTGCAGTTGAAACGGTGCTGATCGACGACGTCAGCTTATCAATCTTCGTTACTGAAGGAGTATTCAAATTGACAGGAGTGTAGTCGTAATTATCGAACATTTCTATATCACTTACAATGTACTTTGCATCTATGGTCGTTTGAGTAGCAGCAAGTTCTCTCTATAAATATCATCTGGCAAAGTATGCTTATAATTCACATCGCGTATTTAGAACTCGATAGGAATAATCGGAGTTTTCATTTTCCGTTTCTTGAATAATTAATAATCTTGACTACTCAACTCAAGCCAAGGATGTTTTAACAATTCGGATATGCCATTATATCCCAATCGCTTCTTCGCAGTTCTTTGCACTAACTTAATAACTTCAAGCTTACTTTATTGATAAAGGCTGCACCATTCGCAGATATCCGAGATAAACAATTTTTTGGAATTTTAATTTATTTAGCCAGCATTTATTATCTTACAGTTTTTCTTTCTCTGCCACGGTATGGCCTTTATCCAACCAGCATTTCATATGCAATCACTCCAACTGCATAAAAATCGGTGCAAAAGGAATGGTTCTGACGAAGCAGTACTTCTGGAGCCATGTATCCAGGGGTTCCGCTGGTTTACGTTGAATTTTATGATTTCCAGTATCTGGCGATACCTAGATCAGTAATTCTAGCATATCCTGTCTTATCTAAGATGATATTTTATGGCTTAATGTCTCTATGTATGATATTGAGAGAGTGAATATGATTAAGTCCTTCTACTAAACAACGCACTAAAAACTCTATATATCGGATTATTTACTGATTTGCTCTTCGCTGAAAGTGTAATGACAGTTAATATAGTTGCGCAAATCGCCTCCATCCAGGTAGTCCATCAACAAATAAAGATTTTACCTGTCTTGAAAAGCGCATTTCATATTGACTAAAAATTGACAATCCTCTATCAAGAGGTGTGATAGGACCTATCTCTCGTTCATTATTGAGTTTACACTTTTTTTGGTTATAACTTTTGCTTTATCCATCACCTTCATTGCATATTGATTCTGAGTTTTCTTTTAAGTAACTTTCCAAACTCGTCCGAACCCTCCTTTTCCAATAATGCGAATAAAGGTAAAAGCTGATCTGCTATCTACATGGGTATGAATATACACTCGGGAATTAAGTCTTCATTAGGTCTTCGGCAGGTTCCTCCCATTAATAAATTATAAAATTTGTTATCAAAGTAGCCAATTTATTTGTTTAAAATAGATAAACGAGATATTTGGTCTTCTCTTTAATTGTTCTGGTTGATTTACTTTGATTTGTTTGTTGATAAAGGAAACCATCTCAATACTGATGGAATATCGAGAAAGTATTTCCCTTTATTTCCTTAAGATATGTTTTCAACAATTTATTTAAGTCCAATCTTGTAAAGCTAAATAATTCGAGTTATATAAAGATTAAGTGGAAAATGATAATGCTCTTTCCAAAAATAAATCGTTTCAGACGTTAACCAATACATAAACTATCGAATACTTGAGTAAAATATATACATTTCATACTCAATATTTAATTTAATTTTAATGGAGTAAAATACCTGATAATTCATAATTTTTCTAATAATATTAATTTAAATGATTTAGAAATTCTCCCTTGAAACTTTATCCACAGAACAGTGTCCAGTTCTCAATAACTTCTCTTCTTATTCAACCCTTCAGGACTCGAACCGTGATATGATTAATAAAATATTAGAGTTGTAGGCTCATCTCTATAAAGTTCACATGGAAAGTCAGGACCTACGTCAAAATAGAACATAACTTTAAAATTAGCTCCAAAACAAGAAGTAAATATTGAATAGAGCCTTTTCTACTTCAAGTCGTTTGGCAAGTGTCAGCAAGAATCATAAAAAATAAAGAAAATTATCTCAGCCAACTATATAAATAGAACAAATGTTAGAATCATAAACGATTCAATCGATGCAAAAGAAAAAATCGATGAGAATTAATTTCAACTCCCCGAACAGAAATTTCACTTAGCCAATTACTGGAAGATAAACTAACTTTGATTCTTTGAAATATCCTCCAATCAGTAAGAGTTTCAAAAGTTGCTAAACTCCTCAAACATGTTGTGTAACTAACGTGACCAATTTATCAAGTCCTCGAGCAATTGGTATTAAGAAAAACATTACTAGCAAGCATTTGAAAAGAATGGCCGATATTCCCACCACCTAAAATGAATAGAGTTTGGACCTTTCAACTTTTAAATCAATCTAATAAATTTGGAATGGTTCAAAGAAGACTGAGAGTCATATACAAAAAATTTCAGCAAAAGCATCTATGAAAAAGAAATCGTATATCAGTTGAGCTAATAGCCTGATGTATATAATATGGTTGATAACTTCATTAATCTTTCGAATCTTAATTAAAACAAAATTAAAGATATTAAAGTATTGATCATAATGTAATTTTATCAATGGTTTCATTTAAAATAGTAAATAATCAACTATCTTTCCATAAAAAATATTTATATCAAGATAAATTGATTTTAATATAAGAATTTGGATCCATAGGAGTATTTGGGTTCTTAGCTGTTGAGATGTTGATAACTGGAATATAGGTTTTATTATCATTATTGGGGCCGAAATTTACATAAATATTGTTGTTGATATTGTTATTTACTATATTGGGTTGCAATTGTGATTATTTATCTTATCTATAACCAATTTTTATTATTTTAACGTTCGTTTTATCATGAAAAATGTTTAGCTTTTAGAAGAAATCACTTGGAGTATGCTCACCATCATCATAGTTGCCCCTCTATTCAATGGCTTTTTTCGCAAAGGATGTGCTTCCATCTATCTGTTGTTATGATTAATGGTCCATATCCTTCGAGATCACTGCAGTATTATTTTCCACTATCGGGGCATTATCCTTCAATATAATTGCCGTTTCCTTATTTTATGGTGCAGTTACTTTTTATTCTTCTATTTTTTAATGATCTATTAGTTGGGATTCTTTCTTTGTATTATTTTTTTAATCTTCTTGTGATTTCATTGTATATGAGTCTTTTTGGCTGTTCTTGATCTTCTCATCCATCTTCTAACTGTATTTATTTTCTCTAACGTTTGATTTACAAATACTTGAGTTAAACTGAGAGTGCACCTATGAAAAAGATGACATCTATCGACTTTAAACTGCTCTGAACTTCAATGGGATCTTTTTCAATTTATCAGTTTCATCGGAAACCTAACTATCCTCATCTGCATCCATCATCGAGCTACTGGCTTTACTTTTATTTTTTGAACAACTTTTTTCAGATTTTTGCTTTTCTAATTTAGAACTTGGATAACGAAGAAGTCCTTGCTCAGGCTTCTATATTGTATTCTATTTATAAACTATGCTCGGCCTTTCCTCATTTTGCTTGCCATTTTTTACAGCCAATTTCTTATCATTTGCAGATCCAAGTTCCTCAAACTCGTCATTAAACATCTCAATAAAAAATATTTTTCTCTAACAGTAGTTTAAAGAATAAACTTTGCACCACGTATTAATTTCATAAAGATTATCTTTGCAGATGAGCCCATCAATGGCAAAAGCATCGCATAAAGTTGTACACACCGTGTGATCATTGATCTCCTCTTCATAGTTACGGGCTGACTCCACCTCGTACTTTGAAAGAAGAATGTGACGCATTAGAATCGTCAAAATGACTCCAATACACATATGCTGGTTTAAATATGATCTAATCGACCTTATTTAGTTTTTATAATTTGGAGAAAGTTCGACCGGCAGCAGCTACTTTAAGAATTATGAAAATAATTTTTTCAGCATCTGCGAACTTAACTTTTAGCCTTGATATCGAAGCTTTTCGGTTTTTTAGAAGGGGCTATTTTGTATATCCATTAAATCGATACTTTTAGAAAAAATGAACATTCGCAGCTTGTGCAAACCATAATTTTAGTACTGTGGTCCGTTCAGAAATATTGCTCCTTTACCATTAAATGACACCTTACGATCCCTTCGTCCAATCATGTCGTCATCACCTTCAATCTCCATGAGTTCCTTTTCTCGCATTTCATTAAGCAATCGCTTAAAGTGTTCTTTACGGATATGGCAAAGCAAAAGATAGTAGAAAGAGCGAATGTTTGCATTAGGTCCCTCCCCGACAATGTTGACAGTGGTATTGGCGTGAAAAAGATGCTTGATCGAAGGGAAAACCTCCTTTCTTTCCTCTTTGTTTGAAGAAAGACCCTCAATCTGCATCAACATTTAGAACTATTGCTCGATTTAGAAGTTTTGGATGGGGTTTTATTCGTATACTCTCCCTTTTTTCATTATTAAATTATATTAATTTACCTTCAGCTGCAAAAACATATTTGACTATAAAAATTCGTCATTCATGGCAGATGCACATCCTCTGCAATTGACTATAAAAAGTGTTATTTACAATATTCAAAAAATATAAATCAACTCTCCTTCTCAAAACAAGTCTTCCATGTGACTGAATAAAATAAAAAAGTATCATACCTCAAATTATAGTTGCGGCTCTTTGGAGTAAATAAAGAAGCAATTATGTGTTGAAACCGCCAGTTGTCCACTGACTTTGTTGTAATCGTGACATAATACTTTATTTTTACTGCTGAACGGATTACTATGAGGTAAAGCGCTGCCAACTGTGCGCTTCCTCGTATTTTGCTCGTAATCGAGTTCATACTGCATATTCTTACCTGATTATCCGTTTATCAAATGAAATGAATCACTATAGTTGCCAGTTAAAATATTTCCATGACTGTTGGTCAGCTTGAACTGATCATCAAGACAGTCAGCTTCAAATAAATCGCAAAGTCTAGTTTTTAAATTTTAGTCCAAGTATAATGTTGAAATGGGATGCTTTGGGTTGCACATATCCCATACTTTTACTGAAATTAGATCTCGAGTGATGATCTTTCTTGTCCTTTCAAGGAAGATGACTGAACTGTACTGATTTATAATTTCGCTAAGAAAGTTTTCATCCCGCTGACAGTTAAAATTGAGAGTGTTGCAGTTGGCTACAGAGGTCCTGATATCATTTAATCCCAAAATTCCCTTATTAGTGCCATAAATAAATAAATTTTAGACTTCGGGATGCAACTGAGCACAAGTAATCTTTTCTGTTTTTTAAACACGCCTGTTAGCGCTATTTGAAAACTATTTGAGGAAGTAAGGTTTTGATGACTGTTCAATACTCCAAAGAAGTACATTGGACTCATCAGTCGTGAAGATGTACTCCTAATTTTTCGAAAGGTTCACTGAATTGAGTGGACAAAAATTTTTATGAGGAAAACATTTTTTAAAGTTTACTGACATAGTAGGCTATTCTTCCTAAAAGACAGGTAATGAAAGATTGCTGTCTGCACGCTTCACCATTCTCTTCTCTCGTTTCTCAAATACCTTCCACAGCTTGACTGTACTCGAATTAGCAGTTAGTAACTTATGATATTTCCCCTGGGGTCTGAGCCAATTGATATAAGAAATTTCCTCTCCTATAGAGAGACTTTTAAGAGTATCAAAATCCTTTTGATGTGACTGGAACTCGAAGTAGTAGTCATATTTGGGGGAAGATGAACTTGAGTCGATTGCGTTGAATACTATGAGTCTTCCTGCCCGATCACCCAGAGCCAATAGTTTACCGGACTAATCAAACCTAAGGGAGGTGATATTATCCTCATCAATATGTTTCTCGCTACTACTCCTTTCTCCAAAGAGTTGGGAGCAGTAGAAGTTTCCAATTTATTAACTGTCCTCGCACATATAAACTTCTTATAATATTCATTTTGGAAGAAACGTTATTTAGAACTATGTTAATATCAAATCATCCATATTTTAGCAATGCTCAGCAATGGCCATACTAAAATGAATTAATCGCCCATTTGATTTATAGGTCCATTCGTCATGGCATGGAGAGATCATCAAACTATTATTGTCATTTTAGAAAATATTTGGACGGAACAATAAATTTAGAAAATTAAATTATTATTTCTTCTATTATTAATAGGACAATTAGAAACCTCATTCATAACTAGCGAACATTTACCAAATATAATACTTTCCTGTCATCCATGGAAAGAAGCATTGCCAAATTATGGGTGGCTCGATATATTGAGGATTATCAATTACTCATATCAATTTGGAAGTCAATCTTTCCTAATTCTAAACAGAAATGATTCCACTTGCCTTGAAGAATAATATCTTATTTAGCAAGATTCCTTTCAGTTGTTGATTGAAACTTTTGATTAATTATTGAGAGTAATCAAAATTTTAAGGCATATAGGCATTCGTCAGTTGCATCAACTCCGAAAATTAATAACAGTCTTCAATATACCTGAGCACTTCGACTCTATAGTTGAGTATACTTGATTGTCCAGACATTAATAAAATCGATAATAGTCTGCAGCCAATATTAATAGTTTTCCTTCTAATAAAATTTGTAGTGCGTTTCGATTCGATTTATTCGTATCTGGCCTCATTCTAAATTTTACTAGTCTTGCTTATCATCCTAGAATTAACATATTCATTCTGCTTTTGCAAAGATTATAAACTGAGATAGGAACTTTTGGCTTTGTTCTATTTCAATAGATATCCATACAATAGCATTATAGTGGATGTATTTGGAATAAAACGATTACATTTTGACTGGAAACAGATGATTTTGTCCAATATTTACAAAGAAAGAATACCGCAAGAAATCATGTTGAATGCGATAGCCTCAAAGCAGTTATAGTGAAATGCAAAATCTTATGTGTTCACTAAGTCAGTAATGACATCTCCACAAAACATCTACAACTCCTTCTTGGTTGCTATTACTGATCCATCACTCATGCAATTTGTCAGATTTGCAAAAATAACAACTTTGCGAGTACTTTATCTTTGATAAGTCCTCATAAAAATATCCTTCAGCAGATCAAAACACGCTCTTCTAATTTATTTTGGCATAACAATATAATTTTTGATAAAGATGTCCCAAATTAAATAATAATATTTTTAAACGCGGAAGTATTAAACTATTATACTCATTTTATTTCTAAAATTTTACTAATCTATTGATGAGAAAGTCCGTTTATCCTTACAATGAGGTGGTCTCGGATAGTCTAAAGGGTAGAGAGTGGTTATAAATTTATATTGATTGTATTAATGAAATTTTATTGTTTTAAAGATTGACTTGAATTGTGTTGAAATTGATGTATTATTGCTACACATTCCTTGAAAGATGAAAGCCAATAGCATTAACTCTAACTCTGATCTTTCCGCTTGATCTGGATGGATAAAGTTGAAATTCTTGCATTAGGTCCAATATTAGATGTTCAACTCATTCATATAAGGATGGTTTAACATTTAATATTTGGTGAGATATGTTAACAATTTTATCTTGTCTTTTGTCAATATTTGTAATTGATCGGAATTATCCTTATTCCATTTTTTAATTTATGGAGATATTTATTTATTATTTAAGTCATATTTTATTTTTAGCGTCTTCAATATGAAACCAAGACAAAATTCAAAATATTGGTTTGCTGGTAATTTTTTATTGATTGGGATGATATCCCGTATTTTTGATTCAATTATCCTTGTTGCCCGATCAAACTGTAGATCATTAAGCAATATTTCTGATAATTACCAGAAAATTATCTCATTTAAATGAATTTTACTATAAGATTGTATAATAATTTAGAGCAGCTCTTGCTTGATTATATCTTAAGTTATTGGTGTCTTCAGATATGCGTCAATTATAGGAATATAATGATTTTAGTTTTGAAAGTCATTTTGAAATATTATGGCCAGCATTGTTTTCTTTATTTGTTCTTGCAATATCCATTTGTTGATAATTTGATCATTAAATATAAAAAGGATCAATAGAGATGTAATTTCCTAATTTTTATTGCGTTTCATTAAAGATATTAAGTTATTTGATCGACCTTGTATAAATTTCTAAAATAGATTGTATATAAATTCTTTAAAATTATCACATATACTGCTAATGGCCTAGTTAGATAATTTGTTCTTGTACATAAAATTAATGCTTTCAAACAAATGCAGAATCTGACAAAATGTAATTGAGTTTTACTAATACGGTATTTCTTGATCATTAATAAGCTGTGAGAAGATCAATTAACCATTTAAATCTACTTTTATCTTATCAATTAGCCATTTTATCAGTTTATTTCTCATGCTGATATTACTCAGATAGGAAGACCTTAAATCAGCAAGGATTAGAATCTGTAAAATTTCCATTTTCATTATTAAGTTAACTTTGGTTAAGAAATGTTCATAGTTACTGAGAAAATAATTGAGTGTCAGGTCAAATAGAATATTTTCGAGCACAGTATGGTTGTTCTTTAGAAAATGTGTATTTAATATTGTGATTAGATGCTATATTTTAATGTTTTTGTTTGAATATTATTTTCTAAATTCCGTTTTTAAAAATGCAGTGAAATTCATGTAGAAGGTCAAACTTACAGTTCCTAATTTGGTCAGCATTTCCATCATTGCCACGGCTTAAGTCAGAGTAAACTATTTATTTAGCAAATAGTTGGAAGCAATCATTGTCGCTCTATGTTCAAATCCATTTTTGTTTGGCAGAGGATTAGTCTTATCGAACAGTTTAAGTTTATATTGAAATGATATTATCTCTAATAGCTCTATATAAGAATGACGATACAATTTGGTTTTAGCAACAACTAAGAGCTATTTTTATTTAATCGATATTGGACTGTTCTTAAAAACTAACTGTTATTGCTATAATTTTAGCTGCTCATCATTTTGGTAATTTTACAGAGAAATAAGGGAAGATAGCTACGATCTTCATGAAAAACTGACTACTGAAATTGTTTCAACTCCTCCATCTATTTAGCAGTTATTATTCTTTACTTTAGTCCTACTTCTGTGCTATTGAGCGGACCACTAACAACATGATCAGTTTAATTTTTGAATAATTTCCCCTTTCGGTGCTGGAACAATGAGTAATTAATGAATTGTCCTCTTATTATTGAGAAGTAAGTTTGCTATGGGATAAATCTACCTCCAATTGTTGAAGCGACAAATCTATTAATGATCATTTATAATTTTGAAATAAAATAATTTGAGTTGTATCATTTTGGTCATCTTTCGTCTAAGGAATTCTCGTAGAAATTCAAGTACTATCGGTTGATCTCTATCTTCGGCAAGTTCTCTATCTTCAACAAAAATGACTACACTTTATTCTTAACTTCCACTTTATGACAGTCCTTGAATTACAGCTCAGGAATGAAGCTGACTCCTTTGTAAATGGCAGTTAATTTTTTGCGTAAAAGTTTGATGTCTTCTGTAGTCTTGGTCAGAACAAAATCTTTTCTCCTGAGTTTAAACTTAAAAATATCTTCCCCTTTCATATTTTTTTCAGTTCTATCAAGTCTAAGGACCTAAATGAATGCTCCTTTATCTTAGTACTATGATAAATATCTACTCTTTCGCTAATCTTTCTTCTCAATTGTGGAAAAAGATAGATTTCCCAATGTATTGATTTCGAGTTTGATGGGATCGAATCGTATAAAAAAGAAAAGACTGGCGCAGTAGTATTTACTATTTTTGAGGAGCATTTCAATATACGTCTTATATGATTATAGTTTGATCTTATAGCCCTTTCTCTTGGTTCCCACCATATTATAGAAGAACGGCACTGAACAATTGCATTCCTCCTCAATTCTTTCATTTAGTGATAGGATATTCTCTTCAATTTTACTGAGATTCCAATTAAATTTCACTTTCTTATCGACAACGCACACAAATATAAACCCAAACGTATTTTATCCAACGTTTTCCTTATCGATTGAAACTGAAAACTAAAATTTATTCTTAATATGCTTTAGAAATTTATCGTTGTCTGTTTCTTCTTTCTGACGAATCTCTTTATTATAGTATCCGGCAAGTTCCTTTATTTCAGATGTTGCCACGGTTGGTTTCTCTACCTTTTTTTGCTTGTTATGCATTATCACCAGAAAATGTTTACTGCAAAACATTTTGTATGAATTTTAAAAATAGGTGATAAACGGTGCAGATTCCTATTTACCCACGTTGAGAAATTTTAACAGATCCGCTGTGATAAAAATGGGAGTTTTGAAGACCTCATCCAACCATTTTTATATAATCTCAGATTTACTGGAATGATCGCCAATTACATAATTCTGTCCATTATTATTTGCATCGTCAGTGCTGATTTGAGTTTCTATTAATTTGGGAATCGCATGTTTCGGGAAATTGTCTGCAGTAAATATTTACTTGAGTACAACATAGAGTTGTTTAAATTATTCGATAGTCCTTTCAGCCTCAAAACGACTGTTACCAATTTGAGTGAGTATGAAGTAGCAACTTTTGTATTTATCGTTCGTGCGGATGTACCTGATCTTTTTATCAACAAAAACGTTTCTACGAGGAAGTTCGTTAAGGAGATTTATTTCAGTTTTAATTGTCTCGGCTGAGTGTTTGAATGTCTTGCCAATCTAAATTAGATCTTGCTGATCGATGTTTGCATTCGTGATATCTCCGTCGTCAACGTTTATAGTATCGCTAACTTGATCTTCAATCTTTAATAAGTATCGAACTGTCTCATTAAGTTCTATTTTTTGGAAGATAATTTTGATAAATCCAGGAATGTCCTCATTGCTTACTGACATTTCCAAGGTATCGGAGTCTTCGGGTCGATAAATGCCGTAGATGGCTAAAATTAGATTGCCTGAATAGTGTGCGTGCTACTTGCGATGAAAAGAATGTTGAAGATCAGATTCAGAGGCAAAAAGTAATCCTAAAACATCTTGTAGGTTGAAAAAGTGCCAGCAAGTATCCAAAACAAACGGTGAATCCAGATGGATTGCGGCATATTTCTCTGGCATTATCTTCGTAAAACAACTGCGGCCATATACCAAGAAATGAATCCGAAAAGATAGAGGAAACCTAAGTCGAAGCTATCTTACTGTGTAGTTTATGACCAGCCGAGTAAAACATCGAAGAAGTACTCACAAAGCTGAGGAATATCATACAGAGATAAAGATAGGAATTGTACAAGGATAGCTTTGATTTAATTACGTAACTGGCCGGAAGTACCTTAATTAGGAGAGATTTACTTTGTAGGTGAGACTATCGCTGTTCCGATTGCGTTATTACTCACTTTATATGTGCTTCAAGATCCACTCTCCAGTAATTCTACGGGCATAGAAGGTAGGCTCTATCTCCATGACCTTGAAATATCTCCAGATCAAGGCAACCACTCCGTAGTAGCACGGCAGTAAATAGAAGAAGAATTCAGTTTCTAGAAAAGAGTTGACTTGCAATTCCGACTCCTCGTTCATAATTTATAAATTAATACATGAAATGGATAGCGATCAAAACAAAAAACTTACCTATTATTGCTTTATAAATTGATCGAGCTATCGAAGTATTTGAAAGTAAGAGTTACCCGATGTAGGTTTAGCTGCGAGAGTATCCATTGCCCATAAAAGAGAAGACGAGTTATAACTGATGTAGCTTCGATCGTAATTTAAAAATCGGATTGGTCAGCTGGATACTTTTTATAAATAGAATTCCCTCGAGGATAACATTTCCATTTTTCACATGTTAAAGATCAAGCTAGAGCGAACCATATTCAGGGTGAACCCAAAAATGGAGGAAACCTCTCGATTCACGGATTTGTCGTTTAGGAATGATAATGACTAGCTTTTTCCAGAAAATTAAATTAAAATACTTTAGCAGCCCCTCTTTACTTACTATGAAAGCACTCTTGAGAAGAATAGTAACAGTCAATTCTCGGAGAGCAAGAAAGATTCCAACAAACAGGAATCGCTTAGCAAAGTAGGCAGCAAAGTCAGCAAAAAAATGGGGTGGGAGACTGAAAAGACTGTGAGAGTTGGTGTGGATAAATAAAAGAATATAAAGAGTAGCAGACCAATTATTACTCAAAACGTACCGAAGAAAAAAATTGCCTCTCCTGTCAAATAGACGACTTCAGTAAAAGCTGAGCATTATGTAAATAAAGCAAATGAAAGGGAGGAAAAAATGGGTGTAAGTTCCAGACTGCCTTCCAAATCCAATATTTCTGAAACAAACGGAATGAATAATAAAGCAAAGAAATCAAATAAAATCCCTCTCACTAAAGCATCAATAAGGCAGGTGAGCACTCCAAGTTTCGAGTCGGAGGCCAGTAATGAATTTGAATCAAATGAATAGCGTGAAAGTGAGTTGAAATTCACCATAAAAATGACAAAATAATAATACAAATCATTGCTTTAGATGAAAAAGAAATTGTAAAAATAAGGAAAGCTTTGAGAGCCATACTTTTCATATTGTAACTGACTACATTTGTTATTGCAATAATTTATATCATTAGCTTGCTCATATTAAATGATAATGATTCATTGAATAGTCAATACATTTTGATCATTATATCCGTTTTATCCATCAATAATGAAAGGGTTAAGATTAAACTTAAAACCAATCAACAAACACCCCGAACAGCAATTTAGTAACTCTCATTCGCAAAGCAAAGATCATCTTAGTCATCGTAGCGAAAAATCGCTAGAACAAATCGAAGCGAGCAGTCAGAGCATTGGTAATTACAATGAAGAATATTCGTTTAATCATATTTAAGGCACGTAAAGGTCAATTCGCAGCCTAACTCCCAGCTAAAATCATATTTATCGGCCTGAAAGTTCGCAAGTATCGAATGACTCGATGCGAAGCAATCCATAACTGTTAAAAAAATATTCATCAATCTATGAATAGCTGAAGGGCATTGATCATTTTGAAGTAATTCAGTTATTTCTAGAGGAGATCGAATAGAACGAGCACAATAAACAAAAAATAGAGTCGATGGAGAGGAATGCATCTTTCCTTGAGGAGTAGCTGTTATAAGTTAAATAAATTCTGGAAAAGAAGAGGGAGGCTATTCGCACTCTCTGCCAGACCTAAACGAACAATCTGAATATAATTGAGTGTTTGGAGAAGCAGATATCGAATAAGAATTTTATGCTGGACTCTCACTACCAGCAGAAATACAAGTAGTTATAAAACTATATGAACGAGTACATATGTAGTACGAACGAGGCTCAGTAGTAATTTAAAAAAAACTATAAATTGATTAAAAGTGAAAACATCCGGCTGACAGTCATCAATCAGAAGCATAACTAATCGCTGCTATAGAGATAGAAGTTACTGGAGATAATTGGGTGCAAAAACACTTCAAATTAGAAGAAGATAGCCATTCTTAAATAAAAATAGGCCACCCTGCTTATTAAAATTTAGAATATAGAGGAGGAAAATGCAGCAATTAAGAAATAACTGGAGAGTATATTATAGAATATGAGGGCCATTGATCAATTTTCAATCGAAGTCGCAAGAGAGAATCGTGATCTTTCCAGCGAACTGGATTTAATCAGATAAAAAGTCAATGAGAATAGTAACATCAGTCTCGACATTTCCGATAAGATCAAAGAGAATAGTGAGCAAAATCAAAAATTGCTGAAGGATGTCGATAGATTGACCAAAGAAAATTAACAAGTCAAAGACTAGATAGAACTCATGAAATCTCAAACGTAAAAATTAAAGGGACAACTATAACAAACCAGGAAAGAAAGGACATAGTCCATGGAAGAAAAAGATATTCTAATGTAAGACTATCAGCAAATATGCAAACGCCTCGAAATGGTGACAAATTAAAATAATCATTTGGCCATGATAGTCCAAGAGAGAGAAGAGGAGATCGATCATCTAAACCAAGATATAAAAACACTCAATTTGTATCAGTAAGATCTGATTGCCGAGTATGATAACGAAAAATAAAGCAAAAATACTATTAAGGAACAACTCTTGGATTTGGCCGAACAGGTCAAATTTATGGAATCCACCTACAAGAAGGAAGTCGTCACGAACTAAAAAATCAAGGAAGAACTTCATAAATTTTGGGAGAAGAAGGATAAGAACAGTAGAGTATTAAAGCAAGCGATCAGCAATGATAGTCTGGAGAGAGATGCCTGGAAAAAGGATAAATTAAGTAGGTGTCAGTCCATGAACCAGTCCAATAGTTCAATTAGCAGTAGCAACGCTGTGCTGCATAAATGGAAAGAGTCTTCCTAAAATATGGAAAATAAAACCTTTTCTTGATTATTTCTCTCAGAACACTGTTTCATCGAATTATTCCCTCGATTTATTGATATTTTACTACTTTGGAGTATTATAGAAAATGGTATTTGTTGATTGAGGGTAGCTATTAAATTATACAAATCATCCTTCACTTAATGCCGTACAGTTAGTAGTAAGGCTCTGTGAGCAACTCAAATCTGCGATTTATATGAGAAGACCAGTACAGATGAGTTCCAAGGAAAATAGATGCCATAACGACGCCCTGCACTAAAGTTGAGGTTGATCGAAAGAGGCCCCATTTACATACGATAGCAGTGAATAAGGGAAACATGAAGCAATACTTAAAGTGCAGTGAGTTTCGTTCTTAATAAACATTGTTGAGAAAGAGAGAGTCCCGTTCATTCAAGTCAGAGCAGAAGAATAGTCTTGATAGTTTCTTGTCCTTAATGGACAAGCTAAGAATCTTCTCTTTTTGAGATTTAGAGGTGGACATCAATATCACGGTAATAATATAGAGTTTAAGCAATTAGGTTTATTGCAAAAAATTGGCAATTTCAAATCAAAGGATTACAATCCAATGATGATGCTGTTCCAACCTTCTTGTTCAATTAGCAACAATATTAATAAAATATTCGTCACTCATATTCAAATAATATATACATATCATAATCATGATACGACTTCTGCGTAGAGTTATGCCGTCCTTCGCAACTGCCACTGAAGCTACTATTGAGCTCGTACTCTTTGATGTACAAAGGATAAGCCCCATTACTTCAAACTTGCTGAAGATTCCATCCCTATTACCACCAAAGTCACCCGAGATGAACTATTGAAGCATATTCGCGAATTGCAAGTCATGCGCAAAATGGAAATTAATTGTGATATCCTCTATAAGGATAAGAAAATTAGAGGATTTTGCCACCTCTATGATGGACAGGTAGTTATTCTTATATTCAGGAAGCCATCCCAGAGGGCATGGAAGCTGCTCTTACTTTTGATGATCCTCTTATCGGAGCTTATAGAATTCATTGTCAAGCCTACAAACGTGGATACTCAGTCAGGCAAATTATAAGTGAAATGCTTGGGAAGGGCAACGGAGCTACTAAAGGTAGAGGAGGATCAATGCACTATTACAAGAAGTCTACCAATTTCTACGGAGGAAATGGTATCGTTGGTGCTCAAATACCAGTCGGAACTGGTCTGGCATTTGCGCTCAAGTATCAAAAAAAGCCAAATGTTGCCAGCATTATGTTCGGTGATGGTGCTGCAAATCAAGGTCAACTTTTTGAGGCTGCAAACATGGCTAAACTTTGGAATTTGCCTGCTCTCTTTATCTGTTAAAACAACAAATATGGCATGGGTACTTCCGTGGCTCGTTCTTCCATGAACACAGATTTTTATACACGTGGTGATGCTATTCCAGGATTTAGAATTGATGGAAACAATGTTTTTGAAGTCAAATAGGCTTTTAAATGGGCTAAATCATATGCGATGTCCCATGGTCCTCTCTTTATCTAGTTGATGTGCTATCGATATCATGGCCATTCGATGTCTGACCCTGGAACTTCATACAGAAATAGAGAGGAAATTCAGTAATATAGAAAGACGAGGGATCCCATTCTGCTTTTGAAAAAAATAGGAAAGCAGTTCAACTTAGCAACTGAAGAAGAGTTTAATGTACATGTGAGTGAATTTAGAAAATTGAAGAGGAGGCAGATGAGCATGTGAAGAAGGAGATCTAGCTGGCATTGGCTGATCCAGAAGCTGAGTTAAGCACTCTTACAGACAATATTTATGTGGATAATGCTTCGCGTAGATTTAAGTTGATTAAGACTATATTCGCGGCAAGTTGTACGAAGAGTCAGTCTTTCCAGCAGGCCAGAAGTATTGAGGCAATGATGATGAATTCAGACGATAAATATAAAGCAAGATGTTAATTGTATTAATAATTCAATCAAGAGTTAATTGATATGAATCCTTTATGGAGATTATTTAAATTCAAATAAATAAATAGATAATTTATAGTAAAGCAAATATAATTGAATTAAGTAAATTATGCTCAAGGATGTAAGTTTTGAGGTAAATAATGAAAATATACATATGAACATCATTCGTTGATGAGTCCCTAAATGATAAATTTCTGGCGGATAACTTTTTCATTCATTAGGATGTATTCAGGCACCATATATTCGTATACTTTACAGATAAATTCATACTCCTTTGAAATTCTATTGGCAATTATAAACTCATTTACGATCACATGCAGCAAACATATTAATATACTCATTATTATCTAAAGTGTCGCACTTAGCTGATACTCCTCTTAAACCTTGCTGGTAAATTAGTTTTACCAAGTGGAAAGAGCATCCAATACATAGGCTGATAGGACTGTAAAACTGAGTGTTAGTTATTGAAGCTGAGCAGAAGTCATCAATGTTCGCCCATTTATATAACTATTTGCTTGATTGTAGCCATAGCGCAAAAAAGCAGATAATCCCTACTTAAATGTCCCATGACTCAAATTTTGGCAACTTGAAACGTTAACTGTCGTAGTATTCAAAGGTGCAGGATTATAAACGCAAGGATTTCCATAAAAATAATTCTTTTGTTTCGAGTAATAAGCAGAAGATGAATCTTGAACACTACCTATGTAATCACTATGACCAAAGATAAACATTGTTGATAAATCATCAGCGTACCGATTAGGGTTGAACTGAATCTATGATGGATAATTAAGGCTATAGTATTTTTACATGCATCCATAGCCCACGATGGGACCAACAGGAAAGTATTTTAGAAAATAAAAGCCGTCTACCTCTAACTTAGACAGATTTTGATTGCCTATCATCATATTAATCTCAATACTGATAGCTAGCAGAATGATGATAATTGTCATAAAAATGATAAGTACTCTCAATCTAAATTAATACTGCTCCCGCATCTTGCCCTCAACCACTTTGAATTTAAAATTGCTAGCTGCTTTCATATTTTGCTAATCTACTGATTTTTAGTTGGATATCCTGGATGGTTTCATTTGTATGAATCTTTGAGCCTCCATCTAATGAAAGATATTTCTGAAAGATTTATTCATCTTAATCCAATAGGTATTTATTTTTTCGACATCGCTCGGTCTAAAATCTAAGAGAATCGTGAAGATGTTTTTCATTTTCTTGATGGCACTATGAACGTAATAGAAGGTGATGATGATGAAAATAAAAAAAACCACTGCCTGAACAATGATAAAGATTATTGTTGTAATTTTTATTTATTAAAACATAGACTCAAATTTATTTTGCAACTGATACTTTGTTGAATTTACCATTGTGTCGTAGGCTGGCTTCAGGAAAGCATTGAATTGCTTGAAGGATTATGATGTTCTGTTAATGGGAGGGGAACTGAGAGATGAAATGGTGGATAGCATGAGATAGAAAAGATCAATTTGATCGTAAGGCATCATTCCCATCTGAATGTTCGAGTAATAAGGATAGTATAACGAAGGTGCATTTAATCCAGGATCAAATAGGGTCTTTATTGTCAATTATTGACTGGAATAAAATTGCAGATTATAAGTAGCTGACGAAATCTGAGATTGCACTACTGATAAATTTCCCACATTCATAAAAGACTTAATATAATTTGTTCCGAGAAGCATTGGAAATCGATACATGTTCATAAAAGAAATAAACTGCACACCATAATTTAAAAGATTATTCCCGTAACTGCTGCTGATCAGGGCCAGAATTACAATCGAAGCCAGAATTATGCTAGTAAATATTCTGGAGGATAATTTAAAATGCTATATCACTTAAAATCGTTTGGAAGGCAATAGAGTCTATTCCTTGATAAAGATATTGTTGGCTAATACAAATTTATTTGATTTTTAAGGAGGGCTGAATTCTTACTACAACTAGACCGCTGAAACCATCCCACTAACTGATGACATTTTTTTAATATATGCTATTTACCTTTGAGTATTTTAGACTGGATCGTCAATTTAAGTCTTCATATTTTTTTTCAGCAAACAGATAAATTCCAGCAGGCCATTCTCGACGTTGCAGAAGATCTTATAGAATTTAAGGACAGGAAATTATTCTCCTTGCTTATTGAGAAAACATGTGAATCTAACTTAATATGAGTTAAAATCAGCCTAGTGGCCTTATTCGATCCACTTCATTACAGCTTGTGCATGCGGTTCTCGAATTGACTCTGGCATCAATGAACTCAGATGTACTCCCTTAATTTCATCTGAATTGTAGTGCGTATTCTTCTAAAAATGTTTGCTAACATCCTTAATGATCAGGTTACTATTCTAAAGGACAGTTTTCACACAAAAGCTTTCCCTGTCATACATGAGGCTCTGCATAAAGATATCCTTATCAAATTTAGTTTCTTCAAAAAATATCTTATTATTATGGAAAACATTTTTGGGAGATTGTTTTGACTAATCAAGTTATTTCTGCTTCCCCTTGTCATTTTTAAAGAACAACATGAAATTCAAGTACAAAAATTTCCACTATTTGTGGATGTTGAGATGCTTCGATATCTTCTTCCAGCACTCGCTGATGCTGTCAATTAATTTGAAGTTATCTGAAATTTTAATCCGCAGAACGGACATGTCTATTAGGGATTATGAAAAGCTCTTCCATATCATTAAATTTCCGTACATGTATTACTTGATATCTCTTTCAATGATAGAAAAAACTTCTTCGGATTCAATGATATGCTCCAAATCAAGCCTTCCATCATAGAGCTGATCATTTAATCTCATGTTTTCCTCGGCCATTAAAATTTTCAATTTGCTTATCTTTACCTTTTCAATAATATTGAGGTGCAGATTTTATATCTTCTATAATTACTTCATCAGGAGATATATGTTGCCAGTCTAGTTATAGAGGAACTCACTGTAGTCCAACAGAATCTTTTTCTGGTACGGATTTTGAGATATTTCGTATTCATACAAACATTTGAAGTATAACCTTAAGGCGCTGTCTCGCTGACCGTGGATTTCTCTGGTTTTAATTTCCATTTTAATGATGGGATCAAATATTTTGTCTTTTAAGAAAGGGCATTGCTTATTGATACACTGGACGCAAAGATGCGAATAGAGTAGACCCATCAGCAAAGACTAAGCCTCTTTATTTATAAATGATTCCTCTAATAAATTTAATGCAAATATCTAGTATTCCTTTAAATGTCCTTTATATTGTTCTTTGATAAATCTGCTCTACCTGCTTTCAGTAAATTTCAGCACTCCGGCAATGAAAAGAAATGAAAAGATGGATTTATAGATGGTTTTAATTGTATAAAGAGGAATCCCAAAAAACAAGTGTTCAGCTAAGCCAAGACAGAAACTTCCATATATAGAGTACAGAAACAGATAACTAATTTTGACAATGTTATTGGCGAATAATTCCTTCCCCCATCTACTGTACCATATCAGTACCAAAGGGCCCAATATTAGATGACTAACAGTAAAATAAAAATAATTACCAAGATTTAATAAGATAATGTTGATGCCATACGAAATGGAAACGATTGTTATCCATAAAATATAATGCATAGATGAGGTTACATAGAATGCATCTTTACGGAAAATGTAATTTTGCATATAAAGTGCATAGAAGACCTATATTCCCAAAGAAACAGCATAGATAGCTATATTTTCCGACCAACTGAACAGAAGCAAATACCCTGATATTACGAAGTCCATTTTTTTTACTATATAGAAAGATTCTAAAATTTTTTTGTTCAGCCAGCTAAACCAGATTATTTCAGAGCCGCAAACTACTTCGACATAGATCAACTGGAGAATTAATAGCTTCATAATAATACTGTAGATTTGCAGAATTCGATATAAAATTGCTGAGTTCGACGGATTAAATATTTATACCAAAAAAGAGGAGCATTGCTCCCCTGATAAGATTTGTTGGACCACCCAGACGTGAGCGAAACAGAGACTTTAGCAAATAAAGTTGATCAGCAGACCAAAATTGGTGTTTTCTTACTTGTGGACAGTTTTGACTCGACCCTATAAAAAAAATTGTTAGATTGAGCTACTGGGAGATTAAAGCAAAGTCATTTCAGGTAGTTCAAAGTCTTACTCATCCATATTATCTGAATTCTTCGGCATAACTTCAATTTTATTATATAAATCAAGATTATTTGAATTTTACTAATGAAGTTTCAAAGGAATAGTAACAGCAATGAGGCATTACATAGTTATCAATTGAAGAGATCCTATCAAATTTGTCATCAGTCACTATTAATTTATTTTTTGAGATGAAGTCAATTCAAATCATTGGATGGTAAAATATGTCTAAGATAATAATAAAACGAATTGGTTTGCTAAATTAACTTAATATGGTATTTGTACTTTCGTATATTAATTTGACTGGTTTACATCATATATACTTGGTTCTTCATAAAATGTGCTTATTATAACTAAATAGCATTTAGGTAAATTAAAAGCCAGCTTAAGTTGAAAAATTCATTATTAGGAATACACCCATTTCCATCTAATCATAAAGTTAGACGAACTGACTCAAAAAATAACGATTAGATATATTCATATTTTTTCTCATTGAGGTTATGTAATTCGAACGAAATTTAAAAAACATAAATAATAGCATAATCTCAATAATTACTCAGTTACATATTAATCTTTAAATAAAATTTTCTATGCATATTATATTTGGCATATGAATCTATTTACTCAACCAAAAATTACTCCTCCTAGCTCTTAAGCATTAATCTCAAGAGAAATATTAAGTAGTAGCTGTGGCTAAAATAAACCATTTAACAAAAGTTCAGATTCACTATCGTATATATGAGAAATTATACAATAACATTAAACACAACAAATATATTCAATTCCATTCGCGACTCATACATATCTTACACATCATTCATTCATCCTTTTTTTATTGATGGATATCGTAAATATTTTTTGCTAAAACTGCTGCACTTACTCCCAGTGAAACGGGCCAATATGTAAAGACAGCTACTCCATTTACAACTTGCAAGGCGCAGTTTAGTTTTTATCCTTTTTTAAAGCACTACCTTGCAGAATACAGAGATATTCCAGCCGCTACGAATGGTAAGGTCTTAGAAACCATTTTAAAGACACTTCCTAGCCGGGAAGTGGATTTTATTCCATTTTTTGCCAAATTAGCAATGTCATCAGCATTGGAAAGATAATAACTTTGAATTTCTTTGATATTTTTCATCATTTTAGGAGTCATTGCGCCTACAATGTCATCAGTCAAATCAGCAACTTTTAAGGATGCCTTCATAACTTAAAATGTATGAACTGTTGAAGACATTGTCTTGAAATGGTCTAGTAATTTGATTGAACCCAGCATAGACAATTTCATAAAAACTTATGACGCTTTTTATGTTATTTGAGATATTAGCTTCATGGCTATGACAGCTGCATTTTCTTTTGTTCTTTGGAAAAGATTTTTTCTTTATTCTTAAACTTCGACTCTCTCTGCATCACTTCTTTTGGGGCAAGGACAATTTCCCATGTTTATATAAATGCTAAAATCGATAAATAATTTATTATGAGTATTTATGGGAGAATTTCAGCAAACTAATCAGAAAAAAATAAAAAAATAGTCAATCATTTATATATCAGTTGCTTTGCTCCAGTGAGAGGAAATACACCAAATAAGGCTGTGCAAGGATACCTACTTTTTTGAGATATTTCAGGATTAACAATAAATCCGTAGACCCATTCCGAAAAATCTTGGCAGTTTGCATTGCAAAACGAATATTTACCAAAATTCCAACTTTAGAGTTATTTTACAAGCCAGCTCAAAGTCTTATGTGACTCTCCGTTGAGCCAAGATTTTTTACTCCAATGATCACTCTTTTCCTGTTTTCCAGCACAGTATAGTCCAACTTGATTTGCCTTCCACTGGCTTGTATTCCTTTACATTGTTATGGGTCCGTTAATCCATCTCTGAAGCGTATAGCAGGCTGAATCGGTTTATATGATTAGCCACCAATGCTCAATGGGATCATTAGTGCCTGCAGTGAGTAAGTTGGCCATGAGTGTTACGATCCAAGAGAATGCTCCATGAAGTAATCTGCTGGCTCTTATCTCGATCCTTTTGATTATTTCTACACCATAGATACTTGAAATGGAGCCATTTCCGATTCTATAAACTTCATGGCCATACATTCGAGCGCTCATTAAATACTTTTTATTAGTTTTCAATTGAAATATTTGAGATTTATATGGGTAAATATTATTATAGGTCTTGCAAAGGAATGTTTTCAAATGATTTTTCATATGTCCCTGATCGGATTTAAACAATACAACTTTTTAGTAGCAATAATTAATCTCCAATTTTATATTCATTTCAATGAACACAGTCGTCCTTTTATCACTGTTGGCCCTCGCTTTTAGTCTCTAATCATGTGCAGCAGGATATGCACACAATGACTACGCCTCTCCTAAAAATACATGCTAAACCTGTAGTGCTAACTGCTTGTCCTGCTAATATGTTGCCCCATCTCCAGGAATAGCCAATTGTACTACTTGTGCTAACAACGCATTTATGATCCCTGAGACTGTCACGGGCGCAAGTTCTGCCATAAATCAATGTTAATTATGTTCTACAGCTGATCCGAACTGCTTGACTTGCTCTTATGATCCACAAGTGGCTGCAGATATGTTTTGCTCGACTTGTGTGGCAGGATTCGCGGTCGTTTATGGTTCTGTCTCAAATGAGGGTACTTGCCAGCCTTGTGGCAGTGGTTGTTCAGTCTGCTAATCAATTGCAGCAACCATGAATGGATGTGGAGCCTCTGTAAACTCTGGAGATTGTGGAACCAACGGAATGATGTGTCAATAATGTGCTTCTGGATTTGTTCTCGCCGTCAATTCTAACTGTTATCCTTGTTCATCATCCACTGCAACTCTAGTTAGTTCTTCAAATGAAAACAAGGGACTCATTGTTGGACTTTCTATTTGGATTGGATTAACCACCATCCTAACAAGTAATTTTAGCTTGACTCAGTCACTTTCATCACTTTGTACATCAGAAACAGATCAGTCAAGGAAGAAACGAGCCGCGGACTATTAAACACATAAATTGAGGTATGCAGAGTTAATCATTGATCCAAATCAATATATCAAATGCATCCATTCTTATTTTTACCTTAAATGGATGATAAAATAGTTATATTAAAAATAGACCTATTTTTTACTGTTTTTATCTCCACATCATTCTTTAAAGAATTTATATATCATAAAGTATATGAAAATAATTTGTGGTGTCTAATTACCCACATATTAATTAATGGGGCAAGATCCAAGTCAATAATTTCTCTCTCGTAAACTTGAACTTCAAAAGACCTTTGATAGTGTTTCGCTCAAAAAATCGTTTGGAATTTGTTGATATGATTGACAAGGTAAATTCTCTTTAATGATAGGACTTGAATCCAAAATTAACCCAAACAGATCTTGATATCGAAAATCTTAAAACTGAAATTTCAGATCTAAAAAAATTGGGAGGCATTCTCGCAATATGTGTTGCGGCAGGCATGATTTATTGATACACCACTTGTTGCTAATGCAAGAAAAAGAAATGATGTTAATTCGTGTATAATTAAATAACAAATAATGCGATAATATCAAAAAGATCAATACATATAATCATTTGTTGGATGTGTATGTAATCTTTTTCAATTTAGAAAAGGAGTTGCTCCCTTAAGGGTTATTATCATAAGCCTTCGGTGTTTTTGGAAATTAAGGATATTTTATACTTTTTATAGGATAGATTTTGCCACTGAATTAAGGTCGATTAAAGAATTGACTAGGGTACCTGGAGATGCTTTAATCTTGAGTGAGTGGAGCCAAAGGATATGAGCTATGCTGCGACAGCAATTTTGGTTATCGACTCGTATTCTCATTAATATTTACGTTTACACTAAGATTAAAATTTGTGGGAGAGTGCTTCATCTGGGGATAATTATTACCATCATTATTAATAGGACTCAAATTATTGATGATATCCCGTTCTTCATCAATTTATTCAACCTATTCCACATTCGATGAACTGGGAGAATTAACTAATAGAGAGTTAACTCTTTCTCTTTCCTGTTTTGCAAAATTATTGTCCTGCTTAGGCTTATAATTTTGCGAGCGATCAGTTATACTAATGCAATTGTTTAAAAGATATGGCACTGGCACATATACTGAATGAGAATTTGACCTCTTTTCCTTTCTTACGGTTTTAAAGATATGTTTTAATGAGGATTTGTTATCCTTCATTATGGTCTTGGTCAATCCATGCTTTTGAGAGGATTGCTGATCGATCTTTTTGATTTTATCTTATATTTTTGATCTTACTTTTTTTAATTCTTCTTTGATTGTCATGATTCCCTTCATTGACTCTTGAATTCTTGCTGTCTTTGCAGGCTCCTTTTATTTGTTTGCTTTCCGAGTATATTCAATAGAGTTCCACACTTCATTATGCCCAATGAGCAAATCATCGATGAAGCTGTGATCATTTTAGAATCTCTTTTCCTAGTTCTGCTATTCTACCCCTTTTGGTTTGTCTTTTTTCTAAATAGCTGTTCCGAATTTAGAAGTGCCCTTCTTTCTTTGCTTACTACTATCAGCAAGTGTTTTAATTTATTAGCCTCTTTCAACATACCGAACGCTGCTCTCCAAAACCTTCCTTTGAAAATTAAAGATTTGCTAAAATTAATCCTGGTCAAATTGAATTTTTTCCTTTGATTGTGCCGTTTTTTTGATCTAATTGGCCTGATTATTCATAATTTGTTAGAGTTAGGAGATGGCCTGATTGACTTTATCTTCCCCGAAAGTAAAATGTTCTTGTTTTATGGGCTGATCTTGCTTCAATTCCACCACAAAATAGCAATTCTTTTCAACTATCACATATATCTTTTGTAAGTTGAAAAGCTGTAAGGTGCAGCAATATTCATTTGAGCCAAGGGTACTAATGAATTTAAAGTATGAGTTAAAGCTTCTATAGATCTGCTCTAGCTCATTCTCAGATTGAAGCTAAAGCTCATCACTCAAGGAAGTTCCCGATCTTTTTGTTTCCTCTTCCGGTTGATGAAGTTTTTTCTTTTTTGTTAGTTTATTGCTGCTATGCTTGGATTGAGGATTGCCTTTGGCTAAATGGTTTAGGGTGGTAGGATCATAGTCACTTTTCTTAAATGTTTTATGCTCTTCCTCTAATTTCTGCAGTATTTTGATAAAAACGGTTTATATTTGTGGATATTTGCTGAGAAAGGAGTACCTATCTTGAGCATACTCTATCAGACATAGGAATTCTACTAGCAATTTCTGTTCGGTGATACTCAAATACTTCCTGCTTATGTTATATATCATCTGTTTGAACTCCAGAAAGTTTTCCGAAGAATGACCTGAACCAATGAGTATAATGTATGCATAAGCTTAGAGATAGGCTGTATCTGCGTTTCCAATCCATCTAACTGAATGGGGGAGTGAGCCAACGATCTGTTCAATTTTTTGTTAAAGTCCCCAGGCAACATATTTTTACGTTTGAGAAACAGTGGGCCTGACTTGTCGTGATGCTTGATCTAAAATTTTGTATTCATAGCTCGTGATTTCCTTCTTATTCTTAAATTATTTTTTATTGGTAAGGTCTGAAGGCCCTCTCATTATTTTTATTGAATTATCAAAATCTATGAATAACAATCAATAAAGGATCGAACGACATTGACAGCTCAAGGACATTATTTCCTATATAGGCAAATATGTATTGTTTAAGTTCATTATTATTATATTGGTGGTTTTAATCCATGCAATGTTGAAAGATTATCTTTAAGTTTACTGACTTTTGTTTATCAAATTTAAGCCAAGCGAAAACTATAGAGCTCCAAATTAATCATTTATTCATAGGATACAAGCTGATTAGAAATCAAAGAGATAGTAAGAGCCGATTCAAAGAATATTTTACTAATTTGATTATAATAATAGGAGCACAGTCAAAATGAAATAACTGATAATTTCAATATTTATTATGTTTTTGAAATTAATAACCTTAAAGTCAAGTAGCAATCATGAATAATTTGATGTAGGCTCGGAAAGGAAGGTTTATCGAACTAATATCAATAATTTGAAGACAATGAGAAGGATATAACTAAATACCGTGTTATTAATTAATAAAATAGAATAGAGTATACACCATATACTACGAGCATAAGAATAATCAAATCATATCAGTTTACTGAAATAGAGCAAATATTTATTTTTTATCTAGATATAGGCGCTAATATCTTTCATCTTTCCCTCCTTCAGCCCATTTAAGAGATATTTCCCTCGAAGAATCCTACAAATTAGATGCTCGAACATTTTTTTCATCTGAACATCTTAAGGAGAAGTTATTTAAAAAAGTAAAGTGAGACTTTGAGGTCCGTAGATAGAAGCATAAAGCCCATTATAATGCTGTTAAAAGGATAAGACATCAATTCCCCATTTTTGACAAGCTCTATCTAACTTATCTCTATATTATGCACTAAGCAACAGTTTTATAGCTTTTTTGAAGATGTATCCTGGAATATTTTTTGCATAATCAGCACATAAATGGCCAGATTAAGAATAGTGCTTCTTTGCGTGTGACCTTTTGTTTTTTTTTGAAGTGTATTCTGATAAAATTGAAGATTATTTTTATTAAAATGATTTTTGATGTGCCTCCTATTTGTTGATTTTTTATTTGTCTTATATAAACTATTATGATTGTTCTCTTTAAAATTCGTTTGTTGTCAACTAATCATCTCTGCACAAGAAATTCGAGATGTAAATATTCTATAATTCGTCGAGTGGGGAACATCTTTTAGCTTTATTCGTATTCTCTGTCAAATTACGGCTCTATTGATAGTCTTCTTATCTGAGAAACAAGATGAAACTATTATTTTCCTCACAGTTCATACTTATAATAGACCCTGGAAGAGAATTGGCTTCTAATCCTAAACTTTAAGCATTATTTTTTAAGTGATTTTTAATCATTATCAATAAACAATATAAATAACGCTGAATAGTCAATGAGTCTAATGCCAAAATCTATTTTATATTGAATAAGCATAAACAACCTTAGAAAAAGGAAGACAATGCCATTGCATTTCACGATATGATGTAATAAATTGATAGATTTGTTCTTATGGCTTCAATGTGCAGGTGTCTATTAAATTTTATTTTCAAGAGTTTCTGCATAAAAAACGATTTTTAAACAAAAAAGAATCCATTTTCTTTTGTCAGTGAATATGACTCAAAGAAATCATGAAAATCAGTCTATTTAATAAATAGATAGTTCTTATCTCAGGCATTAGTGATTCAATAATAACAATTTATGTACATACAGCAATATGTCATTAAAAAGGTATTGTTACCCTTATTTATGTTGAATGGTGATCCCTCTCAAATAACTAATCGATGATTTTTAAGCTCTATATTATATATTGAACTCTATTGTATTTTGCACGGAGATATTCTTGATTTTAATATTTCAGATAAAGCATAAGAATAAAGGAATAAAGATAATATGAGTGTTTCAAGTGCTTATATAAGCAAAAGAAGCTTGAAGAAAGCAACTATCTTTATTGTAATTTGTTTTTTTGAGATTTTATAAAATTGAATTTTTACAACAGTATGAGTTAAGAATAACTTCAACAACTAATAATATTTAATGAGAAGTTTTATTTTCCTTATTTTGAAACATATAGATCAATGCATAATAATCAATAGCATTAATAATATCATTGAAAAGTGAAACATCATCGAAAAAGGGGAAGAGAAAATTATATAGCATCTCTTTTCTAAATGCACGGTCCTAATTTAACATTTTCAATAAAAAAAGCTTTATTTGATATTTTGCCTCTAAGAGGCCTCAAAAAGGATGATTTAACTTTTTGTTAGTCTCTCATCAACTAACTGATAATAAGCGTTTGTTAATATTTCATTTCCTTTTATGTTCGTATTTCATTTTTCTGCTCAAATAAAATAGAGGACAAAGTCATTGAAGCAAGTTTAAATGATCAATACAGTTCATTCATTCTAAAAATTAATTGTTTGCTGAATATTATTATTTGAATAAGTTCATGTTATGGGGTTGGGGTTGGGGTTGGGGTTGGGGTTGGGGTTGGGGTTGGGGTTGGGGTTGGGGTTGGGGTTGGGGTTGGGGTTGGGGTTGGGGTTGGGGT